>Ga0187867_10000180_pt1 | contig 57597 bp, 38 predicted proteins | sample June2016WEW_13_1_FD_132976 | JGI IMG/M metagenome (GOLD analysis project Ga0187867, IMG submission 132976) | Peatland microbial communities from SPRUCE experiment site at the Marcell Experimental Forest, Minnesota, USA - June2016WEW_13_10 | ecosystem: Environmental > Terrestrial > Soil >...
AATGTGCTGGTTACCGACATTGTTCCGGATGCGAAGGTGAAGTCGGCCATGAACGATATCAATGCCGCCCAGCGCGAGCAGGTCGCCGCGAACGCCAGGGGCGAGGCCGAGAAGATCCTGGTGGTTAAGAAAGCAGAGGCCGAAGCGGAGAGCAAGGCTTTGCAAGGACAGGGAATCGCGAACCAGAGGAAGGCCATCATCGAGGGGCTCCAGGTTTCGATAGAACAATTTCAGAAAGTCGTCGAAGGCGCGTCCGCGAAAGAAGTCATGCAGTTGGTGATGGTGACCCAATATTTCGACACGCTGAAGTCCATCGGCGAGAGTGACCGCACCAACACGCTGTTTCTGGCGCATTCTCCAGGAGCTGTCAGGGACATTTCCGATCAGATTCTAGAGTCCATGCTGGGCGCGGACAAAGCCAAAGGCTGAAACACAAGGCATGCCGCATATCATCAGCCGTAGAGAGTTCGGTGGCCTGGCAGCCGTTCTGGGGACGCAGGGCGCACGGCTGCTTGGCGCCGCCAATAGCGCAGGCAAAATCGACGACACGCTGCGTTCCGGAATCGCGCAAAGGAGAATCCCCGCTGCCGTGGGTATGGCGGCTGGCGAAGGCAGCATCCTTTATTCGGGCGCGTTCGGCACACGCGATGCATCTGGCGCGCCAGTCAGCGCCGATTCGATCTTCGCCATCGCATCGATGACCAAGGCTCTAACTACCGTCGCCGCTCTGCAACTGGTGGAACAGGGCAAGGTGAAGCTGGATGAGCCGGTTTCACGACACCTGCCGCAACTCGAAAAGTTGGAAGTTCTGGAAGGCTTCGACGCGGATACCGGCAAAGCCAAGCTGCGTCCCGCCAGAACTCCAGTGACACTGAAGCATCTGCTCACGCATACATCGGGAATCTGTTACGACATCTGGGACTGGGATATGTTCCAGTACACGTCGAAGACGAAGGGTGCGGTTCCGGCCGTGCCGCCGCTGATGTTCGAACCTGGCGCGCGCTGGCAGTACGGCATGGGAGTCGATTGGGCCGGGCGGTTGGTGGAAGCGCTGAGCGGCATGAACCTGGAAGAGTACTTTCAGGCCAAGATTCTGGGACCGCTCGAAATGCGGGACACCAGCTACCTGATTCCGGCGTCGAAATTCGACCGGTTGGTAAGTAGTTATGCGAGGCAGGCCGATGGATCGTTAAAGCAGAATCCGCGGGTCCCGCCGGCGGCGCCAAAGGAATTCAACGGAGGCGGCGGATTGTATTCCACCACCGCCGATTATGTGCGGTTCATGCAGATGATTCTCCGCAAGGGGCGCGGACCGAACAACGACCCGATTCTCCAGGTGAAGACGGTGGAGAGCATGGAGGTCAACCAGATTGGCGCCGCCACCGCGGGCAAGATGAAGAGCTACCGCCCGAACCTGTCGAGCGATGTGGACATACAGCCGGGAGCCACTGAGAAGTGGGGTCTCGGATTCCTGATCAATACCACCGCATACGACGGCGGTCGCGCGGAGGGAAGCTTGGCGTGGGCCGGTCTCTTCAATACGTTCTTTTGGATCGATCCAAAGCGATCCATGTGCGCGGTGTTGATGATGCAGTTCCTGCCGTTTGTGGATAAGGAAGCGGTCGGGCTGCTGGGCGATTTTGAGCGCGCGGTGTACAGTAGCTAGCAGGCGAAACCCGGACCCGTCAGAACTGATAATCGGCCGGTTTGATGCCCTTCATCCGCAGGTACACGATGCACTGCCCGCGATGATGCGCCGTGTGATCGATGGCCAGCATATACAATTCCATACCGGTCATCTTGCCTGCCGGCGAGTCGAGGGTCTGGTGCATCCGCTCGTGATCCAGTTTGTCGAGTGAAGCGATGACGAAATCGTACGAGGTATTCAGCAGCTTCAGCACGTTGGCTTTATCGAACTCCGTCGGCTTGGGGATCGGGTCTTTCTGGCCTGTGAGCGCCGCGAAAAAGAACGCGTTGGCGCCGGCGATGTGGGCCATTTGCTGGCCGAAGCTCATTTCCTCAGGATTGGGCTTGAACGAGTAATCCGCGGCGGGCATTTGCTCCGCCAGCGCAATCACATATTTCTTCGAAGTTTTCCAGTGATCCGTCAGTTGAGACGGAAGTCCGCCCTCCTGCGCCAGGGCGGGAAGCACGAGCGCCGCGCCCGCGAAAAGAACCGTTGTCAATCGAAGCGTCTTGGGTCTGACCATTCTAGTCTCCATATGTTTACAATACGTCCTCGGGAGCGAATCGGTAGTGCCTGAAACTTTCAGGCACTACCAGCGAATCTGTCCGTCGCCGCGACCAGGGCCCGGCTGTTCGGAGGGTCGAAGGCGCTATGGCCGCTGTCGGGGGTAATGATGAGGTCGGCTTCGGGCCACGCACGGTGCAGCGCCCACGCGCTTTCCATGGGGCAAACAACGTCGTAACGGCCCTGCACAATCACGCCGGGGATATGGCGGATGCGCGAAGCGTGGCGCAGCAAATGGTCGTCGGTTTCGAAAAAAGACTTGTTGAAGAAGTAGTGAACCTCAATCCGCGCGAAGGCCAGGGCGAACTCATCCTCTTCGTAGTGGCCGGCAAAGTCGGGGTCGGGCAGGAGCTTGGAAGTAGCGCCCTCCCACCCGCTCCAGATCTTCGCCGCCGCGAGCCGCACGGCGGGATCTTCGCTGGTGAGGCGGCGGTAGTAGGCGGAAAGCAGATCGCCGCGCTCAGCCTCGGGGATGTGGGCGAGATACGGCTCCCACGCGTCGGGATAGAGGACCGAGGCGCCGCGCTGGTAGAACCAATCGATTTCCTGCTTGCGGATGAGGAAGATGCCGCGCAGCACAAGTTCGGTGACGCGATCGGGATGAGTTTGGGCGTAAGCGAGGGCGAGGGTGGAACCCCACGATCCGCCGAAGACCTGCCAGCGCTCAATGCCGAGGCGCTCGCGGACTTTCTCGATGTCGGCGACCAGGTCCCAGGTGGTGTTGGCTTCGAGCGATGCGTAGGGCGTGCTCTTGCCGCAGCCGCGCTGGTCGAAATTCACGATGCGGTATCTTTCGGGATGGAAGAACCGGCGCTGTTTGGGATCGGAACCGCCACCGGGACCGCCGTGCAGAAAAACCACCGGCTTGCCGGAGGGGTTGCCGCTTTCCTCAAAGTAGATCTCGTGGACGGGTGAAACCTGGAGCCGGCCGGTGTTGTAGGGCTCGATCGGGGGGTAGAGCCAGGTGACGGGATCCTTCATGGTGGATACAGGTTGAGCTTGGTTGATCATCCTGCATTATACCTTTCTATCTGCCGGGGTAAGTAAGCCATGCCGAATCGAACATTTTGGAGTGACCTTGTTTTGAACCGAAAAACTATGCGACGGAAACAGGCAGTTCTTTGCGTCGGCAGGAGTGCCGACGCGGCACGCAAGAGTGCGTGCGCCACGTCGAATCGGGAAATCCGCGTATAATACGTGGTCGATGAGACATCTCTGCCTGGCTGGCCTGGCCGCACTGGCCTCGGCCGCATTTCCCGTTTGCGGACAACTGAATCAAGTGCGGGGCAACGCGCCCGGGAATGTGCCGCAAACCACTTTTTCCATCCATCGCCTGAGCGCCGACCACGCCGAGGGCATCACCACCATGGACATGAACGGCGATGGTCGGCCGGATATCCTGAGTGGAGCGTATTGGTACGAGAATCCGGGCCCCGGAGGCGGCGAATGGAAGCGCCACCAGTGGCGCACCGTCGATATCGTCGGAGAATTTGTGTCCGACTGCGGCGAATGGATAGTCGACGTGAATCACGACGGCGCGCCGGACGTAGTGACGGTGGGCTGGATGACGGACGGACTGTTTTGGTACGAGAATCCCAAAAAGCCTGGAGTCATGTGGGAGCGCCACCTCATCGCCCATTCGATCGAAACGGAGGGCGGCTGGATGGTGGACCTCAATGGCGACGGTCAACCGGACCTGGCGCTGGCGCATTATGGCCGCTCCGGAATCATTTGGGTGGACTTCGCCGGTTCCCAGCCAAAGGTCCATCACGTGGGCGGCCATGACCAGGATGGCCACGGCATCGGCATGGCGGACATCGACGGCGACGGAAAAATGGACCTGCTCACGCCGTACGGCTGGTTCAAAAATATCGACGCCGACCGCGACCAGTGGGAGTGGCACGGCGATTGGGATCTGGAGGAAGCCGGATTCCCGATCATCGGCTACGACGTGAACGGCGACGGCAAGATGGACATCATCTACGGCCGCGGGCACAGCTACGGCTTGTACTGGCTGGAGCAGCAAGGCGACGCCGCCCACCGGCGCTGGGTGCGGCATACCATCGACGAATCCTTCTCGCAGGTGCATGCCTTGAAACTGGCGGACATAGACGGCGATGGCCAGATGGAACTGCTGGCCGGAAAGCGCTACCGCGGACACGACGGCCACGACCCCGGCTCCTACGATCCGCTGGTCATCTACTATTACAAGATCGACCGCAAGACCGGCGAATTTACGCGATATCCGATCTCGCTGAATGGCACGGCCGGCGCCGGGACGCAGTTCGTGGTGGCGGACCTGGATGGGGACGGAGATGTCGACATCGCCACCGCCGGCAAGACCGGCGTACATTTCTTCGAGAACCTGAAGATCGATCTGGTGCCGCACACGCAGCGCGAGAAGGAGCTGTGGCTGGACAAGAACTGGCCGTTTCCGGACGAGGGCTCGGCGACGAAGTGGCAGCACTGAGGCGGCTCACTCAGCGGTGAACGTGAAAATCCCGATAGCGCGGGTTGATCTCCTCCGCCATCCGTAAATGCCGCGCACCGTCGCCGACGCAACCCGCTGCACGCTCAATCGCGGCCGCCTGCGCAAACAACCGGGCATCGCGCACCCCCGGCGATAGCGCACGGTCCATGGCGTCCCGCGCGGCATCGAACTGCCGGTCCCGATACAAGGCCCATGCCAGCGCCGCCTCGGTGGCGAAGTTATCGCGTAGCGCCAGATCCATGCGCGCCCACTTCACCGCCTCCGCGCCATCCTCGCGCACATCCGCATAGAAATCGGTGAGATGGTGATAATAGTGAACGTCGCCGCGCCCCGCCGATTCGAGGTATCCGGCCAGCGCCTGTTCAAACCAAAGCTGCGCCTCCCCCGTCCGGCCGATGAACGCATAAAGCTCGCCGAGCGTTTGCTGCAACTCCGGCCGCGGCGCCCGCTCCATCACGTTCCGATACAGTAGAATGGCTTCGTCGAATCGGCCCTGCGCCGCCAGCGCCTCGGCGATGTGCTCGTCGGTGTGCCAGTGTCCGGTATATGCGGTCCCGGCTCGCCGGTAATGCGCCAGCCCGTCCTCGTAGCATCCGCGCGATAGGCGCAGGACGCCGCGCTGCAATTCCACCCACGCATAGGAACGCATCTCCTTCGCGGTCAGCTCGTCTTCGGCCTCCACATACAACCGGTCGGCCTCCTCCGTGCCGCCCATCTTGAATGTGAAGTATGCCAGGCGCGCCAGATTGTCCCAGGAGCGATCCTCCCGGATGAGATCCTCCAAGGCGGTCCTGGCCTGCGGGTATCTGCCCTCCTGGAAGTCGAGATCCGCCAGTATCGACCGGCCCTCGAAACGGCCCCGCAGAGCCGGAACCATATCCAGATCGCGCTTCACGCCATCCAGGCGATGGAACCGGAAGTCCAAAGTGACCTTGAGAAGACAGAGATCCTCCTGGGGGCCGAATTGCCGGATGCCGGCGTCAATGCAGGCTTCGGCGGCTTGGAAATCCGCGAATTGCGCGGTCAGCGAGGCTCGGTGATAAAGGCGGTAGGCCAGCCTGGTCGCCTTCTCGGGGTCGCAAGGGCGCACGCCCATGCCGTCCCGCAGCCCGGCAATGTCCTTCCCGGTTCCTTCCAGCTCCTTCTGGTAATCCGTCATTGCGGATGCGGTTCCGCCAGATACGGGAAGTGGTCCAGGAACTCGACGTCGTTCGTCAGCGGGTTCGGCGGAGTCTTGGGCACAATCGGCGCCTGATCCCACAAGGATTGATCGTTCAACAGATCGATGTGATACTTCTTGCCGTTGAACTCCGCTTCCATATCCAGAAACAGGGCCAGGAATCTGGTCGCCACCTGGTCCTCGAGACGCCGCCCATACGGCCATGTGCCGGTGGTGTCCATGTCGATGGCGCACACGTTCGGAATGAAAATCTCGAATGGACGCCGCAGGGGAATATCCAGGCCTTTCGGATTCCATGAGTCGTCCGGCAGGCGGAGCCCTTGAAAGAGGGTCTTCTTGACGCGCGGGAACGCTTCCACCACCGATGCGTACGTTTTGAGCACCGACACCGGCGAGTTGTTGTGATCGAACGAGGTCCGCAGGCCTAGCGCGCTGATGGACGGCCCGAAGCCCCAGCCTAAATGCGCCAGGCGCTTGATGAAGTGCGGACCCAGCCAGAAGTTGTTGGCGCCGAGCTGCCGGTTGTTTTCGCGCTCGCTCAAAGCCGCATCCGCAAAGGGCTGCCCGTCGGTGTCCACCAGCTTGTACTGTTTCAACTCGTCGTCAAACCGGATGGATTCGAGCAACGCCCAGGGATGCTCCAGCCAGACGGGATGATCGGGAATCGATTCTACCTTATGCGCCGCCTTCCGCACCCAACTCTCGCCCCACGTATTCACCACTCTGTTGGCGGCCGGCGACCGGGTAATGAACGAAAGCGGTATCTCCAGAATAATGGCGTTGACGTTCTTGCCGGCCTGCGCGTCTACGCCGCTATACACAAAGCGGTAATTGCCGTCCGCGTCTTTCTTGAACTTGTCGCCCTTCCAGGTCCACGGGCCCGGCGGTAAATTCTGTTTCACACCGCTTCCCAGCAAGGGATTGTTGGGATCGTAATTGAACAAATCGTTGCCATCCAGCTCCAGCAGCGTTTTCGGAATGGGCAACTCGCGCGCTTCGGTCATGGTGTGCGGGACATGATAGAACTGCGGCGCGTAGTTGATGGAGCGGAAGAAGCCGGTCAGGTCGTTGAAGAAGGCGTCGTCGCGGCCGCCGATGAAGGCCTGGATGGAATGGCCGTCGGGTGTCGGGATGGCCAGCACCTTGCCGATATCCACCACAGTCGAGAAAGAGCCGCCCGGAAAATCGATGAACTTCACGGTGGCTTTCTGCGCCGGATCGATAGTCACGCGTATCTCGGCGGTCTTCAGCTCTCCCAGATACTTGTTCTTCACCGCGTCGAAGTACCGGCCCAACGCATCCAAAGTAAACTCGTCGTGCTCCGGCCATACCACCCGGGGATGCGCGGCGATCAGGATCCTGTAAAGCAGGTCGCTGTCCAGTACGCCGGCTTCCGGAACGGAGGCGAAGGTGAGGGCGATCACGACTTTTTCTCCGCCATCGGTGTCTTTGCTCGGAAACCCGAACAGGTCGTACAGGTCGGCCGGGCTATGGTCAATATCGGAAAAGATGGAATTAACCGCGTTGGGATCGTTGTGGTCGGCCATGGGCCTCTCCTAAGACAAACTTACGGAATAATATCACAATACGCCTCAGCCGATTGCGGAAATGTCAACAATGTGCGTGCATTTCTCAAAATCTTGCAGGGTGTTGCCGACTTTCGCAACGCACTGGGCCGGACGCATCGTTTTCGCAGTTCAGGACATCCGTTCCGCGTTTTCTGTGCTATCATTTTCTGCACGCTCAGCGAGAGGCGCTTTTCGCCGGCGCCTCGGGAAGGACTGACCATGACCTGGATCGGCCGGTATGCCACCGCTGTTCTTGCGCTCGTTTGCCTCATCGTCCCGACTGGTTGCAGCCACGGCACACCGCAGCCGGGACATGTTCAGGACGAGGCAATGCAAGCGGGACGCCCGGCCAGTTCGTTCCCCGCCGCCGGCGACGATTACTTTCACGACATGGACGGCGGCATCAAGCTGACCGCGGACGAAACGAAAGGCCGCAATACGTGGATCGTGTGGACCGGCGGCAATGATCGTTTCTGGGACAAGATCTCGGTAAATAGCGTTGGCGCGCTGGATTTCGTCAAGACCCTGTCCTCATACCCTGGTTTGCCGGCCAGCCGCGACAACCGGTGGACTTACCTGGGTCTGGTGAATGAACCTTGTTTCGAGAAAGCCAGCGGTCCGGACCCGAAGCGCTTTGGTCTCTGGTTGGACCGGCGCGTGACTGGTCCGGGCTGTCCCGCCGATCCGTTCGAGGACGAGCAGAAGTATCCCGGCGTGAAAATCGGCGCGCGCGGGAAGAACATGCCGGTTGGCTCATACTACGGCTGGGCCTCGGGCATTGTCGGGCTGCGGCTGTTTCCCAATCCCGATTTCGACGAAAAGGCGGCGAGCAAGTGGGACGCCGAAAGATACTACAAAGACCCGAGCTACTACCAGTCGAAGGACCTGGTGAAACCCTACCGCGTGGGCATGTCGTGCGCATTTTGTCACGTGGGACCGAATCCACTGAACCCGCCGGCCGACGCGGAGCAGCCCAAATGGGAGAACCTCAGCTCGAACGTGGGGGCGCAGTATTTCTGGATTGAACGGATCTTCGACTGGGATGGCGACCAGAGCAGTTTCATCTGGCAACTATTTCACGCTTCCAAGCCAGGCACACTGGACACCTCGCTGGTCTCCACCGACAACATCGACAATCCGCGCACGATGAACGCCGTGTACCTGTTGCAGCCGCGGCTGCAGCGGGCGCTTTTGTCGGGCAAGGAAACTCTCTCCGGCGGCGATTTGAACAACAAACAGTTCAACGAATTTGTCAAACCGGACGATCCGGAGTTAGGGTGGCTGGATAAGTTCTTCCAATCGCCGGATAAGGTCTGGTCCCCGCGTGTGTTGAAGGACGGCTCCGATTCGGTGGGCGGCCTGGGTGCTCTGAACCGGGTATATCTCAATATCGGCCTGTTTAGCGAGGAGTGGACGCTGCACTTCAACCCGCTGGTGGGCGGCAAGAAAACCACCCCCATCGAGATCGCCGTGGCGCGGAAGAATTCCACTTATTGGCTGGCCACCGAACAGCAGACGGTGGACATGGCGTTATTCTTCTTGAAGAGCACCGGCGCGCAACGACTGAAGGACGCGGTAGGCGCCAAGCCTTATCTACCGGACGAGGGGAAGCTCCAGCGCGGCAAGGAGGTATTCGCCGAACGCTGCGCGCGCTGCCATTCGAGCAAGCTGCCCGAGATTCCCGCGGATCGCGATCCCGGTTCCTGCGCCGGTCCGAACTACATGGGGTGCTGGAACCGCTATTGGGCCTGGACGAAGACCACGGAATTCCAGAAGCAGATGCGCGAGATTGTGCTGCGTAAGGATTTCCTGGATGGCAATTTCCTGGCCAGCGAATTCCGCGTGCCGGTGACGCTGCTGGAGACCAACGCCTGCAGCCCGCTGGCGACCAACGCCATTCGGGATAACATCTGGGATAATTTCTCGTCGGAGACTTACAAGGATCTGCCTTCGGTCGGCACCATCACTTACTACCATCCGGTTACGGGCCAGCCGAAACAGTACCCCATGCCCGCGGGCGGGCGGGGATATACGCGCCCCGCTTCGCTGGCCAGTTTGTGGTCCACGGCGCCGTTCCTGCTCAACAACAGCGTTGGGGAATTCGACGAGCAGCCATCGGTGGAGTCGCGCATGAAATCGTTCCAGGATTCCATTACGCAGATGTTATGGCCCGAGAAGCGCACGCATGACAGCGTGATTGGAAGCCTGATGCCGCGCGCCGCAAACGGGCTGCCGCTACCCAGCGAAATCGCCCGGACCACGGTTAGAAGCTACCTGCGCGTTCCACGGGGCTATCTTCCCGACGCGCTACAAGGCCTGGTGGGACCGCTGGAGAAGCTGTTTCCTTTTCTCCTGAATAACGGCGAAATCGAGATCGGGCCGATTCCGAAAGGCACGCCGGTGAATCTTCTGGCCAACCTGGATCTTATCGGCGAGCCAACCGACACGGCAAAAAAGGTCGAACGCGATGCCCAGGTGCTCGACCTGCTGCTCACCATCAAGCACGATCTGAAAGCTCTGCCAGCCAATGTCACCGACGAAGAGGCCGCCAAAGTGTTCACCGACCCAGGCCACGATCTGGTCAACAAGCTGCTTGCGCTGAGTAAGTGTCCTGACTACATTGTGAACCGCGGCCACTACTTCGGCACGAGTTATTTCAGCGAGGAGCCCGGACTGAGCGATCCCGACAAGCTGGCGCTGATCGAATTCCTCAAGACGTTTTGACGCCTACACGGGGAGGAACAGGAAATGCAGGCCGATTGCGAGTATGTCGTGGTGGGCTCCGGAGCCGGCGGCGGGACGGTGGCCGCCCGGCTGGCGGAAGCCGGCAAGAATGTCGTTTTATTGGAGGCGGGCGGCGACCCCGGACAACTCACCGGCGGCGACGCCATCGACACAGCCAACCGCTTGCCCGAGGACTACGAAGTTCCCGTTTTTCACGCCATCTCCACGGAGAACGCGGCGATGAGATGGGACTTCTTCGTGCGCCACTACGCCGACATGGCGCAGCAGCGGCGGGACGACAAGTTTGTCGCCGCGCGCGACGGCGTGCTGTATCCGAGGGCGGGGACGCTGGGCGGTTGTACCGCCCACAACGCCATGATCATGGTGTACCCGCACAACGCGGATTGGGAGAATATCGCCTCGATGACGGGCGACAGTTCCTGGAATCCGGACAACATGCGGAAGTATTTCGAGCGCCTGGAGAACTGCCATCACCGGCCCCTCGATCGTCCGCTGGGCGAACTGGGCCTCGACCCCTCACGCCACGGCTGGAAGGGCTGGCTGCAAACCGAGAAGGCCATCCCGGAGTCGGCCCTGGGAGATGGCAGCCTGGTGGATGCGATCATCGACTCGGCGAGGGATGCGTTCCTGCAAATCGGGTACCCCGAGGAACAGGTGCGATGCCTGATCGAAGGCGAGTTGGATCCCAACGACTGGCGGCTGGTAAAGGATAACGCGGTCGGTCTGTGCTACGCTCCCCTCACCACACGCGATCACCAGCGTACGGGCACACGCGAGCGTGTCCTTGAGGCGAAGCGGAAATACAATCTGAGAATCGAAACAAACGCCTTGGCCACGCGGGTCCTATTCGACGAGAGCGGCAAGCGCGCGGTCGGGGTCGAGTATCTGAAGGGCGCGCGGCTCTATCGCGCCTTCTCCCCGCCCGGCGCCGAGGCCGGCGAGGTGGCCCGGATCATGGCATCGCGCGAGGTGATCCTGGCCGGTGGGGCCTTCAACACGCCGCAGTTGTTGATGCTTTCCGGCATCGGCCCAGCGGACCACTTACGCAGCAAGGGAATCGACGTCCGTATCGATCTGCCCGTGGGAAAGAATCTGCAGGACCGCTACGAAGTGGGCGTCGTCAATCGCATGAACTTCGATCACTGGGAGGCGCTGGCTGGGTCCCGGTTCGCCAAGGGCGATCCGCAGTATGCGCAGTGGGCCAACGGGCGCCAGGGTGTCTACACAACCAACGGGGCGGTGCTCGCCGTGATCAAGAAATCCATCTCTACCCAGCCCCTTCCCGACCTGTTCTGCTTCGCCCTGCTGGGCCTGTTCCGCGGATATTTTCCGGGTTATTCAAAGCTCTTCCCGGAGCACCTGAACTACCTGACGTGGGCCATTCTGAAGGCGCACACGCTGAATCGAGCCGGAGAAGTGACGCTCGATTCGCCCGATCCTCGCGACCCGCCGGAGATCAACTTCCACTATTTTGAAGAGGGCACCGACAAGAACGGCGAAGACCTGAACGCCGTCGTGGACGGCATCAAGTTCGTGCGCACCATGACCGCAAAGCTCAAACAACAGAAGCTGATCGCCGAAGAGGAACTCCCCGGAGACCAGGTTCAATCTGACGACGACCTGCGGCAGTTCGTGCGCGACAACGCGTGGGGCCATCATGCCTCGTGTACCTGCCCGATCGGTTCCGTGCTAGGCGGCGATTTCGAGGTCCTCGGGGCCGAGGGGTTGCGCGTGGTGGACGCGTCGGTGTTCCCGAGAATTCCGGGGTTCTTCATCGTCAGCGCCGTCTATATGATTGGGGAGAAGGCGGCGGACGCAATACTGGCCGCGCGGTAAGCCGGCCAGCCTCAGTGGCGCGTGTACTTATCGAATGTGGTAATCACCGGAAGGGCGTCGCCGGCCTCGTCGAAGAATCCTCGCGAACCCAGCGGGCCGGTCACCGCCGGCTCCCACCAAAATACGCCTTTGCCGAGGCCATTTGGAGTTTCCTGTACCACGCGATTCACTTCTTCCAGAAACTGCTTTTGCCCGTCCGGAGTTTCCGGAAATGGTCCGAACCGCTTCTGATACTCGGCGGGCCTCCAGTTATAGGCAGCCTCCACGACGATGATGTCTTTCTTGTACTCCAGCGACATGAAAGTCATGTTCTCGCGCAGGTCGTTCAGGCTGCCATGCCACCAGGGATAGTAAGACTGGCCGATCACATCATAATCGACCTGGTAGGTATTTAGCTTGTCGAAGAAATACTTGGTCCGAATCTTGTCGGCGCCGCGATCGATGTGGACCATGATGCGTGGGCGCGGGGCATCTCCCGTTCCCGCGTTCACGCCTGCCACGCCGGCTTTCACCAGATCCGCGAAGTTGTCCCAATTCTCGGGAATGCGGCCATCCGGCCAGAGCATGCCATTGACGACTTCATTGCCGATTTGCACCATATCCGGCAGCGCGCCCGCGTCGTGGAACGCGGAGATCGTCTGCTTGGTATATTCGAAAACCGCTTTCGCCAGTTGGGCGTGAGACATGCCTTGCCATGCCTTTGGAAGAAACTGCTTGCCCGGATCGGCCCAGGTGTCGGAATAGTGGTAGTCGAGCAAGAACTTATAACCCAACTTCTTAGCGTCCTTGGCGAGCGCTATGGTGTACTCCAGATTGTTGGGCAGATCGGTGGGTGTATGAAATAATCGCAAGCGAATCCAGTTGTAGCCATGATCCTTGAAAATCTCCAACCCCGGTTTGGCCACGCCCATGTCCTTGAAGACCTTGCCGCGATTCTCCGCCTGCTTTAGAAACGAGAGATCGGCTCCGACTGCATAATCGGCCGCGCACACCGGCGCCGCCAACGGCAGGAGCACGAACAGCAATCGAGCGATTCTTTGAATTCTTGGCATGACCTTTCACCGCCTCCTCACGCGGCGCGTTAGTGGACCGGAACAATTTGCCATCGCTGCGTCACGCTGTTGTTGTTTTGCGGTTCCTGAACGGCGAAACCGGCTTGCGCCCCAACTCCGCCATTCATGTCCAGCACCAGGCCGCTCGCCCGGTTGACAAACCAGAAGTAGCCGTTGCCGGCGGAAACGACGTTCCATTCCAGTTCTGCCCCGCTGCCGGATGCAGACTGGACGATTGGGTTTCCGCTCGATTTCGACGCGCCTGAGTCGTCCAGCACATTCGTGGTATTGCCCGCCCCCGGGTTAAGACTGGCGATCTGGAAGTATCCGTCGTTGTTACTGGTGATACGCCACTGCTGGCTCAGCGTTGGATTGCCCTTATCCGGCTTAGCGTCCAACATGGCGCCGGCGGCGGTGGAAGCTTGAAATACCGACAGAACCTGTCCGCCCCCGTTGACGAACTTATAGCTTAATGTGGGATCGAGCTTGCCGCCCAACGCATCGATGCCGGGAAGCAGCATGGAGTAGTTCGCCGCGGTCACGTCTGTCGATCCGGATGTGTCCGCATTATCGAAGAGCGTCAGTCCGTTCCAACTGTAGATCGCATCCGGGAGATTATCGCCGTTGATAAATCCACCGCTGGCATTCGGAATGTTCACGCCGGCGGGATCCCAATATTCCATTCCCATGCCCAGGTTATTCGGCAAGCCTTTCTGCACACCTTGCAGATCCAACAGGAATTGACGCTGCAGCGCCTGGGTTGGCGGAGCGTACCATGGATCGTTCGTATCAAAGCCGCTTTCGTAGTGTTCGCCAGTTTCAATTATGAAGATCGGTTTGCCGATATTATTAGCCGCGTTCACCAGCACGTCTTGCTCGACCGGCTTGTTGTTGGGATTAGACGCGGCGGCCTGCGCATCGGTCAAGGGACCATGGTACAAGGGGTAATAACTCTGGCAGATGGCATCATAGGGAATGCTGAATTGATTGGCCAGCGTGAAGAATTGCGTAAGATCCCAGGCCGGTGTGATGTGAATGCAGGTCAGCGGGGCCGGAATGGCCGGACCCGTCGAGGTGTCCGCCGCCGCGTCCTTGACGGCCTGAATGGCTTCGGTCTGCAGGGCGGCAAAACCGCCAAAGTCTTCCCCCGTGGGACTGCCGATCGACCCGAGAAAACCCGTATCGACCTCATTGCCAATAGCCACCAGATCCGGCATGGTTCCAGCCTGCCGGTACGACAGTATCTCGGCCTTCACATAGCTGTATAAGTCAGCCTGCAACTGCAAGAGCCCGGTGTCGCTGGCCCACCCTGGTGGGACGCTTGAGGAACTGCCGCCATCGAACAACAGAGTCAATTCGATACTCATGCCGAGGTTTTTCGCGCGCTTCGCAAGGTCCAAATCCTGCGCCTCTGTTTCCCCGTAGCAGGCGTTGCCGGTGCACTGCGCTAGCGATACGTTGGCATAGGGTGGCGCCGAGCTGGGCCGCAAGCGGACCATATTCACGCCATGATTTTTGAACATCTCCAGCACATCCTGTGGTTGGCCGGCATCCTGCCACCACGACAAACCGATCGTGGCGCGGGCAGCCTCCTGCTTCTCTAGCAACGCATTGTCCACACCGCGGAAAAAGGCTGGACGCAGCAGCCATTGCTGCGTCTGAGTTACAGCGCCCGATAGCTCGGTTTGAACCAGCGGCGCTCCCGCGGAAACGGAGCCTTCGGACAGATCAAGGGCCAGGCCGGTGCCGTTGTTAGAGATGGTGTAGTAGCCATTGGTTGTAGGAGTCAGGGTCCACTGCTCGGTAACAAAGACCGTGCAAGGATTCTGTACCACATCGCGGCCCGCAGAGACTCCACGATTATGGACGGGCCGGCGGCCGCAAGGTTGTGGGCAAACCGGAAAGTCCGCGCCGGGTATCGGCGCGCTATCGAAACAAAGGCCATTGCCGAGATTGCCGATCCGCCAAAACCCGCCGGATAACTTCGTAAATGCCCATCTCTGGCCCAGGTCCGTGAAACTAGGCGCTTGCTGCACGATGGGGCCGCCGGCGACCGTGGAATTGTCATTGAGGCCGGCTTGCAGACCGCTGAGTTGATTCAGCACATAGTAAACATCGCCGTCGATCGGAGTGATATCGATGGGCTCCGATGGCTGCCGGCTCTGCGGCGCGGCGGCGGCACTTACGGCAAAGCCGCAGAAGAGGAGACTTACAGTCAGGCTCGCGCGTAGGTCATGGTTCCACATCGGGCATTTGTTCCTCTTGCTCCGGTGGCTTCTTGTTCATCTGCCTGTATAGTTCCTTCAAACTCGTCTTGGTCTGCTTGATTTCCTGAAACAGGCGAAATTCTTTAGCGGCTTCGTCACCGAGGCCAAGCTTCCGGCAAATCGATGCCAGCCGGTAGTGCGCTTCGCCGTTGAGCGGGTCTGACTGTACCGCCATACGCAAATACTTTGCCGCCTCCTGGGGCTTGTCCATGGTTGTCAGCAGCCGGCCGAGACCGATCTGGGCCTCCGCCGCGCCCGGATTCAGGGCATAGGCACGACTATAGTGCGCGTATGCGCCATCCAGGTCAGAGCGCCGCGAAGCAATTCTTGCGAGCACGCATTCCGTTCCGGCGCTGTCGCCATCCTGCTTCACGGCGGCTCCCAATTCCTTTTCCGCCCCGGCCTGCGCTTGCGGATCGGTGGGCGACGACTCGAGGATGGCCTCGGCCAGTTCGTAATGCACGCCGGGCAAGCGCGGGTCGATCTCCAACCCTTTCCTGTAATGCTCGATGGCGCCCTTCAGGTCTCCCGCATTGATCAGATGTTGTGCAATCACTTGCTGCATGCGCGCTGAACCGGGCGCCAGTATCGCCAGCTTGTTCAGCGTGTCGTCGGCCAATTCGGAATAGATCCGCTGTGCCATGTACAGGATTTCGATATTGTCGGGATCGATGTCTACCAGCGACCGCATTACCGAAGCGGTACGGTCGAGGTTACCCTGTTGATCGTAGATGCCCGCCAGTTCCATGCCCACCTGGATTTGCAGGTTCTTATCTTTCAGCGCGGAAAACGATTTCTCAAGCAGCGCCTGTGCCGAACGCTGTCCCAATCTTCTTTCGCAAATTCCCAAAAGAGCTTGCGTCTTAGTCAGAGATGGGTCAATCGCCAATGCCTTTCCCAGAAATCGCGACGCGTCCTTATAATCGCGCTGAAAGAAGGCGATTACGCCCAGGTTTGCGTTCGCTTCCGCGTTCTTGGGATCGAGCGCCAGGACAGCCTCGAACTCCTTAGCCGCGGTTTTCGGATCGTTCGCCTTTAGATACTCGGCCGCCTTCTGAAGATGCTCGTGAATCGCCGCGCGGGAACCACCCGTTTGTGCGCCCATGGCTGCTAGTGCGCCTGCAAGTAGCGTGAGAATCAATGCCATAGCAACGAAGCTATCATGATTCCGAGCCCCAAAATGCGCTGCGGGGCGCGGAAGAAATAACGCTGCTTCCGTACCCCGCAGGGATGGGTTAGTCAAACTCCAGCGGCGGCTCAGAACGTAAAGTGAGCGCCCAGTTGTATGATGCGCCTGTTACTGTTGTAAGCAGCGGGGCCGGTGATGGTGCCTGCGGTGGTGTCGGCCAATGTGCCGTTGCTGTTGTAACCCACGTTGGCATCCGGATTTCCGAAGTTAATGTGGTTGAACACATTATACATGTCGGCTCTGATTTCGAGCCGCATGCCTTCGCGCGGAAAGCGAAAAGCCTTTCCGACACTGAAGTCCGCGTTAAAGAAACTCGGCCCAATCAGCGTATTGCGTCCGGAGGTCCCAAAGGTTCCAGGCACCGGGTTGGCGTAGGCCGCGGGGTTGAACCACTGGGTAAGTGTAGGGTTCGACACTTTCGGGTTGCCGACCACGTTGGGATACAACGTGGAGCCGGCGCTGAATGAGGAGTCCAGCCCCGGATCGATACCATCGGCAACGGAACCCTGGATTACCGGGCTGAACGGATTTCCCGAGTGCCACTGGAAGATACTGGAAACCCGCCAACCACCGGCGATCTGTTCGAGCGGCCCGTGCAGCGCAAACTGGCGCCCGTTGCCAAACGGCAGTTCGTATACCACCTGACCGACAAACGTGCTTGCCGCGTTAAAGTCGGACAAACCGTAATTGGCCCCCGGGTTGTACGCGTTCTGATAGATATCGATGCCCGATCCGTGGCCGTTCCCGGTGCCGGTGTCGAGCGATTTCGACCAGGCGTAGTTGAACTGGAAGTTCACGCCATGCGACATTCTTTTTTGAAGACGCACTTGCAGTGCATTGTAATTCGACCATCCATCGTAGATCTGACCCGCGATGGAGTTGAATATGGGGTTCGGATTTCCGCAGTTATAACCGGTACACCCTAGTTCGCCTACCGGAGCCTGATTGATATCTGTAGCGAAATTCAGGTTCGTGCCGTGTGTGTGAACATAGCTGGTGTCCAGCAGGATGCCGCCCGCGAACTCGTGCTGCACACTGACCAGCAACTGCTGTACGTAGTCGGTAGGCATATTCCACGGGTAGTACGACACGCCACTATAGTTGGAGATTTCCGGCGAGAGAGTTTGCAGCGTCGGAAAGACCACCGTGCCGGCGGGCGGTCCCTGGGCCAACTTGAAAGCATAGCTCCCGTTGACGTACCCGCCATTGCCGTTGTTGTGGGGATTGAAACCAAGGCCAAGCGCGTTATCGGTGTAATTCTCGGCGTCGCGCGGCGCGTCAAAAATCCCGTAGCTCGCCCGGACGGACCACTTTTCGCGGGGTGACCAGGCGATGCCTACGCGCGGAGCGAACTCCTTATAATCCCCGTTTTGGATGGTTGAGTAGTTACTGATCCCGGAGGCCGGGTCGCTCTGCCCGCCAAAGAGGATGGCCCCTTTGTAGGCCCCGCCATCCGCGGAATTAGGCAGATTCGGGTCGTAGTTGCCGAACATATTGTGATTCACGCCCCAGCCGGACTGCATCTGCCAGCGCAGGCCCAGGTTCAGCGTTAGATGCGATGTGACCTTGAAGTCGTCGCTGGCGAATAAAGCTGAATTCCAGGAGTGCGCGCTGGTGGCATCGGACTCGTAGACGTACCACCCATAGACGTCGCCGGCCAGAAAATCGGCGTACGGGACGCCGGTGACGCCGCCATTGAATTCGAAATTACCCGAGGTGATATCGCCCCAGCTTGTATAATTCTGGTATAGCTTGTCGTATTCGCCGCCGACCTTGATGGTGTGCCTGCCTCGAATTAGCGTAAAAACATCGGAAGCGTTGTACCATCCCTCGCCTAGAACGGCGTCTATGTTCCCGTTTTGGCCGTTTCCGGCGCCCAAACCCATGCCCCCAATTCCCGCTCCGCTGTCGATCGACACTTTGGGAAACACGTTGGCCGGAGCGTTCGTGCCGTAGGCCGGCTCAAGGCCAAGCGTGGTTGGATCGTTCTTATCGAGGGATGGCGGTTTATACTTATCCAGCTCGCGGCTTCCACCCAAACGAAACTCGTTCAGCATGGTCGGGCCGATCGTATAGACATCCGTGACCTGGCTGGTCAGATCGTCGGTATGCCCCTGGTCAAAGGCCGTGGCGTCGTTGGGGTACAGAGGGTCCGGAGGCACATAAGACGCTAAGGCAGGCAGATAGTTGAAACTATAAGAGAGTTTCTGTTTGGACGAAATCACGTAGTCGGCCCTGCCGGTGTACCACGAGTTCAGATTCGGGCTGGTGCCGTTGAATACATAATTGTTGATTGTCGGGCACGTTTGAGGGGTACCTGCGGATACATTTACCGGACCGGGGCATCCCGCAACCCATCCTGGAGCACTGGACGCGGGGAAGTAGGTTTGCAGCTTTAATGCCACGGGGTCGTAGGTTCCCAGCAGTGTGCCTGACGGGCTAAAGGCCGCGCCTGTGGAGCCTGAAATTCCGTAAAAATCTCCCGCTTGCATGGCGGCGGTCGGGTAGCTATAGAGTCCGGAAGTCGGAGTGGACGATGGGTTGCGCTGGTAGGCGAAGAAGAAAAACAGTTTATTCTTCACCACCGGACCCCCTATGGAGCCGCCGTACTCATTCCAATGTTCCACGGACTTCGGCCCCGTGGCGTTATAGAATCCCCTGGCGTTGAGATCGGTGTTCTGATCGTATTCAAACGCGCTGCCGTGAAATTGGTTCGTCCCGCTCTTGGTGATTACGTTAATGGAGGTGAGGCCATTCCCATACTGCGCCGGGGCGTTGCCTGAATTGATGCTGACCTCGGCGATGGTGTCGATGGGCGGGTAGTAGTTGCTGCTGTTGAAATCTCTCGGAGCGGTGGCCGCCGAGCCGTCGGACAGGAAGTTTATATTGTATCCCTGCGTGCCGTTGACTCCGGCTGACTGGCCTCCGCCGGCCGTGCCTGTTCCCCCACCGTTATTCGCGCCGGGGATAAGCTGCATCATCTCGGCGCGCCAGTCGGTGCCCACGATAGGCGCAGTTTCGATCGCCTGGGTGCTAAGATCCACGTGCTGCTCGGTGGTTTCCGTTTCCACCAGCGGTCCCGCTTCGTTCACCACCACTTCCTGGGCGGAAGCGCCGATTTGGAGCGTGGCGCTAATCTCCACGGTTTCGATCTGGAGAACGATGCCTTCGCGGACGGAGCTGCGAAAACCTTCTTTCGAGAAGGTAATGGTGTAGTTGCCCGGCGCCAGGAACGGAACATCGTACAGGCCGGCCTGGTTCGTGGTCGTTGCAGTAACGACACCGGTCTGCACGTTCCGGATCGAGACCGCCGCCGCCGGCACCAAGGCCCCCGAAGGATCCATCACGGAGCCTTTGATCTCGCCCGTATTCGAGTTCTGGGCTCTGGCGAAGGGCACGCATAAGATCGCGCCGATGGCGAGGAACAACGCCGTTCGTTTTAACATATTCGACCCCTTTCATGGACGGCGCGCGATCGTGGCCTGGTCCCCAACAACCATAAAACGCGGACAGGCAAGTGGCTTCTTGCGTCGCCGTCTATTTGCGAGAACGATTCAATCGTAAGTTGGGTGCGCGGCCAATTGATCCAACGAAAGTTGGATAGGTAGATTAAAAAAGATTAATTTTGGTAAATCCGAGTCTCCGGATCGAAATCAGACTTTGGTCGGATACGGCTGCGCTCGGCTCGCGCTACGTTCGTAAACGATGAAACCAGGTGTTGGTGCAATCGCCCTCGCGGTCGCGTTCTCGACAATCGGGCGGGCGGGCTCAAAATCCACGGTGGCGGATGCGCCGGGCAAGGTGGTGATCGACGCCAGAGAACCCGTGGAACCGGCGCACGATCTCAAGTTTCCGTCCGGCGGCCGGTCGCCCGCGGGGCACGTGCTCTCCATTAATAACCGCTATCTGTCTCGCGACGGCAGACCCTGGCTGCCAGTGATGGGAGAGTTCCATTACGCGCGGTATCCGGAAGCGGAATGGGAACGCGAAATCCTGAAGATGAAGGCCGGCGGCGTGCAAATCGTAGCCACCTACGTCTTCTGGATACATCACGAGGAAGTCGAAGGGCAGTTCGATTGGTCGGGGCAGCGCAACCTGCGCCGCTTTATCGAATTATGCGGGCGACACGGCTTGTATGCATGGGTGCGCGTAGGGCCTTGGGCGCACGGCGAGTCGCGGAACGGAGGGCTGCCGGACTGGCTGTTGCACAGCGGTCCCACGCGCGAAAACGACCCCGGATACCTGGCGCACGTAGATCGCTACTTTCGAGAGATCGCGCACCAGCTTACGGGTCTGCTGTGGCGGGACGGCGGGCCTGTGATCGGCGTGCAGGTGGAAAACGAATACAGCGCGCGAGGGCCGGGCAAAGGCGAAGAACACGTTCTGACGCTCCGCAGAATGGTGCGCGAAGCGGGTCTGGATTCGCCCTTCTATTCGGTAACGGCTTGGGACAACGCCGCCGTGCCCGCCCAGGACGCGATCCCGGTCTTCGGCGGTTACGCGGACGGATTCTGGTGGCGCACGTTGGGCGAACTGCCGCCCAATCCCAATTATTTCTTCACGCCAATCCGCTGCGAGGAGAACGTCGGCGACGACCTGCGCTCGAAACGTCCCGATCTGGATGCCCGCTACAAGGATTACCCGTTCATCACCGCCGAACTGGGTGGTGGGATGGTGCAGTCCTATCATCGCAGGCCGGTGCTGAGCCCGGACGACACAGCCGCGATGGTGTTGACCAAACTGGGTGCGGGCGCCGTGGCGGTCGGCTATTACATGTTCCAGGGCGGGACAAATCCCGAAGGAAAGCTCACCACGCTGCAGGAATCGGAGGCCAGCGGCTCGCTCAACGATTTACCGGTGAAGGGATACGACTACCAGGCGCCGCTGGGCGAGTTCGGGCAGATGCATCCGGTGTTTAGCGACCTGAAGATTCTGCATCTGTTTCTGCACGATTTCGGCGACCGGCTGGCGCCCATGACGGTGCGGTTTCCGGCGCACATGCCCGCCGGAAAATCGGATATCGCCACACCCCGCGTGACGGCGCGCGTCGACGGCGAGCGCGGATTCCTGTTTATCAACAATTATCAGCGGAACTATCCGCTGCCGGACCGCAAGAATTTCCAGGTGGAGCTGCAATTGCCCTCCAGAGCGATCGACGTGCCTCGCCATCCGGCCACAGTGCCCAGCGGCGCATATACCATATGGCCCGTGAACCTGGATGTGGGTGGGGCGACGCTGCGTTACGCCACCGCGCAGTTGGTGGCCAAACTTGACGATCCCGCGACGCTGGTGTTCTTTGCCTGGCCGGGGATCGCGCCGGAATTCGCATTCGATGGAGTAGGCGCATCTTCCATCGAGGCGCCGCACGCGCATGTATCGAGCGAAGGGGGCCGTGTATTTGTGGACGGGATCCGCACCGGCGCCGCCGTCGCGATGAAAGTCCGCAGACCCGGAGGGAAAGCAATAACCTTCCTTTTGCTTTCGCGCGCGCAAGCGCGCCAAGTGTGGAGCGCGGAACTGGCAGGAAGGGAGCGGCTGCTGATGTCTAAGGCCGAATTGTGGTTCGAGCCGGACCAGATCCACGTGCGCTCACGGGACGCCGCCGGCCTGCGTGTAGGAATCTTTCCAGCGCTGGACGGACAGGTACAGGGATTCGCGGCCGACGGCCACGACGGAGTGTTCCAGGAATTCTGCGCGCGAGTGCAACCCGTTACGGCCGAGGCGGAGGTGCGCCAGGTGCGGCAAGGGAAAGCGGACCCGGTGAAGATGGGAAAAGAGACCGCCATCCTGCCGGCCGACGCCGCCTTTGTGCACGCGGCAGCCTGGAAGATTCATGTGCCGCAAATCGACAACGCCTTGATCAGCCTCGACTACGTGGGAGACATCGCGCGCGTCTACGTGGGGGGCCATCTGGTCACCGACGATTTCTATCACGGCGCGCCCCTGGAAATCGGCCTATGGCGGACCGGCCCGGATATCGAGTTGCAGGTACTGCCGCTACGCGGAGACGCTCCGATCTACCTGCCGCCCGGATCCCGGATTGCGGCGGGCGCGGAGGTGGCGGAGTTGAAGAGCGTCAAGGTAGTTCCGGAGTATGAAGCCACGCTTCGACTACGCTGATGCGGAGGGCGGGCAATGTCTGCCCGCGGCCGCCTTTCAGGCGGCTCGCAGTATTCAAACCGACCCGCAACAACGATTCAGATTCCCTGTCGTTAACCCGTTCGTTTCCGGGGACGCCCGCACGCGCGTCCGTGAGTTCTGATACGCTGCGGGTGGGATGAGAGTCCGTCTCACCTACGCGTTTTTGGTGTGCCTACCGCTGGAGTTGCCGGCGGCGGTTCCCCAGCGAGGCCTGGAAGGCTTTTCGCGCCGCATCTGGCAGACGCAAGACGGCCTGCCCGAGGAGCCGGTGCAGGCCTTTGCACAGACGCCCGACGGCTACCTTTGGATCGGCACTAGCGGCGGGCTGGTACGTTTCGACGGCGCCGAGATGGTCGTCTTCAGCCGCGAAAATACCCCCGAACTCCGCGAGAACAGCATCTTCTGCCTGCTCGTTTCAAGGAGCGGCGATCTGTGGATCGGCACCGAAGGAGGCGGGGTCGTGCGCTACCGGAGCGGGACATTCCGGCGCTTCTCCAACGAGGAGGGACTGTCCAACAGCTTCGTGCGCAGTATCCTCGAGGATCGCCGCGGGCAGTTCTGGGTGGGCACCGACGACGGCCTGTTTCGTTTCGCGGGCGATCGTCTGTCGCGCGTGGACGGACGCGCGGGCATGCCGGCGGTGGCCGTGCACGCCATCCGCGAGGATAGCCGCGGCAGGCTGTGGGTGGGCGGATCTTCGCTGCTGATGCTGGACAACGGCCATACCGTGGAGTACCGCCTGGATGGTGGGTCGAGCGCCCGCGTCAAGTCCATTCTGCAGACCCGCGACGGCGTCCTGTGGGTGGGAACCGTATCGGGTCTGGAACGGCTGAATCCCGACCCCACGAGCCGCTTCACGCGGGTGCCCGAAGTGGCGGCCACTGTGCGTGTCTTGCGCGAAGACCGGGATGGCGTGCTGTGGATCGGCACGATCGGCGAGGGCATCTTGTTCCACCGGGCGGGCCGCTTTACGGGGCTGAGAGGGCCCGACGATCTCCCCAGCGACACGGTTCTCTCGCTGCTCGACGACCTGGAAGGCAATATTTGGGTCGGGACACAGACCGGACTCATGCGATTGAGCGAGACGCCGGTAAGCACCTTCCCCCTGCCAGGCGCCGCGGGTTCGGACTTCAGCACCATCTACCAGGATGTCGACCACAGCCTGTGGATCGCCAGCACCCGCCTCTACCGCTATTCCGGGCAAACCGCCAGACCCTATCGATTCGCGGGACCGCTAGCCGATATCCGCATCCGCAACCTGTTCCGCGACCGCGCGGGTATACTGTGGGCTGGGACCGACGGGCATGGGCTGTGGCGCATTGACGGATCGCGGAGCGTACAGTACACCAAGCGGGACGGGCTGATCAACGATTTCGTTCGCGCCATTTACCAGGGACGCGATGGCAGCATGTGGATCGGCACCGACGAGGGCGTCAGCCGCTGGCGGCAGGGGCACTTCGTCAACTACGGGGTGGCGCAAGGCCTGTGTTATTTCAGCATTCGCTCGCTGGCGGAAGACCGCAACGGCGATTTGTGGATTGGCACGGACCATGGGGTGAGCCGTTTGCACGGCAACGCTTTCGTACACGACGCCGTGGTCGAACGATTGCAGTCGGAGAGAGTCTGGGCCATTCACGAGGATCCGTCGGGCGGGCTATGGCTGGGGACCTTGGGCGCGGGTCTGTTCCGCTGGAAAGACGGGAAACTCACCGCGTACACCAGAGAGCAAGGCCTAGCCAATAACAGCATCTATCATATCTTGGAAGACCCCGCCGGCACCTTCTGGATGAGCGGGCCCAATGGCGTTTCCTCTGTGATGCGCCGCGATTTGGAGCGCGTGGCGGATAGTCCGAGCGCGCGCCCGGCCGTGACGCTGTACGGCATTTCGGACGGATTGGAGACCACCCAAATGCACGGCGGAACCCAGCCGGCCGGATGCCTGGCCGCCGGCGGCGAAGTCTGGTTTCCCAGCAACAAGGGACCGGTCCGCATCACCCCCGGCCAAGGCCGGACCAGCAACCCGCCCGCCGTGGTGATTGAGCGCATCATCGCCGACGGACGCACGGTGCCCCTGAGTGGGAAGCTGGAACTGCCGCCCGGAAATGGCAAGCTGGAGATCCAGTACAGCGCCATCCGCCTGCGATCCCAAGAGCGCATGCGCTTCCGGTACAAGCTGGAGGATAATGACAGCGAGTGGACCGAGGCATTTGGCAGGCGGCTGGCGTTCTACACCAATCTGCCGCCCGGACACTACCGGTTCCGGGTGGCGGCCTACGAGATGAACGCCCCGGCCAGTGTGTCCGAGGCGGTGATCGAGATGGACTGGAAGCCGCATTTCTACGCCACGCCTTGGTTTCTCACGTTGTGCGTTGCCGCGGCGGCGGCCGCCGCGCTGGGCGTACATCTGTTCCGCTTGCGGCAGATACACGCCCGGTTCGAGGGCATCTCGGAAGAGCGCAATCGGGTGGCGCGCGAGCTGCACGATACCATCATCCAGGGCTGTGGAGGCGTGTCCGCGCTGCTGGAAGCGTCCGCCACCCTGGGCGACGCGGATCCAGCCATGAAGCAGGAACTGATGGAGTGCGCGCGGACGCAGATACGCGGCACCATCGACGAGGCTCGGCGCGTAGTCTGGGACCTGCGCCAGTCGCCGGCCGCCGAGGGCGAACTGACCGCCACGGTTTCGAAACTCGCGGAGCAACTCAGCCAGGAGTCGCACATACCGATCGCCTTCGGCACGGACGGCGAACGGCGCGCCTTGGACCATGCCATCGAGCACGATCTGGTGATGGTGGCGCGCGAGGCTCTCTCGAACGCCGTGCGCCATGCGGCGCCCACCAGCGTGCGGTTGCGGCTGTCCTTTGGGACGCGGGAATTGAAGATGCAGGTGGAGGACGACGGTTGTGGATTCGATCCCTCCTCACCCGCCAATGGGCACTACGGCATCGTCGGCATGCGGGAACGCATCGAGCACTTGGGAGGGAAGTTCGTTCTGCACAGTGGTCCGGGAGAGGGAACCCATCTGGAGGTGGCGGTTCCACTGACCAAGCGGTAGTGTCTTGGAGGGCGGGCACTTCTGCCCGCAGCCGCCTTTTGAGGCGGCTACCGAACGGAAAAGGCGTATGACGGCGGAGGAAAAGATCAGAGTGATGGTCGTGGACGATCACCCCGTGACGCGTTTGGGCGTCACGGCGATGATCAACGCACAGCGGGATATGTCCGTGGTGGCGCAAGCCGGCACCGGCCAGGAGGCCACCGAGTTGTTCTGGCTGCGTAAGCCGCAAGTCACCTTGATGGATCTGCGGCTGCCGGGGATGAGCGGAGTGGAAGCCATTCGCGCGATTCGCAGCCGGGATCCCCACGCGCGGTTTGTAGTCCTGACCACCTACGAAGGAGACGAGGATATTCACCAGGCGCTGGCCGCCGGAGCCCAGGGCTATCTACTGAAAGGCATGTCACACGGCGATCTGGTGGATGCCGTGCGCAAGGTGCACCTGGGCATGCGGTTCCTGCCGCCTCCGGTGGCGCAAAGCCTGGCGGCGCGCACGCCGAATTCCGATCTGAGCGGCCGGGAGCGCGAGGTCCTCATACTGCTGGCGCGCGGCAAGAGCAATCGGGAGATCGCCGGCCTCCTGGGAATCACCGAAGCCACCGTGAAGTGTCACGTCAGCGGGATTCTGAGCCGCCTGGGCGTGGAAGACAGGACGCAGGCAGTAGTGACTGCGTTGCAGCGAGGCATCGTGCATATCGATTGATGATAGGTTTATAGTTGGTCCCGAGAAACATTTCTAACCTCTCGGTCGTCTATCATTGCGACTGACTTATACTTTGGCATCCGAAACGGCGGTAAGGAGAAACACTCCATGTCAAAAACTCCGGCTGTCTCCCTGGTACTCTCACTTCTGGTTTGCGCGGCGCTGCTCCGCGCGCAGGACGATTCGTCTGTCCAGCCCTTCTCTCCGGAACAGCTCGATAACCTGCTGGCGCCGATCGCTCTCTATCCGGACCCGCTGTTGGCCCAGATTCTGCCAGCGGCCACCTTCCCGGACCAGATCGATGAGGCGGCCCGCTTCTGCCGCGGCGGCGCCAATCCGGACGATATCGACACGCAACCCTGGGATGTCAGCGTGAAAGCCGTGGCGCACTATCCCACCGTCCTTTATATGATGGCCGACAGCCTGGATTGGACTACGGCCGTAGGGCAGGCCTACGTCAACCAAGCCAGCGACGTGATGGCTTCCGTGCAACGGCTGCGGCAGGAGGCCCGCAACGCCGGAAACCTGGCGAGCACACCGCAGCAGGACGTCGAGGTTGACGATGGCGACATCGAGATCTGGCCCGCCCAGCCGCAAAACTGCTACCTGCCCATATACGATCCAGGCCTGGCCTTCTTTGGTTCGGGCGGCGCGTACGGCGGATCGGTAGTCACCTTCAGCGCAGCTTTCCCCATAGGCGTCTGGCTGAACTCCGACATCGACTGGCGATATCACCGTATCTATTACCATTACTGGTCGGGTGGGCACGGCTGGGTTGCCCGGTCCCTCCCGTACATCCACATCAACAACATTTATGTGAATAAGAATGTCAAGGATGTTATCGTCAACCGCAGTGTGTCGGCCCGGCCTGTGAATTACGGCAATCTGACTCGGTATAACAGCGTGCACCAGAGCGTACAATACGGTGTCGGTAAAGCCGCGCCAATCAATAACGTGAATAACAAGATCATCCAGCGCAATGCGCACGTCGACGATACGCGGATCGACCAATATCGGGGCCGTGCGGCCGATGAGTCCGCGGCGAGCCGCGCCGAACCGGCCCCGAGCCGTACCGCGCCGGCGCCTGCCCCGCAGCCGACGGGCAACGCCGCATTTGGCGCCAACCGCGGCAACTTCGACGCCAAGACATCCAGCCAGCGCGGACAAAGCAGCCGGGCTTCGCATCCCGCGCCCGCGCCCAAGTCGAGCGGAGGGGGGTCCCACAGCGCTGGCGGCGGCGGTGGATCGCACGGCGGCGGGGGCGGCGGCGGATCGCACGGCGGCGGAGGACGGCACTGATGAATCGGCGGCGAAGTTCCATATTCCCGGCAGCCGCATTGGCGCTGTTCATGGCGTCATCCGTGCCATCCGCACCGGCCGCACAGAAGCCGGCCGGCGCGCCTTCCAATCAGACCCGCTTTGCAACCCCCGAGGAGGCCGTGGAAGCTCTGGCGCACGCGGCCGACGCGAAGGACCAGACGGCGCTGACGGCCATCTTCGGCCCGGACCGCGCCAAGCTGTTGACCGGCGATCCGGTGGCGGACGGCAACGCTCTGGAGCGCTTTGCCGCCAACCTGGCGAAGGCGCACAAGCTCGAGAAGGTGACTGACACCAAACTTACGCTGGTGGTCGGCGAGGACCATTGGCCGTCACCCATTCCCATCGTCAAAGACGGAAACCGATGGCGCTTCGATACCGCCGCGGGACTGGAAGAAATCCTCAACCGGCATATCGGCGACGACGAGCTTTCCGCCATCATGACCTGCCGCGCCTACGTGCTGGCTCAATGGGAATACTATACGCAAGCCAACGGCACTGCGCAGGATGGTTTGGCGGTCTATGCGCAGAAGTTCGTCAGCACTCCGGGCAAACACGACGGACTCTATTGGGAAACGCCGCCGGACGCCAAGCCTAGTCCTCTCGGGAGCCTGGTCGCGCAGGCCCGCGCCGAGGGTTATCCGGCAGGTCAGCCGCGCCCCACCGGAACATCTAAGCGTCCGTATCACGGATACTACTTCAAGATTCTTACACGGCAAGGCGCGCACGCGCCGGGCGGCAGGTTCAGCTATGTGATCAATGGCAATATGATCGCCGGGTATGCCCTGATCGCTTATCCCGATAAGTGGGGCAGCTCTGGAGTGATGACTTTTATCGTGAATCAGCAGGGGCGTGTGTATCAGAAGAACCTGGGTCCGGGGACCACGCAGATCGCCGCGGCTATTTCAGAGTACGATCCGGATACAAGCTGGAAGTTGGTTACCGAATAAGACCGAGCCGCGACCGTCAGGAAGCGGTTACAGGCTTGAGAGTAAGACCCGCAGCGCGTTGCCGCCCATAATCTTGGCGATATCGTCATCGCCGAATCCGGCTTGGAAGAGTGCGTCGATCAGCAGGCCGAGTCCGGTGGTGTCGAAGGGCTCCACCACCGCGCCGTCGAAATCCGAGCCCAGCGCCACCGCATCCACGCCCACTGTATCCGCGGTGTGGCGTATGGCGCGGGCGATGGCTGTCGCATCGGTTCCGCACACGGCCACTTCGAAGTAAGCGATCCCGATCACGCCACCCGTATGGGCAATGCCGCGAAGCTGCGCGTCGCTGAGGTTGCGGCCGTTGTCGCAAGCGCCTTTCACGCCTGTGTGGGAGACCATCACGGGACGCGTGGCGATGGCCAGCACGTCGTCGATAGTGCGCGGCGCGGCGTGCGCCAGGTCCACCAGCATGTGGCGGGATTCCATGCGCCGGACCATGGCGCGGCCCTTATCCGTAAGCCCCGTTTTGTCCACGCCCGCCGACGATCCGCCGATATCGTTGTCGAAAAAATGGGTGGGCGCCATCATGCGGAAGCCGGCGTCGTAGAGGCGGTCGATGTTGGCCAGGTTGCCATCGAGGGCGTGCGCGCCTTCGATGCCGAGGAAACCGGCGGCGATAGCGGGATCGGCGCGGCGGCGGTCCAGGTAGGCGCGGAGATCCGCCGCGGAACGAATGATGGTGAACTTGCCCTGCGATCGGGATTCGACGTCGCGCAGACGCGAGGCTTGATATAAGGCGCGCTCCGTGAGGCTGCTCCAGGTAGCGGGCGGCCAACGCTCGACGATCGAAAGCAGCGTAATGTTGTCGGAGTCGGATGTATTGCGCTGGAAGTTCAAACCGCGCGGCGTCTTGGTGACGACGGTGAACGCTTGCAGCGCCACATGGCCTTCGATCAGCCGCGGGATATCGACTTGGCCCCGCGTGCCGCGGGCCAGCAGGTCGCGCCGCCAGAGCAGGCTATCGGCGTGCAGATCCACGATAGGGATGCGGTTTTCCAGAACGCGGGCGCGCGCCGAGATTTGGTACGGCGGTTTGCGCAGCACGCCGTTCATGGAGCTCTCGACGTAACCGGGAAGCCAAGCGAAAGCGGCGGCGAGCACCACGGCGAGCACGGCGACGGTCCAGTACAATTTGCGCATGTCCAGCGAGCGCTGCTATCGCGCAATCGAACCGGGGTCGAGTCCGGTGGCCAGATTGAAACCACCGCCGACCGCGCCCACCGCGGCTGTCTTGCGGTCCAGCCCCGTTAGTTGCCGCAACCGGTAGACGGCTTCGATGCCGGTGCAGTGCGCGCCCAGCAGGTTGCGCAGTCCGAATTCCTTCAACTTGGAGGCGGTCCAGGCCAGTGTGTCGTCGCTGGCTTGGTAGAGGTGGAAGCCGCCCAGCGCGGCGTAGATCGGCGCCGGCGCGATCCGCGCGCGCGCATAGTCCAGCGTATTAATGATGCCGGAGTGTCCACAGCCGGAAATCACCACCAGGCCCTTGTCCGTTACGATGACCAGCGACTGATCTTCCGGCAGATTGTCTTCCGTGGTCTTGCCGTCGGCCAGGCGCAGCATGCGTCCGGGATTCCAATTTTTCTCGGGATACTTGCGCGGCACCGGCCCGGTGAGCCAGACACCCGGAAAGAGCTCGCCCGGTTCGCTGTGCAGGATGAAAGTCCCGCCGGCGCTTTCATAAGCGGGCTTGGTGGCGATCATGGTATTCACTTCGCGCGGGCCGCCGTCGGTGCGGCTCTGGAATATGCCGGCGCCGACGTGCGCGCGAGCCAACGCGGATGGGTTCGACTTGGCGTATTCCTGGCGCAGGGTCACTAACCCAGCGGTGTGATCGAGGTGATGGTGCGACAGAATCACATCCGGGACATCGGAAAGATCGATGTGCAACTCGCGGGCGTTGCGCAAAACAGTGTCCGGATGCGCGCCGGTGTCGAACAGGATGCGGTGGCCGTCCGCGACGACCAGGGCGGCGAAGCCCCATTCGCCGTATCCCTCGTCGGCCGTCAGCATCGTGGAAAGGAGGCGCACATCGAGGTTGGTGACCTTATCCGCCGCGGAGCAGGTAAGCGCCGCGGCCAGCAAGCAGGCGATGGAAGCGATCCGGCTGAACATAGCATGCTACGTTAACACAATCGAGGAGGAGGTTATGGCGCGGATAGGGTGGCTGGCGATGGTCGCCGTGAGTGTGAGTTTCGGCCAGCAGCGAGGCGTGGTACTCGCGGATCTGACTTGGGTGGAGGCGGAGGAAGTCCTGAAGCCGGAGACGGTAGTGGTGATTCCCATCGGGGCCGAATCGAAAGAACACGGTCCACACCTGAAGCTGAACACGGACTATATCCAAGCGGAGTATTACAAGCGGCAGATCCTGGAACGCGCGGATGTGGTGGTGGCGCCGACCGTCAACTACAGTTTCTATCCGGCCTTCGTGGAGTATCCCGGCTCGACGACGCTCCGGCTGGAGACCGCGCGCGACATGCTGGTGGACATTTGCCGGGTGCTGGCGCGCTACGGGCCGCGGCGATTCTACGCGCTGAACACGGGCCTTTCGACACTCCGCGCATTGAAGCCCGCGGCGGAGATGCTGGCGGCCGAGGGCATCGTGCTGCGCTACACCGATATCCTCGAAGTAGGGGCGGAGGCGGAGAAGCGGGTGAAGCAGGAGGCCGGCGGGACGCATGCCGACGAGATCGAGACGTCCCTGATGTTGTACATCGCTCCGGCGTCGGTGGATATGCGCAAGGCCGTGAAGGACTATCATCCGTCGGAGACCGGCGGGCTGACCCGCGATCCGCACAAGCCCGGGGCGTATTCGGCCAGCGGGGTTTACGGCGACGCGACGCTGGCTACGCGCGAAAAGGGTGAGGCGGTGGCGCGGGCCACAGTGGAGGGCATGCTGCGCGAGATCGAGGCGTTGCGGCACGCGCCGGTGGGCGTCGGGAAATGAGGGGGCGCCCGCGCTGCCCGGTTAGTTGGGCGTAGAAACCTGCGCCGTAGCCGACATAGGCGAGTTGTCGTTTCCGCTGTCGACGGCTACTATGGCGTAGTAATACGTGGTATCCGCGGAGACCGCCGTGTCGATATACTGAAGCCCTGTCCGGGCGGTCAGCTTGGTCAGGCCCGTGGGCGACGTCCCCCGGTAGACGTTGTAGAACATGATCGGCAGGCCATTGGGCGGAATGGTTTCGGACCAGGTTATGGTGACTGCCGTGGGGCCGTTTGCCGTCGCCACAACGTTAGCGGGTGCGGCGGGCATCGGGGGCGTAGTGATTTGCGCCGTGGCCGACATAGGCGAGTCTTCGTAGCCGCTGTCCACCGCTTGAATCGCGTAGTAGTAAGTCGTGTTCGCGGAAACCGCGGTGTCCACGTATCGTGGCGCCGTCCGCGCAGTCAGCAGACTTAAACCAGAGGCCGATGTCCCGCGGTAGACATTGTAGAACTGAATTGGAAGACCATGGGGAGGGATGTTTTCAGACCAGGTTATCGTGACTTGTGTGGCCGCGTTCGCCGTTAGCGCAACGTTGACCGGAGCGGTGGGCATCGCAGGCGTGGTAACCTTCGCCGTAGCCGACAGGGGCGACACGTCTTTGCCTGTGTCGACCGCTGCGATCGCGTAATAGTAAGTAGTGCTGGCGGAAACCGCCGTATCGATGTATAGAGGCGCCGTGCGAACGGTCAGCAGCGCCAAGCCCGTAGGCGACGTCCCCCGGTAGACATTGTAGGTTGAGATGGGCAAGCCGTTGGGTGGGACCGTCTCGGACCAGGTTATAGTGACTTGCGTAGCGGAGTTTGCCGCCGCCACGACGTTGACCGGCGCGGCCGGTATCGCAGAAGTGGTCGCGGCCAGGCCGCACGGCGGCGAAGGATCGTGGCCCGTGTCCGACGCCACAATCTCGAAATAGTAAGTTGTGTTGGGGGCGAGGGACGTGGCCGTAAAGGTCGTAGACGTGGTCGAGGCGACCTCGTGCATGTCGCCGGGCGTGGCGCCCTGGTAGATCTCGTAAAAACTGATGGGCAGACCATTAGCCTGGGGGTTCTCCTGCCAGGTGAGCGTAATGCTCGTGGCAGCAGGCGCGACGGTTACAATGCTCGGGGGGTTGGGCAGCGGCAGCGTGGTGGCCGAGGCGACCGGAGTCATCGGCGCGGCGATCCCGTCTTCCACTGCTACGATGCCGTAGTAATAAGTCGTTCCAGGGGCCAGGGGGTGATTCCTGTAACTAGTTGTGCTGGACGTCGCGACTACGATCTCCTGGAGATTCGATGGCGATGTGCCGCCAAAAACTTGATACTGCCCCAAACCGGTAGGGTCGGTGGGGGGAGACCAGCTTAGGTCGATTTCCTGGGCCGACACCGCCGTGGCCACCAGGTTCGTGGCGGAGTCCGCCGACGTTCTTAGTGTCTGCAAACTGAGTGTTTGGGAAAGCCCCGAAGTATTGTTGGCGAAATCGAATGCTTGTACCTGGTAGTTATACAAGGTCTCACTGGTCACTGTCGCGTCGTTGAACGACGGCAGCGTCGAGTTGGCAATCCACACTTCCGTGCAAGGCTGGCCGGCCGCCGGCGGCGTGCAGCGCAATATGTTGTAACCGGCTACACCGACGTTGTCCGTGGAAGCGCCCCACGAAAACTGCACCCCGGTGGTGCCCGCCTTGCCAGTCAAGGCGCCAGGGGCGGTCGGCGGAGTGGTATCGCGCTCGGGAAGCACCTGCCTGTAGTAGCGCGCCGCGGTATCCGCATAAACGCTTTGCTGATCGGCCACGGTTGCCAGCGAATTCTCGGTCTGCATGATGTCGTAATCCGAACAACTCGTGGTGGTGCACGTACAGTTCGCGGCGCCGCCATTGTCGGTGGTTCCACCATATGTTTGTTGCGCGAAAAAGTAGACCGGGAACTGCGGCACCAGATAGATCATGTTCGTGTACTTCGCCAGAGCTTCGGCGGTCTCCAGAAAAGCAGTGTTTAGCGGAGCCCAAAAGCTGAAAGGCCCCCGGGCGCGGACGATGTCGATGTTCAGAACATTCACTTCCTCGGCCGTCTCGTCTTCCAGCCACGCCTGGCTGATGGCGACCGGTTTGCCGGCGGCCGCGGCCATGCTGGCGATAGTCAGTGTGTTAAGGAGGAAATTGCTTTGGTTTACCGTATTGATCGGAAGCAGATGGAAGTCGATGTAGTCCAACGGCAGGGCAGTGTAAGCGTTGATGTATTCGAGCAGGCTGGAGGAGCCGCTAGCCGCCATCCAACTGCCGAAGCCTGCGCCTAGTTTAGGGATGGGAGACACTTGCACCGTCTGCATAATGGCCTCGACGGCCGTGATCTCCGCCTGCACCATTTGCGCGGCGTCCGCGGGGTCGTTCAAATTCTGCTGACCGGTCTGTATGGCTTCGGTATCGGGTTCATTTGCCAGCACAATATAGTCCGGCTGCATATACTGTTCGATAGTAGCGGCCATCTGGGCGCGCGCCGCTATATATTCCGGCCAGGTGAGCGAGCCGTAGAACGCATTCATATTGCTCCAACCGGCTGCCGTATCGTTGGAAAACAGAATCTCGTCGTCGACAATCAGCTTGAGGCCGGTGGCTCTCACAGCCTGGGCTACCTGCGTATAGAAGTTCAGGTAGGGCTGGTAGGCGGCTTGGCTGCCGTAAAAGGGTTCATACATGATGGGAAACAGGACCGGCACCAATATGGCCTGGACACCCAGGGCTTGCAAGGCCTGCAATTGCGGCTGAACGGTAGACTGCAAATAGTTGGAGCCGGATATGGAAGGCCCCGTATTGCCGTTGGCCCATTCCAGATTGCCGCCGAACAGCGTAGCACCGCCGGCTATCGGCGTCCAGGCGGGAGGCAGAGCTAGTACTGTGTTAAACGCCTGTAGATCGCCCTCGAGCTCTGTGTAGATGGAGTTGCAATAACTGCCCGCAGGAACTGCCGGCGGCGGCGCGGGCGGTACAACATCGGCCCGGCAGGCCGCATAAGCCAGCGCCGCCAAACCCGCCAAGATACGGAAAACGCGCCGTTTAGCGTTGTTGCCGCAGCCCTCGCCAGTGGACATATAGGTGGGTATGAGACACTGATACAGTGACATCGCCTCTCCCTGTTGAAATGCGATGTTAGGTTATCCCCCTTACCGTTGTAACGTTATCTAAGGATATGAAACTCGTCCTAGTTTATGAAGACTGTGCGATTACTAACATGTAGAGCTAAGGTACTGGAACTTACTCGTGGTGCAGAGCCACCCAAGGCCGCGCGAATGCCGGCCTCCTGGGTCCCCTGGCTCACCGGAATAGAATACCACGCCATACCGAATTGGAGAAGTCACGCGATGATTTTTTCTTTGCATGTAGACTTCTACATAGGTATAATCTGGAAATGGCTGACGCGCCCAGGCTTTCGCATACTTCGGCCATGATCCTGCAAGCGATCGGCGCCGGTCATATCTACGGTTACATCGTAATGCAGGTGACAGGCCTTGCCAGCGGTACGGTCTACCCGGCGCTGCGGCGGCTGGAACGCGACCAGTTGATTCGATCCCAGTGGGAGCGCCAATGCATAGCGGACGCCGCCCTGCGCCCCCCGCGCAAGTACTACAAGCTAACCCGCTCCGGGGGAATGACGCTGGAGACCTCGCGGAAGCGCTATCCGTTGCTGGCCAAGATGGTTCCGGCAGAGGAGGTCCAAGACGTATGAACGGCGCGTGGCTGCCGTACGCGACTCTCCGCGCCGCATCGTTACTGGCGCCCGGCGATCAACGCGCCGAGTGGCTTAAGGAGTGGCAATCCGAGCTCTGGTATATCCCGCGGCGCGAGGCCACGCGGTTCTGTCTGGGCGCTTTCCAGGACGCGCTTTGGCTCAGGCGGAACAGCGTCAGCCCGGTGCAGCCCATCCGATTCCATCTTGATTCCCCGCTGAATTGCCTTATCTTCCTGGCGGCGCTCTCGGCGGCGAGCCTCTTGATCGCAGTCTGCTTGCCCGCTCCACAAGACCTAACGGCGTCCTCGCACCTGAGGGCCAGCGACTTGCCGCGGGGCTGCCTGGCCATGCTCTTGTATACCAGCCTGCTCCTGCCAACCACGCGCTTGACCATGGGGCGCGCTCCGGCCGTCTGCCATTTGATCCGCTGGCCGAACAGGCTGCGCCGCTGGACCTTCATGGCCATGAAGATCGCGCTGGTGCAGCCGATGATGCTTTTCGGGTTCGTCGTTCTGGCGGCGATGGGCACGGTACCCCTTGCGACGCTGGGCGTATGCGCTTCCTGGATCCTGGCGTTGCGCTGGGTGCTGATCGATCAACGGCGGCGCTGCCCGGTGTGTCTTCGCTCGCTCGGCAACCCGGTGCGCATCGGCACTCCATCGCAGACGTTTCTCGAGTGGTATGGCGCAGAGTCCATCTGCCCGCGAGGGCACGGACTTCTGCAGGTTCCGGAAATCTCCTCCAGCTACTCCGGTCGAGGGCAGTGGCTGCGCCTGGGCCGCTCCTGGAGCAGTCTCTTTTCGCCAGCCGCTGGAGCACGGCAATGATGAGCCTGGAACTGCGCAACGTCTGCAAGCGATTCCCTGGGGTCCTGGCCGTCGATCACGTCAGCTTCTCCGCCCCGGCGGGCGAAATCACCGGCTACCTCGGTCCCAACGGTTCCGGTAAATCCACCACCATGAAGATGATCGCCGGTCTGATCGAGATCGGTTCGGGCGAGATCCTCTTCCAAGGCGAGCCCATTCGCCGCGACCTCATCGCCCACAAGCGGCGCATGGGCTACGTGCCGGAGGAGCCTTACCTTTACGCGCATCTTAGCGGCCTGGAATATTTGATCATGGTGGCTCAATTGCGTAGCTTGCCCCCGAAGCGCACCTCGGAACGCATCGACGGCCTCCTGCGCCTGCTCTCGCTCCACTCCGACCGCCACTCCCCGATCTCGGCTTATTCAAAAGGCATGCGCCAGAAAATCCTGCTGTCAGCGGCGTTGCTGCACGATCCCGATCTTCTCTTGCTCGACGAGCCGTTTTCCGGCCTCGACGTTTCTTCGGCATTGGTCCTGCGCAGCCTGGTGCAGGAACTTGCCGGCCGCGGCAAGGTGATCCTGTTCAGTTCCCATGAACTGGAAACCGTCGAGCGGGTCTCGTCGCGCGTGGTGATCCTGCACCGCGGCAGGGTGGTAGCCGACGATTCCATCGCGCATCTGCGCGTACTGCGCTCCGCTGCTTCTCTGGAGGACGTTTTCTCGCAGCTCGCCATCGAGCAGGACACCGCGGCCGTTTCCCGCGAAATCGCCGATCTGATTCGGGCATGAGGCGCCACCGTGAAGAAACTTCAATTCCGCGTCCTCTATCGCGAGTTCCTTTTCCGGATCGTCGATCTGGAACTGCTCTCTGCCCACGCGGAGGGCGATAGCCGCACACTGCTGGGCCAGTTCGCCTCGCTGCTCGTCTTCTTTAGCGTGCTGCTGGCTTTGGGCGCCGGGTTGTGGGCCGCCAATGTCAAGGACGACCGGCTGCCTCCGCTGATGCACGTTATCGGCTCCTGGACCATGGAGCACTTCCTGATCGCCACCACCATGCTGGTGGTCGGTCTGTTCGCCGTGCTGAGTTGGGAGTCCACTTTTCCGGATCGCCGCGACGTCCTGGTGCTCGGCCCCCTCCCAGTCCCCGGGCGCACGCTGTTTCTGGCGAAAGCAGCGGCGGTAGCCAGCGCGCTCGGCCTGACGGTGGCGGCTCTGCACGTGATGGCGGGCATCGCCTGGCCGCTGGCGCTCGCGCAATTCGATTCCGCGCCCGCTCCGTCCCTGGTCTTCGATTCCCCACTCCCGCCGGTGCCCGCCGCCGATTTCCCCTCCGTCATGAACCGCGACATCGCACCCATGCTGGGCCGGCTGGATCTCGCCGCCGCCGACGGCGGCGCGGGCATCGTCATCGGCGTCTCTCAGCACGGCGCGCGGCGCATCATCGCCTACGGGACCGCGAAACCCGATTCCGTGTTCGAGATTGGCTCCGTCACCAAAACATTCACAGGCTTGCTGCTGGCGCACATGGCAACCCAAGGGCAACTGGATCTTCGCGATCCCGTCCGCGACCTGCTCCCCCCAGGTGCCGCCGCGGCGCCCACTGGCTTTGAAATCAGTCTGGTTGATCTGGCTACGCACCATTCCGGACTGCCGCGCATGCCGGACAACGCCGGCCCAGGCGACAAGCGCGAGACTTACACGAACTATCGTGATTCCGATCTTTACGACTTCATAAGGCGGCACGGCCTGGGAAAGCCCACGGATCCCCAATTCTTTTACAGCAATATCGGCTTCGCCGTGCTTGGCGCCGCGGTGGCCCATCGCGCGCAAACCGCCTATCCGGAGCTCCTGCGCCGCGAGATCACCGGCCCGCTCGGAATGAAGGATACCGTCATTTCACTTTCGCCCGAACTGCGCAGCCGTCTGATGCAAGGCCATGACGGCCAACGCCGCCCCACTCCGCCGTGGGACCTGTTGGACGCCTTCGCCAGCGCCGGCGGTATCCACTCCACAGCCGGCGACATGCTCACCTATCTGGAAGCCCAACTGCATCCCGAAAGGACGCCATTTCGCGCGGCGCTGCTGGAATCCCAGCGGTTGCGCGCCCAGATCGCCGGCAGATTGCAAATCGCCTTGGCCTGGAATTACGACTCCGATACTGGCGCCTACTCGCATGGCGGCGCCACCGGCGGCTTCACCAGCGTGGCTTTCTTCAACCCGCGTCGCGACTTCGCCGCCGTGGTTTTCCTGAACGCGGCGCCCGTTACATTTCCTTTTATTGAGGTTCTGGGCGAGCATGTCCGGCAGCGCCTCTCCGGCGAACCGGCTTTATCGCTGGCGCCCGTCTCGGTCCCGGCCGCCGGACCCATTCGTTCCTTCTTCGCTTACTGGATCGCCATGTTCGCGGCCGGCGCGTTCGTCTTCTGCTGCGTCCTCGGCCTGCAGGGCTTCGCCGCACAGTTCCTTCCCCGGCGATGGTTCCTGCGCGCCTCAGCCTTCCTGCAACTGGCGGTTTTTTGTCTCTTCGTGTGCGGCTATTTTCTGCAGCGCTCGCCGGTTACCGTACTGGTGGCCGGTCCGCGAAAGCCCTGGATCTCGTGGATTCCCTCGTACTGGTTCGTCGGCATGTACCAGCAGTTGAGCGGCTCGTTGCATCCGGCCCTGGCGCCCTTCGCGCGGCGCGCGTGGATAGGATTGATCGCCGCTGTTTGCGCCACCGCCATCGCCTATGCCGCTTCCTATCGCCGCACGCTGCGCAAAATCGTGGAGGAACCCGATATCGCCCCGGGCTACCAGCACGCTTGGCTGCCTCGCTTCGGCGGATCGTTCGAAACCGCCATCGGCCAGTTCAGCGTGCGCAGCCTCTTCCGCAGCCGCCAGCACCGCATGATTTTCGCCTTCTACCTGGGCGCCGGTTTAGCCTTCGCCATCCTTTTTCTGAATGCGCCGCCCGAAATCTCGGGTCCCACCGCCGGCGATCCCTGGCATCGGCCTTCGGTCCCGCTGCTTGCCGCGACGATCATCGTCATGGGATTCTGGGTCGGAGGCGCGCGCGTGGTCTTCTCTTTGCCATTGGATCTACGGGCAAACTGGATCTTCCGGGTAATGCCGTTCCGCGCCGGGCGGCGCTGCCTCAGCGCCCGGCGCCGCGCGCTTTTCGCCCTGTCGGTGGCGCCCGCATGGGCGATTTCGGCTGCCGTACTTATCCCGCTCTGGCCGTGGCGGGCAGCCGCTGCGCATCTGGCGGTTTTAGGTTTGCTTGGAATATTCTTGGCCGAGTTCTCTTTCGGCGGAGCTCAGAAGATCCCGTTCACTTGTTCCTACCTGCCGGGAAGATCGCACATTCATATCACGTTTCTACTTTGGATTTATATGATCCTGGCCGGTATTGTGGGGTGCGCCGTGAGCGAGCGCAAAGCGCTGGAAAGTCCCGCGGCGACCACGGCCGTGCTCGCAGGCCTGGGTATCGCTGCCGCCTTCGCCGTTCTGCGCAGTAACTGGCTGGCCCGCCCCAGTCAGGCCGAACTGCGTTTTGAAGAGATACCGCCCGACCAGTTAGTCAGCCTGGAGTTATCTTGAGGCCGTCCTCCACCTTACTGGATCGTATAACTCGCCGTGGCCACGCTGCTATTCAGATAGCCCGTCGCCACCGCTACCGCTTTGAGCGTGGTGTTGGCCGAAACCGTAATCGGTACGGTGGTGTACCGCGTGGATGACGTGGTGGGCGTCGTCCCATCCGTCGTGTAATAGATGGCGGCGTTCGGCGTAGCGTCCGTGATACTCACCTGCTGCGTCCCGGTGTAAGTGCCCGCCGCCGGATTGAACACCGGCAAGGCCGCCACATTGCCCGCATACGACAGATGAATCCAGGTCAGAATCTGCTGAATCGCCGTCAGCCCGCCCGTGCCGCCCGTGAACCCCACATAGGCGGTGTCTCCTCCTGTAGTAGCTGGAATGTCGATGTTGAACTCCGTGGAGAAGTACAAGGTGCTGTTAGTGGTATCCACAATCTCCAAAACCAGGTTCGGGTTGTAGTAATTGAGCCGCGCGCGCAACACATCGCCGCTATGCAGGTTGATGCCCGATGGCGTCAGGTCGATGGCGGGCACGAAGGGGTCCTCGCCGTCGGTGTAGATGCCTGTCGAGTCCGTGCCTTCACCCGCGTTATCGTACAGGTCGAACTTGACCGCGACGCTGTTGCCGATGCCGCCGTACCCCAGGTCTCCGCCGCTATTTCCCAACGCCGTCGGACCCTGGTTCTGAATGCAAATGGTGATCCCGTCGGCCTGCGCATCCGTGAGCTGGAAGGTGAAGTCGCTGGTAAAAAACTGCGCGTTGACAGGCGTATCGAAGAAAGCGCTGCCGGCTTCGCCGCCGTTCCCATTCGTCAGTTCCACGGTCGTGCCGTTCAGCATGGCGCTGCCGTTGAAGGTCAGCCCCGTCGCGGTAAAGCCAGTCAGATAGTCGGGCCCATGGCCGGATCCAGGCGCGATGGTGTAGAGCGCCGCGCTGATCAGGCTCGGCCGGATCCCCGGCGCCACGGCAATCGCCTTGACGGTTCCCGTCTTACCTATCGTCACAGGACCGGTGTAAAGCGTGGAATGCACCGTGGGAGTCGCGCCATTGGTCGTGTAATAGATGCTGGCTCCGGCGGTGGCGCTAGTGATCTTGACGCTTTGCGAGGAGGCATACACTCCGCCCGCCGGGCTGTACGCAGGCGCGCTCGCCGGTGGCGGCCGCAAGCCATAGACCGCCAGTTGCGTGGCTGTGCCCACGTAAACCTTGCCCCGCGCCACGGTCGCCGCCGCGAACTTCACCGCCGGTCCGGGCGTGTCGCTCGAACCGTTCTGCGTGCTGTTGTACAGCTCGTTCGCCAGATTAGTCGCGTCGTAAGCGTGCAGAATCGCGGAGCCGTTCGAACCGTAGGCGTCCGTTTGAATCGCCCACACGATACCGTTGCCGGCGCCGTTGGCTGAAATCGAGGGTGTCGGTCCCGGAAACGCAAAACTCTCCGGCGAGTAGGAAGTCGGAGATGTGGACAACAGGCCGCTGTTTCCGGCGTTGAACGAAAACGCTTTCAGGTTGTCGTACTGCGCGCCGAAGTAGACTGTGTTGTTCCAATAAGCGGGCATGCCCCAGATGCCGCCGGTGGCTCCCCCAAGCTCCTGCACCACCTGATCCGTGGTGGAGTTGTAACCGCCCATGTTATCGCGGTCCACCAGGTAGACGGTCCCTTCCTTTCCGCACTGCACCAGGAGATGCTGGTGCGCCGATCCCGCCGGCAAATCCGGCAGCAGTACCACGCCACCCGAGCCTAGGTCGGTGTCGTCATCGGCCAGGGTTTGCTGGTTGAACGGCGTGAAGGAGGTCACTGGCTTCAGCGTTCCGCCCGTGGGTCCGACCATCTTCAAGATCGAGTCGCCCCAATCCTTGGCGCCTCCGTTCACATCGAAGGTGCCATTTCCCGTGGCAAAGTAGATGCCGGCCGAATCCGACGCCGGTCCCCCGCCCCCCTGCCAGATGCCACCCAAACCGCCATTGGGAGTGGAGTTCCACACCACCACCTGCTGCAAGGTAGACGCGTTATAGCCGAACACCCACGCGTGATAGGGCCCGATGTCGCAGTGCGAGGCCGAAGAGATATACACCACGCCACCCGCCAGCAGCAATCCAGGCCGCTGGTTCTGCTTCAGCGGATCGAAGGTGACCACGCCTCCGGAGCTGCCGTCGCCGGTCCCGGCCACACTTCCCTGAATGGCTACCGGTCCGCCAAACTTTTCGGCGCCCGTGGAGATATCCAGGGCGTGCAAGCGCTGGAAAAAGACCCCGTTCTCTTTGGTGTTGGCCACTACGTAGAGCGTGCCGCTGCTGGGATCGATCACCGGCGTGCCACTGATGCCGATCTGCGGCACCAGGTCGCCGCATCCCGCGTCGGTGGAGCTGTTCACAGTAGTAACCGACGGCGGGTTGATGAAGCTCGCATGCCACAGAGGACTGGAGTTGGCGCCCGCCGCGTTGTCCGCGTCGAAAGCATAGACGCTGTCGTTCTCGGTGGCCACGAACACCACGTTGTGCGTTGCGCCGCCGATTGAAAGATTGGATAGGTACAACGGCTGCGCATAAATGTATCCGTCCACCGGCTGCACGAATATGCGCCCGAACTGGCTGGGGTTTACATTCGCGGGTGTCAGGATGGTTTCGTGCAGGTTTTGGCCCGTGCGCGAGTTATCGTTGTGATAGGTGGTCACGCTCACTTGCGCCCAGCCCGCCTGCAATGCAGCCAAGGCGAAACAGGCGGTTATCCTCAGAGATAGCATGCGAAATTCTCCTCGTTTATAAGTGGCGCTCCGAGAATTCTAGCACGAAGGTAGCGGACTGAAAGCGTTTTTCTCGTGTAGAATATTGTTAACTGTCATGCGGTCCCGGAACTCATCGCAGTTTGCCGCAGTATCCGGCGCGCGGCCGTTCGATCCCGGTACCTTCGCACGCCTGTGCCGCGCCCGCGACTATCTGGGTGCGCATTATGCGCAGCCCGTTTTTCTAGCCGAAGCCGCGCGCCAAGCCTGTCTTTCGCCGTTCTATTTCAACCGCCTGTTCACGCAAGCCTTCCACGAGACGCCGCACGAGTTCATCACCCGCCGGCGCATCGAGCAGGCCAAGAAGCTGCTGCTGGCCGGCAACCACAGCGTCACCGAGATTTGCTTCGAGGTCGGCTATGAGAGCCTGGGCTCGTTCAGCACGCGATTCAGCTCGCTGACTGGCCTATCGCCGGCCGCTTTCCGTGGCGAGGCGCGCCGCACCTTCGGCGGATTTGGGGCGCACTGGCCGTTGTACTACATCCCCGCGTGCTTCCAGCGCGTCTTCCTGGCGGAACGGTAACACGCAAAGACCGCAAGAATCGAGAAGCGGCCCTTCCGCAGCGTTTTGTATTCTGGAACTGCGAGGAGACGCAAATGATTCAACGACTCAGTTACACCCAGCTCTATGTGCTGGACCAGGATGCCGCGCGCGGCTTCTATGTCGAGAAGCTCGGGTTCGAAGTGCGTACGGACGCGCGCATGGAGAATGGTTTCCGCTGGCTGACGGTCGGCCCCAAGGGACAACCCGAGTTACAGATTATCCTGATGAAAATCGACGGCCCCAATTTCGATAAAGATACCACCGCCAGTCTGCGGCATCTGCTGGGACAGGGCATTTTGTGCGGCGGCGTGCTGGAGTCGAGCGATTGCCGCCAGGATTACGAAGATCTGAAGGCCAAGGGTGTGGAGTTCAGTGCGCCGCCTGTGGAACGCTTCTACGGCATTGAAGCCGTGATGAAAGACAACTCGGGAAATTGGTTCAGTCTCACCGAGCGCAAGGGGAACTGATATGGACACAGAATCAGTGGTGAATGGCTTGGCCATCGTTTCCATCCCGGTCAAAGACCAGAAAAAATCGACGCGATTCTACAACGAAGTCTTGGGATTCCCGATCGCGCGGGAAGCCGATTTCCGGCCGGACGCGCGATGGATCGAGTTATCTATCCCCGGCACGAAAACCAACATCGCACTGGTGACTTGGTTTGAGAATATGCTGCCCGGAGGCGTGCGCGGCATCGTCCTGCTGACCGCCGATATCGAGCGCGCGTTCCAGACGCTGAAGGCGTGCGGCCTGGAGTCTTCCTCCGTGCAATCGGCGCCATGGGGAAAGTATCTGACCTTCAGCGACCCGGATGGCAACGGCTGGGTCATGAGCGAAGCCCAGCACGCGTAGTTTTATCTGCGTTTATCTGCGTTTATCTGCGGCCAGCTATGCTTTTTCTTCCGTGTTGCAAGCTAGCGCCGGGTATCGTACAATTAACCTAAGTTTTCTTTGCCGCCCGCACTAATGCCATTGGGGGCAAATCATTGAACGTCCTCAGAACGCTGGTAAGTATTTCCATCTTGGCAGCCGCGCTGGCTGCGCCGGGCATGCCCCAGGACGCCGATCCGCCGCGCCGCGCCGCCCGTCTCGGCTATGCGGGAGGCGCCGTCAGCCTCACGCCCTCCGGTCTCCAGGATGCGACCCCCGCCGAGGTGAACAGGCCTTTCACTTCCGGCGACCGGTTCTGGAGCGGCGCCGACGGCCGCGGCGAATTGCAGACTGAAAATGCGGCGATCCGCTTTGGAGCGCGCACCAGCTTTGTCATCCAGGAATTGAGCAATCAAGCCACGCTGATCGGCCTTGAGGGCGGCACCTTGAGTATACGCCTGCACACTTTGGCGCCCGGCGAAGATTTTGAAATCGAAACGCCGCAGTTCACGTTTCACTTCAACCGGCTGGGAGCCTATCGCGTCGAAGCCGGCGAAAAGGGAGATGTGGTAACCGCCGCCGTGCGCTTTGGGGAAGCTGAGGTGTTCAGAAGCGACGGCGCCGCAACGTCCGTCCCTAAGGGCATGCAGGCCCGCGCCGCTACGGGGGGCAGCCCCGCCATTGAGCCAGCCGGTCCCCTAGACCAGTTTGAAAGCTGGTGCGTGGACCGCGACCGGCGCGAGGACTTGGCGGCCAGCGCGCAGTACGTATCGCGCGACATACCGGGCTATGCGGATCTGGATGAATATGGCGCGTGGCGCCCGGCGGATCCATATGGCATGGCATGGTTTCCCAGCAACATGGATCCCGGCTGGGTGCCCTACCGTACCGGCCATTTTGTGAGCGCCGGCGCCTGGGGAATGAATTGGGTGGACGACGCGTCGTGGGGCTTCGGTCCGCTGCATTACGGGCGCTGGGTGAAGATCGACGGGGCCTGGGGCTGGGTGCCTGGCGCGGCTGGGAAGTCCGCCAAGCCGGGAGCGCCCGCGGCGTTTGCCGTGCGTCCTTATTATGCACCCGCGCTGGTGGCTTGGGACCGGTTCGCCGCCGGGGTGGTGCGGGCCGATGCGGTGGTGGGATGGTTCCCCCTGGGCCCAGGCGAGGCATGGGTTCCACAGTTCGCAGCCAGCGCCGATTATTTGGCGCGCGTGAATCTGAGCAACACCGTGATCGCGGATCAGGCTACGCTCGACTATGTGACGCGCGCGACTTATATGTACCAGGAAGCCATGACCGCCATGGGACGCGATGAGTTGGCGTCCGGACGTCCGGTTGGCCGGCAGTACGTGCGAGTTCCGCAGACGGCCTACGCGCATGGGGCCATCGGCGCGGAACCCGGTGTCGAGCCGACCCGGGAGGCGCGCCTGGGGCCGCGCGGGCCGGCTGCGGGGGCGCCGCCCGAAATCGCGAATCGAACCGTGGTGGCGCACCGCGTGCCCGCTCCGCAAGCTGCGCCCACGTACGTCCGGCGTGAACCCGTGGCCGGTGCCGTGCCCAAATCCGGGGCTGGGTCTCGTGTGGGTGCTTTACATTCGGGCGCCAAACCAGTTGCGCCTACCCCCACCCCTCAGGCGGGCGGCATTCGCGGCGCTTTAGGCAACGTTTCGAAGAAGGTCGTTAGTGGCGTCAAGGGCGGCATGCAAAAGACGGGCGGTGCCCCGCGTCCGGCCACATCGGCCACCACCAAAACCAAGACCCAGAAACCCAAGTAATGAATCTCGCAACCATCTGCGTCAGTTGCATGGAAGACGACTCCGGCAGCCCGATCTGCCCGAAGTGTGGAGCGCCTTTCAATCCGCCGGTGAACAATCTGCTGCTGCTGCCTCCCCGCACCATTCTGCGCGATCAATACTTGATCGGGAAGGCCCTCGGCCACGGCGGCTTTGGCATCACCTACCTGGCCTGGGACATCGGCCTCGATACGCGTCTGGCGGTGAAAGAATACATGCCCGCCGGGGTAGCCGGCCGTACGGACCGCATCAAGGCGGCGCCTTTGTCCGACACGGCCAAGGAAGAGTACGAATGGGGACTGGAGCGCTTCCTCGAGGAAGCTCGCCTTCTGAAAAAATCCAATCATCCCAACATCGTGACGGTCGACACGGTTTTCCGCGACAACGGTACGGCTTACCTGGTGATGGAATACCTCCAAGGCGCAAACTTCGCTGAGTTCTTGCGCCGCCGCGGCGGGACCATCCCGTTCGCGGAAGCGCTCGAAATCATGTCGCCGGTAATGGATGCTCTGGCCGCCGTGCATGCCCTGGGTATCGTGCACCGCGATGTAAGTCCGGAAAACATCTTCATTCCCAAGAGGGGCAAGATCAAGCTGATCGATTTCGGCGCCGCGCGTAACGCCCTGAGCCACAAGAGCCGGAACCTATCGGCGATCCTGAAGGGTGGTTACGCCCCCGAAGAGCAATACCGGGCCAGCGGCAAGCAAGGACCTTGGACCGATGTGTATGCCACCGCCGCCACGCTATATCGCGCCATCGCCGGGAAGGTCCCGGTGCCTTCGCTCGACAGGCAGGCCGAGGAAACTTTGGAACCGCCGTCGCAACTGGGCGCCGCGATTCCGCCGTCCGCGGAGAGCGCGCTGATGAAGGCCATGGCGGTGCGCGCGGATCAGCGTTTCCAGTCGATGGAAGAGTTCAAAAGCGCGCTTACCGGCGGCACTCTCCCGCGCGCGAAGCCCAAGGCGGAGCCTGCCAAGGGCATCGGTGACATCGAGATCTTTTGCAGTTACTCCCATGCGGATCGTCCCTTGCGCGACGAGCTGGTTAAATATCTGGAGCTCATGCGCGAATCTCTGCTGATTCGAACATGGCATGACGGCGAGCTCATTCCCGGCCAGGACTGGCGCCGCGAGATTGAAGACCACCTGCGTGGCGCGGACATTGTGCTGCTGCTGATCAGCGTCGATTTCCTGGACTCCGAGTTCGTACGCAAGTACGAGCTGCCCATCGCCCTGCAGCGGCACCAGCAAGGTCAGGCGCTGGTGATTCCGGTGGTGATGCGCCCGGTGCCCTGGAATCAATCGGGGCTGGACTTCCTGCAGGCGCTCCCGGATAAGGTGCGGCCGGTGGTACTCTGGTCGCCCCAAGACCTCGCATACGTAAACATCTGCGAAGGACTGTTCTCCGCCGTGCTCGTCTGGCAGGGGCGCCGGAAGCCGCCCGCACGTCCCAGCGCGCTGCCCAGCGCGGTCCGCCGCAGAGTGGCTGATTTGGCGCTGCCGCACCGGGTTCCCGTGCGCAAAGCGACCATCTTCGTGGTCATGGTGCGCCGCGTAGGCGAGCACGGATTACGCGCGATCCTGGAAGTGGATGACCGCTACGGTGTCACTCCCGAAGAAGTCGAATCCACCAAGTCCTTTCCGCTGGAGTTTCCCCGGAACGCCCAAGGACAGTTGTCGCCGTTGGAATTGACCATAGCCGTCCAGTCCGGCGACTTCTTGTGCCGCGCGCCCCAAAAAAACTTAACCGTTCCGCCCCAAGGCGACTCGCCCATCTGCGTTTTCTTGCTCGAAGCCCAGCACGCGGGTCCATTAGTATTGATCGTGGAAATCTCCTGCCAAGGGCGAACAATTCTCACTCAGCCCCTCAGATCCGAAGGCGTCGCCAGCGCGCCGTTTGAACCGGCGGTGGAAGAGGTCCCCTGCTTTGAGCCAGGCGAAGGCGCTGCTGCCGCGGCGCCGGTCCCTCACGAATCGAGCCTGGAAGCTAAGATCCGGAAGTACGAAACTCCTCCGCCGGACGTTGCGCCGTCCGCTCCGGCAGTCATGGCTCCAGCACCGGCCGGACGCCGGGGCTTGCCAAAATGGATGTTGCCCGCCAGCCTGGCTGGAGTCTTGTTGGTTGCGGCGGTTCTGGGCGTGCAGTGGTGGCGCATGAAACACCGGGTCGTGGTCACGCCGCCACCGGCGCCGTCGGCTCGGGAGTGGCCCGCTCAACCCGACGGTATTCCGCAGCCCGACCCCGAACGTCAGCAGCAACTTGAGGCGCAGGGGCAACCGGCACAGAACACGGCGGTACCCGCTCCCGTGGGCGCAACGGCGGCACAGCCTCCGCAGCCACGCGCGCCGGCGCCAGTAGCGGCTGAGCCCACTCCGGCGCCTGTTGCAACGCCGCCGCCGGCGCCAAAGCCGGTCCCCGCTCCAAGCTACACCGATATGCTCAAGCAGGCGGATGCCCTGGTCGCTGCCAGGCAGTATACAGAGGCGCAGACGCTGCTGAACAAGGCGATCGCAGCCAATCCTGCAGGCCCGCAGGCTTATAACGCGATCGCCGGCATCGAGCTCTATTACCTGAATCAGCCGGCGCCGGCGTTCGATCGCTATCGCACTGCGCTCGCCAAGGGCGGAGTCGCCACGTTGCGCGTGTTCTACGGAAGTAGCGAAGGGTCGCTCAACATTACCAAGGGCAACGCCGGTTTCAAGGCCGACGATGGCGCGCACAGCTTCGACACGGCCGCGGTAACCGAAGCGAAAAAGAACAGGGCGGGCGCGCTCAAGATCGGAAGGGCCCGCCACGCCTTTCACATCAAATTGGCGAACGGCCAGAATTACAATTTTGAGCCAGGCAGCCAGGATCCCGGCGAGGAAGTCGATTTTATCCTCTCGATCATCGGTTCGTGAAACGCGCGGAGAGGCCGGGAGGTCTGTCCTACGGGCGCACGGTGCGCAGAAACGATGCCAGCGCGGTTTGCGAGAGGCCCGCGCTATAGGGGCACGCGGGATGCGTCCGCAGGCAGACCAGCATCTTCATGCGGCAGCCGCATTGCTCGCGCGCCAGCAGCTCCGTGAACGCGGCTTTCTCCGCAGTGCTCAAGCTGGAAAGATCCACGCGCGGAACATTATAATAGCGCTCGACGGCGCGGCCGGGTCCGCGCGACAATGAGATGGTCCAGGCATTCTGCGCGCGGTCGATGCATGTGCCGCTAAGGCCCTCGGGCGCGGCGCTAACGTTTTTCCACGAACACGAAAACCTGGCGTTGTTGGTCAGATTGGTCCCGTCGGACAGCTCCAGCGAGTCCGCAGCCGGATTGTACTGCCACCTTCCTATTCCCGTAGTGCTGTTCTGCGCCACCAAGCGAAAACTCTGGTCCGGATAAGCGTTGAGTTCCTCATCCGCCCGTTGGCCGGCAGTAATCACCACAGCCCGCCAATTACCCGCGAACTGAAAAGCGGCATTGGGAGCGGGAACCGATCCTGCATTCGCGCCGGCGTTGGAACGTCTCAACGCCAGATATAGAGCGGCAATAATCGCGACGGCGAGTATCGCGGATGCCGGCAACACCCATGCGCGGCGAGGCGATGGCGGCGCCGAAGCGCGCGGCTCCGCGGATGGAACGAACGCCGTTTCCAGCGCTTTGATCAGCTTCTGTACCGCCTCGTCCCAATGCTGTTCCGGCAGCTCGATGGCGTTGCGGCGGCAGAGCGCCTGCAAATCGGCGGGCAGATTGCCCTCCGTCGGCATCCGGGCGCCCCCCACCAGCACCGGAAAAACGCGCATCTGGCGTTTGAGGACCGCCGCGATTTCCTGCCGCACCGTATCGCGGGGATCGTCCAGGCGGCGGATCCCGGCCGCGTCGGTAATATTCAGCCAGTCTTTCCCGATGACCACTATGCAGGCGTCGCTCTGGCTGAGAACGCGCGCGATGGCCTCGTCCCACTCGACGCCTGGTTCGATCGAACCCACGTCGCGGAAAACCCGGCCTGGAAAGGAAGCGGACAGGCGGTCGTAGAGCCGGCCGGAGTCGGCCCGGCTATCGTCGCGGCGATAGCTGATAAATACTCTGCCTCCGCGCATCCGCGCTCTCCTCCGGTTAGGATACCGCACCGTAAACGGGCAGGCGTTATCCGCGTCTATCGCGTGGGGCAGGCTCGCAGCCTGCGGCGGCCTCGTAGGCCGCCTCTTTTCATGTGTCAGCGTGGCCCGTCGCGGGCCGGAGTGGTTCATCTGCCGACAGCCTCCCAGCCATCGGCCGCAGACAAGGCCGGCGTTTCCCCGAAGCGGATGAACTGCGCGGAACCGTACCCTCGCCCTTGGAGCTTTGGCCCTCGGCGGTGCCAGGGCTGGAAAGTGCGTCGACGTTCTAACTCAACGACTGGTCGATCCGCACGTCAACCTGTTTGTATGCGGCGGTGGCTATTGGCCGTAACCGTCCAAGATATTCGATTGGGGTCGTCTTTGCATCGTGGAGAGTTTAAGCGCCTTGTTATTGACCAGGAGGACGCAAACCGAGTCATCACAAAGGCCCATTGGACGCAAGTTCCATCGAGGGGAGACACCATCTTTCTGCTTTGTTGGGGCCTTATCCACACCGGCGTCGTAGCCCTATGCTATCGGCATAGTTCGCAACGCAGGCTGTCGCCGCGGCAGTAGTTCCGGCGGCTTCTATTCTGGCTCCGGCTCTGCGCCGGGTCCGGGTTCCCGCTCAAAGTCGCCCGCCGCTTCGACTGGTGTAACCGGAACTTCGACATCGAGAAGAAGCCTCTGCAAAATCCATTGGGCTGGTCGCCGGTGCGCTGGTGGCGGCCGTGCATTGGACGGCTTTGATTGTGAGCCGGGTGATTGGGTGAAGTACTATGCCGTCTGCTTGCGGAACGTCACCAGTGCCCCAACTCCAAGCACCCGGTCGCGCGGACTATTTGCATTGGGTCGATTTTGCGGTATGCTGGAATCCGGGGCCAGCAGGCAGAACTGACCCTGGGCTTCGCGCTGGTTTACCGGCGTTTCAGCCAGATCACCAACGTCTTGAACCGGCCCACAACAGGCAGCCGGAATTCAAGCAGCAGAAGAAACATAAGCGTTTCCTCCTTTCTAGCTCCAGTGGAGGGCCGGGCCACTAACCCGGCTCTCCCGCATGAAGCTCCACAGTTTCATCCGGAAGCCAGCCCACTCCACCTTACGCCAGAAACCCGAAAGCAGACTCTAACCGCCAGCCCCGCAATGGCGATATTGCCCAATGGAGATATTTCCCATCCTCCGCTAACGCCTTGACCTTCTACACGTCATAGTCTAATGTGTAGAAGAAGGATGTATAGGCCATGACCCCGAAATCGGATCTCCCCCAAGGCACCCTCGACCTGCTGATCTTGAAAGTGGTCGCGCTCGGACCGGTCCACGGCTATGCCATCGCGCAACGCTTGCAACAAGTCTCGCGCGACGTGGTCCAGGTTCCGCAAGGCTCGCTCTACCCCGCCTTGCACCGGCTCGAATACCGCGGCCTGCTGGCAGCGGACTGGAAGGAAACCGGGACCGGGCGGGAAGCCAGGTTCTATCGCCTGACCCGCAAAGGACGCGCGCAACTCGAAACCGAAGCCGCGAGCTGGCAGCGATTGACCGAAGCCGTCGGCCTGATCCTGAAGCTGTCTGAAGGAGGCGCGCAATGAGCTGGTGGCGCCGCCTTTCCCGCCGCAACCGCATGGAAGAACAACTCGAGAAGGAGATGCGCTTCCATCTCGACCAACACACTGCGGACCTCATCGCCCAGGGCCACAATCCCGCAGAAGCCAGGCGGCAAGCCCGGCTGGCTCTAGGTGGCCCCGAGCAAGTGAAGGAAGATTGCCGCGATGCCCGCGGCACACGCTGGCTCGGGGATCTCTGGCACGACTTCCGCTATGCCGCCCGCACCCTGCGGCAGCGGCCCGGCTTTGCCGCGGTCGGCGCAACTACGCTGGCGCTGGGTATCGGCGCCAGCACGGCCATCTTCAGTACAGTGAACCCCATTCTGTTCGACACCCTGCCGTATCCGCATGCCGGCCAGCTCATGATGATCTGGGATATCTTCCAGGGCGCGCGCTCCGACGTGACCTTTCACACTTATCGCGAAGTGGCAGCGCGGAACCGCTCCTTCGATGCCCTGGCTGTGATGGAGGCATGGCAGCCAACCTTGACCAGCCGGACCAGCCGGACCAGCCGGACCAGCGCGAGCCAGCCCGAGCGAATCGATGGGCAGAGCGTCAGCGCCGGCTACTTCCGCGTGTTAGGCGTCGCGCCCGCGCTCGGCAGGGACTTCCATGCGGGCGATAACGCCGACGACCGGTTCAAAGGTCCCCGCGTGACCATTCTCAGCGACACGCTGTGGCGGACGCGCTTCGCCGGCGACCCCGCCATCGTGGGCCGTCAGATCACGCTCGACGACGACCTTTACACGGTCGTTGGCGTTATGCCGCGCGGGTTCGAGAACGTTCTGGAGCCGTCCGCGGAGCTTTGGTCGCCCATGCATTATGACACGGGACATGTCACTGCCTTTGAAACCGCCGAGTGGGGTCATCACCTGCAGATGGTGGGGCGGCTGCGGCCCGGCGTGACAACGGATCAAGCCCGGCGGGAGTTGAACACGATCACGCTCCACCCGGTGCCGGATTTCCCCAGACCGCCTTGGGCGGCCCTCAAGTACGGGCTGATCTCCAATCCTCTGCAGGGCGAGATTTCGCGGAGCGTCAAGCCCGTGCTCCTGGCGGTAATCGGCGCGGTCATCCTGGTTCTGGCGATTGCCTCCGTGAACGTCACGAACCTGCTGCTGGCCCGCGGCGCACAGCGGCGCGGTGAATTCGCCATGCGTACCGCCCTGGGAGCCGGGCGGCCCCGCCTGATCCGCCAACTGCTCACCGAAACCCTGCTGCTGGCCCTCCTCGGCGGCGCCCTCGGGATGCTGGTGGCGGAACTCGGCGTGGATGCGCTGGTCGCGCTCAGTCCCTCGGGTTTGCCGCGCGCGGGCGCAATCGCCATCGACGGTGCCGTATTCGCATTCGCATTTGGCGTCACCACACTCGTCGGGCTGGTGGTCGGGCTCGTTCCGGCGCTGTATGCCGCGCGCGGCGATCTGGTTACCGGCATACAACAAGGATCGCGGCGGACCGCCGGGGGACGCCAATTCACGCGCCGCGCCCTGGTCGTTTCGGAGGTGGCGCTGGCCATCGTGTTGCTGGTGAGCGCGGGATTGTTGTGGCGCAGTCTCGCCCGTGTCTTCGCGGTCGCTCCCGGATTTGATGCCGGCCGCCTGCTCACCATGCAGGTGCAATATAACGGTCACCGGTACGACGACGGCCGCGCCCGGCGCAGGTTCCTGGCGCAGGCCCTGGAAGCCGTACGCCGCGTTCCCGGCGTGGCCGCGGCGGCGTTCACCAGCCTCTTGCCGTTGAGCGGCGAGCAAAACGGCACATATGGTACGCAATTCGAGGACGGGCGCAGCTACGATGTATCCCGCTATGCGGTGACGCCGGGCTATTGCCAGACGATGCGAATCGCGCTCCGCCGCGGCCGTTTGCTCGACGAGCACGACACCGCCGCTGCGCCGCCCGCTGTCTTGATCGGCGAATCGTTAGCTAAGAGCCAGTTCCCCGGCCAGGATCCCATCGGTCGCCGCGTACACGTCGGCCCCTTGAACCGGCCGTGGTACAACGTCGTGGGCGTGGTGGGCGACGTGAAGCAGGGGTCCCTGGTGGATATTCAGCCGCATGCCGTGTATCTCACACCTGCCCAGTCGTGGTTCGCGGATGACACCATGTCGCTGGTGGTCCGCGCTCGCGGCAGCGATGTAACGGCGTTGGCCCCGGCCATCAAGAACGCCATCTGGTCGGTGGACCAGGATCAGCCCATCGTTCGCGTCGTCGCCATGGACACCTTGCTGGCCCAGTCGGAGTCGCAGCGCCGCTTCGCCCTGATCGTGTTCCAAGCCTTCGCCGGGGTAGCGCTGCTGCTGGCCGCCACCGGCATCTACGGCGTTCTCTCCGGCAACGTCGCCGAGCGTCTGCGCGAAATTGGAGTGCGCGCGGCGCTGGGCGCGTCGCACGGCGACATCCTGGCGCTGGTGGTTCGGCAAGGCATGGCGCTCACCGGCGTCGGCGTGGCCATCGGACTGGGCGGCGCGGCGGCCGCCAGCGGCGCGCTGGTTACCCTGCTGTTCGGTGTTTCGCGGCTCGACCCCGTCACCTATCTCTGCGTGATCGCGCTCTCGGCAGGCGTGGCCGCGATCGCCTGCTGGGTGCCTGCATGGCGCGCCGCGCGCGTGGACCCAGCCATCATCTTGAGGGCGGAGTAGCGGCGTGGCGCACGCGCGCACGCGTGTCGTGTCGAGACTCGTCTCGACACCTTGTGGTAGCGTCAATATTCATTCCAATGGACAATCTGAAGTCGCTCATCCGCGAGGTGCCGGATTTTCCCAAACCGGGCATCCTCTTTTACGACATCACCACGATGCTGAAAGACAAGGCCGGGCTGCGCGGCGTGATCGATGCCTTGTGCGAACACTACCGCGATGCCCAGGTAGACATGGTGCTGGGCATCGAAGCCCGCGGCTTCATTTTCGCTCCCGCGTTGGCCTACGCGCTGGGCGCCGGCTTCGTGCCGGTTCGAAAGCCCAAGAAGCTGCCGTCGGAATGCCTGCGCGTCAGCTACGACCTGGAGTACGGCACCGATAGCCTGGAAATGCACAAGGACGCCGTAGCAGCGGGCAGCCGCGTCTTGATCGTCGACGATCTGCTGGCCACCGGAGGCACCGCCGCGGCCGTCGCTCGGCTGGTCGAGCAGGCCGGCGGCAAGGTTGCCGGGCTGGCCTTCGCCATCGAACTGACCTTCCTGAACGGCCGCGCCAAACTGCCGGGCTACGACGTCTTCTCGCTGCTGAAGTACGACAAATGAGCCAGACCCGCCAGGCCCGCCTGCGGGCCCTCGCCAAGATCAACCTGGATCTGCGCGTCCTCCATGCCCGCCCCGACGGCTATCACGAAATCCGCACTATCTTTCAAACCATCTCGCTGGCCGATATCGTCGATGTCGAGTTCACCCCCGCGCGCGGCACCACCATCCAAATCGATGGCGACATCGACATCCCGGATAACCTGATCGCCAAAGCCGCCGTGCTGGCCCTGGACGCGATGCGCGTAACTGCCCGCGTCGCATTCCGGCTGCGCAAACGCATCCCCATGGGCGCCGGCTTGGGCGGCGGATCGTCCGACGCCGCCGCCGTCTTACTGGCGCTGCCCGTCCTGGCCGGACGCCCGCTGGCGCTGCCCCGCCTCATGGAACTGGCCGCCGCATTGGGCAGCGACGTGCCCTTCTTCCTGCTGGGCGGCGCGGCCGTGGCCCTGGGCCGCGGCACCGAACTGTATCCGCTGCCCGATTCGCCCGCACGCCTCGGCCTGCTCGTCGCGCCTGCCGTACATGTTTCCACCGCCGCGGCCTATCGCGCCCTCACCCCCCGATTGACAACCGAATCGCAACAAAATAAAATAGTTAGTTTCCAGTCGCGAGCTTGGGGCGAAGTTGGAAGCGGGTCCTTCGCGGGTAGCGTTAACGATTTTGAAACAGTAGTTTTCGAGCAGTTCCCGGAACTTGCCCGGTTGAAACGGCGGCTCGTGAAGCTGGGTGCAGACCCGGCCATGATGACCGGAAGCGGCTCGGCGCTCTTCGGTTTGTTTCGTAACCGGGATCAGGTTAATCGCGCTGCAAAATCATTTAATGACGAAAGTGTTTTCCCGATTTCGCTGGTCGGCCGGGCGCGCTACCGTAGTCTCTGGTGGCGCTCCCTCCGCCCCCACATTGAAGACAAACTATGGCCGCCGCTAAGCCGGTCCGGGCGCTGACGCCCGATCGTTTAAAAATTTTCTCCGGCACCGCCAATCCGTGCCTCGCCAAAGAGATCTGCGCCGCGCTGGAACTGCCGCTCGGCGACCTGATGCTGGAGACCTTCTCCGATGGCGAAGTGTATCTGCAGTTCCAGGAGAATGTGCGCGGCGCCGACCTGTTCCTGATCCAGCCCACTTGCCGCCCGGTCGACCACAACCTGATGGAACTGCTGCTGATGATCGACGCCGCCAAGCGCGCCTCAGCGGACCGCATCACCGCAGTGTTACCCTATTATGGATACGCCCGGCAGGACCGCAAGGACAAGCCGCGCGTAGCTATCTCCGCGAAATTGGTCGCTTCGTTGTTGGAGCGGGCCGGCGCGGACCGCATCATGGCGCTGGACCTGCACGCCGCGCAGATTCAGGGTTTCTTCGATATTCCGGTGGACCACTTGTTTTCGGCGCCGGTAATGATCGAGTATTTCAAGCCGCTGGGGGTGCCGGATCTTACCGTGGTTTCGCCCGATCCCGGCGGCGTGGAGCGCGCGCGGGCGTTCGGCAAGCGCATGAACGCGCCGCTGGCGATCATCGACAAGCGCCGCGAAAAGCCGAATGTGGCGGAAGTGATGAATGTGGTAGGCGAGGTAGAGGGCCGCAATTGTTTGATGGTGGACGATCTGATCGATACGGCGGGCACATTGGTGAAAGGCGCGGAGGCGCTGCTGCAGCAGGGCGCCCGCAGCGTGAGCGCCTGCGCTACGCATGCCGTGCTCTCCGGACCGGCGGTCGAGCGCATTGAAAACTCGCCGCTGAAAGAAGTGGTGTTTACGAATTCCATCCCGTTCTCGGACGAAGCCCGGCATTCGAGCAAGATCAAGTATCTCTCCGTGGCGCCGCTGCTGGCGCGGGCCATTCAGTCCATCCACGAAGAGACTTCGGTAAGCAGTTTGTTTGTGTAGCGAGATTGGAGGGCGGCCAATCGTGGCCGCCGCCGGCTTTCAGCCGGCTTGAGAAATTTAGGGCAACGCAACCCACGAGCGAAAGCTGACGGACTTGCGTCCCTTGAAGGAGAAATAGAAGTGAGAAAAGAGATAACGGTTGCCGCGCAGCCTCGTGCATCGCGCGGCAAGAACGAAGCGCGCCGGACGCGCCGCGCGGGATTGATCCCAGCGGTGGTTTACGGCGCATACAAAGATCCCGTCCCGGTGTCGGTCAGCCCGAAAGCGATTCTGCAAATCGTGCATTCCGGCAGCGGCTACAACACCATCTTCAACCTGGATATCGAGGGTCTCGAAAATACGCCGGCCATGGTGGTGGATCACCAGAACGACCCCATTCGCGGCACGCTGTTGCATGCGGACCTGAAGCGCATCGATTTGAGCAAGCGCCTGCGGATCTCCGTTCCGGTGGGCACCCAAGGCGAGCCCAAGGGCGTAAAGACGCAGGGCGGCCTGCTCGAAATCATCACGCGCGCGGTCGAAATCGAGTGCCTGCCCGACGAGATCCCCGAGCACTTCACGGTGGATGTGACCGAGTTGCTGATGGGCCAGAGCAAGCGCTTCAGCGATCTGGCGATGAGCGGCTCGATGAAGCTGCTGGGCTCGCCGGACACGGTGATCGCGCACGTAGTCGCCATGCGCGCCGAAGAGGTGAAGCCGGCCGCCGAAGCCGCGCCTACCGCCGAAGCCGCCGCCACGCCGGCAGCCGGCGCCGAACCGGAAGTCATCAAGAAGGGCAAGAAGGAAGAACCGGCCGAAGAGGCCAAGCCCAAGAAAAAGTAGCGCGCCATGTTCCTGGTGGGCGGCCTGGGGAATCCGGGCGAGGAATATGCCGGCACACCGCACAACCTGGGTTTCATGGTGGTGGACCGGCTCGCGGAAATGCACGCCGTCCGCGTCACCAGGCGCGATTCGAAGGCGCTG
>Ga0187867_10000183_pt1 | contig 57317 bp, 44 predicted proteins | sample June2016WEW_13_1_FD_132976 | JGI IMG/M metagenome (GOLD analysis project Ga0187867, IMG submission 132976) | Peatland microbial communities from SPRUCE experiment site at the Marcell Experimental Forest, Minnesota, USA - June2016WEW_13_10 | ecosystem: Environmental > Terrestrial > Soil >...
CAACGCTCCAATTTAAATACCGCGGCGCAGCGAGCGTGTTTCTGTTCACCGAGAACGTAGTGGCTACGGGTACCGGCGTGTTGACCACATTTCCATTCGCGTCGGTCGGTTGCATCTTCGCGTTAAACAAATAATCCGCTCTCTGGCCTTCAACGGGTTGATTGATCAATCCCAGGGTGGTTGCGTCATAAGTAATTCCGACTCCCGCCGAGAGTTTGGTATTGCCTTCGTCGTCGAGAATGTAGGTGGCCGCCAGCCGCGGTGAGAACAACGGCGTCCGCACGATTTCGTCCCAGTCGAGGCGAAAGCCCGGCTCGACCAGCAGACGATTTGTAATCAGCCACCGATCCTCGGCATAGGCGCTGGCCTCGGCGTTGGAAGTTGTCGAGTAATTACCTCCCGAGAAAACCGAATAGCGCGCACACGTATAAGGCGCCACAGGTACGCCATTGACGGTTGCACAAAGCTGCGGCACCTGGTTGGGCGGTGGTTGATTCGGCTGCAGGAACGATATCGGCTGGCGAAGGAACTGGGCCTCGTAGTTCAAACGGTCGAGGTCGGTGCCGATTTTTATGTCGTGTCGCCCATGCCACTGATGTGCAGGAAGGTAGAGGTTGGCCAAACCCTGCACTCTGCGCGCCCGAGTATCCGCGTGCAGATAATAGTTGCCAGCCGCCGCCTGCGTGGTCAGGATGTAGGGGCCGTCGCCCTGGGGAGTCAGTGCTACGTTGTATTGATCTACCCCAAAGCCGGTTTCAAGAAGCGCACCGCCCCGCAGATAGTATTGGTCTTTGAGTGAACCTATATCGGCAGTTTCCGCGTCCGTCGGGGTAGTCGGCTGAGGTTGAAGAACCGAAAGCCCAGCATATCGGTCGTGGTAATAATTCGACAAGAAACTGACACTCACAATATTGCGCGCGGTAATGTTGGTCTGAAGCTTGGCCAGATTATCCACGCGCCAGACGTGGTCGCTATCAGAACCCGATGGCAATTGTTGGATGACGTCGTTGTCGTACTCGCCGTCCAGCGCATCAAAGAACCACGTCTTTCCCTTGCGGATCGGTCCCGACATGGTGAGGAGTGGGACCCATTGGCCGATGGAGAGTCCCTTGATGTTCTGCAGCCCGGGAGTAAAATCAGTGGCGGTGAATCGGAAGTGATCGTCGCCCATTCGTGTGTTCAGGGCAAGTACGCCGCCGGAGCCCTTGCCAAACTCAGCCGGTTCGCGGCTCGGAGTCACCTCAATCGAGCGAAACGAGTCGACACTGGTTCGCACCGCGAGAGCTCCATTCGTCGGCTGTGTCACGTTAAAGCCATCCAGCACGACGAACGTTTGGTAGGTCTCCGCACCCGCGATGTGTGGTTGGCCGGAGGCATCGGGCGTAACGCCGGGGATGAAGATCAACGCGTTGCGGTAGTCATGCGTCCCGGGATAGGGAATGTCCACGATCTGAGCTCCGGTGAGTTCTTCCTTGCTGGAGACTTGCGCCGGATCGATAGCCGGCGGAGATTCCACTACGTTCACCGTTTCGCGCGCCTCGAGTTGATGAGAAAGAGTTAGATCCACGTTGGCAGTGGCGCCCACCTGCACTTCGTTTTCAGAAATCGCATAGTAGCCGATCTTCTCCACGCCTAGTTCGTAAGCTCCGACGGCGAGATTTGTGAATTCGCAGCGGCCGACGAAATCGGTTTCGCAGCGCACGGGCACGGCGGACGCGGCTGGTTGCAACTGGACGCGCGCGGAAGCGACGGCCACTCCATTTTCGTCCGTTACCGTGATGGCGAGTTTCTGGCCCCTCCCCATGCGTTCTGGGGAAGCAGGTTCGGAAGCGGGGTGTTGGGGGGACGACGATGGGGGAGAAGAAGACGAAGATGTCTGCGCTGAGGACGAGATCACTCCCCAACTCGCCACCGCTAAGAGAAAGAACCTTCTCGCGGATGCGCTCCGCCCCTGCATCTTCCAAGTATGAAGTCATTCCGCCTGCGGAGTCCAGCCAATCACTCACTGAACTGCTCCGAGCGATCTTTTCTCGGGCGGTTTATGCTTTCATCTTATTCTGCAAGAGAGTGAGGAGAGGACGATCGAGCTTGTGCCCTTGCCAATTCTCGAATTTCGTTGCCGGTCGCTCTGTATCAAGCACCCCAAACGGTCCACGGAAGTTCCACAAGGCCCAGCCGGAATTCAATTGACCCACAACATCGAGCGTGTCGTTGAACCACGCCAACGCCACATCCGGCGGAGTGTGCTTGTAACATCCCATTTCGCCGAAATGGATGGGAACTGCTTCCGTTGCAAGTCCTGCCCAGGGATGGAAATTCTTCCCGAGGATTTGACGATCGCCTACGACCTTCCCTTTGTCATCTTTGAGAGGCCAGGTTGGCGGCGGTTCTGAGCCGCTGAGAATGCCGCGTACCCATTCGCAATTGTGGTGCGTGACTTGAATCGGATTGTAAGTATGACAGCTTTGCAGCATCCCGCTGCTGAAGAGATCCGGAATCGGCGAACCGCCGCCGGGATAACCATCGGTCACTACCAGGCGCTGCGGATCGCGCGCGCGAATCGCGTCCGCGGACGCTTTGGCTAACCGTGTGTAGTCATTGGCGTGACGTTGCAGAAATTCGGGACTAAACAGATCCTTCGTTGCGACGGGCCCATGCTTTTCCATCTCGGCCAATTCAGACTTGGTAGGAAGAACAACAGGTTCGTTTACCAGGTTGAAGCTTAGCTTCTGACTCGAAATTCCTTTGTAGCGATCGGCGAAGAATGTCCATTGATGAACGAAGGCGTCGAAGGTATGCGGATCCCCGAATACATTTGTCTTCTCTTTCGTGACGGCAATGCCTGTAAGCTTCTCGTCCATCGTGTCCAGAATGCAGAGGCCCGGCGCACGGTGGAGACAAACATTTACGTGGACTCCGTATTGCTCTCCCAGCCTGATTGCTCGATCGATCGGCTCAACTTGCCTTTCGTTGATCGTGAGCAAGTCGGAAGCCGTCCAGAAGCGGTAGTCCATGGGCAAACGAACCCAGTTGAAACCCCAGTCGCGAATCCAGCGGAAGTCGTCTTCCCGAAACATCCCATCGTTGTTGTAGGGGAAATACTTCATCCAGTCCGGGTCCGTGGAGAAATACTCGAGCAGATTGAATCCGTACCAGCGCGGATTCTTCGCCGGGGATTTGGAGGAATCAGACTTCGTTCCGGAAACGCTCTGATCCGCGAATGCAGCGGCAACAAATCCGGAAGGCACGATCGCGGCGGATACGATCGCGGCTCCCGACTTCAGCAGACGGCGGCGAGTGAGCCGCCGACGCCCGGGAACTGATGTTGCTTTGCCGTCATGATCTTCACTTGTCTCTTCCATTTCCATTGTGCCTCCTGATGGCAGACCGACCGGTCACCGGCGTGTGAGAACAATAAGTTCCAATGTGTCGGGGGCGAGGGCATTGGACAAATGCAAGGCACCTTCCTTCCCGGATGATTCTTCCACCAGTTCGAGATTCTGTGTCTTGCTGATTCGGTAGCGTTTGACGCTGGATGGCGCGGCGCCCCAGGGGAGATGATTGATCGCGAGGTTGTAGCCAGCGTTATCGCGGTAAATGATGTCGGTTCGCAGCGGCAGGAACTTGACCTTCGACATATCCGGCATGGGCGGCGCTGCTTTTTGCAATTCCGGGGGCATCGGCATGAGGTCCGGCTTGTAATTCGCAGGAATTGCATAGTTGCTGATCAGGATCTGAACCGTGTTGCCATCGGCGGAGCGGCCCGCCAGCGCAGCGAAGCCGAAGGTGTCGCTGCCCTCGACCGGAAGGCGTCTTGGCGTATCCTGCATTTTGCCCATCGCGTTGAATGCATAGGCTGTCTTGAGATATTTGCCGTCAAGATCGAACAGTCCCATCCATGCCGCGTCTCCACGATAGAAGTGCGCATGGTCAAGGGAAGTGTCCTGAAAATAGCTGAGCATCGCGCCGATGTAGGCGGCGTTGTGTGCCCCTTGAAGCTCGGCTTTCTCCGACTCGGTAAAATCAGCGCTCAGATTCCATTCGGAGAGAATGCTCTCTGCGTGAGGGAACCCGTGCGTGTCCAGAATGCTGCGAATCTCCTTCGCGAGGCGAACCGCGTCATAGGGGTCTGCGGAACCGTTGGCGTAGGTATGCCACGAATAAAAATCGAGCGGCACTTGATGCGAGGTGCAGTAATCGATGAATCCTTCGCGGTAGCCTCCGTCGTCGGACGGAAAAGCCTTGCCGTCCCCGCCAACTTTGAAGGTGGGATCCACAGACTTCAGCGCACGCGCAGTTTTCTCATACAGTGAGTAGAACTGCCCTGGGGTGCCCGTCCAGAATAGGCCGTCCGGTTCATTCCAGAACTCCCAATAGCGAATGCCGTCGTGGTACCCTTTCGCCCAACCTTGGTTGTAGTGCATGGCAATGTGTTTCACCACGCTGGCAAACTTGTCGAAATCCTCCGGAGGATTGACGTTGGCGCCCCAACTGCGTCCAATTCGGTAATAGACTTCGGCGCCGCTGGCGCGAATGGCAGCGATCACCTTGTCGGTTGGAGCAAAATTGTAGCTTTCAGGTTTTTCGGGATCCGCTTCCCCATCGGGAAAAATAATGCTGGCGTTCCCCACGTTTACCACTCCGGCGCGCTGCGCGTTGTCGGGAATGAGCCAAGCGAGCTCTCCGTTGCCCAGGACGAATTTGGAGTCAATTTCCGTCGGACCCATGGCATCGTGGGTTCGAACCTGATCAACGCGCAGATCTTTGTACTGTTGAACCAGGCTTGGAAGTCCCAACATCACCGGACTCGGTAGACCGTTCAACCCCTGAAACGAGCGGATCTCTCCGATCACTTTGCCCGCGTCCACCGACAGAGATCGAAATCCCGCATGGGTTGTATCTTGGGCAAATCCGGCAACAACGAGTATCAGGACGCAGAGGGAACCACGTAAAACGGACTTCATCGGCAACGCTCCCATATTTGGCGACGGATCTTATCTCGCCAGAATGACTTTTTCACCAGTCCAAAACTTGGTGATCTCTTCGAGTGACCGGCCTTTGGTTTCAGGAATCAGCCAGCCGACAAGAATGATCGTCAACAGCGCTCCAGCGCTGAAACACCAGAAAGTGCCCTCCGATCCGAAGCGCTTCTGCATGATCGGAAACAGCTGATTTCCTACATACCCCACAAGCCAGAGCGCGGTCGTAGCGATCGACATGCCGCGCCCGCGAACCTTGGTCGGATAAATTTCCGAGATGATCACCCAGCAGGCGACTCCGTTCCCAAATGCATGCCCGGCGACAAAGCTCATCACCAAGATCAGGACGGCCAAGCCGCTGCCGTGAACGTGATAGAACCAGCCGACCAGTGCAAACGAGACGAATTGCAGAGAGGTGCCGGCCAGGATCAAGGTTTTGCGTCCCGCACGGTCCACCAGCCACAATGCGAAGAGAGTAAACAGAAGATTGATAAGGCTGACCAACACGGACTGGAAGAATGCGTCACTGGTTGCGGTTCCGGCAGTGCGAAAAATCTCCGGCAAGAACGAGAATAACGGCGTGATGCCGCTGATCTGTTGCAATCCTGCCAGCATGATGCCAAGCAGCAGTGGACGCCGGAAGGTGGTGAAAAGCTCCGAGATATGCCCTTCTTCAGTCGCCAGGGAATTCTCGATTTCGGCGGCTTCGTGCCCGGCGGCCGCAGGGCCATTGATCTTGGTAAGAACATCGAGCGCTTGATCACGCCGGCCCATTTTCATAAGCCAGCGCGGGCTTTCCACCGCGGGCAGGATCATCAATCCGAACAGAACTGCCGGCACCACACCGGCGAAGAACATCCAGCGCCAACCCGTGGATATATTCCACGCCTCATCGCCCATGCGCTGAATCAGCATGTTGACGAAGACTGCGGCAAGAATTCCCACCACGATTCCGAGTTGATAGAGGGTGACGCAGCGGCCGCGAACCTTGGTGGGAGCGATCTCAGCAATGTAATTCGGTGAAATCACCGACGCCGCCCCGATGCCAATTCCGCCCATCAGCCGCCACAAGACAAACTGATGAAGATTCGCGGCGAAGATCATTCCGACCGAAGACAGAGCGAAACACAGGGAGCAAAGCGCGAGACCTTTTTTCTTACCCAGATAGTCCGCGACAGTTCCGGCGCCCGCCGAACCCGCAATGCATCCGATCAAGGCGCAGCCTGCGGCCCAGCCCACGCCCGCGGCGTCAAGATGAAACAACTGGCCGAGGTATGCGATCGCGCCGCTGATCACAATGTTGTCGTAACCAAACAGCAAACCGCCCAGCGTGGAGACAGTGGCTGCAACGATGAGTGGACCGCGCGAATGCACCGGACCGGAAATCTTGTTCAGGCTAGTTGCCTCCATGCGCGGTCGCCAGATCCGAGCCGCATCGCTCCGAAGACTCGATCGCTGCCTTCGCCGCGAGCATAAAGCCGAGCGTGTGCGCCATGCCCGCGTGCCAGGGCGCGGAACAAGTCATCTGCGGCGTGTGATCGGGAATGAGCACGCCAGCGAATCCATTTCGGTGAAGGATGGCAAGAATGCGGATCATGTCCACATCGCCTTCATCGATAAAAGACTCTCGATAGTTCGGCACTTTCCCAACTACGTTGCGGAGATGGATGTAGGCAATTTTGCCTTGTCGGCTGTATCGATCCACTGCCTCGTAAATATCGCCTTCCGTCATTTCGGCCATCGTTCCCACGCACAGCTCCAGGGCATTGCTGGGGCTCGGAGCAAGATCAATGAGTCTTTGGTACATGTGAGGCTGGTAAACAAGCCGCGGCTGCTGCCGCATGGTCGGCATGGGAGGATCGTCCGGATGCGCCGCTAGCTGCACTCCCGACTGCTCGGCTACAGGAATCACTTCCTCCAGAAATCTTTGCAGACGTCGCCACAGTTCTTCGTGCGAAGTTGAAGGCAGGACACCCGCCGGGGCGTTTCGGTCGTAGATCATGTTCCAAATCGTGCCGTTCGGAATCGGCACGTCCTCCGCGGGACCATCCATCCCCAGCGTGATTGCGCGCCCACGTCCCCGCGGAGCGGTCAGGCGTCCGCATACGCCGGCGAGACTAAAGTTGTAGCCGAGCACCGGAATACCGGCCTCCCCGAGACGACGGATGATGGTCTTCACTTTCTCGATCTGTTGCGGCCGCTGCGGACCGTCAAGCAAAATGTCGTGCCAGTGCGCCGGGTCGAGATTCTCGATTGCGGCCAGAATGAGCCCGGCATCTTCGATCCCCCCGCGAAGAGTCCTCAGCTCTTTCACTGTCCACAACTGGTTTGGATTGCCGGCAACTCCCCACGCTTCGTATTTCGAACCCGTAGGTTGATTGTTGCGCGGATTGGATGGCCCCTGATTGAAGTAATTGACCAGATGGACGACGACGTGTGTACAACCCGCCTGGCGAGCGAAATCGTAGTAGTCGCGCGTCAGCAGGTGACGGTAGAGGCCCAAGCCAATCTTCATAGGCGATTCCCGATACCCGCGCCATAGTCGGGACTGAGAACTTGACCATTGATCTCGGCGGCCAGCGGTGAGCAAAGGAAGACAAAGGCATCGGCGATCGACTCCGGGCTATTTCTTCGGCCCAGCGAAACCCGCAGCACAAATTCCCGGTAGGCTGGATCCTCGTCGAAAACTTTCAGCGAACTTCCCGCCGCAACATTTCCCGGCGAAACCACATTCACTCGAATCCCGGTCAATGCATATTCCAGTGCCAGGCTGCGCGCGAAGTTCTCCAGCGCCGCCTTGGCCGAGGAGTAGGCAGGGATTTGCGTATGAGGCATCCGCGCCACATAAGAAGATGTAAAGATCAGATGGCCAGCCATCTTGCGCTGCATCCACTGCGCGAGCACTGCCCGTGCCAGATACGTCTGTGCAAAATAGTTGAAGCGGAAGATGCGCTCATAGTCGGCTTCGGAGGTGCTCGCGAAGGGATGCAGTCCGCAGCCGCCGGCATGGCCGATGACCGTGTCCATCCCGGGAAACTTCTCGAAAGCTGCGTCCACCAAGGCATTTACCTGGCTCGAATCGGTGATATCGGCGGGAAAATAAAGATGGGACGAAGGCGGAATTTTCCGTTCCTGGAGGACTTTTCTAGCTACCGGCTCTGCCTTGATGTCGGTCAGAACCAGCGTCGCACCACTTTCTGTCAGCCTGCGCACCATGGGCTCGGCAATCGCGCCCATGGCCCCGGTGATCAGAATCGTCTTGCCCGAAAGATCAATGCCGATCATGCTCCTTCGCCCCCGATGCTTCTTTCCATCCTCGAAAGCACCTCATAGCTGGATTCGGTGACCAGCACGTTGTCCTCGACCCGAGCCCCGCCGCCGCGTGCCGTAACATACACTCCGGGCTCGATCGTAATCACCATGCCGGGCGCAAGCTTCGCACTCACCCCGGGAGCAATCAGAAACCCCGGATCATGGTAGCGGAAGCCAACGTGGTGACCAGTGTGGTGCGGGAAGAAAGCCGAGAATCCTTTCGCTGCGATTTTGTCCCTGGCAAAGGCATCGATGTAGCCCGCGGAAACACCCGGCCGAATGGCATCGACCGCCGCTTGCTGCGCATCTCGGACCAGGGACAGTATTTCGGCGGTCTCAGGCTTCGCCGAGCCGACCGGGGCCGTGCGCGTGAGGTCGCTCCAATAACCATTGACGCAAGTGGCTAGTTCGATCAAAACCAGGTCACCCCTCTCCAAGCGTCGGCCCGTTGAGCGATTGAATCGACCTGCATCAGCGCTGTTGGGGCCAGATTGCACCATGGCCCAGCCTCGAGAATGGAATACTCCATCGCGGCCAATCTGCCGATAAATGGCGGATTCTACGGCGGCTGCGACCTCGGCCTCCGAAATTCCTGGGGTCAAACCCTCGAAGAAACTTTGCAGGCCGATATTTGCCACACGGTTCGCCAGCTTTATCGCTCCGATCTCCTCCGGAGTTTTTCTTAAATAGAGATCTGCAAAGGCTTGTTGCCGTTGTGCATCTGGCCTCCCCGTAAGCACCTCTAGGCTCTCTGCGAAACCTTCAGGAATGGGGATCTGTTCGGCTGCTTGAATCGGCAGGGAAGTTCTAGCGGCGCTAGGAGCCATTCCAGCCTGTCCAGGCCTGACCTTGGCTTTAGCGAGTTCGCCTTTAACCGCCGATACCAGAGCAGAATAAGGATCGGAGCATTTCAGATCGCCCCAGGGATACGCCTCGATCCGGAAACCACCAGGAATGTGATCTCGCGGTTCAATCTGAGGAACGAAGAGCACAGGCTCCGCATCCGCAAAATAAATCAATAGCGACGCGCCCCAGAAAGGAATATAGCCGGACAGCATGACAAGCTCATCAGGACGCCACGCAATCCAGGCTTGCAGAGCATTGGATCGAAGAAAACTGCGCACCTGTTGCGCGCGAGATACCGGGTTCCCAGCCGAGAGCGATGTTTCCATTTTCTTTACATGATTCCGTACTTCTCGAATGCCTCCACCGCACTGCTACCTTGTTCGATCGCCTTTCGGACTCGCTTTTCGCCGCGAGCTTTTTCGAGCGCCTTCGTGAACACTTCATTCTCAGCTTCGGCAGGAACCGAAAGAACTCCATCGATATCGCCGAACAAAATATCCCCGGGACGAACTCGCACCGCTCCAATTTCAACAGGGATACGAAAATCAACCACTTTGTAGCGCGGAGCCGAGTCTTGCCCATAAGAACCGAAGCCAAAGGTCGGGAAATTCATATTCAGAATGGCCTTGGTGTCTCTCACATAACCATTCAATACCGCACCCGGGCTGCCCAACTTTCGAGCGCGCGTGCTCATCAGTTCTCCCCACAGCGCGTTTCGAGGGGAAGAGCCGGTGTTGACGTAAACCTCGTTCGGGCGGAGATCGTCGAGCGCTTCCAGCATCAAGCCAAAGGGCTTTTCCATAAGCTGATTGGCGCTGCCAGCGATCTTTTCCGCGAACACATCCACCGCAAGAACTGGCATCGCTCGCCCCCTCACCACCATGTCCCGCCGAAGGGGTTGAATCTGTGGTGGCAGGAACTGGTGCTGCAGGCCGAGTTTGTCCATCACATCGCCCACGACACAAGTGAACAGCTCGCGCTGCACGATCGTGAAGAGTTCGTCGTCGGACTTCCACAACGTTCTCTTACTCATCGGGCGCGGGCCTCTCTGATCTTCTCGACAAACTGCCGGGCAAGGTGAGTGATGGAGGCGAAGTCGCCCGTCTTTGCGCCGGCGGTTAAGTTACCGCCGACTCCAATGGCAACCGAGCCAGCATGGATCCACTGGGCGACATTCTCCAGGCTGACGCCGCCGGTGGGCATAAGTTGCGCTTGAGGAAGCGGCCCTTTCACCGCTTTGACGAATGCCGGTCCCAGGATTTCACCGGGAAAAACTTTTACGATATCAGCCCCGCACTCCATGGCTTCGATCACTTCGCGAATCGTCGAAGCGCCCGGCATATAAGGCACCTGGTAGCGATTGCAGAGGCGCGCCGTCTCAGGGTTCAGCGCGGGACTGACCACAAATTGGCCGCCCGCAAGAATCGCGATACGCGCAGTTTCAGGGTCGAGAACCGTTCCTGCTCCCAGCAAAATCTCCGCCGAACGTTTCTTGGCCAGATGCTCGATGACTCCGGCAGCTCCGGGCACGGTGAACGTAATCTCCAGGGCTGCCACTCCACCGCTCGCGGCAGCTTCGGCGATGCGCGCGGCCTGGTCAGAATTCTCCGCCCGGATCACGGCGACCAAGCCTGACGAAATTATCTTACTTACAATTTCTATCTTTGACGTTGACATAAACACAAAGCTCATCCGTGGGAGTGCAATTGCTCATTCAAAAAACTTTTCGCCTTTGCGCGCATATTTCCGGGCGACATCCTCATTCAACGTGACTCCGAGCCCAGGTTTTTCTGGGACAGAAATGAAACCATTCTGGATGATCGGCTTTGGTAACCCTTCGATCAAATCATTCCAGAAGGGAACGTCGGAGGCATGAAATTCGAGCGCAAGAAAATTGGGGATCGCCGCACAGAAGTGAGCTGCCGCTAGCGTGCCCACTGGACTGCTGATGTTGTGCGGAGCCACCGGCATCGCATGCACGTCTGCGAACTGCGCGATCGTTTCCGCGACGGCCAGGCCGCCAACCTTTTGAAGGTCCGGAGTAACTATGCTTAAGGCGTGTGCTGCGATGATTTCCTGAAAGCCTTCGAACAGGAAGAGATTTTCTCCAGTGGCGATCGGCACTCGCACTTTCGAACTCACTTCCTTGAGCGCACCAATATTGTTGGGCGGAACCGGATCTTCCAGCCATAGAAGCCGAAATGGTTCTAGTTCGCGGGCCACCTTGATGACGTCGCCGGCGTTATAACGCCAGTGGCAATCCACCGCGATCTCTGTACCCGCCCCCACAGCCTCATAAACCGCGCCAATCGAAGCCACCATGTAATCGATCGCGGTATTGCTGAGCACTCGATTGTGGCAATCGAAGCCATGCGTGCCGGGCACGTCCAGGTCGAATTTTAAAGCGGTAAATCCCTCTTTCTCCTTCTTGAGAGCCTGACGACGATAGTCATCCGGCGAAGAGGGAGTCTCGTCGCCCGCCTCGCCAAAGTAATCTCTTACGGTGTGTGCGGAATCCTTTGGTTCCCAGGACGCCGATCGAGAACGCAGCCTTTCGTCCAAACTTTCCAGCGCCTCACCGCCATGACAATCGGCATAAATGCGAACTCGATCTCGAAACTTGCCGCCCAGCAGGCGATAGATCGGTACGTCGAGCCATTGGCCGAGGACATCCCAGAGCGCCGCCTCCACCCCGCTGATCGCGTTATAGATAATTCCGGCGATCGATCCGGCGCCGGAGGTGGCCAGTTGCAGCTTACGGAACAAGCGATGAATGTCTCGTGGATCCTCGCCGATCAGCAAAGCTTCGAGCGAGCGCAGAATCGAGGTGAGTCCCGGAGCAAAAAAACATTCGCCGAGACCGCGAATTCCCTCGTCGGTCTCAATGCGAACGAATGTCCAGTCGAAATTTCCCTCTACCACTGCGGTCTTTATCCGGAGAATCTTCACTCTTGAATTCTTTCGCGGCGATTATACCCTGTGCTCGTTTCCTCTCGCTGTGCGCCCCGACCCTAAGGCCCGTGTACCGCACCGAAATGGAATTCAAACGCCCGGCATTCGAACCAGCTAAAATGCTGGGCATGATCCCGATCACCTCAAAAGCGGCCGAAGGCTGCAGATGGGACTGCGTCAGCCTGGGCGAAGTTATGCTTCGGCTCGATCCTGGCGAGGAACGCATCCATTCGGCTCGGAACTTCCGCGCCTGGGAAGGCGGCGGAGAATACAACGTTGCCCGTGGTCTGCGACGGTGTTTCGGCATGCGAACGGCCGTCGTAACTGCATTTGCGAGAAACGCCATTGGAGAACTTCTCGAAGACCTCATGCTGCAGGGAGGAGTGGACACTTCCCTGGTCCGTTGGGTGCCCTACGATGGCATCGGCAGGACGGTTCGCAACGGATTGAACTTCACCGAGCGCGGCTTTGGAGTGCGCGCCGCAATCGGCTGCTCAGACCGCGGGCACACTGCAATCGCTGGCAGCCAGCCCGCCGACTTCGATTGGCAAGGCATTTTCTCCGTGAGCGGTTCTCGGTGGCTGCATACGGGCGGCATCTTCGCGGCGCTCTCGGCTTCGTCGGCGTTGGTAGCAAAAGCTGCTGTTGAAGCGGCAAAGGCTTCGGACACCGTGGTTTCCTACGATCTGAATTATCGAGAATCTCTGTGGAAAGGGACCGGCGGCAAAGCGAAGGCGCAAGAGGTGAATCGTGAATTGGTATCGAAGGTGGACGTCCTGTTTGGCAACGAAGAGGATTTTTTCGCGGCTCTCGGAGTTGCGATCGAAGGAGCAAGCGACGACTTCAGCCATCTCGAGATTGCCAGTTATGAATCGATGCTGCATCGCGTCGCCGATCTTTATCCAAATCTCAAGCTGATTGCATCCACGCTGCGCACGGCGCGCACCGCGACGAATAATGATTGGGGCGCGATTGCGTTGTATCAAGGAGAAAGCATTCACGTCCCGCAACGGCCGATGGAAATCATGGACCGGGTCGGCGGCGGAGATTCGTTCGCCTCGGGTTTGATCTATGGCTTTCTCGCGAACAAAGGCGCTGAGTGGGCAGTTCAGTGCGGAGTGGCACACGGCGCTCTGGCGATGACGACCCCTGGCGATACCAGCATGGCAACTCTTTCCGAAGTCCAATCCGTCATGCGAGGAGGCTCCGCTCGTATCGCACGTTAAGTGACCTCGCGATCGAGACCAAGACTGCATCATGAAGGAAACCTGGCGATGGTTCGGACCGGATGATCCGATTCCTCTCGATCACATCAAGCAAGCGGGAGCCAGCGGGATTGTCTCCGCCCTGCACGATCTCTATCGAGGCGAAGCGTGGCCCTTGGACGCCGTGTTGAAGCGAAGAGATGGAATTCTCGCCTCCGGTTTTGATTGGTCGGTGGTGGAAAGCATCCCCATCCACAATTCCATCAAACTCCGCGCCGGGCAGAGTGGACATTTTATAAGTGCATGGAAGGATACTCTAGCCGCCGTCGCGAAGGCCGGCGTGTCCGTTGTCTGCTATAACTTCATGCCAGTTGTCGATTGGACCAGGACCGACTTGCGATGGCGACTCCCCAGTACGGGATATGCACTGCGTTTTGACGCTGTGGATTTTGCGGCATACGATCTCTTCCTCTTGAAGCGCAAAAATGCCGATGCCGAATATTCCGAAGAACGGGTTAGGGCGGCGCACGACCGCTTCAATTCCATGTCGCAGGAACGCAGAGAAGATCTGGAGCAGACCATCATCGCCGGTCTGCCCGGTGCCGAGGCCTCGTACACTCGCGGGACCCTTCGCAAGCTGATCGCGGAATACGAGGGCGTAAAGGCCGACGACTTGCGGAGCAATCTCGTCGCGTTTCTGCGCGAGGTCGTGGTGGTAGCTCAGGAGCTGGGTGTGCGCCTCGCCATTCATCCCGACGATCCTCCGTGGTCGCTGTTTGGTCTGCCGCGCGTGGTTTCGACGGCTGAGGATGTCCGCACGATTCTCGCCGACTGCGATACACTCGCCAACGGACTAACATTCTGCGTTGGATCGTTCGGAGCAAGAGCCGATAATGACCTGCCGGCGATGGCTCGCGAGTTCGGTGCTCGCATTCATTTTGTTCACCTTCGCCAGGTGAGGCGAGAGCCAGACGGATCGTTTCACGAAGCCGAACATCTGAGCGGCAGTTCCGATATGGTGGGCGTGATCCGGACTCTACTGGAAGAAGAGTCGCGCCGGCGACGCGTGAGCCGTCCTGATCACGAAATTCCAATGCGCCCGGACCACGGGCACTTGCTCGCCGACGACATCGGCAAAAAAGTAAATCCCGGCTACTCGTTGGTCGGCAGATTGAAGGGTCTCGCCGAATTGCGCGGCGTCATGCAAGGTTTGAAATATGCATCTCCAGACTTGTCCGGGTGAGGCCGCCGCAGGCGTCTGCAATTTTGATGAATATCCAGCGTCAAGATAATGGTTGAGGATTCACTCTATGAATGACTTTGCCGGACGAGTAGCTGTGATCACAGGGACTACCGGGATCGGCCGTGCGATTGCGGTTCGTTTTGCCGCAGGAGGCGCTCAGGTTGTTGCATGCGGAATTGAAAAACAAGCGAATGAAGAATTGGCTAAGGAAGCGGCAAGTCGCAAACTAACGCTGCAAGTTGAAACCTGCGATGTGACCGATTTCGACCAAGTACGCTCGGTCATCACGAAGACCGTCAGCCGGTGGGGCGGACTCGACATCATCGTCAACGCTGCGGCGATTCATCCTTTTGGCACCGTGTTACAAACGGACCTCGCAACCTGGAGTCGCTGCATGATGGTGAACGTTGGCAGCATTTATCTTTTGGCGCATCTGGGCATTCCGCACATGAAGGAACGTGGTGGCGGCTCGATCATTAATCTAGCCTCCGTGCAGGGATATGCCTGCCAGCGCGGGGTGGCGGCGTACGCCACCTCCAAGGGCGCGATTCACAGCCTGACGCGCGCACTTGCCCTCGACCACGCGTCCGACAATATTCGCGTCAATTCGATCAGCCCGGGCTCGATTCGCACCCCGATGTTGGCCCGTTCGGCGGCAAACTTTTCGCCGGATGTGCCGACTGAAGAAGCGTTCGCGCGTTTTGGCGCGGCGCATCCGCTCGGGCGCATCGGCACGCCCGAAGAAGTCGCGGAGTTGGCAACGTTTCTGGCCTCGGATAAGGCAGGGTTCTGCACCGGTGGCGATTATCTCGTGGATGGCGGACTGCTCGCCGGTATCGGTGTACAGTGATCGACGGGCCCCCCGCGCCGCAATCGATATCGAGCGCTTCTTTCGTACCGCGCAGACGATGGCGAATTGCGTTCCTGCTTGCCTTCGGGGTCTTGGTCAATTTTCTTGACCGGATCAATTTGTCAGTCTCCCGCGATGCCCTTCATGACTCGTTCGGATTATCGTTGGTCGCATTTGGCTACCTCTCCAGCGCTTTCAGTTGGACTTACGCCGTAATGCAAATGCCGTGCGGCGTGTTGCTGGACCGGTGGGGAGTGCGCCGCGTGGGGAGCGTCAGCGCGCTTCTGTGGAGCGTCTCTTCATTCGCAGCCGCGATGGCCCCCGCGCTCGGCTGGTTCTTTGCAGCACGCTTTCTTCTGGGCGTCAGCGAATCCCCTACGTTTCCGGCGAATGCCAAAGCCTTAGGCTATTGGTTTACGCGACACGAAAGAGGTCTGGCGACAGCAATCACCGATGCGGCGGCGAAATTCTCGACCGCCATTGGCGTTCCGCTGATCGGCTTGCTGCTCATCTATTTTGGCTGGCGTTGGAGCTTTGCCGCTACCGGGTTCATCAGTCTTCTTTACTTTTTGCTGTTTTATTGGATCTATCGCAATCCCAGCGAAGACCGGGGCCTTTCGCCGCAGGAGCATGATTTTATTCTGCAGGGCGGAGCACAATTAGAAGACCAGGCCAAAGTGCGAAGCGGCAGTGCGCTGCGCTACCTCTTAGGACAGCGAAAAGTTTACGGCCTCGCGCTGGGTTGGGGCGCCTATAACTACACTTTCTTTCTCTTGTTGACGTGGTTGCCTAGCTATCTTTCGGTTTCACTTCACGTGGATTTATTCCACTCGGTTTTCTATACCAGCGTGCCTTGGTTGTTAGCTACAGTCACGGATCTTGTGGTCGGGGGTTGGCTGGTGGATGCTCTGATCCAGCAAGGCCATGATGCAAACCGCGTTCGCCAAACGGTACTGGTGATGGGGATGGTTTTCGGTCTGGCGATTTTCGGAGCAGCCAGAGCTCATAATGCGACGTCTGCCTTAGTCTGGATCAGTCTTGCCTTGGGAGGATTGGCTGCGGCCGCGCCGGTGGCGTGGACCATTCCATCTCTTATTTCTCCGCGGGAAAGTGTCGGCACTCTTGCCGGTGCTGTGAATCTTTGCGGCCAGATCGCTGCAATTTCTGCGCCGATTGTCACTGGCTACATCGTCGCGATCACGCACTCATTCGCCGCCGCGTTCGTGACTGCGACTGTGATTCTGCTGCTGGGGATCGTGGGCTACATTTTTCTGCTAGGACGCATCGAGCCGATTCCGGAACCATGACTCCTTTTCAAGACGAGTAGCACCTTGCGAACAGTTGCTCCTCACGGTTTTTCACCCGTCGCAGGCAGAACGTCATAGAGCGGCTGCGCCGGCTTCACCTCCGGAGTCTCATCTGCTACGGACATGGCGAGAATCCGGATTTTATCGTCATCGGGAAGCTTGATACTGTTCGTACCCGCGGGCAGATCGATCGGATACGCGAAAAGATAGGAGTAACGATAGGAAACATTTTCCCCCGCGGCACTGTGATGATGCGAGCAGTACCAGGCCAGATCCGCGCGCTTGATATAGCCCGGCTTGATGCCGATCATCTCACCATAATCGTCATGCGAAGTATCTTTCGAACTCCACTGCCGATCGTCCCATTGGCCGATGAACCCGCCCCAGTCTTCAACCTTGACGGGAACCTTTGAAGGGCCCACTTCAAAGGTCGCGTCCTGGTCGCCGTCCGCGGAAGCCGCCAGCACGTACAAGCGGTTATATTGGCCGGCTGGCAGATCGATCGTCTGTCCCTTCGCGACCACGGCGTTGGGCACTCCAGTTTTTGCTGGAGCCAGTTCGAACTGCACATCGTTGAACTTAATCCGTGCGGGAAGCATTTCCGCCGGCAAAGAGTTGCCCTGGCCGTCGAATCCTCCAGCGGATTGAGTACTGTCATTGCTGGCGGTGGGCAAATCATAGTTCAGAGACACCGCAGCCGAACGCACGCCTTCAACTTCGGACCGGGGCGCTGCCAGCTTAACCGCGAACGTGCGCGGCTGGTAGGCGGAGAACGAGGTGACCAAGGCGCCGTCTCTTAAAGCAGCGCTCCCCACTGGCTGCTCCTGGCCATTCACTTCGCGCGCCGCTATGATCGGCGTGTTGAATGTGACGCGTATATCCGGCTGAGTTCTGCCATCGAGTTCCACCATCCGCACCATAACCTCATCGCTCAGTTCCGCTTTCTTCAGCGCCAACAATCGAATTCTCTGGCTGCTGATCTTGAGCAGAGAAAACTCGCGCCCCAACGACCCCGCGTGCTTTGAGGTTTCGAACGCGATGAGAGTATCGTTCAGGCGCTGCCCTTGCCAGTCGGTCTCTGCGTGGCGCCAGTCGGCGTCGTGTCCGGCGATTGCGTAGACGAACTCATGATGGCCAATGTCCTGCGTCCCCTGATCCGCATATCCTCCGCGCGTACCTGGCGTGCGGATCAGAGTCAGTCGAATCGTGTGATCATTCGGCTTATCCGATCCGTTCTTGCAATCGGTCAGGATGGTTGCACCGAACTCGCGGCTCGTGTCGGTTAGATCGATCCACTGGTGAGAGGGCACTTCGAACTTCTCCGGCTGCGCGGTGGGACGCTTGATTGTGCCGATGTCCCAGTTGTAAGTCGCCGTTTCATTCGAAGCCCTGAGAGGGAAACTTGCCTTCAAATTGGACTCTTTGGTGTTCCAATCGACCGCGTTGGCAAACTCGACGCGCTTTCCCGCATCACCAGCCGCCAATCTAATACGCTGGACGAACTTCGAGCCGGCAATTTCCCGGGAAACCTCCACCGCCACGCGGGCCGGACCATCTTCCACAACTCGAATCTTCGCCGGAGCGCCAACGTACTGCTTCGGGGCTGCTTGCTCCTGATCCCAGTCCATGTTCCAGGCAGGCCAGTGCTCAGGGTTGTCGAATGAGATCGCCAGACGCGCCGGAGCCGAAAGCAGTTCCCTTCCCATCGATTTGTCGAAGATACTCTGCACGTCGCCATTCGAATCCAGTTTCACGCTGTAATACGCATTCTCAAGCGAACTCTGCGATACTTGCAGGGTTCCTTCACCGATCGTGCCAGTCTCCGGAAGCACGTCGAAAACGGCGTAGCCCACGGATGGCAACTTGGCCGCGAAGATCACTTTCCCATCCGACATCTGCGCGGGGACTTCTTTCCCGTCGGGCCCGGTCACGCGCGCCGACTTCGGCACACCACCAGGAAAATTCACGGCCGCCTCGACCAAATCCTCACGCGCGATATTCAGCGGATTGAACACAACGATCGGAATCCCTTTCGTCTGCGTGTCCAGCGCCGAGGACACACCTTCGGTCGCGTTGGTGAGCACTCCGGCGAACTGATTCATAGCGATCACGTCATCGTTCCAGGCGAATTCATAAGCCTTCGGAGTTGCGGTCCCGGCGGCGAGGTCGTGAAAGTGACCGCCCATCACCAGCGTCCAAGCATCGTTCAAGCGTTCGAGCGGATACGGTCGGGCACCCAGCCATTCCGCGGCAATGGAGGCCTTCTCCGCCGCATCGGCCAGCAATTCTTCTTTTCGAAGCCAGCGTTTCTGGTAAGCCTGCGAAGTCAGCGAACCGGCGGAATGGTTGGTCAGCTCCATCTCACCGGTGTAGCGCGGAAGTCCGGTGGCCTCGGCAGGACTGATATCGAGGAACATTTGCTCGGCATTGGCCGAGATCACATGCACCGGCCCATCGCCCACCTTCACCGCAGCCCCTTGATCATGCGAAAGACGTGGAAAAAGAGGGTCCACTTCCGCTGGGAATCTGGCCGTACCGTTGGTCACGATGGCTTCGAGCCGCTTGACAGACTCCTCGTCCGGGGTTCCACCGATGTCGCCCGTGCCATAATAATGATAGTCAGTGAGTACCCGACTGACCTTACCGTTCAACTCGACGCGCGCCGCCCAATCCCCCTGATGCCAGGTTAATTCTCGATCTTGTTCGCCTTGCGCGAGCATCTTCTGCTGATTTCGCAACGCCAGGAACTCATCAATTTGCTGACGGTCTAAGGTCTTGCCGCGGTCTTCGGCCTGTCGCACACTCTGTTGCAGCGGCTGCAATTTCTTATTGATCTGTTCCAGCGATGCACTCGCAGGGAATGGAGGCAGAGGCTTGCTGAGGTCGCTGTAAATTCCGCCGCTGTAATCGCCTGGATTTAGTCCCGCCAGCACGCTTTCGCCATCGGGTCCTATCCAAACGCCGACGTTGAAGGGCGTCCCTGCCGGAGTTTTCTCCTGAGATTCCGGACCTCCGCCGGGGGCAGAGGAGCCCCATACGAGTTTCTGTGTCGAAAATCCTTTGACTCCGGAGTGCGCGAGGATCGTGGGCAGTGAAGCCGGGAATCCGAAACAGTCAGGCAACATGTATTCCGCACTGGCCTTGCCCAACTCTTTGCGAAACCAATTATTTCCGTAAAGGATTTGCCGGATGATGGTTTCAGCGCTAGGCGTATTCACATCGCCCTCCTCCATGGACGAGCCCGCCGGAAACCACCGGCCTTCATCCACATATTTCTTTAATCTTGCGAAATCCGCGGGAAAATATTCCTTCATCAAGCGATATCGGTTCGCCCCGCTGAAGTTAAAAATGTAGTGCGGATATTTATCGAACAGCTTGAAATTATCTTCCATGGTCTTGCGAATGTATTCGTCAATCACCTGCGGATACTCCCACCGCCATTCGGTATCCAGATGGGCATAGCCGACCGCGTAGAGCGTAGGTTGTTTGCTCAAGTCAGGTTTTTCGTTCATCTGCGCATTCCCAGTGCTTGAAAATAAAATGATGAGACAGGCGAGTTGAATCGTCGCCCCGATGATATGGAATCGTCGCATCGCGCCCCTCCAGATTTCTACTTATGCGGTAAGCGGTTTTACCATATCAGGTTTCGCAGGGTGGGAGAGCAGTTCGATGATAGAGGCTGAATTGGTGTAGGTTAGAAGGATGCCGCCGCAATCCCGCGCCCGCGCGCCCCGTTGGTACACGATTCCGCTGCGCGTCTTGCTGGTTACATTTATCGGCAGTCTTATCTCCTTCGCGGTCAGCTTGTTTCTGGGCATCGTGGGAACCGTAGCCGTGTCGTTTGTGCGCCACGCTAATCCCAACATGACGATGGCTTATCGACGTATCGCTTTGCCGGTGGCTGTAGTCGCGGGATGCATTATCTTCGTGCTCGTGCTGAGGCTGGAACTTCGCCACTACCGCCAAATGAAAACGCTGGCGTCGATCGAGAGGATCAGTTAACCGTGCCATCGCATCCGCCACCGCGCATTGCCATCCCCATGCCTCACTCCGCCGATCGGGAATATGCGGAGCGTGCCATCCCGCAATACGAACGCGCCGTTAAGCTCGCCGGAGGCGAAGCGGTTCGCATTCCGCTCGACCTGGCACCAGCCGAGATCATGCAGATGATCAAGCGCTGCGACGGCGCGCTGCTTCCCGGCAGCAAGGCCGACGTCAATCCCGCCAAGTTTGGCGCAAGCCGTTCCCCGCATACGGCGGATGCCGACCCTCGCCGCGACAGGGTCGACGAACTCCTGCTGCGGGACGCTTACAACCTGCGCAAGCCTATCCTCGGCATTTGCTACGGCCTTCAGAGCTTGAACGTTTACCGTAACGGATCGCTGATTCAACACATCCCGGATTTTCTGCCGGAGGAATTGCGCACCGGTGTCAATCACGAAGCCGGGAAAAGTGTTGGGGTAGCGCACGCAGTCGAAATTGAAAGCGATTCGAGACTAGCCGAAGTTTTATGGGGGGAGAGCCGCCCCCCCCGGTCCAGTCGAGCGCAGTTCGGTGGCGGATCATCTGCACCCGATGGGGGCCAGAAACTCGTTCTCGGAGTGAACTCCTCGCATCACCAATCAGCCGACGCAATCGGCAATGGCCTCGGCATCTCAGCCCGTTGCCTCGAGGATGGCATCATTGAGGCTTTGGAAGGAACCAGGCCCGATCACTTCGTGCTCGCCGTGCAGTGGCATCCTGAGCGCTCCATGGATGAAGACGAAGCTTCCCCCGCCATCTTCCGCGCTCTTGTGAAAGCGGCGCAAACACGGCCCGGCGAACTCAAAGGTGATTTTGATAGCGTGAAATGAGATTTATTTCTTGGCGCGCGCCTTCTTCGGACTTTTCCGCATTTCCAGCAACACCACCGCGTGCGCCACGGCGGCGTTCTCCAAATGGAGGCCTTCCGGCGTCTTCGCCTTCAGCCCGACGCAATCCGCGTCGATTCCCAACAAACGCGCAACGTGCTCTCGAATGGCCTCCGCATGCGGGCCAATCTTCGGAGCCGCCAGAATCAGACTGGCGTCCATATTTGCCACGCCATATCCCGCATCGCGGACGCGTTGCAGCGCCTCACGCAGGAACACGACAGAGTCTGCTCCCTTCCACTGCGGGTCGGACGGAGGAAACAGCGATCCGATATCCGGCGCCGCCACAGCCCCGAGCAGCGCGTCGGTGATGGCGTGAAGCAGAACATCACCGTCCGAATGCCCACCCAGTCCCTTATCGTGCGCGAGCGCGACGCCGCCAATCTTCAGGGGAATGCCGGAATGAAATTCGTGCGAATCAAAGCCGTAGCCAATTCTCATGCGGAAGCCCGAGCCACGGATGCGAACGGATTACCAGGGATTTTATTTTTTTCATTGTCCAACAGGAAGCGGCGGAACTGGGGACGCACTCCCAAGTTCAGCAGCTGGCCAACCTCGACTTCGGTCGCACGCAGATCGTTCAGCAGTTGGGCCTCGTGCGCAGACTCCAGCATGCCCGCAGCCTTCCACTCGAGGAGAACCCCGCGCCCAACCGTGAGGCCGGCATCATGCTGCCCGCCCGCTCTGCCGCGAAACCAAACTGGAACGGCAACTTCCCGAGCAACCCCAAGTCCCGATTCTTCGAGAGCCACGACCAGCGCAGCTGCATACGCCGACTCGAGAAATCCCCGCCCGAGTTCGTTATAAACGTAGCAGAAATTTGGAATGATCTTCTCCGTCAGATCGGAATGCTTCAAAGAACGCGGCGGAGTATTCATGACCGCTAGGTCTAAGCTCCAGCCGTCTTCTTGATCCGTGGAAATCCGTGCAAATCCGTGGCTCATTTGGCTAAGTAGAACTCCGCCAGTTCCATATCCGCTGGTGCAGTGATCTTGATATTTCGCGGAGAACCCATCACGACCGCTACGTCATGCCCAGATCGCTCTACCAGGGCCGCTTCGTCAGTACCGAGAAATCCATCCGCCGCCGCCTCGTCGAACGCTTTCTTGATCACGTTGTAACGAAATCCCTGCGGCGTCTGCGCCATCACGACGCCCGCACGCGGAATGGTTGATTTGATCAGCGCGCCCTCGGCCGTGCGCTCAACTTGCTTCACCGTGTCGGCGGCTGGCATCCCCGCAATGGCCGCACCGTATTTCTGCGCCGCGTGAATCACTTCCTGAATAATCTCGCGGGTCACGAACGGACGCACTGCATCATGCACGAGAACAATATCATCCTCCTCGGCTACAACCGCTTTCAGCGCGCTCTCCACCGACTGCTGCCGGTGTTCCCCGCCCACGACCAGTTGCACTTTTTTCTTTAGAATGTCCTTTGCTTCGCCCTCGAGACGCTTACGAAATCCTGCAATCTCGTTTTCGCGCAGCGCAATCCATATCTCGCTCACCGCATCGACGGCGGCAAACTTACGCAGGGTGTGGATGAGAATTGGCGTTCCGCCTAGTTCTGTAAATTGCTTCGAGGGCGTCGCTTTCTTTCGCTCGCTTTTCGGTCCGACGGGGACGGGAACCATGCGCGTTCCTAGACCCGCAGCCGGAATTATGACAATCACCTTCATCGCGGGCTGTAAGTATACGAGCGGGAGGCGGCGAGTTCAAATCGGCTGCAATCGTGTTTCCTTCGAGAGTAATCTCCGGATCAAAGCTTTTTCCAGGTACAGGTACATCTTTATGTCTTTGCATTGCGAAGGAAGTTCATCGGAGACCACCGCCCGACGTCCAATCCCCAAGGTGTGTGCTTTCGGAGCAAACCGATCTTTTTCTCAGGCCACTGGCCACCGATTCATGCCGATTACCACGGATAAGGCGAAAATATTCTGAAAGCCCTATCCAGGAAGATACGGGCAAATCTGTGGCGAATGTCTTTCAATACCAGGAACGCTGCACTTGGCTTTCATTTTGGCCTACCTATATCGCGCACCTCAGCGAGCATTTTTTTCACTCTGGATTTTTTGTAAAGCGTAGGCCTGAGAGCGAAGCCTCGATTGATCATGAAGTTAGCTGGGGTAGCCAGAACGACACCCCATCTGGCAGATGACGTGCACTTTGATTATGCCTGGATTCTCGGTCACAAGTCGGGGGCCTGGGCCAACCTTGCGACCGAAAGCGGGCACTAACAGTAGCCATGAAAACCGCGAAAGTCCGTTTCTGGATAGAGTTGGTAACCCTTGCCAGCGCGATCGCCTGCGTCCTGGCGTTTTTCCTTGCGACTCTCGGAGCCGCCGCGGGCGTCACCTATACCGACCCCGATCCCGGACAAACGGCGCCACCGTATGCTGCCCCGCCTCAATCCTATGAGGGCATGATTACGGACACTCGTTGCGGCGCCAAACACTCGGCCACCGTAGGTATGGCGGCGGCTGACTGTACTCGGCTTTGCGTCCACAGTGGCGAGAGCTTCGCCCTGGTCGACGGGGACAAAGCCTATAAGCTCGACGGTCAACGGGCAACCCTGAAACGGTTGGCAGGGGAGCGCGTCAAGATTGTCGGAACTCTCAACGGCGATACCATCGCGGTAGCATCGGTCGCGGCCGGCGCATCCTAGCTCTGAGTCGGCTTGCTCTCCACCAGCGTATTTGGGGCTACCGCTGCAGGTCCCGCTGCTCCGGGAATGATCGGCACCGCGGTCTGCACCGGCGTACTGGTCCGCGCGAATGCCCTTTCATCCCACTTACCGAAGATCATTTTTCCCGCCGTGGTTTGCAGCACCGATGTGACCGAAACGTCGATTGTCTTGCCGATCATTTTGCGGGCGTTATCCACGACCACCATGGTCCCATCGTCCAGATAGGCGACTCCCTGGTTGTATTCCTTGCCCTCCTTGAGAATGAACACCTTCATAATCTCGCCCGGCAACACGATCGGTTTGAGCGAGTTGGCAAGCTCGTTGATGTTTAACACCTCGACCCCTTGCAGCTGCGCCACCTTGTTCAGGTTGAAATCGTTGGTGATAATCTTGCCCTCGTAAACTTTGGCCAGTTCGATGAGTTTCAAATCCACTTCGCGCACAGCGGGGAAATCATCTTCTACAATCTGGATCTGCAGCGTGGCCATTTTCTGCAGACGCTGCAAAACGTCGAGCCCCCGGCGGCCGCGATTTCGCTTCAGCGAGTCGGCCGAATCGGCCACCAGTTGCAGTTCGCGCAGCACGAACTGCGGCGTAACGATGATTCCGTCCAGAAATCCGGTCTCGGCGATGTCGGCGATGCGGCCATCGATGATGACGCTGGTGTCCAGGATCTTGTAGCTTCTCTTGCCTTGCTTCTCGCCGCCAAAGATCCCCCCGAGCGCCGCCAGGTTCAGCAGATCCCCTTTGCTCGCACCCACGATCAGACCCACGTAAGCCATCAGCAACATCACCAGAATTTGCAAGAAACTCTGGGTGCTCCCCGAAGGCACACTGCTGCGGATCACCAGCGCGAACAGGTAAGCCCCACCGATTCCGAGAAGGCTCCCGATGGCCGCGCCGATCAACCGCTTCAGGCTCACCGATCGCAGCTTCCACTCGAATAGGACGATTCCCGCCCCCACCAGGGCGCCGATGCCGGCGTCGACTGCTTGGGACCGCCCGAAGGGAGCAATTACATAACAGGTGACCGAAACTACCAAGATAAAAAGAAGACGTACAACAACCAGATCCACGGTTTGACCTCCTCCAGCGCAGCCGTGCCGACAGCAAGTGCGATGCACCGGTGCCTTATCTCCTCCGCCCCCGGACGAGATTCGGCATTGCGAATATGCGGGGCGCGCAATAATTAGGGGGATGAATGTACGCCCCGTCCCGGCTCGTGGAGGCGTGGCCGGAAGTTCTGGATAGCCAACGCCAAAAGTATATACCGGATGGCAAAGAACCGGCGAAGAAAGCGTGGGTTGCGCCGCGGCCTGTCTCCTCCCACCCTGTCATCGTGATGGCTCGGCTCTTTTGCGACCGGAAGGACCGATACAATTTGCGCTCCCACCGAGACTCCGCCCCCTGCTAAACTCTGGAGAATGAAAGCCTTGGTAATCACCAGCCTTTCCGGTCCAGACTCACTCGCCATCCGGGATGCTCCCGAACCGATCTTGAAACCTTCCCAGGTAACAGTCCAGGTGGCCACCGGTGGGCTGAACTTCGCTGACTTCATGACAACGAAAGGCGGCTACCCCGGAACCCCGCCGCCGCCCTTGATCGCTGGCCGCGAATTCGCCGGCACGGAAGTGAACACGAATCATCGCGTCATGGGCTACATCCAGTGGGGAGCCTTTGCCGAGAACGTGGCCGCCTACCCCAATATGCTGTGGGCGGTCCCGGAGCACTGGACCGACGAACAAGCCGCGGCTTTTCCCGTGAACTATTTCACAGCCTATCTCGGCTACTGGCAGGCCGGGATGACATCTCAGCCCATGTGGGGACAGCCGAGCGGAGCTACACCTCGGGTGCTCATCCACGCGGTCGCCGGAGGCGTGGGTACCGCAGCCGTTCAGATCGGCAAACTTCTCGGTGTCGAGATGTACGGCACGTCCTCCTCCGACGAGAAGCTCGCTCGTGTAAGAGAGCTAGGCCTGCAACATGGGATCAATTACAAGCAACATGACTATGAAGAAGTCGTGAAAAATCTTACTCGCGGGGAAGGCGTGGACGCCGTCTTCGAAATGCTCGGTGGGGAGCACACCGCCAAGAGCCTGCGTTGCCTCCGGGATTTCGGGCGCGTCATCCAATACGGAACCGCAACCGGCAAACAGCCCCAGCTGGACGTCCGGGCGCTGTACGCGAAATCCGCCAGCATCCAGGGCTTGTGGCTCACTTATCTTTCCCAGAAGCGTGAAATCATGGAACCTGCATGGAACCTGCTCTCCGAATGGATCGCCCACCGCAAGCTGACTCCGGTGGTTGGTCACGTCTTCCCGCTCGAGCGCGCGAAAGAAGCTTACAAGCTGCTGCAGGAGGGTAAGAACTACGGCAAGGTTGTGCTGAAGATCAGCTAGCTAAAGCTAGATCGTGGGGAGCGGGCACTCCCTTGGGCAAGCTCAGGGCTTTGCTGCCTTTGACTTGGACCTTGTATTCGATTGCCCTCCGAAACCGTGTACACTTGTGCCGCGGTAAGTCAAAAGTTTCGGCTACATCGTCCTCCTCGTCGAGGACCTATTTCGCATTTGTTCCGAGGGTTTCATGCCGAGAGGTTTTCGTTTCCAGTTTCTTGCCGCCATCCTCACTTTTCCCCTACTTTTCTCGTGCATCCTGTTCCCGCAAGCGCCCGTTCCGTCGAACCCGGAAATCGACCGCCGCGTCGACACATTGCTCCACCGGATGACTCTCAAGGAGAAACTTGATTACATCGGAGGCACCGGCTTCGCCGTCCGCGCGATGCCCCCTCTCGCCATACCCGCTCTCGAAATGTCCGACGGACCGCTCGGAGTGCGCAGCAACCAGAAATTCCCGTCCACCACGTACGCGGCCGGCATCGGCCTCGCGGCCTCCTGGGATCCGCAGCTTGCGGAGCGTGTTGGTGCCGGCATCGGCAGCGACGCCCGCGCCCGCGGAATTCACTTCATGCTCGGCCCCGGCGTCAATATTTATCGCGCGCCCAGGAATGGCCGCAACTTCGAATACTTCGGAGAGGATCCTTTTTTAGCGGCCTCCGTCGCCACCGGCTACATCGTGGGCATGCAGAAGCAGGGTGTCAGTTCCACCGTAAAACATTTCCTCGGTAACAACTCGGAATTCCTGCGGCACGACAGCGATTCCATCATCGACGAGCGCACCGCGCGCGAAATCTACCTGCCGGCGTTCGAATCCGCCGTGAAGAACGCGCACGTTGGCGCGATCATGGATTCCTACAACCGGGTCAACGGATTGCACTCAACGCAGAACGGATACTTCAATACGGATGTAGTCAGAAAACAGTGGGGATTTCAGGGGGTCATGATGTCGGACTGGGTGGCCACCTATGACGCCATCGGAGCTGCGAATGGCGGCCTCGACCTCGAAATGCCGAAGGGCAAATACATGAACGAGGAGAATCTTCTCCCGGCAATCCGCGACGGGCGCGTTAAGGAAGCAACCATCGATGAAAAACTGCGCCGCATCCTGACCACGGCCGTGCGCTTCGGGTGGCTCGACCGCGACCAGACCGATCTCTCGCTCTCGCAATACAGCGAAGAAAATCACCGCGTCGCCCTCGACGGGGCTCGGGAAGGCATTGTGCTACTCAAGAATCAGGGGCCACTTCTTCCGCTCGATAAACAAAAAATCAAGAGCATTCTGGTTGCCGGGCCGGACGCCTGGCCCGCGCAACCGGTGGCCGGAGGCAGCGGGAAAGCAGTTCCCTTTTCAGCGGTCAGTGTTCTCGACGGCATTGGCGCTTATGTCGGCACGTCGGTCAAGGTTTACTACGAGCGTGGCCTTCCCCCTATGATCGACCTCGCAAACGCTACAGAATTTTCCACCGCCGCGCCAAACGGCGAACGCGGACTTACGTTGGAAACTTTTACGAACGGAGACTTATCGGGCGCTCCCGCCTTTTCGCAGCGGGTGCACGATCTGAATTTTACGGGAAAGACATGGGATGACTTCGAGAACTTGGATGAGGCTTTGGAATTGCTTGAGGCCGGCAAGAAACCCTCCTCTCGTCGCTGGACCGGTTTCTACATCGCGCCGGAGACTTCCTCCTATCTGGTTGCTGCCGAATATGCCGGCGAAGGAAACGGTTACCGCTTGCTCTTGGATGACAAACTGATCTTCGATCAGTGGAAGACTGCCGCCGCATTACAGGACCATGCTACCTTGAACCTCTCTGCGGGACCTCACAAGATCGTGGTTGAAGCCTTCCAGGATTTTCCTGTTGGCGGACGTCTTCGCATCGGCATCATGGATCAACGCAAGATCGTCTCCTCCGCCGCGAAAGCTATCGCCGCCAAGGCTGACATCGTGATCGTCGCCGCAGGCTTTGACGCGAACAGCGAATCGGAAGGCTCAGACCGCACCTTCAGTCTTCCCTTCGGGCAGGAGGAATTGATTCGAGAACTCGCGGCACAGAACAAGAACACCATCGTCACCGTCACCTCTGGAGGCAATGTCGATCCCGGAGATTGGCTCGATCGTGTGCCCGCCTATCTCGAACTCTGGTATCCCGGAGAGCGTGGTGGCACCGCGCTCGCGGAGATCCTCTTCGGCGAGGTCAATCCGTCGGGCCATCTGCCGGTCACATTCGAACGGCGCTGGACGGATAATCCGGTTCACGACAGCTATTACACCGAGCCGGGCACGAACCGCGTGGTTTACAAGGAAGGCGTATTCGTTGGCTATCGCGGCTACGAACACCGCCATACCAAGCCGCTGTTTCCCTTCGGCTACGGATTGTCCTATACCACCTTCCAGTACAGCCACCTGGAAGTGCAACCCGACGGCGAATCATCCAGCGGAGCGCTCTATAACGTAACCTTGGACGTGACCAACGCCGGCACGCGCGCGGGCGCGGACGTAGTGCAAGTCTATGTCGGCGAGGCTAACCCGAAAGTGCCGCGCCCAGCGAAAGAATTAAAGGGCTTCTCCCGCGTGGACCTCGCCCCGGGCGAAACGAAACACGTTTCGGTTCTCCTCGACCCGCGCGCCTTTACCTTCTACGATGTCAACGCGAAACACTGGCACGCGGATGCGGGCAAATACACGATAGAGGTCGGCCGCTCCTCCGAAGAAGTTCCACTGCACGCCGGCATCACACTTCCCAGCGCCTACGACATTGAAAATGACAAATAGACCTGATGTGGAGCGGGCGCCCGCGCCCCCTGCTTTTGACTTTGCATTTATCGTTCTCTGGAGCTCATTATGCACTTCCACAGGCTATTTCTTTCTTTCTTGTTCTCGCTGCTTGTCGTGACCTGTCTCCCTGCACAAATCAAAAGCGTCGCGGAACGCCTGGGCTATCCCGCCGGTTCGAAGCTACTGATCGTTCACGCCGACGATCTTGCCGTGGCCCACTCGGTCGATTCGGCAAGCTTTGACGCGCTCAACAGGAACGCAGTCACCTCTGCCAGCATCATGGTGCCTTGCCCTTGGCTCACCGAAGTCGCCGCGTATGCCAAAGCGCATCCCGATGCCGATCTTGGCCTGCATCTGACACTCACTAGCGAATGGAGAACCTATCGTTGGGCCTCCGTCGCCCCAAAGGACACGGTCCCGAGCTTACTCGACCCCGCCGGAGCCCTCTGGAGCGAAAGCCAATTGGTGGCAGCCAATGCCAGGCCGCAGGAGGCGGAACGAGAAATTCGCGCTCAAATCGAGCGCGCCATCGCGCTCGGTATTCGTCCCACACATCTTGACAGTCACATGGGATCTCTCTTCTCCACACCCGAGCTCTTTGCCACTTACGTCAAAGTTGCCCATGACTATCACCTTCCGTTCTTCGTCGTGAAAGTCACCGACGAGCGAGCTAAACTTTTGTGGCTGCTATCGGACAAAGACATCGTGATCGATTCCTTGGTCATGGCCGGGCCCAACCTGCCGGCCGAGCAATGGAATCAGTTCTACTGGAATGCAATCAAAGAGCTGAAGCCAGGCATCACGGAGATAATTGTCCACCTCGGACACAACGACGCCGAGTTGCAAGCCATTACCGTCGACCATCCGGACTATGGCTCGGCCTGGCGTCAGCGCGACTACGATTTCGTCATTAGCCCCGCATTCAGGAAAGCTCTCGAAGACAACCACGTGATTCTCGTGAAATGGAAAGACCTGCAGAAACTTGTCAATCAGCCTTGAGCCCGTGTGGAGCGAGCACTCGACGAAAATTTAGGCGCAAACACCCATTCCTCGCTCACCCGGAAATTTGCCAGAGAGCACACCGCGATCGCGATCCCATTCGCGATCCGGTAGTGCACGTGCCCCAGACCCACCATTCCTTTCATCAGCACCAGATTGCCAAGGATCGAGACTGCGCCCGCAGGCAGATTAAAACGCAGCAGCCTCGGCAGCGACCTGCGCCACGAAGGCTGAACCCGGCCCGGCCAAGTGCGGGCGCTCGTGCCATAGGAAATTATGTAGCACCGCCATTTCCACCGCGAACGCCGTCGCCGGCAGGTAACTCATATGAAATCCGCTATTCAGTACGAGCAACACGGCCAGCTGCACGTTGATCCCGACTCCTCCTACGGCGTTGAATTTTAACCACCGCACGGCAGTGTCAACGCCTGGCGAGTCTCATTCGGATAGCGGTAAAGCCGCAGCGTGTTCTGCAGCGTGAAGCAAGTGAGCATCAGCGCCATACCGGCTAGACCCATTGCTCCGCCCACATCAACCAACCTGCAGTACCCTCCCCTAAAAATGCACCTGGGGCTTCCATGGCAGAGCCAGACTTCCGATTGCCAGCAGGATGCGCAACTCCGGCGGACCGAAGCGCCAGAATGACAGACGAAACTCTGCTAGAACGTGCGCAGCCAGATAGGACTGGCTTGAAAGCATCAAGAAGGCGATACGTAATCCCATTGCAACCCAGGGGTGCATAAAACCTGACATCGCAAGCCCGCCCATCAGGGCGAGAGCTCCGAAGGTATCGACCATGTGATCGGCATAACAATCCATAGCGCGGACGCAATTTCCGCCGCCACCGAGCCAGCGTTCCATCGAGCGAGTCGCCCAGCCAGTTCAGAGCTATCGATATTAGTCCCGCCGAGCGGCGCGTACTTGTTCGATCGGGTCAGCACAGAGCAGAAGCCCGCGCCCATTTGCCTCGTCTTGATCGCCACTTGGCCTCCCGATTGACGTGCTTCACGATGGTTCAGCACCATCTAAGACTTTCACTTTCCAGCCTTGGTGCCCTCGAGCACAATGCTGCGCATCCCTCGCAGATCAACGCGTGAGTAGTTGCGAAATTGTTAGTTAAGGTCGCGCATCATCTGGCGCGAACACTCGCGCGTAGGCCCTGGAGTGTCAATAAAGGAACCATGGCCACTCTCCTCCGCGATAAGCGCCTCCCTCCACGCAAGCCTCTGGTAGGCTTTGAAAGAAATTCAGTCGCGTAAATCTGCGCCCATGACCAAGGTCCTCCGGTTTTTCCGTCCTTCGCACCAGCACACGGCCTTCTCCGCCACGCTGCTGCTGATGGGGACGGTGATGCTTTCGCGCGTGATCGGCTACCTCCGCGAGGCCTACATCGCCTATGCGTTCGGCGCCGGAGTTCAGACCGACGCCTACGTCGCCGCTTTTACCCTCCCCGACTGGCTCAACTACATCGTGGCCGGAGGCGCAGCTTCGATTACTTTCATCTCGATCTACACCCGCTTCCTCGCCGAGAACCGTGATGCGGACGCGAAGAAAACTTTCTCGGTGGTCATCACCGTGATGACCGCGGTGATGATTGCGGGAACCATCCTCACGGAAATTTTCACCCTGCAATTCGTGCGCTGGATGTTTCGAGGGTTTTCGCCCGCGCAAGTAGAGCTGACGGTTCATCTCACACGTATTCTTCTGCCCGCTCAGATCTTCTTCTACGTGGGAGGAGTGGTCTCCGCGGTTTTGCTTTCCCACCGGCTCTTTCTCTTTCCCGCATTCGGGCCGCTGCTCTACAACCTGTTCATCATTCTTGGTGGCGTGATCGCCGGCCGCCACCTCGGGATCGCATCGCTCGCCTACGGTGCGCTGCTGGGAAGCGTGCTGGGTCCCTTTCTTGCCAGCGTAATCGGGGCGGCAAAGATCGGCACCGGCTACAAGCCTTCCTTCGACGTTATGAATCCCGCATTTCGCGAGTGGGTAAAGCTATCGGTCCCGCTGATGCTGGGTGTTTCACTGGTCACGGCGGACGACTGGATCCTCCGTCACTTCGCCTCCAGCGGCATTGGAGACATCGCGCGCCTTAATTATGCGAAGCGCCTGTTCGCCGTGCCCATTGCCGTGTTGGGACAAGCCACAGGACAAGCTTCGCTGCCATTCTTCGCCCGATTGTTCAACGAGAAGCGGCTGAAAGAATTCGCCACCACGGTGAATGATTCGGTTTATCGCGTTGCCGCGGCATCGTTTTTGGCTACGGGATGGATGATGGCCGCCGCTTTTCCTTTGATCGATTTGGTCTATCGCCGCGGACGATTCCTGGTCTCCGACACTCAAACCACGTCGGTATTCTTCTTCTGGTTCTCGCTTTCACTCGCTCTCTGGTCAGTTCAGGGTCTCTATGCCCGCGCCTTCTACGCTGCTGGCGACACGCTCACTCCGATGGTTGCGGTAACGGTCATCACCAGCGCATCGTTGCCGATTTATTCCCTGCTCTTTCATACCTACGGCGTCGTCGGCCTGGCCTTCGCTTCCGATATCGGCATCGGAGCGAATCTGCTGGCTCTCGCCTGGTTGCTGCACTACCGCAAGATGGTTTCGCTAGCCTCGTTACGTTGGGGCGAGTTGGGAAAATCCGCGTCGACCGCGGTCGTGGCAGGCTTCATCAGTTGGGAAGTTGCGAAGACCGTGCGACTGCCCGCCCGCGGACACGGCAGCCGCGGCACTGACCTGCTGCAACTGGCCCTTGTCACGGTTACCTGGGCGGCCGCGGCCGCGCTGGGCTTATGGCTGCTAAGGTCACAATTGCCCGGCGACCTCCGCCGCCGCAAGAAGATTGCCTATCCCGCCGTCGCGCAGAACGAAGGAAAAGAAATTATGGATGCGGGAACGCAGCCATAGCCTCTGAACCTGCTGGCCGTGCGCTTGTCGCGGGCACCAATCGTCGATTGAGCACAATTCCAGTCAGAACCAGCACCAGTATGGCCGCCGCAAACAGCGGCAGCCAGCCGCAGTATGGAGATGGATGGCGCAGAACATGAACGAATTGCCTGCCCTAGGAATCGGCGATGATGGCGATCAGTGCGTAGCGCGCACTTCGGCAGACCGTTACCACTGCGAGAAATCTCCGAGTGCTGTCATGCGATGCACCCGCCGCCGCGAAAAACACGCTGGTCGGAAACGGCAACGGCACCGCGGTTGAGACGGCAAGGGCGCTGCTGCCCCACCGATTAAAAAAGCCGACCATCGCCTCCAGCTTGCGATTTCCGAACCTGCTACGTAGATAGGCCGATCCAGCTCTTCCTGCGATTCTGAAGGTGAGGTAGGTTCCAAGCACCGATCCCGCTGTTGCTCCGGTGACTGGCGGCGAGAATTGTCGTCAGAATATCGGGACCCAAAGGTCGGTAACGGAGAGCTATCGATCATTGCGAGGGAGAAAAGTCCCAGCGCTCCCCCATGTCGGAACGTCGAGGTAACGCCATGCACCCGATGCGCTTTGACACTTTGGATTAAAACCTTCAGTATCACGGGAGATCCCTCGCGTAGCCTTTTCACTCGTCGGGCCGGAATTTTCAGCTCAATCCGACGAATTATGTCACGCGTCAGCAAGGCATCGGTGAGCCGTGGCCTTTCCTCGGCTTGGCCGGTGGCAGAACCAAGTTTCCACAGGCGCTGCCAGAGGACAACCGTTGCGGCATCAAGCTTGTCCGCCAGCTTGCGATGTTCCGTCTCCAACACCGCCGTTCGATAGGCTTCTTCCCAGGGCTGAGCTATTTCTGCATCCCTTGAAGTCTGCCTTTTCCAGTCGAACTAAAAATCGTTATCTAATAGGAGCACGATTGTTCCGCAGAGGGAGGTAAAGAGTGAGTCAAGGAAGGTGGAGTTTTGTATTCCTGCGATATGCGAACGGCGGTAAGATTATCGGAGAAGGTGGCCCAGTTTTTTGTTCCGAGAGTAATTAGCACCGAAGTAGTTACAACGAATGCCCGATAAAAAAACTGGAACCCTCGCAATAACGGTGGTTCCAGCGCACATGAGGCTATTCCCGGTTGACGATGCTGACATTGCCAACCGGCTTCCTGGAAAAAGATGGGACAGATCGTAACTGCACGGCAACTCGCGGGTGATGATTTCTTCTTTCCCTTGATCATCGGTAACGGCGAAGGCGACCTGCACCGGCTCGTCCGGTGAATTTTGCTGGGTGATTTACATTGAGGGCCGATTGCTCTTGCGGTTGAATAGGCATACGTTTTCTCCATTTATGATTTGCGTTTTTGGGTATTGGACGTACCCTGTAAGAAGGATTGCAGTCGCAATTGATGCGCGCATTTTTTGTAAACACTTGTTATTGGCGGTCAAGAATTTTAGAGATGATCGCAGTGTTCGAAGGAGGCCGTGCATAAGTACACTCCTCATGTAGCGTTGGCGCGCTTCTCGTCGGGATGCGTTCCACGAGTCGCTCTGACCCATTGCAGTCTCGGCGCTTCATGGGCAGCCGGTTGAATGATCCGGCGACGGGTTATAGGTTGCCTAAGAAGCGAGGGCTGTTTGGGTTTCGTGAGTTCATGCGGGAAAAAGAAGCTTCGGGCCGGCGAAGAGAGACGCCCTCTTCCTGACCAAATCATTTCGATACGCGCAAGCCCTTGCGCCCTTTTCGGCAACTAAACGATCTAACGTTAATTTGAGTTCGCGATGAAAGGTGGAACTTTGATGAACAATGTGATTCGATCGATCTTGAAGACGGCGGTGTATTTCCTCGACCAGACGGACAACTTCACGAGCGATGTACGGGATCGGGTCGCCGATGGCGTGGATCGCGCAAGCGAGCGCGTTTCAGACCTGCGCGACCAGGTTTCGGACTTTTACTCTGGCGAGGACCATACCGTCCGCAACCTGCTCACATTCGTAGCCGGAGTCGGCGTGGGCGTCGGCGCCGCTCTTCTGTTTGCTCCGGCCAGCGGTGAAGAACTCCGCGGGCAGATCGGGGACCGGGTTCAGGATATTCGTGACCGGGTGAAAGAGCGTTTCTCCGCGCAGACTTCAACCGGGACCGAGGGTCGCTAGACCGTCCCAATTCCTCGTTATCGGCGGGAGGCAGTCGCTGCGCCCCTCGCAATGGTTCGGTGTGTCCAGGCAACGTGCCCACTGCAAGCCAATCAACAACTACAAAGAGGCTCTCATGAAACTTGCTTAGCACCACGATTCGCGTCGCGTGATTCGCCTCACGGCTCGGCGGCCCACTGCTCGCAGGCGCGCAAAATCAACAAGGTCAAATGGGGCAAACGCCGGCTGCCAATACCCAAATGAATCAGCGCGACCGGAACGCCAATGAACCTACAGCCGGTCAACAAAAAATGAACCGGCCCGATCGCGATATCACGCAGCAAATTCGCAGATCGATCGAAAAAGATAAGTTACTTTCAACCGACGGCCACAATGTGAAAGTCATCCCCCAAAACGGCATGGTGGCCCGGAAGGGCCCGGTGCGCTCTGAGAACGAGAAGAGAGCGGTTGAAGCCAAAGCAGCAGAGGGCGCTGGCGCGGATAAAGGTTACGAGCGAAATAGAAGTCCAACCGCAACATGAATCGGCACGCATCCTAAGCGGTGGATTGGGCTGGCTCGCGGGAATTGGAGCGCCACGCATTCCTGGACTCGGGCCTTTCATTGCTGCTGGTCCCATCATCGCGGCCCTGGCGGGAGCAGGAGTCGACGGTGCGGTGGGCGGTATCGCGGGAGCCCTGGTTGGCATGGGAGTTCGGAGTAGGGAGCGAAACGCTACGAGGGACGCGTGCAACAGGGCGGTATTCTCCTTTCCGTGCACTCCGACAATTCGGACTGGACTAAGTGCGCGAAGGAAATTCTTCAACACGCCGGTGCGCAAGATGTCGCCTCGACGGGTGCAGCGAGCGCGGACTTCGGGCAAAGCGGCAAGCCGATGCGACGCGCCCGCTAGGCAGTTCAATCCTGTGGAGCCTCCGGCGCAAGCCCGCCGGAGGCTCCCTTTTTTTTCGCTCTGCAGAACCTTTTTGTGTGTTTTGGCGGATTCAGCCCGTGATGCCGTAATACGCGAGGCTCCCAGCTCAGCTCTCAGTTGATGTTCCATCCAAGTTCGAAAAGAAATTGATGGTTTCCGCTTAGAACACCCCGATTTCCGATCTGGTAGGAACCGTACCACGTGATCTTCAAAGTGATTTTCACAATTACGCCGGGAGTGACGAAGCCTAGCGAGTGATTGCCTGTGAACCAATCGGCCGCCAGTGTGATTCGAGCGCCCGCGGGTTGCTCGATGGCGAATTGGCCTCCAGCGCGCTGACCGGTTGACACGACGCTGTGGGTGAAATCATACGCACCCAAAGTGGCACGAGTTTTCTTCCTCCACGTCTTGGTCACTTCCGCATAAAAGTAATTACCCGCATCGTAGGTCCGGTTTTGAGCCGGGAAGAACACGTCGTCTCCCACGAGAAAGGCCCAGCCCCTTTCCGCATCATTGTATGGACGCCATTTGAGAGTCGGGGTGGGCGTGGTCTGGACCGGACCGCGCGTACCCAGGCCATTCAAATTGATGCCGACCTCAATCGCATGACCGATTCCAGCCATGATGCGCGGGGTGAATCCGGCGATGTCGGTGTTGGGATTCGCGGTGACATCCAGCTCGGTATAGACTTTGCCGCGATCCAGGACATCGCCGCTGGGCACGTTGAAGACCGTCTCCTGGCTCGCGGCAGCAACGCACAATAGAGCGATAGAAATCGGAAGTGCGAGCAGGCGCGAGAAATTGATCATCAGGCGGACAAGGGCACACACCAGGAATGAAAAGAATGGTGGCAAAATGAGCGAAATGTTTTCGCCACTTTGCCACCAAATTAAGTTCCTACGATATCACTGCCTCAGCCGGCCGTAAATGTCGAGTTCGGTGGAAGTGGGAGCAAACACTTTCCCTTCGGCAATGGTTGGCACGGTAAACTTCAGAGCCACTCTGCAGTGTTGCCAGTGCCTCTGGCGAACTGTTGTAGAGTTCCATAGCAACGTTTGTGGCGTCGTAGGCGTGGAGTACCGATGGCTGAGTGGGATGGGACCAGCGGCCAGCCGAGTTGTCGATGTCCCAGATAATGCCCTTCGCTGCGCCCTTGGCCGATAAAGACGCGGTTGCGCCGTGCACACCATCGACTGCGGCACCGCCGGAGGTGGCCTGTGAAAGCGGAGCGGGGGCAGGGCTCGGGTTTCAGCTGCAGGCGCGGAGAACGCTGTTGTTGCGGTGAAAGTAGAGGGAGGTCCGATTTTCGAATCTAGATTACATTAGTTCGGAGTGGTGTAGCTTGTAGTTACTTGTAGTTATAAGATCAAGATTCACTTGCATCTTCGATTATGCCAGCAGGCTCGCAGCGTCTTTCGCATGGTAGGTCAGAATGATACTCGCACCCGCGCGATAGATACTTAACAGAGATTCCATCATGACGCGATCCCGCTCGATCCAGCCATTCCGAGCAGCGGCTTCGATCATCGCGTATTCGCCGGACACCTGATAGGCGGCAAGCGGCAAGTCAAAGCGCTGGCGAGCTGCAGCGATCACATCGAGGTAAGGCATGGCTGGCTTCACCATGATCATATCGGCGCCTTCCGCAATATCGAGCTCGATCTCACGCATCGCTTCGCGCACGTTGGCGCCATCCATTTGATAGGAGCGGCGGTCGCCAAATTGCGGAGCCGAGTCAGCCGCTTCCCGGAATGGACCGTAGAATCCGGAAGCGAACTTGGCGGCGTAGGAGAGGATCGGAGTGTTGATGAAACTCGCTTCGTCGAGAGCCCGCCGGATCGCGGCGACGCGGCCATCCATCATGTCCGAGGGCGCAATGATGTCAATGCCGGCTCGAGTGAGCGACACCGAAGTGCGGGCGAGGAGTTCAAGGCTGGCATCGTTGTCGATTTCAAATTCCTCTTGCGCGGCACGACTCGCGGCTGCGGCTGGCACGTCGATCGTTTTCTTCTTTTCTTCAGCCGATGAATGCGTCATCACGCGCATGGCTGCAGCGCCGAGAGATTGCGGTAAGGCCGTCTTGCGTACAATCCCGCAATGTCCATGCGACATGTATTCGCACAGACAAACGTCACCCATCAGAATCAGATTGGGCACTTCGCGTTTCAATGCCCGAGTGGCCTGCTGCACGATCCCGTCGTCAGCCCACGCCCCCGTCGCGACTTCATCCTTTTTGTCAGGAAGTCCAAACAGGATCACTGCGGGCACTCCCAGGCTGTGAACTTCCTGCGCTTCCTTCACTGCCTCATCCACTGAAAAATTGAACACGCCGGGCATGGAACGAACTTCCTTGCGCACCCCTGCCCCCGGGCAAACGAACATGGGATACACAAATGCCTCCGGAGTAAGGCGGGTTTCGCGCACCAGGCTTCGAAGCGGCTCGGTGCGGCGCAGACGGCGTAGACGGGTAATGGGAAAAGGCATGAGTACCGCCTGACCAGGAGTAGTCGCCTTGGAACCTTCGATTTTAGCAGGATTTGGTGACCCGAAAGCATTCGCTTGAGGCGAAGGTCGCTGATCCTGGCCCGCGCAGGGGAGTGTGACCGTAGTAACGGGTTGGGATCGGAAAGTGATGTGTGAATCCTCAGGTTTCATCCCTAAGATAGAGGCGGATGAGTCGGTTCAGACGACATCGCTGGTTTGTGCTCGCGTTTGGAATCACGCTGGTCTGCGCATTGGTGTCCCTGACTGTACCGAGGGGCCGTTTCCTCACCGGGCTGGTGGATGTTGGATACCTGGTGATGACGCTCGCCATCGGCCTGATCATGCTGCGGAACGCGTGGTTGGCCCACGGAGCAACCCGGCATTTTTGGGCGCTCATGGGATCAGGATATATTCTTTGGGCCTCGAATCAGGGGGGATGGGCCTACTACGAAGTGCTCCAGCATTCGACCGTGCCTGATCCCTGGTCGATGGATATATTCCTGTTTCTCCACCTCATTCCAATGATCGCAGCGGTTGGTCTCACTCCTCACCGTGCGGACGCGGAACAGAAATTCCGCGCCGGCACGCTGGATTTCTTCTTGCTACTGGTGTGGTGGGGGTTTCTTTACGCATTCGTCGTGTTTCCTTCGCAATATGTCTCCCTGAACGTGGCGGAGTACGACAGAAATTTCGGGGCGCTGTATCTGGTGGAGAACGGCGTGCTGGTATTAGTGCTTGGCATTGTCGCCCGCGGCGCTCCCGCAGGATGGAGACAGTTGTATCTGAACCTGATGGCGGCGAGTGCTTTTTACGCGATCGGTTCGCAGGCAGTGAATCTGGCAGTCACCAGCGGAAGTTACTACACCGGCAGTCTCTACGATATTCCACTGGTTGGAGCCGTGAGTTGGATGGCGGCCACGGTTCTAAGTGCGCGGAAGTGGCAGGCCGAAACGGCCCTGCCACAGTTGGGCGATAAGTGGAACGCGATGGCGTTGCGACTGGCGATGCTGGCCATCCTTTCCCTGCCGGTACTGGCGATATGGACGTTCCTCTGGGACAGTTCCCCCGCTTTGACTCGGACCTTCCGAATATTCACCATTTTGACGGCGATGCTGGTCCTGGGCGTATTCGTGTTCCTTCGCCAGTATCTGCAGGATCAGGCTCTGATCCATCTTCTGGAAAGTTCGCGGCGTAGCTTCGAAAACGAAGAGCGATTGCAGACTCATCTTGTGCAGCGGGAAAAACTTGCGTCTCTGGGTCAGTTGGTTGCCGGAGCGGCTCGTGAAATCGATCATCCGCTCACCGCCATCATGGGATATTCAGAAAAGCTTTGGTCCAACCAGCGCCTGACCAGCGAGCAAGACACGCTGGTGCGCAAGATTGTGCACCACTCGCAGCGGACTCGCGATCTCATATCGAGCCTTCTGAGCTTCGCCCAGCAAAGTTCCGGGTCGAGAACCTTAGTGGACTTGGGCACGCTTCTGCAGCGCACCGTGCAAATGAGGGAACTGCAGCGCCACGACAAGAAGATTCACGTTGAAACTTTATTCGAGCCCAGCTTGCCGAAGGTTTGGGGTGATGGACACCAGCTCTTTCAAGCCTTCTTCCAGATTGTCGAGAATGCATTGGATGCGCTTGAGGAAGCGGGCGGGGGATTGCTTCAAGTCAGCGCCCAGCTGCATGGGGAAGAAGTGGTGGTCCAGTTTTCTGACAGCGGGCCGGGTGTAAAAGAGCCGAATCGCGTGTTCGATCCTTTTTATACCACCAAGCCGATCGGCAAAGGCACTGGCTTGGGTCTGAGCGCCGTGTATGGCGTGGTGCAGGACCATCGCGGCCAGATCACCTGCCAGAACAAGCCAGAGGGCGGAGCGATCTTCACCCTGCGACTCCCCGTTTCAAGCCCGGGCCCTCACGCTCTGGCCGCAGCTCAATCCTAGAACGATCCCGAACCGGCATTCCTGTAACATACTTTCGATGGCTCCGTCGCTCATCCACAGCTCTGCGCGCGTGTTGGAGTTTGACGTTCTGCGCCAAGTGCTCGCCGGATACGCCGCTTCACCTCTAGGTGAAGCAAGGATCAATGCGCTGGCGCCTTCCATCGATTCGTCCTGGATTACCGAACAACAGCTTCTGACCGGCGAAATACGAGAATTCCGGCGCGTGGGTGGGCGCTTTGAGTTTTCCGGATTGCTGGACATCCAGAAACTCGTCGAGAAGGCCCGCATTGCGGGAGCCGTGCTCGAAACAATCGAGATTCGTGACGTCGTGCATTTGGTGGATCGCGCGGCCGAATGGCGCGAAATCGCTTTCCATCCCCCCGCGAACATGAGGACGGACTGGCAGCGGACTAGCGCCCTCTCACAAAACATTCCTGACTTTACACAATTTCTGCGATCCTTCGGCAACAAGATTCAGCCCGATGGGACTTTGCAAGATGCCGCTTCGCCGGCATTGGCACGGGTTCGACGCGAGATCGAAAAGCAGCGGCGCGTCATTCAGGAATCGCTGCGTGGCCACTTGCGAAAACTGGCGGAAGGCGGCGCGGTGCAGGATGAATTGATCACCATCCGTGGCGAGCGCTTTGTCATCCCGGTAAAGATCGAACAGAAGCGAAGGGTCCAGGGCGTGGTGCACGGCGCCAGTTCGAGCGGGCAAACTGTATTTGTCGAGCCGCTGGAAACCATCGAGCAGAATAACGAACTGGTGCGACTGCTGGATGATGAGATGGCGGAGATTCATCGCATCTTGATGGAAATGACGCGTCTCATCGGCGAAGGTGCGCAGGAAATTCTAGCGTCAGCTGAAGTGCTTGGAGAATTGGAGTTGCAGTTTGCCAAGGCGCGCTTCGCCGAAGACTACCACTGCGTAGCCGTGCCGTTGAATGAAGGTTTGAGTGGGGACAGCCGCCCTCGGCTGTCCGCGAGCGAAACTCGCCTCCTTCTGCACAACGCCCGCCATCCGCTGCTCGAACGGAATCTAAAACTCAAAGGCACCGAGATCGTGCCGATTAGTGTGGAGCTCGAAGGCCCACGCCGCCAATTAGTGATCACCGGTCCCAACACCGGCGGCAAGACCGTCACTTTGAAGACCATCGGCCTGCTGGCGTTGATGGCGCAGTCGGGAATTCCCGTTCCCGCCGATCGGGCGGAGATGCCGGTGTTTGACGCGGTTCTGGCGGACATTGGCGACTATCAATCGATTGAGCAGAATCTATCTACTTTCTCCGCGCACGTCACCAACATCGATTTCATCTCTCGCACAGCTACCTCGCATTCGCTGGTGTTGCTGGATGAATTGGGCTCGGCCACCGATCCGGAAGAAGGTGCGGCGCTCGCGGTTGCGATTGCCGGCCACTTCGGCCGCACCGGCTGCATGACAGTCATCTCGACGCATCACACTTCGCTGAAAGTTTACGGGGCGAATACCGCGGGGGTAGTCAACGCCTCGGTGGGGTTCGACGAAGCGACCTTGCGGCCGACGTACGAACTGAAGATTGGCGTGCCAGGAGCCTCGGCGGGAATCAATATCGCGCAGCGGTTGGGACTGAATCCTGCCATCATCAGTACGGCGCGGGCACGGCTGGGAACGCAGGCACGGGATGTGGGCGAGTTCCTGGATCGGCTTCATGCCGAGTTGCGCCAGGCGGAAAGCGAGCGTTTGCGGTTGCAGGCGCGCCAGCAGGAATTGGAACGGGAGCGAGCATTTCTGGCGGCTGAGGGCAAGCGGGAACAGCAGAACAAGATCCGCGAGATGGAGAAGAAGCTGGAGAGCGTTCTGCGCGACTTCGAATACCATGCGCGCGAGGCGGTGAACGCGATCCAGGACAAAGCGGCAGCGCAGAAAGTCGCGAAGGATGCTGAAAGGAAGATCGCCAAGCTGCGGCGGGAATTTCGCGAGGAGTTCGATTCCACGGTCGTAGCGCATGCCAGCGGAGCCGACCGAGGCGATCCTCACGCGCAGCCGCAGGTGGTCAAGCAAGTTGGAGAAGGCGACAGCGTCAAGCTGAAATCGACGGGACGCGCGGCGACGATTTCCCGCAAGATCGATGACAACCATTTCGAAGTCCAGATCGGCGCGATGAAGATGAAGATCGCGCGCGACGATATCGCGGGAGTGCTGGTGAAAGCGCGGGCGGCGAATTCTCCCGTGCAGGCCGCTCGCGCGCGCGGGATTTCCGTGTCGCTGAATAACGAGAATGAAGGCCAAAACGCGCCCTCAGAAATCAACGTCATTGGCTACAACGTGGACGACGCTACCCGCGAAGTGCAGAAGTTTGTCGACCGCGCCTTTCTCGCCGGATTGCCACGCGTGCGCGTCGTCCACGGCAGCGGCATGGGCATTCTTCGCAGAGCCCTGCGGCAAGCTCTGCAGCAGCATCCTCACGTGGAGTCCGTCGCCGAGCCTCCGCAGAACGAAGGCGGCGGCGGGGCCACGGTGGCGGAGTTAAGGGTATGAATTTGTCATGCTAGCGTCGAAGCCTCCCTAATAGAGCCCAGACTGTCGGCAGCTCCAAGTTGACCCGGCTTCGCCATGCCTGTGACAGTTGTCACAGTTGCGGAGCGAAGGAGAATCGCCCGAAGGACAGCCCACCATGACTCCTCGAGAGCGAGGGCTTCCGCGACCGCTACAATGGGGAACGGCAGTGGCGCAGGTAGGGATGCTTAGACATCGGCGAATCCTCTTTGGGACGATCTTCCTGCGCTCAGCAGGCCCGAGGAAAAAGCTCGGCAATAAAGTCGGGTTTTCCCTGGGGCATCAACGGAATCCCGGTTTATTCCACAGCTTCTTCACAGCGATCAGGCTCCGGTGTATTCTCACGATTAGTTTTCACCCCCACAATTCCAAGGGAGAAGTGTCGACGAATCCGTCCACCCATGCCCGCTGAAGATTTCAAAGAAACGGTAAAGCAGCAGGCGGATATCGTCCGCATCATCGGCGATTACGTCAAGCTGAAGAAGGCTGGAGCCTCGAACTATGCGGGTCTTTGTCCATTTCATGGCGAGAAGACTCCTTCGTTTTCGGTCCATGCCACGCGGCAGTTTTATCACTGCTTTGGCTGTCACGAGTCGGGCGACGTTTTCAAGTTTATACAGAAGATCGAGAACGTCACTTTTCCCGAGGCCGTGCGGTTGGTGGCGCAGAAGCTCGGGATCCCGCTGCCGAAAGCTACGTATTCGAATCCGGCGGAAGCCAGGGAAGCCAAACTGCGCGCTCAACTGCTCGATATCCATGAGCGCGCGGCCGCATTTTTTCAGGAATGCTTGACCCGCCCTGAAGGCGCGCGGGCTCGAGAATACTTGCAGGGCCGTGGACTCGAGGAAGAAAGCATTGCGTGCTTTCGCATTGGTTATGCGCCGGATTCAGGATTCCTGCTGCGTGATCGTTTGACGAGCGAGTTCGGCGAAGAGGTGTTGCGGGAGAGTGGCTTGTTTTCGTGGAAGCAGGAAGACAGCCGTCAGCCAGCCCAGATTCCTCGCTCCGCTCGGAATGACAACAGCAAAGCGAATGCCGAGGGTGCCCCGTCCCTGTCCGTCCGCCCTTTGGACGGGCAGGGTGGGGATTTTGACTCGTTCCCGGAAGCCGGAGGCCCGGTTCGACTTCGCTCAGGGCAGGCTCAGCCGGGAGCGGCGATGTACTCCAAATTCCGCAACCGGGTCATGTTTCCCATCGCTAACGAAGCCGGGAGGATCATTGCATTTACTGGACGCACGCTCGCCACCGACGAGAAGGCTGGTCCGAAATATCTCAATTCGCCCGAGACCGGGATCTATTCCAAGAGCCGTGTTCTATTCAACCTCGAGCGCGCGAAGGAAGCGATCCGCAAACTTGATTACGCGATTTTGGTCGAGGGTCAGATGGATTGCATCTCCGTCCATGCGGCGGGATTTCACAATGTGATTGCCAGCTCGGGGACCGCGTTCACCGAAATGCAGGCGAGGCTGCTCGGGCGGTTCAGCAAGAATGTGGTCGTCAATTTTGATCCGGATACGGCGGGAGCCAAGGCAACAGAACGAACCTTGAGTTTGTTGATCGAAGAAGAATTCCACATTAAGGTGTTGACCCTGGAACAGGGGTTCGATCCCGACCTCTTCATCCGAAGAAAGGGTAAAGATGCCTACGGCGAGGTGTTGCGAGGTTCACAAAAATATTTCGACTACTTGATTGACCGTGCCCGAACTCATTTTCCCGTGCGCAGCGCCGAGGGCAAAGTGAAAGCCGTGAACTACCTATTGCCGCATATTCAGCGCGTGCCCAGCAGAATTGTGCGTGATGAATTAGGTCAGGAGATCGCGCAGAAACTGGGAATCGATTCGGCCGTGTTACGGCAGGAGTTGCGCCACGTGGCCGCCGAGCGTTCAGCCGCAAAGGTGAAGGCTCCGGACGAAGCGCACGCCACGGACGCGGAGCGAATTCTGATTCACGCACTCGCATCCGCGCGGCAAATGCAGCCCGAAGCCGGACACTTTTCTGCCCGTGACGGAGCCGAGGAGGAGTTCGATCCCGCGAGGCAGGCGCACTACGCATTTCAGAACGAAGGCCTGCATCGCGGCCTGACGACGGAATCGCTGGTTGAGGCTCTGCTCAGTGCGGGAGCCGACGTTGCGGATGTTATGGAGATCCCATGCTCTGAAAGCGACCGCCGGATGCTGGCGTCGATCCTGCTGAAAGAGGAGGAAGAACTTAGCGCCGAACGCCTTGAGGGTGCGGTTCGGGCCTTGCGTCGCATTCACCTGCGTCGCCAGCTGGAACAGTTGCAGCTCCAACTGAAGAAACCCGGAGTCAGCAAGGACAGAGAACGCATGAAAGAACTGCTCCGGGAGTTGGAACGGCTCAGCCGTGCGCTGAGGGATCCAAGTCTGGCGGATGCCGGTTTCAGAAACCCGATTGGAAACCAGAAAAGTGCGTGAAACAAAATGGCGGTGGAAAACATCTAAGTATTTGGGAAAGTTGTAGATAGCGGCCAACTAGGGTATCTCGGGCGAGACAAATGATAGACCCGTCAACACTTATGTGTTAAGCTCTAAAGTTTGTGCTAGGTGCACAACTCCGCGCTACCCCATATTCCTACCTGAAACCACATTACCACACGCTCCCCCGCGAGCGAATTGAAGGATTTGAGGACACGCCTCTTGGCTCTTGAAGACAAGTACGATGACATAAAAAAGCTGGTCGATGCCGGCAAAGAGAAAGGATACCTCACCTACGACCAGGTAAACGATCTCATACCGCACGATGTGCACAGTCCGGAAGATCTGGACGACCTGCTCACTACGATCGGTACGCAAGGCATCGATGTGCTGGAGGGCCCGAAGCTACCTTCCGCCGCGCTCGACAAGAAATTCGAAGACATCGAAGAGGGCGAGGACGTTGAACTCGACCTCACTCCCGGTGCGCTGGAAAAAACCAACGATCCCGTCCGCATGTATTTGCGCGAGATGGGCACGGTGCCCTTGCTCACGCGCGAAGGCGAAGTCGAAATCGCCAAGCGCATCGAGCGCGGCCAGATCCGCGTGCTGAAGGCGCTTTCGCGATCGCCGATTGTGATTCACGAACTGCTGGCCATGGGCGAGGACCTGAAGAAAGGTGTGCGCTCCATCAAGGAGGTCGTCACCTTCGACGAAGAAGAGATCACCGACGAGATCCTGCAGAACCGGTTGAACGAATTCACCGGCAAGATCGACGGCATGGCGAAGCTGTACAAGAAGGTCGCCGTGGTGCAGGAAAAATACGCGGCCGTGTCTCTGAAGAAGCGTCCCAAGGATCATCGCCGCGCCCGTCGCAACTACGCCCGCGCCATCGTGAGGGTGTCCATCGCGGTGCGCAAGCTGGGATTCACCAATGCTGAACGCAAGCGGCTGATCGACCGCGTCAACAAAACCGTCGACAGCATGCGCTCACTCGACCGGCAGGCGCAAAATCTGGAGCGTAAAGCCGACGCCACGCGCAGCGAGGAACAAAAAAAAGAATATCGACGGCAGGCACGAGCGGTAAGAAGCGAGATCGAAAAGCTAGAAGTTGAAGCCGGCCTGTTGTTCCAGGAGATCAAGCGCACGCAGCGCGAGATTATCCAGGGCGACATGGACGCGGAGCAGGCCAAGCGCGAACTGATTGAGGCCAATCTTCGTCTAGTGGTTTCGATCGCCAAGAAATACACCAACCGCGGCCTGCAATTTCTCGACCTGATTCAGGAGGGCAACATCGGTCTGATGAAGGCCGTCGACAAGTTCGAATACCGCCGGGGCTACAAGTTTTCCACGTATGCCACGTGGTGGATTCGGCAGGCGATTACTCGTGCTATTGCTGATCAGGCGCGTACGATTCGCATCCCGGTGCACATGATCGAAACGATCAACAAGCTGATCCGTACCTCGCGGCAGCTGGTGCAGGAACTGGGACGCGAGCCTACGAGCGAAGAGATCGCCAAGCGCATGGATATTCCGGTGGCGAAAGTACGCAAGGTACTGAAGATCGCGCAGGAGCCCATCTCTCTCGAAACGCCGATTGGCGAAGAGGAAGATTCGCATCTGGGCGACTTCATCGAAGACCGCGCCGTAGTTTCGCCGGCCGAAGCCGTGATCAACGTGAACCTCAAGGACCAGACCGGACAGGTCCTGCGCACGTTGACCCCGCGCGAGGAAAAAGTGATCAAGATGCGCTTCGGACTTGAAGATGGCAGCGAGCACACATTGGAAGAGGTCGGGCAGTCGTTTGCGGTCACCCGCGAACGCATTCGTCAGATCGAAGCCAAGGCGCTGCGCAAGTTGCGGCATCCGTCGCGCTCGCGCAAATTGCGGGCGTTCATGGATGGAGTTCGGGACTAAAGACTTAGCCACGGATCGACACGGATTTTCTTGAGGCACGGCTCCGCTGTGCCTTGGTATGAAGCACGCGACGGCTCCGTCTCTGTCTTTCCCAGACTGATACTTGATTCGGAATCTAAATTCAGAGCTCCTGACATACCCCTTTTAAAATAGCTTCGATGGATTCGGTTTTATCCTCCCGGGTGCGAAGCAAAACCTGTCCGCTTTTTGCGTTTTCCCCTTGAAGGTTCGCGGCTCCGGTGTTTTGGGGCGATCGACGAACAGCCCCGCATGGCTGCGGCCGGGCCCGCTCAGTTCACCCATCGGTCGCGGGTCGTCGAATCCCTTTGCGCGGCACTGAACAAGACCAACACGATGTTTCCCGGCACTCAGCTTCAAATGCGCTTCGCGGTTGCTTATCCCAACCGAACGGAACCGCCGGATGCGGACCGCATGTCCGATGGTGGGGCGGAGGCGAGTGGGCGACCACTCCCCCGATGCCGATGAGCTTATCGCTACGTTTTTGCGCTGACGCTTGACTCCATTGGCAATTAAACTGCATTGGCGAGTTGTTGCGCCAAGTGGCGGACGAACGACGCCCGCTTGTCATCGCAAAGCGCGGCACGCCGAAGGCAGGGCTCCTGAGCGACCGGGACGATGTACGCCTCGCCGCCCCTGAGCCGGAGGTGCTCAGGCTGATCGGAGAAGAGTCCCGGCTCAAGGGCACGAGCGCGCTCCCCTCGCGCCAGATGGATGGGGTCATCAAGGCCCTCCGTACGCAAAAACCGAAGCCTCGATGATCTCGCTCCGGCACGTCATTGACACGAATATCCTGGCCTCGGCGGCTCTGAAACCGGACGGACTTCAGCGCACCGTGCTCGCGATGACCAAACCGGCTCGGCTGTAAGTCACCAATGCCATCCTCGCCGAATACCGGGAAGTCCGTGCGCGCCCGGAATTCAAGCCCGCAGAGGCCTGCAGCAGCAGCTTCTCCAGCTCATCAAGAACCGCGCGCCGATAGTTCACTCTGCGCGTAAGCTCCAGATCGCGAAGGATCCCGACGGCAACAAGTTCCTAGAATGCGCGGACGCCGCCCGCGCCGACTACCTCATCACAGGCAACCGGCGGCACTTTCCAGAGTTCTGGAAGCAGATCAAGGGAATCACATCCCGCGAATTCATCGGCATCGTAGCCCCGCACTTTACTTCGTAACGAGAGGTTGTTCGGAGCACCTGGAGACGGTCGGGCAGTCGTTCGCAGTAACGCGCGAACGCATCCGCCAGCTCGAAGCCAGGGCCCTGCGGAAGCTGCGGCATCCGTCGCGATCGCGGAAGTTGCGGGCGTTTAGGTATGGAGTAAGGGATTAGCTGGTGTGGGGGCGGACGCCTCGTCCGCCTTTCGTTCCTTGGGGGCTCGGCGGAGAAGATTAGGATCGTGGGGTGGGAATCCTTTAACGGCGTATAGGTAATTGCAGTCGAACGCCGGGAATTCCCTGGGCAGGAGTTCCCTCCTTGGTTTTCCTCAGCTTTCCACAGGGAAGCGTCATCGTCCACAGTTTCTGCACAGCGGAAAAACAAATTCTCGTTGCGGCTCGTATCGATCTGCGGCAGAGTGAGTTCAGTGAAAACGTTGGATTTTCAAAGGCTAGAGCCCAACGATGATTGCGGCGAAGCTAGGGACCGGTGATTCTCAAGGTAAATCGCCGGGGGAAGATCGGAAACGCGCGTGAGTGCGTGCCGGTCGCCCGGGCATTGCGGCCTCCTCCATTGCCCGCTCTTTGAGTGGGTTGGGCCACTGGCCGCCGCAAGGTGGCAGAGCAGCGCTTCTTCGAGGCGGGGTTCTGCAACAGTACCGGTAAATGTGGCGCTCTCCAGTAGTGGGAGTGCTGTCGGACTGGTACCGTCCGCCCGCTGCGGCTAACCGGCGGGAAGGCAGCCTTGAAGATCCTGCGAACGATGCGGCTCAGGTGGCTGGCCTGGGCCGCATTTGTATTTGCGGAAGCGTTTTCGCCACGGCTGGCGCGGATCACTTCGGATCATCCAAGCCTCTGATTCAGGGGCAAGAACCTTCTGTTAACGACCTGTTTTCGCTGGACTTCCACAGGATATCGAGGGGGTTCACAGCTTCTGCACAATTCATTTGTGTCTTCGCTTTGTCTTCGCTTATGCTAGGGGGGGGGGATTCGGGCACAGTTTTTTTACGGAAACATGGCAACCACCGACTACACCATCAGCACGCTTCCGGCGAATGTAGAAGCCGAGCGCTCGATTCTGGGCGCAATCCTGCTCGACAACTTTGCCTACAATCAGGCGGCGGAGCATCTGCGCATCGAAGATTTTTCACTCGATTCGCACCGGCGCATCTACGGGCGCATGGTTGACCTGGCGGAATCTTCCAGGCCGATCGACATGATCACGCTGATCGAGGAGCTCGATCGCCACAAGGAGCTGCAGCCCATCGGTGATGTGGGCTACGTGTCGAGCCTGCTGGCGGGCGTTCCCGACCGGCCGAGCATCGACCACTACGTCAAGATCGTCCGCGATAAAGCGTTGTTGCGCGGATTGATTCACGCCGCCAATACGGCCATTGCGCGGGCGGCCGATCAATCCGACGCGGCCGAAGAGGTGCTTAGCGACGCGGAGGCCGCCATCTTCCAGCTCTCGGAAAAGCGCATTGGCCGCGGGTTCATGGGGGTGCAGGAGATTGTCCGCGAATCCTTCGGCTCGGTGGACGCACTGCTGCAACGCGGGCAGCGCATCACCGGACTGGCCACGCACTACACGGACCTCGATGAGATGACTAGCGGACTGCAGCGTTCCGACCTGGTCATCATTGCGGCGCGGCCTTCGATGGGCAAAACGGCGTTCGCCATGAACATCGCCGAAAATGCGGCGATCGAAGACAAGCAGGTGGTGGGAGTGTTCTCGCTCGAAATGTCGCGCGAGGCGCTGCTCTTGCGCTTGCTCTGTTCACAGGCCAAAGTGGACGCCCACAAAATGCGCACTGGCTCTCTGTGGCAGGACGACACCCGCAAGGTGGTGCGGGCCATGGAGCAGTTGGCGCACGCCCCGATTTTCATCGATGACACGCCGGGAATTTCTTTGAGCGAGATGCGCGCCAAATCACGTCGATTGAAACAATCGCAAGGCAAGCTCGACCTGATTATCGTGGACTATCTTCAGCTCATGTCGGGAGGAAGCAAGCGGTACGAAAACCGCACGCAGGAAGTGTCGGCGATTTCGCGAGGATTGAAAGCGCTCGCCAAGGAATTGAGCGTACCGGTGATCGCGCTCTCGCAGTTGAGCCGTGCTCCGGAAAGTCGTGGCGGCGACCATCGTCCGCAACTTGCCGACCTGCGAGAGTCGGGCTCGATTGAGCAGGATGCCGACCTGGTGATGTTTATCTTCCGTGAGGAAGTTTATAGGCAGGACGATCCTGACTTGCAGGGTAAAGCTGAGATCATCATTTCGAAACAGCGCAATGGTCCGATTGGACGGGTCAACTTGGCGTTCATTAAAAACTGCACCCGATTCGAGACTATGGTCGAGGGCGGATTGCCTCCGGAGGAGTAATCTCGATACCGTCTTGCATTGCTCTGAGTTCGTCCGATGGTTTTGAAAGCTACAGCGTCATCCCCGAGCGGGGTGTCGGGACAACAGCTCTTTCGGCCGTGCGGGAAACTAGCCTGCTAAGCCACTGTGTGCCGCTCTTGCGGGTAGGCCCTCGCGAACGCGACCCAGACCACGGCGATGACGACGAAGCACAGCACGCTACCCTCGGGTCCAACCATGCCGCCGGTGAGCCACCGCGAACCGTGTAACGACGACTTCAGCAGATGCCCCGGAAAAATCGTTCCGCTATCCGGCACGGAATAAAAAAACGTCTCGCCCCAATCCCATGCCATGTGAAAGCCGACGGCAAACCACAGATTGCCGGTGCGCCGCAGCGTAAGGCAAAAGAAGAAACCGATCGCCGCCGCGGCCAGCAGACCTAGCCACTGCTCGCGATCGTTTTGCAGATGGATCAGACCGAAGGTGCATGACAGCAACAAGGCCGCGGGCCAGAAGCCGATTCCCCGCGTCAGCGTGAACTGCGAATAGCCACGCAGCAAGAATTCTTCGAAGAATCCGACCAGCAGGAAAAACGCCGCCCAGAACAGAGCAAATTTCAGGATGCGCGCGCCATGCATCGCCAGGTGTCCCACGTCAAAAACTCGCAGACCGTACAGCGCCGCCAGCAGCAGCGTGATGCTGGTAAATCCCCAGACTGCTCCTACCCAGAACAATTTTCCCAAGGCAAATCTGGGTGGCAGACCGTACGCTCCCCACGCCCGCTTCTCAACTCTCGCCAGAACTATCGACGGAATTATCGCCGCCATCAACACACCAAATTCCGCCAGCATCATCGACCACAATCCTTGGGCGCTGAGGTTCAGCGACCACGCCCATCGGCTGGCCGCAAACTGCAACGGATAAAACAGGCCCAAATAAAATGCGATGCCCCATCCCGGCCTCAGTCCGTCCGGACCAAAAAAAACAGTGTGCACATAAGAAGGCTCGACCGCGAAGACCGGGGCGACGCCAGGCATTTCCGGAGCGATCGTTTCCGGAGCTGCCGCTTCCGGAAGCGGAGGATTCTGTTCTAGGCGGGGAATTTTCTTATGGTCGTTCATCGCGAACCTATCCACGTTGCACAAGCGAGATTCACGAGTCAACGGTAGAAGCTTTACCACGTCTGCGAAAACAAAGCGGCGGATATTCGCAATGGGTGCGAACTCCGCCGCTGATCTTTTCAATGGAAACCTTTACGACAAACTTAGGCGCGCGCTCCAACAGCTGCCGGTTCAGACGCGGCAACGCCTTCTTCCTTGCCATTGGGCTTTTGCTGGGCAGGCAGGCCGCCTTTGCGGATGTCGATGCCGCCCTTGAAGAAGGCTCCGTCTTCAATGGAGATGCGGGCCGCGACGACGTCGCCGGTGAGGGATCCGTCGCTGCGAATGTCGACGCGGTCGCTGGCCGTGAGATTGCCGCGCACCTTGCCGAGCACGACGATTTCGCGCGCGTTAATGTTGGCGGCTACTACGCCGTTGCGACCGATGGTGACGCGGTTTCCCGCCAGACTGATGGACCCTTCGACGCGGCCGTCAATGTAGAGCGACTCCGATCCGGTCACCTCGCCCTTGATTACCAGCGATTTGCCGATGGTTGCCTGGTCCGCAGTGGTCGTGGTGGTAGTCGCCGGCCGCGGCGCAACGGCCGGTTCATTCGCCACCATTGCAGGGGCGCTCGGTGTATTCACGGTAGGACGCTCCGGCTCGGCCGGGCGCCCGGGGGGCTGAGGTTGATTCGTCGGCTTCCACATGGGTTACAAGTTCCTTTCCTTGTTGGGATTAGGGATCACCTGCCGCACTTGCGTGACCAAATCGAATTGTACTCCGCTGTCTCATATTGAGCGCTGTGGAAAAGCTTTATTTTCAACAGGGTTTCCTCGGGTGGTACTGGGTCGGGTGGTCTCCTGAGACTGGGCTATGAAGAGGAGCCAGCCCATTTCGACGCTCGGACCATGTAAGGATTCCCGGGGCAGGACGATGCGTTTAGCCGTTCCATGCGTCCAAGGAGTATGCTTTTGGCTCGAAGATCTAGCGAAAGCAGCATTCACCTTCAGGAGCAATCGAATGTCGGAACCAGCCGTAATCACCCCGCCAACGCTTTCCATCGCCCCTCCACTGCCAGACGAGTACGCTTCTTACTATGCCGGCTACATCTCGCTGGTGCAAGGCGAAGACGTCCTCCGCACGCTCGACCAGCAGCGCCGCCAGACCATGATGTTGCTTTCCGGCCGCGACGAGGAAGACGGAGAATTTCGCTACGCTCCGGAGAAATGGAACGCCAAGGAAGTGTTAGGGCACGTTTGCGATAGCGAGCGGGTATTCGCTTACCGCGCGCTGCGCATTTCACGCGCCGACGCAACGCCCCTGGCGGGCTTTGAGCAGGACGACTATGTGAAGAATGGTCCGTTCGCCCATCTTTCGCTGGCCGATCAGGTGGAAGACTTCATTGCCGTACGCCGGGCGACGCTGTCACTGCTGCGGAATCTGGACGAGGTGGCGTGGACGCGTCGCGGAATTGCCAACAAGAATGAAGTTACGGTGCGGGCGCTGGCTTACATCATCGCGGGACATGAGTTGCATCACCGCAGGATTCTGGAGGAGAAGTATTTTGCCGGAAGGCCTTAGGTCGTTGGCTTTAGGTCGTTGGTCTTGGGCTTCGGCCTTTGTTTCGGGAAACTGGAGCACCCTACTAAGACCTAACACCTAAGACCTGATGCCGGATTTCCTATGGCTTCTCGCGCGCTAACTGAATTGCTTCGCGGCAGAGGCGCTCACGTCGATCCTCTTGCTTGCGTCGAAGATCTTTCCGACGAACTGGCGGCACGGCAGGTTGCGGGATTTCCTCACTCCGTCGGGCAACTTGTCTTCCACATGAATTACTGGATGGACTACGAACTGCGCCGCATTCGGGGTGGGCGGCCTGCCTCTCCCACACATGCTTCAGAGAGCTTCCCGTCCGCTTCCTCTCCCTCCGATGGGCAAGAATGGAATCGGCTAAGGAAGCAATTCGCCGGCCTGCTGGCTGATTTTGCTGCACTGGCGAATTCTTCTCCGAAAGAGATGCAGCGCCCCATCGAAACCGTGCATGAGGGAGATACGAAACTGGCGGGAACGCTGGAGGCGGTGCTCTGGCAAATGGTGGCGCACAATAGCTACCACGTGGGACAGATCGCCATGATCCGGCAAGCGTTGGGAGTGTGGCCACCGCGCGGCGGCGGGGATACGTGGTAGCCGTTTTGAACCTGAGAAACGCTGGCGTGGTTGCGTCATTCTGATCTCCCGCGTTCCGCGGACATCGAAGAGCATGCCCTGAGCTTGCCGAAGGGATCTCCGCAACCGACCGGAGTTACATAGGTCCTTCGCTTCGCTGAGGATGACAGAGCAAATCGGGTGTGGGATATGCTAAGAGCAGACACCCGAGAGCTCATGCTTTCCGATTCCACCATTCTGAAACATATTGCCCGCCAGCCGAAGCGGTCTGCGGGATTCCAGCAGCTGGTGCGCGAACTCGGCTTGCACGGAGAGAGCCGCCGGGAGCTCGACTCGCGTCTTGAGAAGTTGGTCGCGGATGGGCAACTCCTTCAACTGAATTCCGATGGCTACGCCCTGCCGGAAGCCGCAGCCGACAAAAGCCTGGTCGCTGGACGACTCACGATGCATCGGGACGGTTTCGGTTTTGTCATTGCGGACGCGAGTTCGCTGAGTCCGTCGATGAAGTCGCGATTGGTGGGTGACATCTTCATTGCGCCGCATGCTATCGGCAATGCCATGCATGGAGATCGCGTGCTGGTGGATATTTTAGCCACGCGTCCCGACGGCCGGGCCGAGGGGCGCATCGTGCGTTCGGTGGTGCGTGGTCATCCCACGGTGGTGGGAATTTTTCACTACGGCGGGCGCCACAACTATGTGAAGCCGATCGACAGCAAGATCACGCAGGAGATCGTGATCCCGCCGGGCATGGAGATTCCGCTTGCTAAAGCAACCGGCGAGACGCCGGCGCTACGTCGAAAATCCGTCGACCGCGTGCTGGGCAAGGAAGCCGCGCCTCACTCGGAATGGGATGACCTTGAAAAGATGGTGGTGGATGTCGAGATTACCGACTGGCCCACGCCCACGCAGAATCCGCGTGGCCGCGTTTTTGAAATTCTCGGCCGCCAGGACGACTTCGGGGTCGACGTCGAAATCACGATCCGCAAGTTTCATCTCCCGCATCATTTCCCCGCGGCTACTTTGGAAGAAGCGCAGAATGTCTCCGCCGTTATCCCCGCACAAGAACTTCGCCACCGCCGCGACTTTCGGGCGCTGCCGATCGTTACCATCGATGGTGAAACCGCGCGCGATTTCGACGACGCAGTAACGGCCCGTCGACTCGATAACGGTGATTTTGAGTTGCAGGTCCACATTGCGGACGTGGCCCAATACGTCACGCCCGATTCCGCGCTCGACCAGGAAGCGCATTTGCGCGGCACCAGCGTTTACTTCCCCGACCGTGCAGTGCCGATGCTGCCGCTCGAATTGTCTACCGACATTTGCAGCCTCCGTCCGCATCTCGACCGGCTCGTGTTGTCCTGCGTAATGCAAATCGATTCTCACGGCGAGATCGTGGGATACGAGTTGTGCGAAGGTGTCATACGCTCGGCAGAGCGCATGACCTACACTACTGTGAATGCTGTGATTGAAGGCGATGTAGCCGCGCGCGAGCGCTATGCACCGCTCGTATCCACATTCGAACTTATGCGCGACCTGGCGGTGATTCTCAATCGCAAACGCCAGCGCCGTGGATCGATCGACTTCGACCTGCCCGAGCCGGTCATCGAGTTTGACGAATTCGGGCTGATGAAAAGCATCTCACGCTCGGAGCGCAACATCGCCCATCGCCTGATCGAAGAATTCATGCTTTCGGCGAATGAATGTGTCGCGCAATGTCTCGAATCGAAACGCATCGCATCTCTCTATCGAATTCACGAGAAGCCGGATGCCAAGCGCGTCTACGATTTCGAAGTGATTGCGGCGACATTCGGATATTCGCTCGGCGTGGGCGCTCTTCCCATTCACAGAGTGCAATTCAAGAGTGACCGCCGCGCCGCGCGCGGTACCGGCAAACCGGTCCGCACCATCGAGATCCCTAAGGACATTCACATCACGCCCCGCATGTACCAGAAGCTGGCGGCCAAGATCGCGGGGAAGCCGGAAGAGCGCATCGTGAGTTACCTGATGCTGCGATCGCTCAAGCAGGCGCGTTACTCGGAGGAAAATGTCGGCCACTTCGCGCTGGCGGCGCCGAGTTATACGCACTTCACGTCGCCGATCCGGCGATACCCCGACCTGATCGTGCATCGAATCCTGAAGGAAGTTCTGCGGGGGTCCGCGGAGACGCATGCTGGGGAAGGGCCGGTTGGAGTTTTCCGAGCGCGGAAGACGGACGGACACAAGTCAAATTCCGAGGCGGCGGAAAATTTGTCGGATTTGTCCTCGGACGTGGCGGCTACAGAAACCCAGCGGGCGTTCCGCCCGCACTCGGGCCGGCGGGACGCCGGCACTACCCCTTCACCGTGGTCGAAGCGGCACGATCATGCTGCGCATCGAGAAGCGCTGGAACCGCTGGGCGGGCCTATCCCGCTCGACGAACTGCACAACATCGCGGAAGAATCGAGTCACGCCGAGCGCCGCGCCGATGAGGCTGAGCGGGAACTCATGGAGTGGAAGAAGGTCACGTTCATGCAGGACCGCGTGGGCGAGGACTTCGACGGTCTCGTCACCAGCGTCACTAAGTTTGGCTTCTTCGTCGAGCTTACGGATTTGTTCGTGGAAGGCCTGGTCCCGTTGAACACGCTTACCGATGACTACTACACGTACCACGAGAACACGCGGCAGATCATCGGCCAGAGGTCGCGCAAGGCTTATAGTCTGGGACAGCGGATCCGGGTGCTGGTTGACCGCATTGATCCGGTAGAGAAAAAGATTCAGTTCGCGATACTGGAGGA
>Ga0187867_10000184_pt1 | contig 57284 bp, 56 predicted proteins | sample June2016WEW_13_1_FD_132976 | JGI IMG/M metagenome (GOLD analysis project Ga0187867, IMG submission 132976) | Peatland microbial communities from SPRUCE experiment site at the Marcell Experimental Forest, Minnesota, USA - June2016WEW_13_10 | ecosystem: Environmental > Terrestrial > Soil >...
CATAGATTACAAAGCCGAAAATGATCTCGAGGCGGCACTTCAACGCGAATGCGCCGACGGGATCGATGTTTATTTCGACAACGACGGTGGCCCGACCTTGGATGCGGCGTTGGCAAATCTGCGGACGGATGCGCGGGTCGTGCTATGTGGACGCATTTCGCAGACCGTCGCGGCCGAGCCGTACGGCATTCGCAATCTGGGGCGTCTGGGGGGTAAACGCATCACGATGCGAAACTTCCTCGTGTTCGATTATCACGACCGCTACAGAGAGGCTCGCGCATGGCTTTCGGCACAAATGCGCGGCGGTCGCCTCCAGCAGAAACTTCATATCGTTGATGGGCTGGAAAATGCACCTACCGCGTTGGGGATGCTGTTCCGCGGCGAAAATACAGGGAAACTGGTCATCAAGGCGGCCGGTTGACCACGCTTCACTACCACAACGGCCGCCTGACGAAACTGCCGAGCCAAATTTAAGGCGAGGCGGGTGTCGGCGAAAAGCAGAAGATGCTCTTCGTGCCACCGCCGCCAGGAACCCGATGCCGGAACTGTCGAATATCGGTGCAATCGCTGCTTTAGCCGCTGCTGCATGTGCCGATTCCATCCGGGCGGTTTCCGGCGAGACAAAGGGTTCCAGGCGGTCACGAAGACGCCAGCCCGCGCGCCGCGTGCGATCAGCATTGCGTCCATCGCCGGTGATCGGCGTGCGATCCGGACTTCGACGTTACCCGCGACGTAACGAGTTTTCCGGTAGGCGTTCAACAGGTGTGCCGTTAGCACCATTAGTCGCTGTCGGAGTCATCGAACTCCACATCGCGGTGCACGTGCACCGACATCAGAATGCCAAACGCCACCATCATCGTGATCATCGCCGAGCCGCCGTGTGATATCAGCGGCAGCGGCACACCGCCCACCGGTATGACTCCCATCACCATCGCGATGTTCACAAAGCAATACAGGAAGAAATTGCAGGCGATGCCAAACGCCACCAGCCGGCCATATTGGTGCTTGCAGCGCAGTCCTATCAGCAGAGCCCCCCAGGTGACCAACAGGAGCAGCGTGATCACCGCGATGGCACCGACCAAACCGAACTCCTCACCGATGATCGTGAATATGAAGTCGGTTTGCTTTTCCGGCAGAAAATCCAGGCGAGCCTGGGTACCTTGCAGGAATCCCTTGCCCCAAAGACCACCAGACCCCAGCGCGATCTTCGATTGGATGATATTGTAGCCAGCACCGAGCGGGTCGCTCTCGGGGTTCAAGAACGTGTCGATGCGCGCGCGCTGGTAGCCGTGCAGATGTTGATAAACATAACGAGCGACAAACGGGACCGGTAGAAGCACGAGGGCGAACTTCCACCACCTGATTCCGGCGGCGAAGAAGATCACGCCACCCAGCACGAGCGTGATCATTGCGGTTCCCAGATTGGGCTCCTTGAGGATCAATCCAACCGGGACCAGGACAATGATCAGCGGTGGGAGCAGAAATAGAGGATTGCCAATCCGGTCCCAATCGGCCCGGTGAAACCACGCTGCCAGCGCCAGAATCAGGCCCAGTTTCATCAGTTCAGAAGGCTGGATTTGTTGACCACCGAATTCCAACCAGCGTTGGGCACCTTTGCCGACATGGCCAACTTTCAGCACCAAAAGTAGCAACACGAGACCAACAGCGTAGGCGACCCAGGAAAATCGGGCGATGATGCGAATGTCCACCAATGCGATGCAGACCATCAGCAACAGACCGAACGAGAAGCGAACGATGTGGCGAGTGGCATATGGCTCCGGCGACCCACCCGCCGCACTATAAAGGGCAACATATCCGACCGACGCCAACGCACACAACAGCAGAACGAACAACCAATTGATACGGAAGATTTTGTCGGTCAGATCGTGCGGGCTCTTCAGCCACAGCCGTTGCTCGATCATGCGCCAGTGCCCTTTATGACTTCGCGTCTGCGACCTGCGAGGGCCCGCCATCCTGACGGATGGCAGGATCGAGGCGAAGTGCTTCGGTCATAATATCTCGCGCGATGGGCGCAGCGGCTGTGCCACCGGCATTGCCATGTTCGATCACGACCGATAACGCGTAGCGCGGCTGATCATAGGGCGCGTATGCAACAAACAGCGCGTGCGGGCGAAATTCCCAGGGCAGATTCTTACTGTCGAAGTTGCCACTCTCGCGTTGCTTGCGTGACACCCGCCGGACCTGGGATGAACCAGTTTTTCCGGCCAGCTGGAAAGGCCCATCAAGTCGAGCCCTGGGGGCCGTCCCTCCAGGTTCGTTCACCACTGCGAACATCCCGGACCGCACGGCATCCAGCATCGGCTCAGCAACCTCGAGGCCCGGCCAGTCTTCGGGTTGCGAGCCCGGCTGCATCACGCCGGCGATGCGGCGCGTGAAGTGCGGTTGCACAGCCCGACCGGTCGCCACCCGCGCGGCGTAGGTTGCCAGTTGCAATGGAGAAACGACAATGTAGCCCTGGCCAATACCGCTTACAACCGTGTCGCCCAGCTCCCAGGGATGACCCTGGCTGACTCGCCATTCCCGGGTCGGCATCAGGCCGACACGCTGACCCGGGATGTCGATATCGAGCTCAGTTCCGAGTCCAAGCCGCTGTGACATGGCCGAAATCCGGTCGATGCCGGTCCGCAAGGCGACCTGGTAGAAGTACACATCACAACTGTACTTCAGCGCCTGGTGCAGATCGAGCGGCCCATGACCTCTTTTGTTCCAGCAATGGAACCTGCTGCCTCCCAGATCAAGATGTCCTGGGCAGTTCAGCCGGTCGTGCATGCTGATCGCCCTGGCCTCCAGGCCGGCCAGCGCGACCGCCATCTTGAATGTCGATCCGGGCGCGTAAAGCCCTGAGGTCGCTTTATTGATCAACGGGGTTCGCCGATCTTTCGTCCAATCTGTCCATTGCGCCTGCGAAATGCCGGTGGCGAACAAGGTCGGATCGAATGACGGGTTGGAAACCATCGCCATGATCTCGCCATTGCGGCAGTCCAGCACGACGGCGCTCGCTGCCTCATCGCCAAGCAGCTTTTGCACGGCAAGCTGCAGGTTCACATCGAACGACAGGCCGATCGCTTCGCCATTCACGCCGTCGGTCCGATCCAGCTCGCGGATTACCCGGCCGACCGCATTGACCTCCAGATGGGCGACGCCCGGGTGACCGCGCAGTGCCAGGTCATGAAATTTCTCGACGCCGGCTCGCCCAACTTTTACCCCGGGCAGGGACAGCAGTGGGTCACCGTTCATATCGGAATCGTTGGGTGGCGCCACATACCCCAGGACATGGGCCAGTTCATAAGGGTAATTGTAACTGCGACTGGCGCCGGCATCGACCAGGATACCGGGGAGATCGGTCGCGTTGACCTCGATCATCGTCATCGCATCCCGGCTGAGAAATTCCTTGATCAGGACGGGAATGAAGCTCTTGCTGTGGTGGACGTCCCGGTCGATCCGCACCCGCTCGGCATCGCTCAGCGGAACGATTGCGGAGAACTTGTCGAGGGTCTGGCCGACGTCCGTGGTTTGTTCGGCGATCAGCAAGGCATGCCAATTAATCAAATTCCCCGCTAACTGGGCGCCAAACCGGTCGAGTATGCGGCCGCGCTGCGGCGCGATCAGCCGCGCCGCGATACTGTTTTCCTCGGCCATTGTGGCGTAGCGCCTGCCTTGATCGACCTGCACCTGTCGCAGGCGGGCGGCCAGGCCGGCCAGCATCAGCGTTTGCGCCCCGCCGATCAACAAAGCACGTCGCGTGAAAACAGTGCGGTGCCTTATGTCACGACGTATCATGCCTGATCCGGATCAGCGATGGATCGATGTGCGAGGGTCAAAGGCACCGCCACGGCAGGATACATGGCGGCCGCCAGACCAACCTGGAACAGGACCGGACCGGGGGGAAGCAAACTGAATGTCAGCAGTGAGACCAAAGTCCAGTTCATCGCAGCAATTCCGCATGCGACGGCGGTAAAAATCAGCCAGATCACGATAAACCGCTGACGGGAAAGAAATCGTCGTAGTCGTTGCGCAATTCCGAACGTTGTCAGCATCGTCAACGCGCCAACACCAGGCGGCAGGAAGCCAAGCAGGTCGAGCAACACGCCGATCAAAAACACGATCGGAGGCGACATCGCCGCCGGTCGGAACAACGACCAGAACCATACGCAGGTGAGTGCCACCGTCGGCAGGAGCGCCGCCTGTCCCCACAACCCAAAGGGCGCCAGCGAAAGCAACATCAGCAGGAAACTCGTGGTTCCGGGAAACGCATGCCGCCACACGATATCCAGTCGGCGGCCAACGGTCAGGCGAGGCCGGACACCGGGAACCCGCTCGCTCAATGCCATCAGTGGCGGCCTGCCGCAACGCGTGCGGTGACCTCCGGCGCCGTGAGGCCATTCAGGCCGTAATCAAAGACCCGAACGATATCCAGAGCGTTCAGGTTGGCATCGGGTTCGACTTCCGGCACGCCACTCGCATTGTACCTGACTGTTCCAACCGGCAGATTGGCCGGAAATGCATTGGCTTCGGCACTGGTAACGACCCGTTCTCCGTCCTTTGGCACGGTGCCCTCCGACCAATAGAGCAAGAGTGGCAACGGACCATTCGTGCCGGCGAGGATCGCACGGGAACGGCTGCTCTCCAATATCACCGGCACTCGGCTGTTCATGTCGGTGATCAGAAGAACCCGCGCCGTGCGGCTGCCGACTTCGGTGATGCGGCCCACCAGGCCTCGTTCATCGAGCGCAATCTGGCCCTTGTGCAGCGCATGATTGGGGCCAACCGAAAGCAGGACAGCTTTCGCGTAGACCCCACCGGCATCGGCCACGACCCTGCCGGTGACGTATGAGGCTTCCGGATCCGGGATCCAGTGCATGGCAGCCATTAATTGCTGGTTTTCCGCATCCAGAGTCAAAGCCACCGATTGCCAGCGCCTAAGACGTTCGTTCTCGTCCCGCAAACGCGCGTTTTCCTCGCGGAGTTCCCACAGACCAGCGACTTCCGCAATTGCGCCGTGCAACTGACCAATGGGTTCGGCAAGAGCTGCATAGATTGGGGCGCTTGCATCGTAAACCGCGATGCGGGCTCGTTCCACCAGCACGGTATCGACCTTACCGACCAGCATCAAACCAAATGACGCGACCACCATTGCTGGCAAAGTCAGCCGGGCCAATGCATGGCGCGTCTGAACCGAGGGACGGATCATGGTCCGAAGTCAGGCAACGGGGAACGTCGACGCCATGATGACTCCAACCCGGCGCGGGACACGCCGAGATCAATACATACTGGTCAACACATTGCCGAGTCGCTTGTGTTCTTCAAGAGCCCTCCCGGTGCCGAGCGCCACACATTGCAGTGGATTTTCCGCAACGACCACCGAAAGACCTGTCGCATCCCGCAGGACCTGGTCAAGACCATGCAACAACGCCCCGCCGCCTGTCATAACAATGCCACGATCGACGATGTCGGCAGCGAGTTCGGGCGGCGTGTTTTCCAGGGCTACCTTGACTGCCTCAACGATCGCCGCCACGGGTTCGCTGAGGCTGTCGGCAATTTGCGCCTGACTGACAATGACCTCGCGCGGCACACCGTTGATGAGATCGCGGCCTCTCACTTCGCGATAGGGTCCGTCTTCGTGGTTGGCGGGAATGCGGGCGGCGCCGACATCCATCTTGATCCGCTCGGCGGAGGATTCGCCGATCAACAGGTTATGGGCGCGACGAATGTAAGAGATGATCGCCTCATCCATTTTGTCGCCGCCGACCCGTACGCTTCGGGAAAATACGATGCCACCCAAGGAGATCACAGCGACTTCGGTGGTGCCGCCGCCGATGTCGACAATCATGGAGCCCGATGGTTCGGTAACCGGTAATCCGGCGCCAATTGCCGCAGCCATTGGCTCTTCGATCAATTGGACTTTGCGGGCACCGGCGCTTTCGGCACTCTCCTGGATTGCCCGCCGTTCGACGGCCGTGGAGCCCGAGGGCACGCAAACGATGATCAGCGGCGAAGCCCAACTGCGGCGCCCATGTACCTTGCGGATGAAATGCTTGATCATTTCCTCGGCGACTTCAAAGTCGGCGATGACGCCATCGCGCAGCGGACGGCTCGCGGTGATGAACCCAGGGGTGCGGCCGAGCATCTGCTTGGCTTCCTCGCCCACCGCTACAACCTGTTTCTTGCCACGTGATTCAGCGATCGCCACCACACTGGGTTCGTTCAGAACGATGCCTCGGCCCTTCACATACACAAGAGTGTTGGCGGTGCCGAGATCGATCGCCATGTCTGCCGACATGAAGCCGAGCAGCCGAGAGAACATACCTGAAACCTTTGACAATGGCTGACGTTTGGCGGGGGGACGCCGGGGCTTAGACCGGGGAAGGGCGGTCCACAAGAGGGCGGCGCCGGCATAGCCCGGTCGCGGCGTGGCCAGTCCGTCGCGGGCGAACATCCCCTGGATTTCTGCGGTCCCGCCTGATTCCGCCAAAGGCCCCTGTCAATTATGCCCACTCCGCGGTCGTCACAATCGGCTAACGGCCGGCGCGCGGCAAACCGGGTCAGGTTCCGGTGGGTCAGAGGCGCTGCCGCCCGGAGCATCAGGTTGCCTTGGAAGGGAGCCGGACCCGCCCGGTCGGACAGGCCAGGAAAGTCCGGCGCCGGCACTCGGGTCGCAGTCAGCCGCGTCCGATAAACGGCATCTTGGTCGCCATGATGGTGACAAACTGGACGTTCGATTCGAGCGGCAGATTGGCCATGAACGCCACTTGCTGGCCGACATGGTTGACGTCCATGCGGGCCTCGACCGCCATTTGGCCGTACGGCTGCATTTGCCCGTTGGTCGAACGTGCGGTCATCGGGGTGGCTGCGTTGCCGATGTCGATTTGCCCGGAGCAGATGTCGTACTGCCTGCCGTCGAGAGCGATCGATTTGGTCAACCCGGTAACACCGTGTTTGGTCGAAGTATAAGCCACCGATCCGGGTCGCGGTACGTGCGCCGAAATCGAGCCGTTGTTGATGATTCTCCCGCCGCGCGGCGTCTGATCCCGCATCATGCGGAATGCCTGATTGGCGCACATGAACATCGCATCGAGATTGACGGCGACGACCCGCCGCCACATCTCCCAGGTGAAATCGCCGAAGTTCGTCGATGGCACATTGCCGCCGGCGTTATTGAACAGCATGTCAACCCGGCCGAAGGTCTCCTTGACCGCGGCAAACGCCGCGATCACCTGATCCGGGTCCGTCACATCCGTTGGAAGCGGGAAGGTTTTGCCGCCTGCGGCGAGGCCAGCCGTTTCTTCCAGCGCATCCTTGCGCCGGCCCAGAAGTGCGACCGCCCAACCGTCCTTGCAAAGTGCGAGAGCGGAAGCCCGGCCAATGCCGCTGCCTGCCCCGGTAATGACTGCGACCCGATCTGCCATGGTGTTTTCTCCCTCTCCAGTGGGTATCCGCGCTATTGTGGACCTTGGTTGCGAGAGGTGGAAGATGGTGCGAGCCTGATGGTCCGAGAGGACACATCATGGCCCGCTTTGCTGCGATCGGATTGGACCACCGGCATGTCTATGACATGACCGAGGGATTGTTGAACGCTGGCGCCGTGTGTGCCGGGTACAATTCGGAGACCACGGATCTGCGCGTACTGGCCGGGTTCCGCAAGCGCTTTCCGCAGGTTCCCGAGGCATCGCGGGAACGTTTGCTCGACGATCCATCAATCGACTTCATCGTCCTTTCGGCGGTCCCATGCGACCGCGCCGCACTGGCGATCGAAGCGATGCGGCGTGGCAAGGATGTCGTATCGGACAAACCTGGCGTGACGACCTTTGAGCAACTGGACGCGGTCCGTCGGGTAGTTCGCGAAACCGGGCGGCTGTGGTCGATTTGCGTCGGCCGTGTGGCGTCGCCGGCGATCCAGGAAGCCCTGCGCGCCGTGCGTTCAGGGGAACTCGGGCGATTGGTCCAGGTGGTGAGCCTGGCGCCACACCGGCTCAATCGCGCGCTGCGCCCGTCCTGGTTCTTTGACCGGCCAGCCTATGGCGGGATTATCAACGATATCGGCGTGCATTCGATTGATCAGTTCCTGGCGCTCGCGGAGGTGGCGGAGGCGGAGATCGAATCTGCCACCATTGGCGCGTTTGGTACTGAACCTGACGGATTTGAGGATTTCGCTGAGATCACGTTGCGTACACCGTCGGTTCGCGGCTATTGCCGCGTGGATTGGTTTACGCCGGATGGGCTGCCGACCTGGGGCGACGGACGGTTGTTTCTGGTCGGCACCGATGGCACGCTTGAATTGCGGAAGAACCTCGACCTCGAAGGCCGGCCCGGCTCGAACCATATGTTCGTTGCGGGAAAACATCGCACACGCTACCAGGACTGTAGTTCGCTTCCCGTCACCTATTATCGCGACGTTATCGACGCTGTTCGTACGCGGGATTTTGCTGCCTTGCCGCAGGAGCAGGTGTTTACCGTCTGCCGAATGGCACTGCAGGCGCAAGCGAATGCGCAACGCTATGTCGCGGAACGCCGCGTGTGATTGGTGTCGCAATCATCGGTCTCGGCAATGCGCTGGCACCGCATGCCAGAGCCGTGCAGGAACTGGCCGACCGGGTCCGCGTGGTGCGTGCGGTTGCCAGGAACGCTGCGCAACGGCGGCAGGTGGCGGAGCTTTATGGCTTTGCCACCAGCGATGATACGGCAGCGGCAATTGCCGACCCACGCGTTGATGCCGTGATGATCCTGACGCCCACCAATTCTCATCTGGAAATCGCGCAGGCCGCCTTCCTGGCCGGCAAGCACGTGTTGTGCGAAAAGCCGCTGGAAACCACTGTTACGCGTGCAGAAGGTCTGGTGGCGTGCGGCCGCCGCGCCGATCGACGGCTCGCGGTGATGTTGCAACTCAGATTTCGCGCCGCAAGTCGCCGGTTGAAATCCCTGCTTGAGGCCAATGAACTTGGTGAGGTCCAAGCCGCCACGATGACGGTGCCGTGGTGGCGTCCGCAGTCTTATTATGACGAACCTGGCCGCGGTATGAAATCGCGCGATGGCGGTGGCGTGCTGATGATCCAGGCCATCCACACGTTGGATTTGTTTCGTTGGTGCGTGGGTATCAGCGCTATCGAAGCGGCCATCGTTCATACGACGTCGTTGCACCGGATGGAAACCGAGGATTATGCCGCCGCTCTGGTCCGGCTTGGCAACGGTGCGCCGGGTTCGATCGTTGCGACCGTTGCCGCTTTCCCTGGCGGTCCGGAACAAATCATGGTGATCGGTTCCAGGGGCACCGCCAGGATGGACGGAAGCAACCTGACTGTGTCGTTCCTGGACGGAACCGAAGACGCGGTTCAGGATGGCGGAGGGTCGGGCAGCGGCTCCAGCATTATGGCTTTCTCGCATGAGCCGCACAAAGCCGTGATCAGTGATTTTCTCGAGGCGATCGAACAGGGGCGCGATCCGGCCATTCCGGGGGAGGAAGCCCTCGCAACACAACGTGTCATCGACACCATCATCAACCAAGGAGTGTGAACGATGCAAACTCTGCTGCCGTTGGCCGAACTACTCGGCGTTCGTCTGAAGGCGCGTGGCGAAACGATTGCGATCGCTGAGTCCTCAACCGGTGGCTTGATCTCGGCAGCATTGTTGTCGGTTGCCGGCGCGTCGGTGTATTTCCGCGGCGGCAGCGTCATTTACACTGCCTACGCGCGGTCGGGGTTTCTCGACATCCCGAATCCGTTGCCACCGCCGATCGAACGGGCTTCCACGGAACCCTATGCCCTGTTGCTCGCCAACACGGTGCGCGAGCGCCTTAGTGCAACGTGGGGCCTGGGTGAGACGGGTGCGACCGGGCCCACTGGCAACCGATATGGCGATAAGGCAGGTCACACCTGCATCGCGGTGACCGGCCCGGGGGTATCGCGGGCCATAACGGTGGAAACCGGGCATGGCGACCGGGTGGCGAACATGCGCGAATTCTCCGATCGAGCCCTGAAACTTCTCGCCGAAGTACTGGGCTGACACCAGCGACGGAACGGCGGACATTCGCCGTTCCCAACCTTCGGGGCTCGGTTTGTCCACATGGGCACAAGGTTGTGGTTTGGTCGGGGCGGGAATTGCCCCGCGCCGCCTTGTTCGGGCTGGCCGCGACCACCTTAGCCGTGTGAAGACCTGCTCGATCCAAGGCAGTGTGTGCGTCCACAAATGCTCGGACCGACCAAGTGGTTTGTCGCCGCGCGTGCACCGCAGGCTGTGACGGCAATGGCGGCCATCCCTGGATCGGCGGTTGTGCCACGCGTCAATCGTCTGGCCTTTTTGATATTACATACCCAACGCACGACGGTAGACGTCCAGCAGTGTTTCCAGTTCCTCGACTTCGGCGGCTTCCTGTTTGCGAATACGAATGAGTTGGCGCAGCGCCTTCACGTCGAAGCCAGCCGATTTGGCTTCGGAGTAAATGTCCTTGATGTCGGCGCCAAGAGCTTTGCGCTCTTCCTCGAGCCGTTCAATCCGCTCCACGATGCTGCGCAATCGATCGGCGGCCACGCCGCCGGTCTTCAGTTCATCACGGTCAACCGGTTTCGCTGCCACCCCACCCCCCCTGCCTGTTCTGGAAAGCGGGCGGGGATAGCGGGCCGTTTGTATCGGGTCAATGACCGGGATGGGACTTGGACAGAGCAGCCTTCTGCTCCGGCGTTGCCTCTTGCTGGTATTTGGCCTGCCATTCCTTGTAGGGCATGCCATAGACGATTTCCCGGGCTTCCGGATCGGTCAGGCCCAGGCCTTTCGACTCGGCAGCCTCTCGGTACCAGCGGCTGAGGCAATTCCGGCAAAATCCGGCAAGGTTCATCAGGTCGATGTTCTGCACGTCAGTCCGTTCGCGCAAATGCTGGACCAGGCGGCGGAACGCGGCGGCTTCCAACTCAGTGTTGGTGGTGGCGTCAGTTTCGGGTGCGGGCATGGTATTACTCCTGTCGTCACGGCTAAATTGGTGTCGACGATCACGATCCGCCATAGTTTCGCCGCGTCCAGAGGGAGATAGCAAGCCATGACCTGGGACGACGCGCAAGCTCGTGCGGCTTTGCGCCGCTTGTTTGACGCAGCCGTGGCTGCTTCCGACCCGCGTCGCGTACTGGCGGCGCATTTGCCTCAAAAGCCGATCGGCGGGCGTTGCATCGTGGTCGGTGGCGGCAAGTCGGCTGCCGTCATGGCCGCGGCCCTGGAAGCGGCCTGGCCGGACGTCGCATTGGAAGGTACCGTGGTGACCCGGTACGGCCATGCCGTTCCGACCCGTCGCATCGAAGTGATCGAGGCATCCCATCCAGTGCCCGATGCCAACAGCGAGCGCGGGGCACGGCGTCTTCTGGAACTCGTACGGGGTCTGACTGCACAGGATCTTGTCATCGCATTGATGTCCGGCGGCGCATCGGCGCTGCTTGCTGCTCCGGCGCCCGGACTGACATTGGACGACAAGCAGGCAATCAATCGCGCTCTGTTGGCATGCGGGGCCAACATCGGCGAAATGAACACGGTCCGGAAGCATCTTTCGGCGATCAAAGGAGGTCGGCTTGCTGCCGCGGCCGGTCCGGCCCGGGTGGTGACCTTGGCGATCAGCGACGTGCCGGGCGACGAGCCGGCTGTGATTGGATCAGGCCCAACCGTGCCGGACCCAACAACATTCGCCGACGCGCGAGCCCTGATCGAGCGCTACGGGATTACAGCATCTCCGGCGGTTGTTGCACGATTGTGGCAGGACACAGACGAAACCCCAAAACCGGGCAGTTTACCAAATACCGACTTCCGCCTGGTCGCGACACCGATGATGGCATTGCGGGCGGCAGCGGCGCTGGCGCGGGACATCGGCCTGACACCGGTCATTTTGGGCGATGCGCTCGAAGGCGAGGCGCACGAGGTTGGCATTGTGCATGCTGGCATCGCCCGCTCGATCCAGGCCCATGGTGAACCCGTCGTGCCACCGGCGATCCTGCTGTCAGGCGGCGAGACGACTGTTACCATCGGATCCAAGGTATCCGGTTGCGGCGGCCGCAACACGACGTTCCTACTGGGTCTCGCGCTCGCGCTGGACGGACGCGCCGGCATTTGGGGCATCGCCGGCGACACCGATGGGATCGACGGCATGGACGACGTCGCCGGAGCTACGTTGGCGCCGGATTCGCTGGCCAGAGTCCGGGCGAAGGGTCTGGACCCACGCGGCATGCTCGCCGTGCATGACAGTCACGGGTTCTTCGACGCTGTTGGCGACGCGATTCGGATTGGTCCAACGCTGACAAACGTCAACGATTTCCGCGCCATTTTGATCGCCTGAAGGAGATTCCATGGCCGCACGCCCTAAGCTGCGCCGACGGCGCCGCACGAAAATCATCGCCACCCTTGGGCCAGCCAGTTCCTCCCCCGAGGTGCTGGCACGGTTGTTTCAGGCTGGCGCTGACGTGTTCCGTCTGAATTTCTCGCACGGCACCCATGAAGACCACGCCGCACGTTTTGCGATGATCCGCGAGCTCGAGGAAAGATTTGATCGTCCGATTGGGATTTTGGCTGACGTTCAGGGCCCTAAACTGCGGGTTGGCCGATTCTCCGCCGGACGGGCGCATTTGCAGACCGGCCGGCCATTTCGGTTGGATCTGAACGCCACTCCGGGCGATTCAAACCGCGTCAACCTGCCCCATCCCGAAATCATCGAGGCTGCGACCATCGGGGCCATGTTGCTGATCGATGATGGCAAACTACGGCTCAGGGTTGTGCATAAGCGCGCCGACGCCCTGGAAACCGAAATTGTGGTTGGCGGTCCTATTTCTGACAATAAAGGCGTCAATGTTCCCGACGTCGTCTTGCCAATTCCCGCGCTGACCGAGAAGGATCGCATCGACCTGGAATTCGCGGTCAGTCATGGCGCCAACTACATCGGCCTGTCCTTCGTGCAACGTGCACAGGACGTGGCGGAAGCAAAGGAACTGATCGACGGCCGCGCCTGGACCATGGTGAAGCTCGAGAAACCGCAGGCGCTGGACAACCTTGATGCAATTCTCGCGCTGACCGACGCCGTGATGGTCGCGCGTGGCGATCTCGGCGTCGAATTGCCGCCTGAGGAAGTTCCGCTCGCACAAAAGCGGATCGTCCGATTGGCCCGTCAGCTTGGCAAGCCGGTCGTGGTGGCAACCCAAATGCTGGAAAGCATGATAACGGCGCCCGCGCCCACAAGGGCGGAAGCATCGGATGTGGCGACCGCGGTTTTCGACGGGGCCGATGCGGTCATGCTGTCGGGGGAGACGGCCGCCGGACAGTATCCCTACGAGGCGGTCAACATGATGGATCGTATTGTTGCGCGCGTGGAACAGGACGCCGGCTGGCGATCGATGATCGACTCCTCGAGACCTGCCCCGGAACATTCCGCGGCAGGTGCGATCGCATCTGCGGCCGGCCACGTGGTGCATACGATCGGCGCACGCGCCATCGTGGCTTTTACCGCTTCCGGCAGCACCGCGTTGCGCGTGGCGCGTGAGCGTCCCGACTCGCCGGTCATCGGGTTGACACCCTTGCTCGACACTGCGCGGCGGATGGCCGTGGTCTGGGGGGTGCACGCGGTTGTTGTTCCGGAAGTTCATTCCATGAGTGAGGCGGTCAACCGTGCGGCGCGGGTCGCCCTGACGGAAGGGTTCGCCGCCCATGGCGAAGAGATCGTGGTCACCGCCGGTGTGCCTTTCGGCCAGCCGGGAACGACCAATGCGCTGCGGGTCACGACCGTGAAATAAACCGGCGCGTCAAGACAGACGCAGTCCGCTGCCCGCATCGAACACATGAATGTCCTCTGCAGGAAATTCAATGCGGAGCATGTCGCTTTCCGGCGCCCTACCGGCGAGCCGCATCACCAAGGCAGCTTCCCCCGGCGCTGCCAGACGCCCATGAACCAGTGTTTCCGAACCAAGCGGCTCGACGAGGTCAATTCTCAGCGGGATGCCCGCAGGATTGGTTTGGATATGTTCCGGCCGAATGCCGACTATGAGGGCCGTTCCGTCGGACGCCTTCCGCTGTCCGTCCGCAAACTGCAACAGCGGCCCAGCCTCCAGTTTCGCAGCGGTTCCCGTGTCGGTCAGGGTCGCCGGCAGAAAGTTCATCGCGGGGGCACCGATGAATCCTGCAACGTAGGTATCTGCCGGACGCTCGAAGACCTCCATCGGTGTCGCCAATTGAGCGGGCCGGCCCTGGTGCAGGACCAACAATCGATCGCCGAGAGTCATTGCTTCAACCTGATCATGCGTCACGTAGAGGCTCGTGATTCCAAGCCGTCGTTGCAGGCGGCGAATTTCCGCGCGTGTCCGCACGCGCAGGGTTGCGTCGAGATTGGATAACGGTTCATCGAACAGGAACAACTTGGGCTCACGCACGATGGCACGGCCCATGGCAACACGTTGACGTTGCCCACCCGAAAGTTGCCGCGGCTTCCGGCCCAAGAGTTCCGACAAGCCAAGCAGGGAGGCGGCGACGTCGACCCGATGAGCGATATCTTCGCGCGACAAACCTCGGATGCGCAGCCCGTACGCCATGTTGTCGAATACCGTCATGTGCGGGTAGAGCGCGTAATTTTGAAACACCATCGCAATATCGCGTGCCGACGGATCGATCGAGGTGATATCACGCCCTTCCAACAAAATTCGTCCGGCGGACGGCGTTTCCAGACCCGCAACTATCCGCAACAAGGTCGACTTGCCGCAGCCCGAGGCGCCAACGATAACCAGCATTTCTCCGCTTGCGAGCGACAGATCGATTTGACGCAATACCTCCGTCTCACCGAAGCTTTTACGTAGTCCGGCCAACTCCAACATGGCCATCTATTTCTCGCCCTCCGTCAATCCGGAGACAAACCAGCGCTGCATCACCACCACAACCACGACAGGCGGTAACAAAGCCAGCATCGCCGTGGCCATGACTGCACTCCAGTCGGTTTGCGTCTCGACCGCTATCATTTTGACGATACCAATGACGATCGTGTCTAGATTTGGATTGGTCGCGACCAGCAATGGCCAGAGATATTGATTCCAGCCATAAATGAAAAGAATGACGAACAGGGCAGCAATATTGGCCCCGGAGACAGGGATCACGATGTCCCAGAGGAAGCGTAGGGGACCGGCTCCATCCATCCGCGCGGCTTCTACCAACTCGTCCGGGATGGCCACGAATATCTGTCGAAACAACAATGTGGCCGTTGCCGAGGCAATGAGTGGCAACCATAGGCCGGTGAACGTATTGATCAGTCCCAGATCGGACATAACCGAATAGGTTGGGATGATGCGCACTTCGACCGGCAGCATCAAGGTAATGAAGATCAACCAGAAAGCGACATGGCGGCCCGGAAAACGGAAGAACACAACAGCAAAAGCCGACAAAATTGAAATGACGATCTTACCGATCGCAATTGCCAGCGCCATACCCAGGGATATCAGAAGCATGCGTGGTACTGGACCGGCCAGAACCCCGGCGTAGACACCGAAACCTTCGTTGCCGGGCAAAACGGAGAGGTCTCCTCTGGCGATCGCCGCAGAATCTTGCGTTGAGCCGACGAAAACCAGCCACAGGGGTGCGACGAACAGGATTGCGCCGAGCACCAAAACGACATGGGCGACAGGATCACGGTGGTCGTTCACGTCAGTTGCCGCCGCCCGAGAAAGCGGAACTGCAATGCGGTCAGGCCAATCACACCAATCATCAACACCACCGATTGGGCCGAGGATGATCCGATATCCAGGTTCACCACCCCATCGCGATAAACTTTTACCACAAGCGTCTCAGTCGCTTTTCCCGGCCCGCCTTGGGTCAATGCCTGGATGGTCCCGAACGTGTCAAACGCGGCGTAAACCAAATTCACCACGAGCAGAAAAAAGGATGTTGGTGCGAGCAGAGGAAACGTGATCGTACGGAATCTGTGCCAACCACGGGCACCATCCATCCGCGCAGCTTCCAGGACCGTTCGTGGGATCGACTGCAAGCCGGCGAGAAAGAAAATGAAATTGTAGCTGACCTGCTTCCATGCACAGGCCAGCACGATCATCAGCATCGCCTGCGTGTCGTTGAGGTGATAGTCCCAGGCAATGCCGTGCCGGCTGAGCCAGGCGGCCAGTATGCCGACCTGAGGCTGGAGCAAAACGATCCACAAGACAGCGGCCATTGCGGGTGCGATGGCATAGGGCCAGATGAGCAACGTTCGATAAATCGTCCGCCCACGAATTTCTCGATCCGCAAACACGGCCAGCAGCAATGCCAAACTCATCGACAGTGCACTGACCGCGGCCATGAAGAATACCGTACGGCCAATGGAGGCACGGTAGAGCGGATCGGTAAAAAGCTCGACAAAGTTATCAAGGCCCGCAAACTGACTGTGCAGTCCAAACGGATCCTGTCGTGTCATGCTTGACCATATCGCCTGGCACGCCGGCCAAAGAAAGAAAATCAGGGTCAGCAGAAATTGCGGCGCCACCAAAATCACGGGCAACAAACGTTGCCCGAAGATTGTACGTCGCTCCATCAGCCGCCGACGGATTTCTGGAATTCACGCAGCACCCGATCACCCCGGGTAACGCCGTTGTCCAACGCCTGCTTGCCGGATTGCTGACCTTGCAAGGCCTTTTCGGTTTCCTCGTAGAGGATGTTCCTTATTTCCGCGAGCCGACCCAGTCGCAGACCACGTGAGTTCGCTGTTACCTTGCCGCGCGCCAGCTGCTTGATCGGAACATCGGCTCCTGGTTGTTTTTCGTAGTAGCCATCAGCCTTCGATTTTTCATAACCGGCAAATGTCACCGGCACATACCCAGTGGTCTGATGGAAGTGGGCATCTTGCTCCGGAGTTGCAATAAACTTCAGGAACTGGGCCACCGCCTTATATTCTGCCGCCGTTCGTTGCTTTGTGGTCATCGTCCACAGACTGGCACCACCTATGATGGAATTGATTGGGTGCGCATTCACCTCAGGATCGATCGGCAAGAGTGCCTCGGCCCATTTGAATCTCGCGTTACGAACGATATCCCCGCGCCCTGCGGATGAGCCAAATCCGATGGCGGCCTGGCCGGAATAAAACAGTGCGTCAGGCACGGTGTCGCGGCCGCCATATTCGTAAAGCCCCTCCTTCGCCATACCCAACAGCCGATCCCACTGCTTCACCTGAGCGGGACCGTTGAATTTCAGTTCGGCATCCAGACCTTCGAATCCGTTCGCCTTGGTTGCATAAGGTAGGTCATGGATTGCGCTGTATTGCTCCAGCTGCACCCAGATCATCCAGGAACTGGTCACGGGAGATTTCACCGCGCCCATCGCGGGCGTACCGATTTTGGCTTTGATCGCTCGCGCCGCAACGATCACCTCGGGCCAGGTCGAAGGCGCCTTCTCCGGATCCAGGCCTGCTGCGGCGAACGCATCCTTATTGTACCACATCACCGCCGTTGAGGAATTGAATGGCCTCGACGCCAGACGCCCGTCCGTAAGACTGTAGTAGCCGCGCACACCAGGGATATAGATGGCGGGATCAAGGTCCACGCCGGTTTCCTTCGCCAGTTGCCATACCTGCTTTGTCGCGGGCCCGGCGGCGAGCATTGACCCGGTGCCAACTTCGAAGATTTGCACAAGGTGCGGTGCCTGGTCGGCCCGCCACGCCGCGATCGCCGCGGTGAGCGTGTCCGCGTAACCACCCTTGAAAACAGGCTGAACCTCCGCCTCGGACTGACTTTCGTTAAACGCCCGCGCCAGACGATTGGTCTCGTCGGCATTGGCGCCGGTCATCGCGTGCCAAAACACAACCGGGATCTTGCCAGGCTGACCGGAGGCATGGTCGACCGCAGCAAATGGAGCGGCGACCGTGGCGGCGAGAAGAGTGCGGCGCTTCATGAGCGGTTCCCTCGGTTGGTTCATTGATCTGGCGTAGCTGGCCACGGTTACCGTTCATTTACAATAAGATGACCAGTCAATGAAGCCCGCCCCGCTGTCCTGCTCAGTCCGTTCCGTGCAATGCCGCCACGATTATTGCGACTCCCTGTGCGTGCCAACGTTGCACGGCTTTATGATCCGCGCCCAGAGCAGCACCCAGGCGCCGCCAGGAGTACAGGTGCCGGTCCGTAACCGGATGGACCAAACTGCGTGCGCCTACGACCCGTCGCAGGACATAACGGCTGTCCTGGATATAAGTGATCCAGGCCATTGCTTCATCCATCCGGTCAATTTTGTCCGCCGACGGCACTGCAGGCCGGATTCTCGCAGCGCCCCACCCGTACGCTTCCAGCGCAGTCCGAACGATCTCGATGGAGGAACTCCGTACCCGCGTCGACCACCCGGTGCCTGGAAGCGCCAGCAGCGTGGCACCCGCCTCCTCCAGTCGATAGATCACGTAATCAGCATCAACCGGACCATTGAAATCGACCGAACTGGACCGTGGCCGCACAAAATTCGGCCCTCGCCCCACCCGCGACAATTTGCCATCCGGGTTCTGTTTGCCGATGGAATTTTTGCTCACGGCGGCGCCTGGAGGGGTCCGCGGATCGGGATCATCGAATTGGAGCCGGTATCGGGTATGGCATTCCCTCCAGCGATATTCCTTTGTTTATAATCCCCCAGGTTTCCGGATGGCCGGGCGGCAGCGCGGGACGGTCGGGATCTCCCAATCGCGGCTCAAAATTGGGCGGCGGAAGACGAGCACCCAGGCGTCGCCCCCGCTCGATGACGGTCCAACGGGTCACCCCGACGGCGACGGCGATACTGTCCCACGATGCACTCTCCGCGCGCATCCGCTTGATCTTCAAATCCTGGGCGGCCGTCCATTCGATCCTTTTCGGCATGTTGGCATCCTCAGTCAGGAACATATTGGGAACGCGAGGAGAGTTATTATAAATGCCATCATATGTCAATTATAATAACATATCGGGTTGCATTGCTCCCCCGCATTGTCCCGAGCAGGCCGGTGGATTTCGATAGGAACGATGATAAAGAACTGGATCAGTTAGTTGAGTTGAGCTACACTAACATCATGAGCAATCCCACCGAGATGGGCATCCGAATCCGTGATGTCCGACGTGAGCGAGGCTGGACTCAGGATCAACTCGCAAATGCCGTTGGCGTGTCACGAAGCGCCGTCGCCCAATGGGAGACCGGACGCGCCGGGCAGGTCACAACCAACCTGACCCGTATCGCCGAGGTTCTGGAGGTCGGGGTCGAGTACCTTATGTACGGGCATGACAAACGCGCTCCCGCAGAGGCACGACAAGGGGACGAACTGGCGCTGTTGCGACTGTATCGGGAGTGTTCGGCGGAAGATCGGCAACTTCTGCTGCGGACCGCGCGCCGACTGGTTGCCGGTTCAAGGCGAGAGGCTGAAGTAACAGCAACTTAGTCGCGTCCCGGCACCCAGGTAGCCGATCAATGAAATGGAATTAATCCAGAAATGTGATTCGTGGACTCGGTTGAGACTCAGTGCGGGCTATATTATAAGTCGGAAACCTTCCCGGCACCTGGGAGGCGGTTTGGCGGCCACCGTAAGCGCCCGGGACAGAGGAAAACAATTATGTGGCGCACGCGCTTGACGGTCGGTGTAACAGCGGCTTTGGCCTTGAGCGCCTGCGCAGTGGCGCCTCCTTCCGGACCTCGGGTCATGGCGCTTCCCGGCGCGGGTAAGGATTTCGCCACCTTCCAACAGGAAGACATGATTTGCCGGCAATTTGCCTCCAGCCAATCCGGTGGTGCCGCTGGAGCACAAGCCGCCACGAACAACGCGGTTGGCACTGCGGTCGTGGGAACCGCGGTTGGGGCGGGCCTCGGAGCCGCACTCGGATCGCTCGCTGGCCAGGTGGGCACCGGTGCAGTGGTTGGCGGCGCAGCCGGGGCGCTGGTGGGCGGGTCAGCCGGGGCGAACAGTGCGCAGTATTCCGCTGCCGACCTCCAGCAACGGTACGACACGAGTTACACACAATGCATGTACGCACATGGTGACACGGTGCAAAGTCCTCCCGGAGGGTATTACGCGGGTGGCCCAGGACCCTATCCGTATCCCTATTACGGATCCGCCTATGTTGGAGGACCCGCCGTTGTCGTTGGCGGTGGTTGGGGATGGGGATGGCACCACGGCTACTGGCACCATTGGTAGGATCGCCACATAAATAGTTTCGTCAGCGACGGCGCACCCGGCGGGAACCGTTTTGCGGAACCGCGACAGCCTTCCTGATCGTTAGCAGTTACGACCGCATTCGCAAGGGCTTGCGTTTAGTTGTTGCTGACGCTGTTGCCAACGCTTTGGAATTGCTGCGAGAGATCGCCGGCCAACAGCGTGAATCCGAACATGATGGTGGCGACTATGACGCCAGCGATCAAGCCATACTCAAGGGCAGTGACTCCATGACGATCTGCCGCCAGCGTCAACCAGATTTTCGCATACTGAATCACGGCCCCAAACTCCGAATCGTATGATGCGAAGTATGCTATGGGGGCGATTTCAGGACAGCTTCATTACTGGTTCGATTATAGCGGTTTGCGTATGCTGCACTGCTACTCGCCGAAACGCGCACGCGAGGAGATCGTCGCGGGCGGCTTACACCGCCCGCCTCAGTCATCGCAAATCAGCTGTTTGGGCCACGTTCCATCGAAACGGGTTGCCAACGGCGTAGAGTCGAACTCATCAACACCGCCGGGTTCACACAACTCATTGGCCATCTGCCACTGAGCACCACCGCCAGTTCGCGCCCAACGTGCCGCTTGCGTGCCGGGTCAAAACGAGCAGATGCCGAAGCAGTATGCGCACTGAGCGTGACGTTCGGCATGCCCAGGATTGGATTATTGTTGCCCGGCGGCTCGATTTCCAGCACGTCCAGGCCGGCATGGGCAATCCATCCCTCCTGCAGCGCCTTGATCAGGCCAGACTCCTGAACCGTCGGGCCGCGTCCGGTGTTGATGAATATGGCCGTCTTCTTCATCAGGCGAAAATGCTTTTCCATCAGCATGCCCTCAGCCTCGGGGGTTGCCGGAGCATGCATCGAAACAAAGTCGGATTGTGACAACACCTCCTCCAGAGTGGCTGGTATCACCCCGTGCTCGATCATCACGAGTTCTTCGATATACGGGTCATACGCCATGACTCGCAGGCCAAACGCCTTGGCCCGTTTGTTGACAGCGCGCGCCACGTGCCCGAATGCGATCAGGCCAAGGGTCTGACCCATCAAACGGGGAATCTTCAGCAGCGCCGGGCGGCCTTCGCGCCACTTGCCTTCGCGCACCATCCGGTCCTGCTCAATGGTGCGGCGGAAGCTTGCCAGCAACAACATCATCGCGTGGTCTGCGACTTCCTCAATGAACGTATCGGGGCAGTTCGTGACGGGTATGCCGCGAGCGGTCGCCGCAAGGACATCGACGCTGTCAACGCCGACCGACCCCAGGACAATAGCGCGACATTTTGCCGGCAACCCGTCAATGATCTTCTTGGTGATCCGTATCCCTTTCGCATAAATCGCGTCGGCATCCTGAGCGAATTTTATAAAGCCATCTTCGTCGGTCGGTCCCTCGACTATCTCGGCGTCCATGCCGTCAAGCGCTTCCATCTCGTAATCATAACCACCGCCCTCGACGGTGAAACTTGCCCCTGCCGGGGTCGCGATTTTGAACTTTGCCACAAGTGTTCTCCTCTAGTGTTTCGGCGGGCGCGCCCGGACCGCTTTCTCATTCACGTCGATGCCCCATCCTGGGCCTTTGGGCAGGACGAAGTCCCCGTTTTCGATCGTTGGTACCACCGTGTAGAACTCATCACGCCAGGGCGCGCCGTCGATGTCTATTTCCATCACGCGGAAGTTCGGCACTACCGCACTGAACGTTGCGCTGATCGCACTACAGAGGTGCCCGTAGAAATTATGCGGTGCCACGTTGATTTCGTAGACGTCGGCCATGGCCGCGATCTTGAGTGATTCGTTCAGGCCATTCCAGATGACATCGATGATGGCGACGTCGGTCGCGTAATTGTCGAAGAATGGCTTGAACTCGCGTCGGCCGTGCAATGTTTCACAGGAAGCAACAGGACAAGGCGCGCCACGCTTGATCTCTGCCAGAGCTGGCGCGTCATGTGTGTCAACCTCCAGCCAGGTCAGGTTCGCCGGCGACACGGCATCGGCGATACGCTTAAATCCTTCGGTCTTGAAGTTAAAATTGATATCGAGATGAATTCCCATGTCAGGGCCGACAGCGTGTCGAATAGCCATAAGTTGTTCTGTCACGCCTCGCGTGAGCCGGTTATCCCAGTTCAGTTCCGGCCATCCTGGCGTGCGGCCGAAACCCGGGACATATGACGTCAAGGCGTCCCCCACCGCTGGCATGATATTGGTTTTCAGGGCACGAAAACCGAGCTTTTTCACCTCTTCTGCGTGTCGAGCCAGATCATCATAATTTGACAGTGCAGGGACGCCCATAAGCGCCGCACTGCGCACCCGATAGGTGCCGAAATGCGACCAGTACACCGGAATACGATCCCGAATTGGCCCCCCGAACAGCGCGTAGACCGGCACTCCATAGGCCTTGCCGGTCACATCAAGCAGCGCATTTTCGATCGCAGCAATGGCCTGCTGATTGAGACCCCCACGTGACTGGCGGGTCAGCACGTGAAGATGCTGACTCACTTGTTCATACATCCGAGGATCCCGACCGATCAGAATCGGTGAGAGACCGCGGATCACGTCGGACAGACCTGTAGAGCCGAAACTTTCATTGAACTCAGACCAGCCGACAATCCCGTCGTCAGTCGTGACCTTCAGGAACGAAAACATACGCCAGCCGGCGTCCGCCTGAAGGGTCTCGATCTGTGTGATTTTCACCCATTTCCTCCTGGGCTGGCGTTGCTGTTGCCAGATACCTCGCACAAAGACCCGGCGCACGGCAAGGCACACCCACTCCCTACGGCCTTATGCGCAGCGCAGACGGCAATTTCGCTATGCGACGTGGCCACCTGCGAGCTCTGATCTCTGTCCCCGTGCGCGAGATGCCGACGCGCGGCGGATGCCTAGGCCCCAGTCAGCGCCATCAACTCGCGCAAATTGCCCAGGGTATCAAAACTGCTGATCCTGGAGATCAAAGCCCGGCAACGTTGCAAGCCGAGGACGGGTTCGACGAGACCGATGAACTTTTCCTCGAGGCGGCGACCCTGATCCGCCGTGTCGGTCGCAGCGATGCCCGAGTCATGCCTCGCGCGAAGACGAGTGCCGTCGGTGAGTAGAAGCTCTACCTCGGCGAAAGTGTTGCGAATGCCAACACGGAAGTCCAGGTTTACCTTATCCCGCAATCTAACCAGCTCCGGATCCGCCGCCACAGCCTCGGAATATGTCGATAAACGCCCGGTATCGATGCCGGCAAGGCCCATTGCCGTCGCCAGCCGAAGCGAGAATTTCGCTTCCAGGCCAGTTCTCGGTGCTGGAATATTGCAAATTCTGTCGCAGGATTCTTCAAGTTCCACGTTGACGTATTGCACACGATCGGGAGTCACACCGAATTGCTCGCGCAATTTCCGTGTTGCCTCGATTGAGGAATGGACCATGTAACAGGCCGCGTGGTACTTAAACAGGTTGCTCCGAATGTACCAACCGTGCGCGGGCGCTTCCGCTGCTCGCTCCGGATGGAAGTCCGGACTGTGGGTACTGGCGAAACCCTGTTGGCACTCGATGACGTCCGACCGGCTGGTAAACCCTCGCATCGCCAGCTTCGCCCCGAGCAGCCCATGATAAGACGCTTTGCCCGCGTGCAGCGGTTTGCACATGGTTCCGAACATGGATTTCAAACCGGCCGCCTGGGTGCCCGCGATCCCAATGGCGGTTCCAAATTGTTTCGAGTCCAACCGCAACAGATGCGCACATGCGGCAGCTGCGCCAAAGCTGCCGATTGTCGCGGTGGCATGGAAACCGAGCAGGTCGTAGTGGCCTGGCGCCACGACCCTGCCAACACGACACTGCAGCTCATAGCCCGCAACGAACGCGGTCAGGACATCTTGTCCCGACGAGCCGCGTTCTTCCGCCAAGGCGAGCAGAGCCGGAAGGATGGCGACCGACGGATGGCCTGGCATTGCCAAATTCACGTCATCAAAATCAAGCGCATGTGACGCAGCGCCATTGATCAGCGCGGCTGAGGCGGCCGGCAGCCGAGCAGTCTGACCAAATACAGTGGCACTTTCCCGACCACCCTGCTCGCTGAGTTCCGCAACCAGAATCCCGGTCAATTCATCGGATGCCCCCGCCACACCGCAAGCGATATAATCCAGTACACATTGTCGCGCCCACGCGCGGGTCTCTTCTGGAATATCGGCAAATGTCAGGGTCCGGGCCTGTTCGGCGAGAACCCTGGTCAGCCCGTTGGCCTGAACGTCAATGATCGCGTCCATTGGTTGTTTCCTCCAGGTCCCTCATTTTCCCTTGTAGATTGGCTTCCGTTTTTCGTTGAAAGCACGAATGCCTTCTCGCCGGTCTTCGGTCGAGACCATGCGGTTATAAGCCTCGATCTCGAACATCATTCCGCTGCGCAAGTCCATGTTCAATCCCATGTTCACGGATTGCTTGAGCTGACGAGTTGATATCGGTGCGTTGCCGGCGATGACAGAGGCAGTCTGCAATGCATCCGGCAACAGAGAGTCCGATGCGCAGAGCCGATTGACCATGCCCCATTCCAGGGCCTCTTGCGCAGAGAACGGTTTGCCAGTCAGCATTATTTCCTTCGCCCGTCGTGCACCCACGGCTCTTGGCAGATTTTGTGTGCCACCGGCGCCTGGCATGATGCCCAAGGTCACTTCGGTCAAAGCAAATCGGGCATGGTCGGTAGCGTAGATGAAATCAGCACACAACGCGATTTCCAGTCCACCCGCATAGGCCGCGCCATTGACGGCGGCAATCATTGGAACCGGACAATCGATCATGGCGCGTATCGCACGCTCGAAGATCAAGTGCTGGTCCTGCCACTGCTCATCAGTCATACCGTTGCGCTGCTTCAGATCACCGCCCGCGCAAAACGCCTTTGGCCCAGACCCGGTAATGATGATACATCGCTGCTGATTGGGCGCCGCACAGAAGCCATCAAATGTTGCCAGCAGATCAAGACCCATCTGGGTGTTCATCGCATTGGCTACCTCAGGCCGATTCAGCGCAACGATTACAATGTGTTCCTGAGGCGATTCTATCTTGAGTGTTTCCAGTGTTCTCATCCCATGGCCTGCATGATCAGTCTTATGAAGGTATCGGTCGCCCTTGGATCGAGCCAACGCATCACGGCAACCAGATCGTGCGCCGGATCGATCCAGGTGAGATTGCCACCCGCGCCCGAGGCGAAGAAACTACTGGCAGGCGCACTTGCATAACGACCGTGCGCGGTATTGAGCCACCATAAAAGGCCGTAAGTAGGTTTCAGAGGACACGGTTGCAGTGACTCTGCGATCCAGCTTGCCGGCAATATCTGCTTCCCGTTCCATTCGCCACGCCGCAACATCAACAGGCCCAGTCGCGCCTGATCCTCGGCGTGGATGAGCATTCCACCGCCCCAGTGCGTGCCACCGGATACCGACTCAATCCACTTACCACCAACCTCCACGCTGGAGGTTCGATAGCCATGCCAGGACCAATCCGACGATGCGCCAATAGGGTGCATAATGCGCTCAGCGAACACCTCGGGAAGCGGACGACCGAACCGGCGAAGCAGCGCCAGGCTCAGGCGATTGACCCGAACGTCGTTATATTCCCAGAATTCGCCGGGTCGCTGCAGCGGCCTCGGATCGCCTTTGCGTCCCTTGCCCTCGACCGCGAGGTTTCGGTTGCGGTCGATCACGTCCGACTTGCCGAACAGCGTTCCTTCCCACTCCGAAGTGTTCTGCAGCAGGTGCCGCCAGGTCACCGCGCCGTTATGCGGACCCTCAAAGCCTCCGTCATGAACGGTGCGTCCCACTAGCTCATCAAGGTCACGGATCAATGCGTCCATGACCGCAATCCCGGCCAGCATGCTCAAATAGCTCTTTGCCGCGGAGAACGTGAAGTCAACTTGCCTGGTATCCCCCCAGCTTACGACCTTGGATCCTGACCGCAGCACAAGCCCGTTGGGTTCTCCTCGCGGGCGAATGGGACCAAGGATTTCGTTGAACGGCGCCGGCTCGAAAAACCCGCTTTCCAGATGGCGTTGCAAATCATATGGCCACGGCGTTTCATTTTCGGTGGCGAAGCGGGCAGCTTCCTCCAGCCACATCCAGTTCATCCCGGCCTGATCCGCCATGAGCTCGGGCCATTCCGCATCATGTGGCGGCGGCAGGACGGCGGGCAAGGTCATACAGTTCTCCTGGTGACGGACCGTGAGACTATGACCGACCGTCCGATGGGCGCATAGTGGTTGCCCGAACGGCAACCCGGGGGGCGAGGTCCGATGCGGCAAACCGACCAGGATTCAAGACGTCGTCTGCTGCTTTCCAGCCCGCTATTCGACGCCCTGCCTCGTGAGGCCCTGGATGATATCTTGCTGCAGGCAACCGAGAAATCCGTGCGTCGCGGACAAACCGTGTTCCAAAAGGGTGATGAAGGTTCCTATATGGTGGCAGTACTGAGCGGCCGCATCCGTATCAGCGCAACCTCACCCGAAGGGCGGGAAGTTACCCTCAATATGATTGATGCCGGAGAAGTGTTTGGCGATATGGCGCTGCTCGACGGCAATCCGCGTAGCGCTGACGCCACTGCCCTGGAAGACAGCACTCTAATGGTCGTTGAGCGCCGGCATTTCCTGCCTTACCTGACATCCAGCAACGAGTTGGCATTGCGTATGATCGACGTGCTTTGCAAACGTCTGCGCGACACCAGCGAAACCCTCGGCAATTTCGCGATGCTCGACCTCCCGGGCAGACTGGCTCGGAAGCTCCTCAGCCTTGCCGGAGAATACGGAAAATCGGCGAACGGTCGGATCCGTCTCGAGATCCGCCTCTCCCATACCGATCTCGGACGTTTCGTCGGCAGTTCACGAGAGTCGGTCAACAAGCAAATGCGCGCCTGGGAGGAAGCAGGTATCGTGGCCCGTGAGGGAGGGCGGATCGCAGTTTGCAAGCCCGCAGTCCTGCGGCAAATTGCTGGTCAGGACTAATCGGTCGTCACCAATTTGCCACAAACCATGCAGGTGACAAATCAGCAAAGGGCACGGTAACAAGCCCGGCCGCAGCCTGATCAGAGACGCATGAACACTACAGACCAGCCACCGTTTGCCGCCATTCGGCGGCTTCCCAACCTTTGGGATGTGATCGCCATTCTGTGCGTGTTCGCGACACTGATTTCTGTCGCGCATGTCGCCCGTGGAACGTTGGTCCGGATAGACACGCCAGGTGCCACTGAAATCAGCCTCGATCCGTGGCGACTTCCGGAATATGCGGTACGAACGACACTCCGCATGTTTGCGGCACTGGCCGCCTCTTTGGTGTTCACTTTCACCTATGGAACGGCTGCCGCCAAAAGTCAGCGCGCCAGCGTTATCCTCGTTCCGTTGCTGGACATCCTGCAATCGGTGCCAATCCTGGGCTTCTTAACCTTCACAGTCGTGTTCTTCATGAATCTGTTCCCCGGGCAGGTCCTCGGCCTTGAACTGGCCTCGATTTTCGCAATCTTTACGAGCCAGGCCTGGAACATGGCGTTCAGCATGTACCAATCGCTGCGCACCGTTCCGGCTGACCTACTCGAGGCTTCAATCAGTTTTCGCCTTACCCCCTGGCAAAAGTTCTGGCGTCTGGAGGTTCCGTTCGCAGTCCCTGGACTGGTTTGGAACACGATGATGTCCATGTCCGGCGGCTGGTTCTTCGTCGTTGCCTCGGAGGCGATCTCGGTTGGGGACAACACCTGGAAACTTCCAGGCATTGGCTCCTACATTGCACAGGCCCAGGCGGAGCAAGATCTTGGAGCGATCGCGTGGGCGATCGTCACTATGCTTGTGGTTATCCTGGCATACGACCAGTTGTTATTCCGCCCGCTGGTCGCCTGGTCAGCAAAGTTTCGCTTTGAAACCACCGCGGGTGCGACTGCCACTGATCCTTGGATGCTACGCCTGATCCGCCGCACGCGGCTGTTGAGCTTCCTTGGCGATGCCGTCGGCCAGGCCGCATCGACAGTGGGAGGACTGCGTCTGTCCTTTGGTGGCAATCCATGGCGACAACCTGAACGCCAATCTCTGGCAATCAGCGTTGTCTGGGGGGTATTGGTCTGCGGATTGGTGGCATGGGCCTGTTGGCGCGCTTTCACATTCGCCGCCGCCGAACTGGCATGGTCCGATGTGGGCCAGGCCGTCTTGCTTGGCAGCATTACGATGTCGCGCGTGATTGTCCTAATGATATTGGCCAGTCTGATCTGGGTGCCGATCGGAGTCTGGCTTGGCCTGCGCCCGGCCTGGGCCAGACGAGCACAGCCTTTGGCACAATTTCTTGCCGCATTCCCCGCAAATCTTTTCTTCCCGGTGTTCGTGATCGTCATTGTCCATTACCAACTGAACCGCGATATCTGGCTCACGCCACTGATGATTCTGGGGACTCAGTGGTACATTTTGTTCAATGTCGTGGCGGGTGCTGCGGCATTTCCAGGAGACCTGCGTGAAGTTGCCAGTAACTTTCGAGTGAATGGCTTCCTGTGGTGGCGCAAGGTAATCGTTCCGGGGATATTTTCGTATTACATAACCGGAGCGATCACTGCCTCCGGTGGCTGTTGGAACGCGGCGATTGTTGCCGAGGTCGTTACCTGGGGCAATACGAAGCTCGTCGCACATGGTCTCGGCGCGTATATTGCGGAGGCGACCGAGCGAGGGGACATGGCGCGCGTGGTACTCGGCGTTGCCGTCATGTCGGCATTCGTCCTCGCATTCAACAGGCTGCTGTGGCATCCGCTTTATGGCTATGCGCGCCGCAGACTAACCTTGGGATAGGTTACCACCATGGACGCTCCATTGCTCGAAGTTCTTGGCTGCCGCCAGGCATATCACAAGGAGGCCAGCACCGACCTGGTCGTTCTCGAGGACGTCAATCTCGTCTTGCGAGAAGGCGAGATTGTCGCCCTTCTGGGCAGGTCAGGTTCAGGAAAATCGACCTTGCTCCGAATTGTTTCGGGGCTGTTGCGTCCGTCGGCGGGACAGGTATCCTGGCGAGGGACGCCGGTCGCCGGCCCCCCCGAGGGCATTGCGATGGTTTTCCAGAGCTTCGCCCTGTTCCCGTGGCTGACCGTTCAGGAAAATGTCGAACTTGGGTTGGAGGCTCGCGGTGTCTCTCGCGTGGTGCGAGAGAAGCGCGCGGATGAGGCACTTGACCTGATTGGTCTTGGCGGGTTCGCGTCGGCCTATCCGAAGGAGCTTTCAGGCGGGATGCGACAGCGCGTTGGGCTGGCGCGCGCTTTGGTTGTTCATCCAGATTTGCTGTTGATGGATGAACCATTCAGTGCGCTTGATGTGCTCACGGCGGAGACGCTTCGCACCGATCTCATCGACCTCTGGACGGAAGGCAAGCTGCCGGTAAAGTCAGTGTTGATGGTCACCCACAACATTGAAGAAGCCGTGTTGATGTGTGACCGCATTCTGGTGTTCTCCTCGAATCCCGGCCGAGTGGCGAGCGAACTGACGGTGCCCTTTCCCCACCCTCGCAATCGTCTCGACCCCGACTTTCGGCAGATGGTCGACGACATCTACGCTTTGATGACCCGACGTGCCCCGGTTGAGCGCAAGGCTGCGACCGCCCCACCCCACCCACTCGCAATGCCCTTACAACGGGTCGGCATCAATCTGATGGCCGGCCTGATGGAGACCCTGGCCGCGCCCCCCTATGACGGGCGCGCGGATTTACCGGCGCTCGCGGCCACCCTTCATTACGAGGTCGACGATCTGCTGCCATTGGGAGAAACGCTGCAATTGTTTCGATTTGCGGTACTGGAGGAAGGCGATATCTATCTGACCGAAAAGGGCCGCGCGTTCGTTCAGGCCGACGTCGATGGCCGCAGGGCGCTGTTCACCGAAGCACTGCGCGCTCACGTCCCGCTGGCGAACATGATCCGGCAGGTTCTCGACGAACGGTGGAACCACCGGGCGTCTGCCGTTCGTTTCCGTGACGAGCTGGAGGATCATATGTCGCCGGACTATGCCGAAGATACGTTGCGGACGGTCATCGGATGGGGGCGTTACGCGGAACTGTTCAGCTATGACGAAGAGGCCGAACAGTTCAGTCTGGACGATCTGGACTGAGCCTGGCCATGCCGAATGAGGCAACCACGCAATCCACCGACCGAAGGGTGAGCCGCATGAAGCCGCGCATTGTTCTCGCATGCCTGATGCCGCTTGACGTTAATATCCGCGCGCGTGAGGAATTTGATGCCGTTATTGTGAGCGGCAATAGCGATATGACCGGCGATGAGGTCGCGGACGCCGCAAATCGGCATCGCGCCGACGCGATCATGTTCACAAACACATTGAATTTGCACGCAGACCTTATCGCGCGATTGCCAAATTCGGTCAGCGTCGGGGCAACCAGCAGCGTCGGCTTCGATCACATTGATGTCACCGCGGCAAGACAACGTAATCTGATCGTAACGAACACCCCCGGCGTGCTGACGGAATGCACGGCCGATCATGCGTTCATGATGCTGCTTGCCGCTGCGCGGCGTGCCTTTGAGTACGATCGGATCATGCGCCAGGGCTGGCGTTATCGTATCGGTCAAGGCGACCTGTTGGGCGTACGCGTCACCGGAAAGACGCTCGGTATCCTTGGTATGGGGCGAATTGGTCGGGCTATGGCGCAAAGAGCACGCGGCTTTGACATACAAATCCTCTACCATGCACGGCATCGCCTTCCTCCGGAGTTGGAACGCGGCGCGACATTCTTTGCCGATTTTCACGCGATGCTGCCACATTGTCATTTTCTTTCGGTGCATGCGCCGGCTGGGCCGGCCACCGACAAGATGGTTGACGCAAAAGCATTCTCGCTTCTCCCCGCGGGGGCGGTGTTTGTAAACGTCTCGCGTGGCGGCCTGGTTGACGAGGAGGCCCTGCTCAATGCCCTGACATCCGGAAAGCTATTTGCCGCCGGTCTGGATGTCTTTCGCTCAGAACCCGACTTCGAGTCACGTTTCGCCAATCTGGACAATGTCATTCTGTCGCCGCATGTCGGCAGTGCCTCGCGAGAGACCAGAAACGCCATGGGATTTCGTGCTCTCGACAATATCGCCGCGGTACTAAGCGGCAGAGGTCCCATTGACCCACTATGGAGTTGAGTCCATGCGGATAGCAATTGGCGGCTTCTTACACGAGAGCCATTCTTTCGCTGCAAATCCGACGACTTATCGAGACTTCCTCGAGCCCGGGGGTTTCCCGCCCCTTTGTCATGGCGCGGCATTGCTCGATTCGTTGCGTAATACGTCGGTACCGACCGCGGGAGCGATATCCGTCATTGAATCTGAAGGAGCAACGATCGTCCCATTGGCCTGGGGGTTCGCCAATCCCGCCGGTCCCGTCCAGGACGAGGCATTCGAACGTATCACCGCACTGAATTGCGCCCTGCTGTCAACGGCGCTGGATGATGGTCCGCTCGACGGCGTGTATCTCGATTTGCACGGCGCGGCGATGGTTGACAGTTTCCCGGATGCGGAAGGGGAACTGCTTCGACGCGTTCGCGCGATCGTCGGTCCGACATTGCCACTCACGATCAGCCTGGATCCGCACGCCAATTTGACCGACGCCATGGTCAGTTTGACGGATGTGGTTGTACCGTTTCGGACCTATCCTCATGTCGACATGAAAGCAGCCGGTGCACGTGCGGCCAGTCTGCTGTTCGAGCGAATTCGCCGACGCGTACCATGGGAAAGAACGTTCCGTCGACTTGACTTCTGGATTCCGCTTGGCGCCCAGTGCACCCTCATTCCGCCCATGAGTCAGGTGATGGTGGAACGTGCGGTGATCGCTGGCCGCCCCGGCATCGCCGAATTGGCATTTTGCTTTGGATTTCCATATGCGGACTTCTGCGGTTGTGGGCCAGCACTCGCCGCCTACGCGGATACCAAAATTGCAGCGGACGAAATCGCAGATCAATTCCTCAGCATTGTGGCGATGCGAGAAGCTGAGTTCACCCAGGAGCTGCTTCCATCAACTGCGGCCGTGACGGAGGCAAAGCGTCGCATCGCGAATACCTTAGGACCCATCATCATCGCGGACACGCAGGACAACCCCGGTGGCGGCGGTCACGGAGACACAACCGAGCTGCTCTCGGAGTTGGTTCGACAGGAAGCAAGGGGCGCATTGGTTTGTCTGATCAACGATCGGCAAAGCGCCGCGGCGTGTCATGCCGCTGGTGAAGGCGCGACGGTTTCACTGTCGCTTGGCGGCAAATCAGACCGCTTGCCGTATCAATGCTCCGCGCGGGTGCAACGCCTGACTGACGGGCGCTTTACGCTGACCGGGCCGATGGGCGCCGGCAATCCCGCCAACCTGGGGCCTACCGCATTGATCGACATCGATGGAGTTAAAGTCATCGTTGTAACACGCAAAATGCAGGCACTCGACCAGGCAATCATCCGCCACGTTGGAATTGAGCCGTCCACCTGTCCGATCCTTGTTTTGAAATCATCCGTGCATTTTCGCGCGGATTTCGGGCCAATTGCCGGACACGTGATCGTGGCCGTTGCGCCGGGACCGGTGGTCGCCGACCCGGCAACACTGAATTTCCGCCACGTGCCGGCGGGCATCCGGCGGCGACCCTCCGTCAGCTCAACTGACCAGTAGAAACCTCAAGCTGCCCGGAGCACCAAGGTAGGGTCGTGGCTTTGGCGGTCCCGACAGCCTATGGGGCATTATCTTCCTGTTCACTTCTCGACCTTACGTTCCCGGGATGCCCAGTCGTCCGCCATCTCATGCCATGGCCCAGGTGGCCACATTCGCATTTGCAGGGATCGATGCGATACCGGTGGAAGTTCAGGTGCAGCTTTCCAGCGGTGCGCCAAATTTCCTTATCGTTGGCCTTGCAGACAAGGCGGTGGCAGAGGCACGGGAACGCGTCAGAGCGGCGTTCCACGCCATGGGTCTATCCCTGCCGCCTCGGCGTATATTGATTAATTTAAGGCCCGCGGACCTGATCAAGGAGGGCAGCCATTTTGACCTCCCGCTCGCCCTCGGCGTTCTCGCAGCAATGGATATCGTGCCCCGAGATCTTCTTTCAGAATACGCCGCTCTCGGGGAATTATCACTTGACGGATCTCTGAATAAAGTGGCGGGCGTGCTCCCGGCAGCGATTGCCGCATCGGCACGCGACCTGGGCCTTATTTGCCCGGAGGCACAAGGTGGTGAAGCTGCCTGGGCGGGTCACATCAACATACTGGCACCTCCGGACTTGACTGCGCTGATCAGTCATTTTCATGGCACCCGGACTCTCGTGCCACCGGCTGCCGGAGGTATTGTTGACGTTGGACGCGGTCCGGATCTGCGTGACGTCAAAGGGATGGAAACCGCCCGGCGCGCCATCGAAATAGCGGCAGCTGGCAGTCACAATATCCTGTTGATTGGCCCCCCAGGGTCGGGCAAGTCCATGCTCGCCGCTCGGCTACCCGGGCTGCTTCCAGACCTTGAACCCAGAGCGGCGCTCGAAGTCGGCATGATTCATAGCGTTGCCGGCCTTTTGGAGAACGGCTGCCTGATCCTGCGGCCGCCCTTTCGTGAACCTCACCACTCCGCGTCGCAAGCAGCAATGACCGGCGGCGGGCTACGTGCGAAGCCCGGGGAGGTGTCCCTCGCACATCGAGGTGTGCTGTTTCTGGACGAGTTGCCGGAATTCCCACGCCAAACGTTGGAGTCGTTGCGTCAGCCGATGGAATCCGGACGCACCACCGTCTCGAGAGCATCAGCCCACATAACCTACCCGGCACGATTTCAACTCGTGGCAGCAATGAATCCGTGCCGGTGCGGGTATCTCGGCGATGGCGGAAGGGAATGTGGCCATGCTCCCCGTTGCGGTGAGGACTACCGCAACCGAATCAGCGGTCCCGTCCTAGACCGGATCGACCTCGCGGTCGAAGTGCAACCCGCGACCGCTGCCGAACTCACTCGTGCGCCGCGGGGTGAACCAAGCGCGGTCATCGCGGAACGGGTCAAACGTGCCCGACTGGCGGTACGCGACCGCCACGGAGCAGACGGTCCAGCCAGCAATGCGGAGGTGGAGAGCGACTCCGTGCTGCTCACGCCGGATGCGTCCAAGCTGGTCGAAGATGCGATGAATCAACTGGGCTTGTCTGGTCGCGGCCGAACTCGCGTTCTACGGGTTGCGCGTACGATTGCCGATCTCGCCGGCGCCGATACCGTTGGCCGTCTGCATATCGCTGAAGCAATCTCGTACCGACATCGAAACCAGACCCGAATTCGCTAGGGTCGGCGATTCAACCATTGCCCCGAAAAGCGTCGGCGATACGCCGTACAACACCAGCAGAGTCGACCAATAACAAATCGAACCGAACCCCCTGGGCGCCCCAGTCAGGGTTGTTTGCAAGGATGATTTCGGTAGCCGAGACCAGGCGCGCCTGCTGTCGATCCGACAGCGAGGCAGCCGCATCGGCCAGGCGGGGGCGGGCCTTGACCTCCACGATCGCCAGAAGACCATCTTTCTCCGCCACCATATCGATCTCGCCTGCCGAAGTTCGAAGCCGGCGCGCAAGAATACGCCAACCATCACGTTCCAGCGCCAATTGGGCGACATCTTCAGCGATACGCCCTCGCCGATCAGCTTCCTGCCCTCGACGAGAACGATCTGACATGGCGATGACGGATGGCAAGTTCGCTACTATCCCGTGAATTGGTGAAGCCGTGCAGATCCTCGACAGGCTCACCGGTCACCGAGAGCTATTTGCTCGATGCCACCTGCGGTGCACGCCCACGCCTTGACTGACTATTTAGAATCGGAGGTGTTCGCCTTACCGATCTTCTGACTTCCGGCTGCAGTGGTTCAGCTGGCGAGCCTCTCGGATCGTCATCGACGTGCGTCCCCCGTTACGAAGCTGCCAGGACTGGCTCCGCCAATGAGGCGACGAGCGTGACGCCCGCTCGATCCATGAGATCAAGGTATGGTGAGAGGACGATCAGGAATAACGTTAGCTCAACTACCAGGTTCGTGACCCTGATCGGGAGAGCCACGATGGTTTCCACCTCAAGTTGCGGCTGATGATCAGGTAGAAGCCGTGCGTTCCAGGCGGGTGGAAGCACACTCAGTACACTCCGCAACATGGCAAAACACCCGAGACGTGTAGCAGGATCGGACGCGCTACTCGGAATTCGCCCCAGGCTTGACCGAATATGCAGACGTCCATCGTGGCCGACGCATTGCTCAAGTCGGGCATGGACGATCCGCCCGCGCCAATGGACACTGAATCCCGGCGAAACGCCCGGGCGCGCCGGAGACAAACGCCCTTCGGCATCGACCGAAAACGGCCCTAGTGTAAAGGGTTCCTTGAACGGCATACCAACCACTCCTAGTCGGACTGAGGGTATGTTGCTCGCGAAAGGTGAACCATTCATAAACAAACTCGCGGACGAGCCGCACGGAAATGTCATTGGCGATAGATTTACGAACTATCTTTCCCCCACCGCATCCGGCCGGGAGACCGTTCATTCTCGGTTGCCTGGCGGTTATGGTGATCGGCCTTTTCATGAGCCGTTGGCTGACGCTCATTGGCCTCGCTGGTGGGCTGTTTTGCCTCTATTTCTTCCGCGACCCTGCGCGTGTACCGCCCATGCGGACCGGTGCCATTTTGGCTCCCGCGGATGGGCGCGTCGTATCGGTCGCGCCAGGCGTCCCACCAGCCGAGCTTGGGCTTGGACCAGCAACCAGGTGGCGCATTTCGATCTTTCTTTCCGTTCTGAATGTCCATGTAAATCGCATACCGATCGATAGTACGGTTACGCGGATTGCGTATCGGCATGGCGCCTTTCTCAACGCGAGCCTGGACAAGGCCAGCGACGCAAACGAACGAAATGCGATCGCATTTCGATTATCCGACGGCAGGGAACTGGTCGTTGTGCAAATTGCCGGTTTGATCGCTCGCCGCATTCTGTGCTCGCTTCGGGAGGGTGACGCCGTTCATGGCGGCGATCGCCTGGGCATCATACGATTTGGCAGCCGGACGGATTTGTATTTGCCGGAAGGCATCCAACCTTTGGTTTGCGAAGGTCAGACCATGATCGGAGGAGAAACCGTGATCGCGGAGGTCAGCCCATGAGTGAACCTGTCCGTCGTTTTCCGATCCGCCGCTCCAGACGACTTCGTCCCCGGGCTCGGCCGCGATACCGAGGTCCATCGTTTAACCGCATCGTTCCGAATCTTATGACGATGGTTGGACTTTGCGCGGGTCTGACAGCCATGAGATTCGCTATGGAAGGCCGCTTCGAGTCGGCCGCGGTCGCGATAACCATCGCCGGTGTGATAGATGGGCTGGACGGGCGGCTGGCGCGGCTTCTGAAGGGAACCTCGCGTTTTGGCGCCGAATTCGATAGCTTGTCAGACTTCGCGTGCTTCGGCGTGGCCCCTGGATTGACCCTTTACGAATGGTCGCTTCAGCGTCTGGGCGGCATTGGCTATGCGTTATGTATATTATTCGCGGTCTGCATGGCACTCCGTCTGGCACGCTTTAATGCCATGGCAGACGATCGGCCGCGCCCTGCGTACGCATACAATTTCTTCACCGGAGTTCCCGCTCCCGCAGGCGCTGGACTGGCGCTATTTCCGGTCTTTCTGGGATTGGAAGCAGATTCGGTGGGATGGGAGGCACTGAACACGGTGACCCATCATCCGTTGTTTTGTGGTCCGATCCTGGTCGGAACCGCCACTCTGCTGATCTCGTCCCTACCGGTTTGGAGCTTCAAGAACTTCAAGGTTCCAGCTGAATATGTTCTGCCGCTTCTGCTTGGCACCGGGTTGTTTGTCGCGCTCCTGTTTGCCGATCCCTGGGCTGCCTTGGCCGCCGGCGGGCTGATTTACCTGATGATGTTGCCTTTCAGTGTGCGGAGTTTCCGACGCTTGCGACGTGAAGCAGAGGCCCTCAGAGTGGACGAAGAGACGCCCGCCAAGGCTTATTGAGACGCCTCTGTCGAGGCTGGCCCGGCAAATCCGGATGGTTCTTCAGCGTATGGCATCTTGCCACCGGCGACCCGCCGCCGTTCACTGGCGGAGCCCCACTCTTCCGAGGTATGATGTCGACTGTCCGTACCGCTGCCCGCCTCGCCGTCGATATTGGCGGAACCTTCACGGATGTCGCTCTGGAGCATCGGGGGGTTCGTACCACAATAAAGGTACTCACGACGCCAGCTGCGCCAGAGGTTGGGGTTTTGACAGGCGTTCGGACGATCCTGGATACGTCTGGGGTCGCGGCGGCGGACATTGATCTGATCATTCATGGAACAACCCTGGCGACCAACGCGCTGATCGAGCGCAAAGGGGCTCGCACCGCTCTGCTGACCACCAAGGGATTTCGCGACGTCATCGCGATGGGCAATGAAAGTCGCTATGACCAGTACGATCTCAACATCACGTTACCCGAGCCGCTGGTCCCACGCAGCCTCCGTCTTCCGATCGCCGAAAGGTTGGACAACACGGGCCGCGTTCTGGACGCTCTCGATGAGAACGACGTGCGTGCGCTTGTACCAAGATTGCGGAGCGAACAGGTCGCCAGTGTCGCCGTAGGGTTTCTGCATGCATTCGTAAATGGCGTACATGAACAGCTGGTCCGGACAATTCTGAACGAGGAGCTCCCGGAAATTCCGGTGTCGTTGTCGTCCGAAGTGTCGCCGGAGATGCGGGAATGGGAACGATTTTCCACCACGGTCGCCAACGCCTATGTCCAGCCGATGATGGCTCGGTACCTCCGCCAATTAGAGGCCGATCTTCGGGAAGCCGGCTTCACTGCACCGTTGTTCTTGATGATGTCCGGAGGCGGTTTGACCACGATCGACACGGCATGCCGTTTTCCTATTCGTTTGGTTGAAAGCGGACCGGCCGGCGGAGCGATTTTTTCGGCTCATATTGCCCGAGAATGCGGGCTCGACCACGTCCTCTCCTTTGACATGGGCGGCACGACCGCAAAGATTTGCCTGATTGACGACTTCCGCCCGCAAACAGCCCGCGCCTTTGAGGTCGCGCGGGTTGGCCGGTTCCGCAAAGGGTCCGGGTTGCCGTTGCGCATTCCGGTCATCGAGATGGTAGAGATTGGCGCAGGCGGCGGCTCGATCGCTCATGTTGATACAATGGCTCGAATCGAGGTTGGCCCCGAGAGCGCGGGGGCGGACCCTGGACCGGCCTGCTACGGGCAAGGCGGGACGAAACCGACGGTAACAGACGCAAATTTGTCGCTCGGTCGTTACGACGCTGCTCACTTCGCGGGGGGCACAATACAACTCAACCCCGCGGCAGCGCGCGACGCTCTTTTGACCGCGGTTGGGGCGCCATTGGGACTTGCTCCCGAAATAGCAGCTTTGGGTGTGATCGAGATCGTTGACGAGAACATGGCTAACGCTGCCAGGGTGCATGCCATCGAGTCCGGGAAAACCTATGAGGGCCGCACGTTGATCGCTTTTGGCGGTGGTGGCCCGGTACATGCCTGCCGTCTGGCGGAGAAGGTTGGGATAAGCCATGTCCTGGTGCCATCCGGTGCCGGCGTCGGGAGTGCGATTGGTTTCCTCCGCGCACCTGTTGGCTACGAGGTCGTTCGGAGCCTGTACCAGCGGCTTTCGACATTTGATATCGACGCTGTCAACTCGTTGCTAACCTCGATGTTTGACGAAGCGCGTGCGGTGGTTGAGCAAGGGCGATTGGGCGCCTCGATGACCGAAACTCGGATCGCATTCATGCGATATGTCGGGCAAGGACATGAAATTCCAGCCTTCCTGCCAACTCGAATATTGTCTGCCGCTGATGTGCCGGCTATTCGCGCAGCTTACGAACATGAATACGCAAGATTTTTCGATCGGCCCGTACCAGGGTCAGACGTGGAGGTGATGAGTTTCGCGGTCGTCCTGACAACAGCGATCCCGCCGGTCGCAACCGTCCTGCCGATTACCGACTTCACCCAGCCCCGATCAACCCGATCGCAACTCGTTCGCGACACGTCATCTGGAGCAACCGCCCCTTGGGCTGTTTATGACCGCACTGCACTGACACCAGGCGCCCGGATCCTGGGACCGGCAATTATCTCAGAGGACGAAACCTCGACGCTCGTTGGGCCGGGATGGCAGGCTTTCGTGAACAACCTTCGATACCTGGAAATTGTACGGGGGACTGACTGATGGCACTTGAAACCAACCCTCTGGTGCAAATTCATCGCCAGATCATGTGGAATCGTCTCATTGCGGTCGTCGAGGAACAGGCAAGAATTATGATTCGCACTGCGTTCTCTACGACAGTGCGCGAGGCAGGCGACCTGTCTGCCGGGGTGTTCGATCTGCATGGCCGCATGATCGCTCAGGCGGTGACCGGAACCCCGGGACATGTGAATTCGATGGCAGAAAGTGTCGGGCATTTTCTGAAGAAGTTTCCGATTGAGTCCATGCATCCCGGCGATCATTACATCACCAACGACCCGTGGCTGGGGACCGGCCATCTGCACGACCTCACGGTCGTGAGCCCGGCGTACTACCAGGGAAAAATCGTCGGGCTGTTCGCGAACACAGCACATGTCATCGACATCGGCGGTCTTGGAATGGGACCGGAAGGACGCTCGGTTTTTGAGGAGGGAATGTATATTCCCATCGTCCGATGCTTTGATCGCGGCAAACCAAATGATACATTCTTCGATTTTATCCGCGCCGGTTCACGTCTGCCCGTGGAGTTAGAGGGGGATATTTATTCACTGTGCGCCTGCAACGACGCTGGTGCCCGCCGTCTGGTCGAAATGATGGACGAGTTCGAATTGGACGGTCTTGATGAACTCGCCCAATTTATCTTTGATAATTCACTTCGCGCGACCCGCGCCGAAATAGCGCGCCTGCCGGAGGGCACGTTCTCAAGCGAGATATGGTCGGATGGCTACGAGGAACCGGTGCGCCTGGCGGCTCGCATGCAGATTCTTCGCGATAGCATCGAGGTCGATTTTGCTGGCACGTCGGGCCTTTCGTCCCGTGGGATCAATGTTCCACCAGCGTATTGCCGAGCTTATGCCAGTTTCGGAATCAAGTGCGTGGTCGCGCCGGATATCCCCAATAATTGGGCATCACTCACGCCGTTTCGGATGATCATTCCGGATGGTTGCATCCTGAACGCACCGCACCCTTATCCGGTCTCGGTCCGCCACGTGATCGGCCACCTGTTACCTGACCTGATGATGGGGTGTCTGCACCAGGCAGTTCCTGATCGGGTCACGGCAGAAGGTGCGTCTGCTTTGTGGAATCCACCCTTGCGAGGCGGTTCGGCAGTCTCCGGTCAGGCGCGTGGCAATAAACCCGTCATTGGGGATTTCGAGATCATCACATTCAACTCTGGCGGAACCGGTGCCCGTCCGACACAGGATGGGTTGAACGCTACAGCATTTCCCTCTGGGGTCCGAACCATGCCGGTCGAAGCAACGGAAAACGTGGCCCCAATCATCATCTGGCGGAAGGAACTTAAGCCCGATTCTGGCGGGGCTGGCAGAACCCGCGGCGGCACCGGCCAAATCATGGAAATTGGTACCAAGGGCGACCTGGAATTCTCGGTCAATGCCAGCTTCGATCGCATAGCACATGCCCCAAAGGGCCGTGACGGGGGCCGCGACGGTGCCCCAGGTGTTGTGAAGCATAAGTCTGGAGTAACGCTCCGGACCAAGGGATACCAGGTTATCCCGGATGGAGATCGTTTGATTCTGGAACTCCCCGGGGGCGCAGGTATGGGAAATCCCAGCACCCGGGATCCCGAGTTGGTGGCACGTGATGTTCGGGATGGATTGGTTTCGACCGAAAACGCTCGGTCGATCTACCGGGTGGCGCTTGATCAGGATAGGATGCCCGATTGGGCGGCCACAAACACCCTCCGCACATGATATTTCGCCGTCCTTGGTTCGCCCCACGTCATGCCTGGGTTTTCCGACGGGCGATATTCTGACATCCTCACTTGCATCAACCGCGCGGGAGGTCGCCATGGCGCTGCGTTGTGACATGATCATACGTGATGCAACGGTGTTTGACGGTACCGGCGCGCCTCGCTTCAAGGCTGATGTCGCGGTAACCGGTGACCGCATTACCGCGGTTGGAGAGCTTGGCACTCTCTCCGCCACGCGAGAAGTGATCGCAACCGGTACGGCAGTCGCGCCCGGCTTCATTGATGCACACACGCATGACGATCGCGCTGTGCTGTGCGGCCCCGCCTGTATGCTGTGTAAGATGTCGCAGGGTGTAACCACCGTCGTGGTCGGCAACTGCGGCATTTCACTATCGCCGGTTCGGATGACGTCTCGGCCGCCGCCGCCGCTGGATCTTCTGGGTGGCGAAGCGTTCTGGACGTTTGATAGCTTCGCCGCGTACGCTGAGCAGTTGGAGCGCGATCCTTCGCCGGTCAATACCTATGCGCTGATTGGTCATATGTCGCTGCGCGTGGGTGCAATGAACGGCGATACCGCCCGTTCGGCGTCGGACAAAGAAGCGCAGCACATGCGCGATCAGTTGGTGGAGGCATTGGCCCAGGGAGCGTCGGGGTTTTCGACCGGGTTATATTACCCACCCAATATGCACGCTCCAACCGATGAGGTCATAGCCGTTGCCGAGGCATTGCGCGCCGCCGGCGGTATATACGTCACCCATATGCGCAACGAAGCCGATGACGTGTTGCTGTCGATTGAAGAATCTCTCAAGATTGGCTGGGCTGTAGACGCGCCAGTTGTGATCAGTCATCACAAATGCACAATGCCGGAGAACTTTGGGCGTTCGATCGAAAGCCTGCCGGCGATTGACCGCGGCGCCATCGATCAGCAGGTGGCGTTCGACGTTTACCCGTATGTTGCCGGCTCCACGGTCCTCATCCCAGAGCGGTTGCGACAGGACGTGCCGGTTCAGATAACGTGGTCGATGCCGCATCCTGAGATGTCCGGCAGGATGCTGGATTCGATCGCAGCCGAGTGGGGTATCAGCGACGGCGAGGCGGCAGAGCGTCTGCTACCGGCTGGTGGCATCTTCTTCCAAATGGACGAGGCGGACGTCCGACGCATCATGACGCATCACCTCGCAATGATCGGCAGTGACGGTTTGCCGCATGATACATTCCCGCACCCGCGGTTATGGGGCACGTTCCCGCGCGTCCTCGGCCATTACGCCCGCGACCTGAGCTTGTTCAGCATGGAAGCGGCGGTGCACAAAATGACCGGCCATACGGCATCAGTCTTCGGCATGATCGACCGCGGCGTCATCCGAGCTGGCGCCTACGCGGACCTTGTTCTGTTCGATCCGCTCACGGTGCGAGACGCGGCGACATTTGAAACACCTACGTTGCCCGCGGAGGGCATCGCCGAGACGTGGGTAAACGGCCATTCGACATACGTTCAAGGAACAGGCGCAACCGACGCGCGGGGTGGGCGCCTCATTTCTCGCAATCGAACGTCCTGACCAAACGAGCATGAGCATGAAAATCACCAAAATAGATGCATTCCAGATCAGCTGGGCGTCGGACGATTCCCCAACACAACGCAGTGCGTTCGTGCGCATCAGTACCGATGCAGGATTGACCGGGATTGGTGAAGCATCACCGATGCAAGGAGGGCTCGCATCTCTTGGTATTATACGCCGCGACCTGACACCAATGTTGCTTGGTCAGGATCCGTTGGATCATGCGGTGATCCTCGACAGGGCGATGCATGCACTCATTAAGCTTGGCCCGGAAGGTGCTCTCACTGGTGCCCTGGCCGCGTTGGATATTGCAATGTGGGATCTGAAAGGCAAGGCAACCGGCCTACCGATTTACAAGTTGATTGGAGGAGCCTGGAAGACGGCTCTGCCATTTTATGCGTCGATTGGCGGAAATGGCGAACGTTCGCGGGACGAGGTCGTTCGGATTGTCGAGCAGCGCTTGAAGGATCAACCGGCCGCGATAAAAATCCGCTTCGATAACCAGCGAACAGCTCTGGATACAGACATTCCCGGTGACATCGCCAAGGCGCGCGCGGTTCGAGACCTTGTTGGTGACGGGTTTCCTCTCGCCTTCGACGCCAACAATTGCTACACGGTCGGAGGTGCGATCCGCGTTGGTCGGGCCCTGGAAGAGTTGGGATACTGGTGGTTTGAAGAGCCCGTCCAGCACTACCACGTTCGAGCGATGGGCGAGGTCGCCCGGGTGCTGGATATTACCGTGTCGGCAGGCGAGCAAACCTATACGCTGCCCGCCCTCAACGACCTGATCAGCGCAGGCGTACGCATGGTGCAGCCGGATATCGTCAAGATGGGCGGGATTACCGGCCTGTTGCGCTGTGCCGCCCTGGCACATGCGCACGGGGTCGAATTGGTACCTCACCAAACCCAGCCGACGGTCGGGCACACCGCAAACCTACAGGTCCTTGCTTCGCTGTTGCAAAGCTCCAAGCCGGCGGAGTGGAACGACCCTTCATCCCGGACGCATCCCTTATTCGAGAACCCGCCAGTTCCCATTGCGGGTGTGTTCCACCTGCCGGAAGGCCCGGGGCTCGGCCTGAGAGTTAACGAAGCGGAACTGGAAAAGCGCCGGCGCTGATCGGCCAGTGGAATTCGCGGCACCGGACTCAGTTCACAGGGATCGCCGCGCTTGTCGTCCAACCGGTCGAGGCCCGCCAGTTTGCCGGTTCTCTTGCCTACCATTTCTCCAATCACTCGCTTGGAGTTCCACAGGGTGATCGCATTTGGAACTTTGTTCGTGTTGCCGACCCAATCAGGACAACCGGCTTGCATGAATATCCATTGCAATGGATGGCGCTCGCGGTTTCACCCGCACAGTCCATCCGGCCTTATCCCTTCTTATCCGCGTTCATCCCCTTTGATAATTTCTGACTTGCCGCAACACCGCATCGTGTCAGTGAGCGTACCGTCTTGCCGATGGGAACATAAGATTTTCAGACGCAGATGCACGCCGATAGGAAGGGATCAAAACGGATGCACGGTGCGGTGTCGGGGCAAGAGGGCCGATTGGGGGCGCCCGGCCCTTCGAGATGGAGTTGCTCCGCCGGTCGGGCCTCGGGCCGGCGATGGGTTCCAAATGCGATTGGCCTGCGGAGATCCCCGAGGGCATTGGCTGATTTTGGCACTGCATTGGACCCTGGAACCCAACCATGCTACGCCGCCGCCATGCCAGACACCGATTCCCGCCCGTTGGTCGTGCCACTGATCGATCCGAGCACCATGTCCCGCTTGCGTATGCCGCGCCTGTTCGAAGGTGCAGCTGCGCATCGTTTCGCCCGATCTTGCAACGAATTGGGCCTGATTTTCGGCTGCCGTGCAGCGTTTGACGAGGCCGGGTTGCCATCGTTGACGGAGATCAATCGAGGACTGCTCGATGATTGTACGATCGATCTACCGGGCGCCGGGCCGGCGCCCGATTCGCGGTTGACCGAACTGCACGGATCTCTGACGTCCTCAGTCGCCTCGGACCCGGTCTCCAGGCCAATGCGTCGGATTGCATGATCGGCATGCTTTGCGGATCTCGAGGTTGCGGCGATGCCGAGGTGCCAGACCCGATTGCAGAACTTCTGGAGAAAGCTACGTGACCAGAATTCCGACCGATCCCGACCAAATTCGCCAGCTTGCGGCTGTGATGGCCGAAAGTGGGCTGACCGAGATCGAACTTGCAGACAAGGATACCAGGATCCGAGTTGTCCGGGGCGCGATATCTGCCGGCGCCGCGGCGCAGGCTTCTGTGCCGGCACCGAATGCGGTAGCGGACTCCGCCATACGCCATGCTGCGATGACAGGAACCGACGATACGGTGAATCATCCCGGTTCGATTACCAGCCCAATGGTAGGCGTCGTATTTCTGGCTCCCGAGCCCGGTGCCCCCAATTTTGTATCCACTGGGCAGGAAGTCTCCGTTGGGCAAACTCTGTTGCTCATTGAAGCGATGAAGACATTCAACCCGATCAAAGCGACCAGGGCCGGCACCGTGACGAAAATCGTCGTTCAGAACAGTACTCCCGTGGAGTTCGGTGAACTTCTGATGATCGTGGAATAAGGCATCAATTTGTTCCAGAAGATTCTGATCGCGAACCGCGGCGAGATCGCGTTACGAATTCAACGTGCATGCCGTGAGCTTGGGATTCCAACGGTCGCAGTGCATTCCACGGCCGACGCCGACGCGATGCATGTCCGCCTTGCCGATGAAAGCGTTTGTATCGGCCCTCCCGCGGCAAGGGATTCCTATTTGAACGTTGCCGCGATTCTTTCCGCTGCCTCAATCACCGGCGCGGACGCAATCCATCCCGGCTATGGCTTCCTTTCGGAAAATGCCGGCTTCGCCGAGATGGTGGAGGCACACGGTCTCACATTCATCGGTCCTTCGCCGACTCATATCCGAATGATGGGTGATAAGATTGCGGCGAAGGTCGCGATGGCGTCGCTTGGCGTTCCATTAGTACCAGGCTCTGAGGGCTCGGTGCCGGATCTGGAGACCGCACAAGCGATCGCGGGTCGTATCGGCTACCCTGTGATGGTCAAGTCTGCCGCAGGCGGCGGCGGGCGGGGCATGAAAGTGGCGCCTGGCCCAGGCAATCTGGAAGAAGCGTTCCGTGTGGCGCGTGCGGAGGCGCAGTCAGCATTCGGGAGCAACGCCGTTTATATCGAAAAATACCTGGATCGCCCACGCCATATCGAGATTCAGGTTCTGGCAGACTCGCACGGGTCTGTCGTGCACTTCGGAGAGCGCGATTGTAGCCTGCAACGGCGCCATCAAAAGCTTCTGGAGGAAGCTGGTTCACCGGCGATCTCCCCTGAACAGCGCGATGCTCTGGGCAAGGTCGCGACCGGTGCGTTGCAGCAACTTGGCTACCGGAACGTGGGAACTTTGGAGTTCCTCTTTCAGGATGGCAAGTTTTCATTCATAGAAATGAATACTCGGCTGCAGGTTGAACATCCGGTTACCGAGATGATCTGCGGTGTCGACCTGGTGAGGGAACAGATCCGCATCGCCGCGGGGGCCACACTCGGCTACCGTCAGTCAGAGATTACGTTTTCCGGACACGCAATAGAATGCCGAGTGACGGCAGAAGACCCTGAGACGTTCATGCCAACACCCGGAAGGGTCTCAATCTTCCACGCACCCGGTGGATTGGGAGTGCGGGTCGATTCCGCTTTGTACGCGGATTATTTTGTACCACCTTTTTACGACAGCCTGGTCGCAAAGCTGATCGTGCATGCTCCAACCCGAACCGACGCAATCAATCGACTGAGAAGAGCCCTGGATGAATTTGCGATCGTGGGCATCAAGACGACAATTCCATTGCATCGCCGAATCGTTGACGACAAGGATTTCCAGGCAGGTGACTACACGATCCATTGGCTGGAGCGCTTCGTCGCCAGGTGAGATTGTGAACGGGGGTGCTACCGTATTTTATGGCAACGAGCAGAAATTTCACTGCGCAGCGACCTGCAATCCCGTGCCGCACCTCTACGCCCGGCCAAAACAACGTGGTTTGTCCTATGGCACTGGCGCGTTCCCGGAAACTGGAGGCCCGCAAGGATAACTCACCCCGCACTGAACGAGGGCTCCAGATGCAGCAGGAAAATTGCGGAAGAAATACCTTGCCCAGGAACCCCAACCTGAGGTAGTCTGATTGGTACGCTGCGGTTGATTCCCGGACATGACGCAGCATCGATCACGATTTTTAAAGCGTTACAAAAGGACTGCAGAATTGTCGCGGGTTTGTGCCGATTGGTACCGCATTCGATCGGTCTGCGATCAGAGCGACGATCCATCAACGCATCCTACAACTTTAGGCATTAGCAGGATCGGATACCGCCCGATAACCGGTGCCACATCACGAGACCCAAACCCATCGCGGTTGGATGACACCGAGCTTGCTCACCAATTTCTTGAGGTTATACGACGAGTCGGTTGCAAGGGAGCGGATTCGAACGGATCTGATCGACTGGGCCACAGATGTTATGACGCCTTTGGGACTTACTCCAGCGGCGCATCATCGGTTTTTACTGGAGAATCTTAATCAAGTAAGCGATGGCAAGGTTAAGCGCCTTCTTGTTCTGATGCCACCCGGCAGCGCCAAGTCCACCTATACCTCGATCATATTTCCGGTCTGGTGGTTCATGCAACATCCGCGATCTTCGGTTATCTCAGCATCCCACACAGCCGCTTTGGTCGAGCATTTCAGTCACCGAATCCAGGCGTTGATTGATGAACATCGTCAAAGGATCGGCTTTGATCTGCTGACTGACGATCGTACGGCGGCGCATTGGCAAACCAGCGCTGGCGGAGAGTACTTCGCGGTCGGGGTGCGGGGGGCCATCACCGGACGCCGTGCCGACCTTGCGATTATTGATGATCCAATCAAATCAATGGGAGAAGCCGATAGCCCGAAGCATCGCCAGCACGTTTGGGATTGGTATACTGCGGAGTTGATGACGCGACTCAAACCCGACGCGCGTGTTGTGATTGTGATGACAAGATGGCATGAGCAGGATCTTGGGGGCCAACTGATCGCCCGTAGCAGCGAGGATTGGCGCGTTCTTCGACTGCCCGCGATAGCCGAGGACCAGGATCCCATCGGACGGCCTTCCGGAGCTCCATTATGGCCTGAGTGGGAGACTCTTGACGCACTCCATAAGAAACAGACGGTGGTTGGAAGCCGCATCTGGTCGGCGCTGTTTCAACAATCTCCGCATCCCTCCACCGGGCGGCTTTTCAAGGTGGGCGAACTCCGGTCAGTGCTCGAGCAACCATCACCCCGGCCGTCATCAGAAAGGGGTGTTCGGGCCTGGGACCTCGCCGCGACACCCGATTCTGCTCATCACGATCCAGATTGGACCGTCGGACTGAAATTGGTGGTCGACGAAGAAGGCCGGTATCTGGTGGACCATGTCGTACGAATCAGGGGAAATTATCGAGCAGTCCAGGATGTGGTCGTGAGCACTGCGCGCTCGGATGGCTATTCCGTTGTGATTAGCCTGCCAATCGATCCTGGTCAGGCTGGTAAAAGCCAGATTGCACAATTGTCTTCGTTGCTCGCAGGTCACCGGATTTACACGTCACGAGAACAAGGGTCGAAATTATCCAGAGCATTACCGGTCGCCGCACAGATCGAAGCCGGCAACGTCGCAATTCGTATCGGTCCCTGGAATCAGGCCTTCATTGATGAGCTTATTACATTTCCACAAGGTACAAAGGACGACCAGGTCGATGCGTTATCGCGCGCGTTCATGACACTGTTGGACTTCCCAGGCGGTAGCCGTCGGCTGTTCGTACCATTCAATATTCGTTGAAATCAGTACTGGTTCCAGGACGAATACATGTTCGATACCATATGCGATCTGATCTCGCGCGATCCTGATTATCCAACTCGTACATCGATTCTTGACACATTAACCCGGGTCCTGAATGGCCATCTATACGACGTGTTGCCTTACGACTTTCACGATGAACGCAGCGCCGCCGGAGAGTACATTCCACTTAGAAAACGTAGACCATCCGTTCGCTACCCCCTGTGTCGTGTCGTGGTCGAGGATAGTGTCTCGCTGCTGTTCAGCGAAGGTCACTTCCCGACAATCGACTGCCCTGATCGGGTGATGCAGAGCTCACTTGCAAGTATCGTACGGGACTCGCACCTCAATCTGGTAATGACCGAGGCTGCAATTCGAGGATCGGTCGGGTCGGTTGCGATCCTGATGCGAGTGCTCGATGGCCGGATCTTCTTTCAGGTGCTGGACTCGATATATCTCACGCCGGCATGGAATCCGAAGGAACCTGACACTCTATTGACGGTCACTGAACGCTACAAAGTGTCGGGGGTTCAACTATCGAGCAATGGATATGACATAACTGACCCCACCATCGATTATTGGTTCCAACGGTCATGGGATAGTTCCGCAGAGACCTGGTACAATCCATCACCCATAAGTGACGGCCCGCCTCCGGCGGTTGATACCAGACGGACCGTTCGCCATGGACTCGGTTTCGTACCGGTCGTCTGGATTCGGAATCTACCGGGCTTTTCGTCGACTGGAGACCCAAATGACGGAACCTGCACATTCCGGGCTGCTGTCGAAACTCAGATCGAAATCGATTACCAGTTGAGCCAGGCTGGTCGCGGACTGAAGTATAGCAGCGACCCGACGTTGTTATTGAAGGAGCCAGTTGGCTCCGATACTGACATCATTAAAGGTGCTGGAAATGCCCTGGTTGTCGGTGAGAAGGGAGATGCCCGGCTCCTGGAAATTGGTGGAACCGCCGCAGCGGCAGTGATTGACTACGTTCGTACGCTCCGCGAGTTCGCTCTTGAAAGCATTCACGGCAATCGCGCGAGCCCTGACCGCCTCACCACCGCTCAGTCCGGCCGTGCTTTGGAACTGATGAACCAGGGGCTGCTTTGGCTCGCAGACAATCTCCGCATTACTTATGGGGAAGTGGCTTTACTTTCTTTGGCACGGATGATTGTCCGGGCATCCCTGCGGTACTCTTTGCGCACGGCAGGAGAAGATTTGCCACAAATGGATCCGACCTCTGAGTTGTCACTGAAGTGGCCCCGATGGTACCCCACCTCAGCAGCAGATCGTCAACTTGATGCAACAACGCTGGAAACCTTGATGAAGTCCGGTTTGATCAGCCGTGCGAGTGCCATAAGGGCGATCGCAGGTACCTACGACATTGATAATGTTGCCGCCGAGTTGAAACAGAGTGCCGCCGATCAAGATGAAAGACAACCAATTGACTGACGTACCGATCGACACTGATGTACAGGAGAATGCCGATGCTGACCTCCGGGCCCGACTTGAGAAACTGGAGCGCGACAGCCAGGAAAACCACCGCCTGAATGAAAAACGGGTAGTCCTCGCTGAGCTGAAGATCGAGGCAATGCGGGCGAACATGATTGACCTGGATGGCCTGCAATTCCTGGACATGAGCCAGGTCCGTTTGAGCGAAGACGGTAGCGTCGACGATGGTGCAGAGTTAATCGCCCGCCTGAAGCGCACCAAGCCTTGGCTGTTCGCTACGCCGTCGTCCTCCAGTATTGCCAAGGTCCCACCATCGGGTCCCACTCGACAAAAGTTGGCGAAAGACATGTCCGATGACGAGTATCGGATCGCGCGCGCCAATATTATCAAACGTTCCAGGCTTTGAATCAGAAATCGCACTCATTATGACTCACCAAACCTTTTCCCCGACCAAAGGCTAAGCTTTCATGGGCATCCAAAATTTTCCTGCCGCTCTCCAGCCAATCATTCAGCAAGGCTTCCTGGAACGCGAGTTTGAGCAGGCTCTCGTGTCACGTCTTGGCTATCGGGCCTGCGCAGATCGTGAAGACATCGCCGTTGGAATTGGTGAGACGCTGACCAAGACCCGCGCGGGCCTGAAGCCGACTGTCACTGTCCCGCTTGCCCCGTCTACAAATACAAACTTTGATAACGGACTTACACCGGGAAACTGGGGGGTGGAACAGTATACCATCACGATCAACCACTACGCGGCGACCATGGATCTCAATATGGTTACCTCCCGGGTAGGCATCGCGTCGCAGTTTCTGCAGAATGCCTACACCAATGGCGAACAAGCCGCACGCAGCCTCGACGAACTGGCTCGGAACGCGCTGTTTGCTTGTTATTTTGGCGGCAATACGAGAGTCCGGGTAACCTTGGGGAGTCCTGGTACTTCGGTTGCGGTGGACGATATTCGTGGATTCCAAACCGCGTTTGTCAATGGCGTTCAGCAGACCGTGAGTGCTTCCAATCCACTGACAGTGACAATTGGCTCGAATGTCTATACCGCCGTGGGCGTCGCCGCTGATGCAACGAACGTTTCGACGGCTTCTGGGGGAATCTCCGGAGTGTTGACGCTTTCTGGCAATGTGTCTGCCTCGGATGGCACCGCCGGCAACACTGTCACCGCTGCGACGGCATCGTCGATCATGCGCCCGTCGGGTCGCGGAAATACGTCACTCATTCTTGCAACCGATACCCTGAGCATGTCGTGCCTGCTGGATTCGGTTGCGCGTCTTCGCGTCAATGCCGTCCCTGAGATCGACGGAGCCTACAACTGCTATCTGGATCCCGTCTCCGCCCGTCAATTATTTGCTGATCCGGACTTCAAGCAGTTATTTCAGGGTGCGACGTCCGTGAACCAGGTGTTTCGCAAGGGCATGACCAACGACTTCCTCGGCCTTCGGTTCATGCCAACGACCGAAGTGTACATCCAGCCGCATCCCACCCTGCCAAACGTGATGATCCGGCGCCCAATCATCTGTGGTGCAGGAGCGCTGATCGAGGGCGACTTCGCGGGAATGGCAGCGGAGGATGTGGCGCCGGCAGACTCGATTGTTACAATGGTAAATGGTGTGGCCATGGTGACTCGCGAGCCGATTGATCGCCTGCAGCAGATTATCGCGCAATCCTGGTATTGGATGGGTGGGTTTTGTGCCCCGTCCGATACGACAACGAATTCGACAACCGTCCCGACCGCAACGAACTCGTCTTACAAGCGTGCAGTCATCGTTGAACACGCCGGCTAAACTGAAAGGCACGGAACTTTGTCACTTGGATCAGCCAATCCATTTCAGCCCGCGGCAACGATTGTCGTGGCATCCAGCACCGTTTCGGCCAACACCCAGTTTGCGGGTTGTGGCGACTCAGTGCTCATCACCAACCCGAATTCATCGTTGGCATATGTCAGATTTGGCTCCGATCCGACGGTGCAGGCGACCACGGGGGATACGCCGATCCTGCCGAACAGCAGGATCCTACTCCGGTGTGGTCCGCTGGTGTCATATTTCGCGACCATTCTTGCCTCGGGTAGCGGGTCGGTGATGTTCACCCGAGGCGATGGATCCAGTATTTGAACCCTCTGACGGACGCCGAGAAAATCGATGCGCGACGACATTGTGGTTATCCTGCTTACGGCGGGACGGCATCGGGCTTCTCGTCCTGGCGCTTCTTTCAGGTTTATGGGTTGCTGGAGTATCGACTCACTAATTTAGCAGACGGTGAACTCGTCGTGGTCAGGCGCTACCTGACAACGCTGGCTGGTCTCGAGGCCGCTATCCCCGGCGCTTCGGACAATCTCGATACGGACCAGGCTGCCGTATGGTCCAGGAACCCCAACGAGTGCCGGGATCGCGAGCAACTGTTCGATGGTTGGCGGACCCGTCTTTGCGCGTTCCTTGGCATTCCTCCTGGGCCGGGTATCCGTTCCAGTTCTCCCAATTTGATTGTGTGACATGGACGTCGACCACTTACAGGATCGCCTGTACTGGGGATTGAACCGCGTGGCGAATAAAATCGGGCGGATCACTGACGCCTATCGATCCAAAGGGGACTCGAACCCACTTGATCGATCGAACAGGTTTCTTCAATTGCATGCAGCCTTCAGTCGGGCCGATGGAAACTTCACTCAGCCTGTCGGTTACGAGGCTGCTCTATGGCGTGGCTACTTCGATGCCTCCTATACGCGCGTTGGCGACTATCTTGTTCACCAGCACGAGGTTTGGTTCATCGCCGCACAGCACAGCCTGTTGCCGATCCTATGCGTCAGAACGAATCGGGTCATATCAGTAACACGCCAGATAATCCCGACGACCAGCACTTCAAGCAGCACTTCGCCCACGGTGACCTCGATCAAGGTCATCTCACGGTGGCCGGTCAGCATGCTTGGAACAGGAACCGAGGGAAGGCCCATAACTGAGCTTCCTGGAGATACCAGGATACCCACTAGCATTGCGCTTTTGCCAGCCATCCACCGGCAAGTCTTGCAGCCAGCAGACGTCATTACCGACGAACTTGGTACAACTGGCATAGTCGTCGCCGCCGAACTCAGTGATCTTGGCTGGCGTCTCAACGTGCGGGCTGTCACAACCTGATGGCTGACTTATCAGACGTCGAAAATGCATTGGTTGTCCAGGTTACAGATGCATTATATCCGCAAGGTGTCTCTCAGGTCAGTATTGTCGGGACCACATGCCGGATATATCGCGGTTGGCCGCTAACCGCATCCCTGAACTCGGATCTCGCTGCGGGCATCGTTAATGTGGCCATCTTCACCGCACCCAAGCGGGATGAAGTGCCCGACCCCTATTTTGACCGATTGTATACCGCCATTTCCCCTACCAGCCTCACGGCATCTGTCTCTGGGCAATGCGTGACATTCGCCGGGCTCGTGGCAGGCAATCAGGTCGTTGGCCTGTTGGTCGACGGGGTACCATTTTCCTATCAGGTCAATGCCAATGACACCAACGAAAGCATCGCGGCGAACCTCACCGTCCTGATAAGCGCCGCGCGCCTCGCCACGGTCTCCGGCTCAACGGTCACGATACCTGGCGTCAGAACGATGATCGGACGAGCGGTCACGAATGGGACCGTTTCGAAGGGATTGCGACGCCAACGCCGGGAAATTCAGGTTAGCTTCTGGTGTCCCTCGGCTGCACTCCGCGATGCTGTTTGTCCGACTGTGGACATTGCGCTGACATCGTCGCCATTTATTGCGCTGACTGATGAGACGATGGCGCACGTTCGCTATGTGTCAACGCAGGTTTACGATCAATCACAGAATGCACTGCTTTACCGGCGCGACCTCTGCTACCTCTGCGAATACACCATCATAAGTGGAACAGTTGCGCCGGTCATGCTGTTTGGTGATCTGTTTCGCAATGGAAATACGTCATTCGTGTGATTTACAGATTGAAACGCAGCAAAATACGATACGCCCCCTGTGCTGGTAAGCAGTACCAAGGCCAGTCGCAACAGGGTCACAGGCAGGGCGGTTCAGCTGACCAGACGCTGTCCATTCTCATGGTGAGCGCAAGATCAGCGGTCCCGAGGTTACACGAAGCGAGGAACTTGGCGGCTCTCTCGGCATAGGCACGATTCTGGCGTCGCTGGCTCGCAAAGTTGTTCCCTGACTGTCGCCCTTTCGACCGAGAGACAACGGGTTTAGCTGCCAATGCCCGGCGGATCGTGGGAGGTAAGTCATTGTCTCATCGTTGAAGATATAGAGCATCGGCAGGCGCTCCACTTCGCCGGAAGTCCGGGTTGTTTTAGCGCAAGGCTGGCTCACTGCCACCGACGACAACATGTGCATTACGCCCGGCCAGGTCTTCCGTGATCTTTGAATCACTTGCGTACCGACAAATCACCATCGTCGTAGCACAACCCGAATCATCGAGGTTCAATACCAAATGCCAATCGTTCAGGCAGGGGCAATCAATAATACGGCACTGATTGTGCCGGACTTGTATGTCGAGATTGTACCGCCTCAGAATTTGATCCTGAATGGTGTCCCAACAAATATTCTCGGAATAGTTGGGACGTCTCCATGGGGCCCGGTCGGAACTCCGGTAATCGTGGGATCCATGCTGGACTATTATGCGAACTTCGGACCCATCATGCCCCGTAAATACGATATGGGTACGCAAGTAGCCACCGCCGTACAACAGGGAGCCCAGGACTTTCGAGGGGTCAGGGTCACCGATGGAACCGACACTTTCGCTTCGGCCGCGGTGCCTGGCACTGCCTTGACAATCACAGCACTTTATACCGGCTCGTTCGGAAACCAGATAGCGGTCACGCTGCAACCCGGCTCGCAGCAGTCGAGTTGGCGGCTAACTGCGAGCCTTCCTGGAGTCCAGCCTGAGGTATTCGATAACATCACCGGAAGCAGCGCCACGTTTTGGTTATCACTCGCAAGTGCGGTCAACGCGGGTGCTGGCGTGCAGCGTTCCGCATCCCGCCTGATTACCATTCAGCCGAATGGAAATACGAGCACGCCAACGAGCTTTTCATTAACCCTTGGTAGTGCCACTGCTGGGTCAGATGGCGCTGCCGGCGTAACCCCAACGCAGCTTGTCGGCCAGGACACCGCATTTCGTACAGGAATGTACGCCCTCAGAGGGCAGGGGTGCGGCCTGGCGCTGCTTGCCGACGCCGACGATTCCAGCACCTGGACCGACCAGGCCGGATTTGGTCTTAGCGAAGGGGTATATGTCATCCTCACCGGACCAGCCGGCGACGTGATTTCGGATGCGGTGGCGGTCAAGCAATCCGTTGGCCTTGATTGTTATTCCACAAAGCTAATGTTCGGCGACTGGCTTTGGTGGTCGGATCAGGCAAATGGCTTGATCCGCCTGGTTTCTCCGCAAGGTTTCGCCGCGGGCCGGCTGGCGAACCTGTCACCCGAACAATCAAGTCTGAACAAGCCGCTTTACGGCGTGATCGGCAGTCAGGTATCGGGTCAACCGCAATCCGGAGAGACGTTAACCTATTCTTCCGCCAACCTTGCTACTCTTTTTAGTGCAGGAATCGACGTCATCTCAAATCCCCAACCGGGTGGCTCGTATTGGGGCGTTCGAGGTGGCCTGAATTCATCGTCGAATGTAACGATAAATGGCGACAATTACCCCAGGCTAACCAACTACATCTCACAGACGCTCTCCGCCGGGATGGGTCAATATATTGGCCAGGTGATAACAGCCAGCCTGTTTCAGAATATTCGCGGAACACTTCTGTCATTCCTACAGAACATGTTGGGTCAGGGTCTGTTGGGCAGCACAAACGGTACGCTGCCATATAGTGTTATCTGCGATACCTCCAATAATCCACCGAGTAGGACCGGGCTCGGATATGTGCAAGCAAACGTTCAGATTCAATACCAGTCCATAAATGATGTGTTCATAATCAGTCTGGAAGGCGGGCAAACGGTGCAAGTCGCAATCCAGACGCTGCCAGCCGGCCAACCGGGACAATAGGAGTAGTACTATGGCTATTTCAGTGTTTTCGGTTGGACGGGATACTCAACTCGTTGTCGTTGGACCTTCGGGGACCATCGATCTCGCTCACGTAACATCATTTGAAAGTCGTCAGGTTACGCAGTCAGTTCGAGTGAATCGATTGGACGGCAGCCAGATGGGCATGGAGCTGCCGAAGGGTTGGGAAGGCAGCTTCGAGCTTGAACGAGGTGATTCAATTGTCGAAGACTTCATTGCAGGCACCGAGCAAAGTTACTACGATGGTTCAATAAGTGCGACCAGCACAATGTACCAATATGTGTCAGAGGTAGATGGATCGACGTCAACCTATCAATACGATTCGGTTGTCTTCCGCCTGACCAATGCCGGGTTATGGAAGGGTGATGCAGCAGTCAAGCAAAAACTTGAATTCTTCGGGTCTCGGAGGCGACGTATTTGATAACACCAACAGATCTCATTATTGCCAATGCCAATAAGACGCTTGAAATCATCGACGATCTGGGGCGACGGCTCACTGTTCGACGTATCAATGCGTTGGATCGTCTTCGACTGCTAAAGGCAGCCGGCCCAGTACTTTCACAAAATGATGCGTGGCTGAACATGGCAGCTCTGGCGGTCTCTGCCGTCGAGATAAATGGAATTCCTCGCCCGACGCCGATAAATGAGCGTCAGATCGAAGCGGCAGTTACCGAACTGGGTGATAGCGGTCTCCACGCGATCGCGGAAGCACTATCCGCTGACAATGAGCCTTCGTTATTGTTTGATGGTCCACCCGAGGGAAACGCCGAGGGCACGCCGATCTGACTGAATGTCTTTACCTCATTCGGAATGGCGTGCCATTCGATGTCGCATTCTCGCTTTCTGATCGGGATCGATGGGAATTTTGCCATGTTTTGCAAAACCCTTAGCTACGCTCCCGGTATCGTTAACTATCGAATCTCTGCATGACAAGCCGGGATTTATCCTGTGATGGCACGGTTAGTCTCTGGCATTGTGAATCGCACTGCGGATTGTCGAAAGTGGCTACTGTAATGCCCGTGCGGGCTACTCGGCAAACCCCACCGAACCTTCCCCGTCGGCAAAAGTATCAAAAGCCCGAGCAGCCGGGATTTTACCGAACGGCTATCACGACTCCAGTGCCACCGACCTGCAGTGCATTGATAACAATTCAGACCGAGAGCAGGTCGAGTGACCTGTTCATCTTCCATTCTTCCAGCCGTCGCGCCGGAGTCAACTGGAGCCAAATATCGTGTCGAATTCGTTGCTGACACTGGGACCTTTTTCCTTCGAGGGTCTCGAGTCACCTGGGCAAATCCACCTAAAGACGAAACAGCGCCTTGCGGTACACCATCTTGGTTCCGGATTTTCAACAATTGACTATCTCGGCGACGATTACGAGACCATTAG
>Ga0187867_10000185_pt1 | contig 57121 bp, 43 predicted proteins | sample June2016WEW_13_1_FD_132976 | JGI IMG/M metagenome (GOLD analysis project Ga0187867, IMG submission 132976) | Peatland microbial communities from SPRUCE experiment site at the Marcell Experimental Forest, Minnesota, USA - June2016WEW_13_10 | ecosystem: Environmental > Terrestrial > Soil >...
GCGTTTATGCGCTGCGTTCAAGCCCGGGGAATCGGGTAATGCGCGATCGCGCACGCAGCGCTGACCGTTCGTCAGGGTCACGAGTAGCAACTGCCCGAATTCCCAAATCAACAGCAGCAGGTCAAGAGGTAACCCGCGGCTGTCGAACGCTTGCGGCGCAGCTCTGCGCAGGTGATCGCCCCGCTTATCGCGCCTTGAGCGATGAATCCAGTCGATGAGCACGAGCGCGATGATGCCGCTCGGCGGCACCAGCAGCTTGCCGATTCCGACGAGCATGCCGACCGTGAGGCTGCGGTTTGCGGCTATCGATCGCTGCACGGGTTGGATCGACAACACCAGGGCGGCGCTGGCCGCGCCGGCCCAAATGGTCAATTGCACGGCCGAGCGCCAGTCTCCGAGCGTGGCCGCCAGCCATAATGCGGGCGCCGCGGCCAGCATGACGAGCGTTGGCCGCGCCGATTGCGCAAGATCCTCGCGATCCTCGTAGAACACGAACCAATTCTGCGCGACCATGACGAGCAGCAGCACGAGGCCGGCGAGCGGCAGGACCCAAGCTTGCTGTGGCTCGAACCCGTGCGCAAACCAGCCCAAGCAGAAATACGCGAGCGCTGCGAGCGCCGCGCCGGAGCAGATTCCGCCCCATCCGAGGACTTGGAGATTGCGCGTGCAGCGTGCGCCGACGGCGATCACCGCGAGCGTGCCGAACGAGCCGGCAAGTGCGACGAAAAGAATGACGGCTTCGGTAGGCATGGAATTTCTCAGTAGACCTCTCGTTGATAGATGCGCGAGGCGGGTCCGGGAAAGACGCCGAAGGTGGCGAGGCCGACGGGGCTGGTGGTGCTGCTCCAGGAGTATTGCAGCCAGCTCGGCGGCGTTGCGGTCACCGAGGCGGCGCCGGAGTTGCCGCTGCCGGGGGCGGCGAGGTTCAGGTTGAAGTTGCCGGCCGCGGCGGTCGCGAGGTAGCGCTCGGCGGCCGAGGCGGGCGCCGGGCAGCCCGCACCGGAAGCCCCGGGGCTGCCGCTGTCGCGCACACAGGTTTCGCCGGCGGTCAGATTGAGCTGGTAGTTGCTGAATGCGATCGCGGGCGCGACCGTGCAGCTGTCGGCGGTGTTGGTCGTGAAGCCTGCGGTCGGGTTCAGGTAATACTGCGTCGTCAATTGCATCGGCAGATCGAGCAGCTCGGAGCCGAGTGCATCGCGCAGCGCGAGACGGCCGTAGTACTGCGTGGGTCCGGCACTGAAGCTCATGCCGGTGCCGCTGCCGAAGCTCACCGGATTGGGCGCGGCGACGCCGTCGCTGTCGATGATGTTTTCGCTGAGCATGAGGTTGGCATTGAACGGCGCGATCGCGCTGCCGCGGACGAACTTCAGGCCGGTGCCCGCGCTATAGGTCAAGGTTGCCTGTCCGGTGCCGAGATCGACGATCGCCGGATCGACGCTCGTGGCCGGTAGCCCCGAGGTGTCGAGCGCCGGGCTCGCCGGCGTCGGCGTGTAAGTGCGGCCGGTGAGCGAGGCATTGGTCAGCTTGAGAAAGGCGCCGGTGTAGTTGCGGGTCGTTGCGCCGCCGAGCGCCTGGGCCGTGACGGTGATGACGGGTGCGATCGAATAGGTCAAGGGCTGACCGAGGTAGCTATAGCTGCCGGCCGTGCAGGCGGTGCCGATCAGCGGCGTGTTGAGCGCAACCGCGAAGCCGTTCGGCACGAAGCGCCCGACATCGGCGCTGCTCGTGCCGCTGACCAATCCGGTGCCGAGGTAACTCGCAACGCTCGGCGTCAAGCTGATGATGCCGACCTCGGGCCAGTTGAACGTGCTGCCGCTTGCCACACCGCCGCTGAAGGCGCCGAACGCGGCGGGGTCGTTGAGCGCGGCGGCATCGCCGCCCGCGGGCAGCAGCAGATTGGCGGCGAGGCTCACGCCCTGCGCCGGCGTCTCCTGACCGTAGTTCGGCGTTACGGCACCCGCAAAGTTCGATGCCGTGACGGTTGCCGAGAACGGCTGGCCGGCCGGCATGAACTCAGGCCCCGCGGCCGAACTCGCGCCCGGATTATTGCCGGGCGTGCCGAGCGCGGTATTGCAGGAGCCCGCCGCATAGCTCGTACAGTGGATGTTCGAGAGCGTGAAGTTGTACGGCTGCACGACGAACTGGCTCGCACCGACCATCGTGTTGCCCGAGGCGGCGCCGCTCTTGAGCGGAATATTGTAAGACGCGCGCAGCGTGACTTGTCCGACATCCGAGTAATTGAGCGCAATGGGCGCCTCGGCGTTCGCGGTGCTGAACTTGAGCGCCACGCTGGTCGAATTACTGACGCCGCCGTTCGGATTGGAGGCGATGCTGGTCGTGACCGCATTGTTGGTCACGGTCATGGTCTGTCCGGCGACGCAGGCCGCCGGGTTGTTGCACTGAAAGCCGAGATTGATGAGCACCGTCGTGCCGCTCGCAAATACGCTCGTGCAAGCCCCGGTGTTGGTGTCGGTGCGGATCGCCTGCAGCGCGAGATTTTGCGTCGAGGTCTTGCCGGCGATTTGCGTACCTATCGTGGTGCCGACGTTGGCGCCGTTGGTGATCCGAAAGCCCGAGGGGACGAAAGTCAGCGGCGGCTGTTGCGAGGGCAGCGCGGATCCCGATTTTTGCGTCGCCGTGCCGTCGACGACGTTGATCGTCACGGTCTCCGCGTAGGTATCGCGCAGCGACAGCGTGACCACACCGGCATCGGCACTCGAGTAGGTGTAGCTCGCGGTGCCGCTGTTCGAAGCGCCCGCGACGAACACGCCGGCGCCCGTGGTCAGTGACCAGTCGCCGTGACCGGTGCTGGTGCTGACCTGGATGGTCCCCGTGATCGGCACCGCGGTCTGGGTGCTGCTCAATGCCGTGATCGTCACCGGCGATGCCTGGCAGTTGACCGCAGTGCCCGCATCGCTGATCCCAAAATGATCGGGCGCGATTGGATTCGCCGGCAGGAAGGTCGCGATCGCGGCGGCCCACCCGCTCAAGCTTGGGTTGACCGTGAACGTGCTGCTCTGTATTCCCGTGGTCGTCAGGAGTTGCTGTGCGCCCGCACCGGCGGTGTCGCCCGAGTTTTGATAATCGACGGCCTCGATCGTGTATCCGGAGCTTGCGGCGATCGTGTTGCAACAGGACGCGGGATTATCGATACCGAATACCGACACGACGAGTTCGTTGCCCGAGCTGGTCGCCGCGGTCGTGGAGACGCTAGCGGCCGCGGAGCTGCCCGTCGCGGAATTGGATTGATCGGGTGCGCCCAGTCCCGAGTACTCGAGCGCGACCGCTTCGATCTGGGTCGCACCGTCGTTTCCCGGTGAGTTGATCGTCAAGGTCAGACCATGACCCGTCGTACCGACGTGGGCGTAGAACACACTCGCACTCTCGAACCATGCGCTTTGATCAATGACGCCTTCGGTGACCTGCGTATAGGTATTGCCGGCGCTGTCGGTGATGCTCAGCGACGGCGGGTTGTTTTCGCTCCAGGTCCAAACCAGCACGACGATTTCATCGCCGAGCGTGGGTTGCGAGCCGAACGCCGGCGATGTCGTCGTGATTCCCGCGGTCGTGCCGAATAGGCCGCTGTTCTGCACCAGCGCAATCTGTGCCGACGCCGGTCGTGCGTACAGGGCGGCGCAAAGCAGGGCGAGCGCCCAACGCAGGCGGCGCGCCGCGCAATGACGCGGCGCATTCGATCTGATGGTGCGCGAAATTGCGCTGACGATGTGCGGAATGGCGACGCCTCCTTGCTGGGACTGGTTTGGGCGAATCGCGCCTCTGCGTTCAAAGGTCGGCAGGCAAACCCCTAACTGAAGCGTTTGCGGGGAGTCATGTGACTCGCTTCACGTTTGCGGGCGGGCGCCGAATAGTGGAACATCCGCGCTGACATGATCTGGCAGCGACTGGCGTTGTTGGGGCTGCCGTTGGTTGCGCTGCCCGGAGTACATTGCGGGGCCGAATCCGGCTCCGAGCCGGCGTATTTCAGTGCGATGCCCGGCTTGGACGGTCCTTACCCCATGTCGCGCGAGGCATCGGGCACGAGCTGGCAGCCCGACTCGACGCCGTTATCGGGATCGCAGCGCATGGACGATCGTTGGATGACGATGTGGGGCGGGTTCGCGAATTTCATCGATGACGATCAGGGCGGCCCGCGCGGCGGCTCGAAGCTCTTCTCGAACAGCGTCCTGATGTTCATGGCCCGGCGCGAGCTCGATGGCGGCGCCTGCGGCGTGCATGCGATGCTTTCCGCCGACCCCTTGATGGGCAAGAGCGGTTATCCGGAGCTGTTTCAGACCGGCGAAACGGCCGACGGCGTGCACCCGTTGATCGATCGCCAGCACCCTCATAATTTATTGATGGAAGCCGCGGGCACTTGCAGCGTGAACCTCTCGGCCGACAACGCCGCATACGTTTATGCGGGAATAGCGGGCGAGCCTGCACTCGGGCCTCCCGCATTCATGCATCGATTCTCGGGAATCGACAATCCCGAGGCGCCGCTGAGCCACCACTGGCTCGATTCCACGCACGTCACCTATGGAGTCGTCACCGGTGCTTACGTTTGGAATCGAGTCAAACTCGAAGCATCCTCGTTCAACGGGCGCGAACCGGACCAGAATCGGTACGATGTCGAGTTGCGCAGCTTCGACTCGTATTCGGCGCGATTGTCCTACAATCCAACGCCGGACCTCGCGCTGCAAATCAGCTCGGGGCGCCTCGCGAGTCCCGAACAATTGCAGCCCGCGGTCGCCGTTCACCGCAGTACCGCATCGGCAAGTGTCAACCGCATGCTCGCGCGAGTCCAATGGCAGACGACCGTTGCATTTGGTCGCGATGATCCACAGCCCGGAACTGCGAGCGATGCTTGGCTCCTCGAGTCGGCATTGGTATTGTCCGATGCGCATACCTGGTTCGCGCGCGCCGAGCGCGTCGCGAAAGATCAGCTGTTTTTGCCCGGACAAGTGTTGTACGGCCGCACTTTCACGATCAATAGTCTGTCGCTCGGCTATATCCATGATTTCACGCATCTGGGACTCGCGCGAATCGGCATCGGCGGCTTGGTCAGCGCGTATCGCTATCCTTCGGTATTGAACGCGAGCTACGGCGACGGGCCTATCTCGTATTTGCTGTTCCTGCGCGTGCGCCTTTAGCCCCGCATGTGACGGACGTATGACAAGCGCACCGACAAATTTCCAGGTTTCCTGACTTAGATCAGTTCTTTGGCCATCGCTCATCAGCCGAGACGATTATCGTTGCACATCCTCAAAGGAAAGATAGGCGTTCGATCCGTGAGCAGCGAATAGGAGTCAATGCGTGAGTCAATTCATGAGCAAAGTCGAGACGCTGCGCTGGGACGACCATCGCTTCTACCACCAGTCCCGCGTCAACCAGACTCTGCACCTGATCAGCGCGGTGAGTTTCTTGGTCGCCTATGCGATGCTGTTCATCGACCCCGCGGTTGCCGGTCTCCTCGGCTGGCTCGTCGGGATGGTGACGCGGCAGTCGGGCCACATCTTCTTTGAACCGCGCGGCTACGATCACATCAACGCGGCTACCGACGAATACAAGGAGTCGATCAAGGTCGGCTACAACATGCGCCGCAAGGCGATCTTGATCGGTGTATGGCTCACAGTGCCCGCGCTGCTGCTGCTCAGCCCGAGCCTCTTTGGGCTGATTCAGCCCGGCGTCGGCTTCAAGGGTTTCGTGCATGACGTGGGCCTTCTGTGGCTCGCATTGGGCGTGGGCGGCGTCCTGTTTCGCACCGTGCATCTGTATTTCTTGCGCGGCCCTGCATGGAGCCTCGCGTGGGCCACGAAAATCCTCACCGATCCGTTCCACAACATCCAGATTTATTGGCGATCTCCCTGGGCGCTGATCTGCGGCGAGCGGTTCGATCCGATCGAGCCGCAGGAAAACGAACAGCAAGCTGCGTCGAATGTCAGGCGTTGACGTCGACGACGATCCGCCCGCGAACCTTGCCCTGAAGTATCTCGGCGGCAATCCTCGGTACCTCGGCTAGCCTTGCGCCGATCGTCATTGTATCCAGCTTGTCGAGCGGCAGGCCGACTCGCAGGCGATTCCAGACCGCGATGCGCCGCGATTTCGGGCACATCACGGAGTCGATACCGAGAAGATTCACGCCGCGTAGAAGAAACGGAATGACGGTGTGTTCGAGCTTGCTGCCGCCGGCCAGCCCCACGGCTGCGACCGAACATCCATATTTTGTCTGCGCCAGAACGCGCGCCAGCGTGTTGCCGCCGACCGAATCGATGCACCCTGCCCAACGCTCGGCCTCGAGCGGACGCTTGGCGGGCTCCGCAAACGAGGAGCGATCCACGACCGCGGTCGCTCCGAGGCTCTTTAGATAATCGTGCGTTTCCGCACGGCCGGTCGAAGCGACGACTTGCATTCCAAGCGTCGCGAGGATCGCCGTGGCGACCGAGCCGACTCCGCCGGCCGCACCGGTGACGAGAACCTCGCCCGATTCCGGCGTCAGGCCATGGGACTCGAGCGTCATGACTGCAAGCATCGCGGTAAATCCGGCGGTTCCGATCGCCATCGCCTGGCGGGTGCTGAGGCCCGCCGGCAACGGCACCAGCCAGTCGCCGCTCACCCTGGCTTTTTGCGCGAGGCCGCCCCACTGCACTTCGCCGACGCGCCAGCCCGTGAGCACCACTTTGTCCCCGGGTCTGTAAGCGGGGTCAGCGCTCTCCAAGACGCTGCCGGCGAAATCGACGCCCGGCACATGCGGAAAGCGCTTCACGAGGCCGCCGGCGCCGGTAACGACGAGACCGTCTTTGTAGTTGACGGTCGAATACTCGACCGCGACGGTGACGAGGCCCGATGGTAAGCTCGACTCATCGAGAGTTTGAACCGAGGCGCTGACCGCGCTGCCGCTATTGTCGATCACCATTGCCTTGAACATTTGCACTTCCCCTTCGTGTCTCGCGAATTCTATGACTTTTGGCGATTATTTCGTATTCGCGTTACCAATGTTAGGTTTTGTCGGAATCCATTCAGGCTTGCTGCCGAGTCCGGTGCGTCCAATGGCAATCGAGAATCAATACCTCTTCACGCAACAGGAAGCACTGGAGCGAGCTGCGGATGAACCGGACGAATTACCGCCGTCGCCACGTGTGACACCTGTCGATCTATATCCGCGATGGGCATCGTGACGCGCTCCCTGCGCCCGGACGCGGGCGTTGATTCCGCATGGCAGCCGACCGCCTCCGGCGATGCGGTGCTGCGGCTGTCTTCGGTATTCGCGGGCCGTGTCCCCGCGCTGCAGATGGATTTCGTATTCAAGGACGGCGGAGGTTTTGTCGTCGCGCGGCGCGCGCTCAGCCGCTCGATGCCGACGGAGTATGCGCTCGATTTTCGGCTGCGCGGGCGCGGTGCCGTCAATCAAGTGGAACTGAAGCTCGTCGATACGACCGGTCGGAACGTGTGGCGTCGCGTGTTCAAGGACCCGCATCTCACCACACGATGGCGGCGAATCCGGGTTGAGAGCCATGAGATCGATTTTGCCTGGGGCCCGGCCGGAGGCGGCAACATCTCGCAGCTGGGATTCGTCGAGTTTGCGGTAATCGCCACTGAACGCGGCGAGGGCATGCTGGGGATTGCCGATCTGGCGATTGAAGATTTGAGTCCCAGAGAAGCGCCCAGTGCGTATGCGTCGAGCACCTTGGCGGGCTTCGAAGCCGCGGGAGTGCTGGGCAAATCCGGCTGGAGGCCGCGAGTCGACGATAGGCGCCCTTGGATCGTCATCGATTCGCATGAGCGGCGGACGTTCGGCGGCCTGATCATCGATTGGCTGAGCGCTGCGCCGGCGAGCGGCTTTCGGATTCGCGCGTCGATGAGCGGCCGGCGCTGGAAAACGATTTACGCGGCCTCGTCTGCGGGCGGCAAACGCAATTACGTCTATCTACCGGCTGCGAAGAGCCGATTTCTTCGTCTGGAGCTTGACGAACCGTCGGCAGGGGCGGCGCTGAGCCTGCAATCATTCGAGTTCTCACGCTCGATCGATGCGTTCTGGCACGACATCGCCATGAGCCAAGCGCGCGGCTGGCATCCGCGCTGGCTGCATCGCGAGCAAAGCTTGTGGACGCCGATCGGGACCTCGCACGGTGATTACTGTGTGCTCATGAATGAAGATGGCATGGTCGAAGTGACGCTTGGCTCCTTTTCGGTTGAGCCGATGCTCTGGATCGACGAGCGGCTCTTCACTTGGGCCGACGTCAGCGCGCGACAGGAACTGCTCGAGGACTGGATGCCGGTGCCGTCCGTGATTTGGGAAACTCCCGCATGGCGTCTGCACATACGGGCCGAGGCGACGCAGAGCGGCGTTTTGCGGCTGCGCTATCGATTCGAGAACCTGACCGATCATTCCATCTCGGGTCGCCTGTTCCTGCTGCAGCGTCCGTTTCAAGTCACGCCGCCCTGGCAAAGTTTTCGCACGCTGGGCGGGGTCAGCCGAATTCGAGATTTGGTATGGCGCGAGGCGGCCGTTTGCATCAACGAAGCCACGCGCCTCGTGCCGTTGTCGACGCCCGCGGGATTCGCAGCGATGTGCTTCGACGACGGCTTCATGGCCTCGCATCTGCTCAACGGGAAGCTGCCGGGGAAGGCCGAGGTGCATGATCCATTCGGCTTCGCCACGGGCGCGCTCGCTTTTGATTTGCCACTGCAAGCGCATCAGGCCTGCGAGACCGTCGTCTGTTGTCTGCCCGCGGCTGTGGAGCGCTCGCCCGCAGATGAGCCGGCATTCGACTGGGGCGCCAGGCTTGCGGTCAACCAATGGAGCGGAAATGGTTGGATCACGACCGCAATTCACGCGCTGTTGACCGCGACGGCGCACATCCTGGTGACACGCTCCGGTCCCGCGTTGCAGCCCGGGCCGCGCCGCTACACGCGCTCTTGGATCCGCGATGGCGCAATGATGAGCGCCGCTTTGCTGCGTATGGGTCACAGGGACGAAGTTCGGGAATTCATCGCCTGGTATGCGCCGCATCAGCGCGCCGACGGATTTGTGCCTTGCTGCGTCGACCGTGAGGGCACCGATTGGCTCGTCGAGCACGATAGCCATGGACAATTGCTCGCGCTGCTCGCCGACTATTATCGATATTCATCGGATACTCATTTTCTCCAGGAATCATGGACGTTCGTCGACCGGGCGGTCGGATATATCGAGCGCATCCTCGAGCCGGATGGACTGATGCCGAAATCGGTGAGCCATGAGGGCTATCTCGCGCAGCCCGTGCATTCCTATTGGGACGATTTCTGGACTCTGCGCGGCTTGCGCGACGCGGTCTTTCTGGCGCAGGCGCTTGGGGTTGGCGACTCGGCACGGCGCTGGCAGACGCTGTGCACGCGCGTCGCTGCCGCGCTATTCGCTTCGATTGATACAACCCGCTCGCGGCGCAAGCTGGACTTCATTCCAGGCAGCATCGAGTGGGCGGATTTCGATCCGACCGCGACCGCGAATGCGATTGCCTTGCTCGATGTGCCCGACGGGCTCGACCGTGCCGCCGTCGAGCGCACATTCGATACCTACCTCGCCGAATGGCACCGTAAACGCAATGGCTCCGTGGAGTGGTCGAACTACACGCCTTATGAAATCCGCATCATCGGCGCCCTGGTGCGCTTGGAAAAACGCGACGCGGCGCTCGAGCTATTGCAATTCTTTCTCTCGGATCGTCGGCCGCCGCCTTGGAACCAATGGCCCGAGATCGCCTGGCGCGACCAAAGGACGCCGGCCCATATGGGCGATCTGCCGCACACGTGGATCGCCGCCGAATATGTACTCGCGGTGCGCAGCCTGTTTGCCTACGAGCGCGAAGCCGATCAATCGCTGGTGCTCGCGGCGGGTCTCGCGCCCGAGTGGATCGAAGCGTCCGGCGCACAGGTGAATCGCATGCCGACGCTCTACGGCAACCTCAGTTACTCGTTGCGCAAGGTGGGTGCCGACACTCTGCGATTTGACATCGGAAGCGAAGTTCGTGCCAAATTGATCCTGCGGCCGCCGCTGCACGGTCCGCTGCGCAGCGTGACGGTCAACGGCAGCGCGTATAGTCTTTTCGATGCGAATTCGGTGACGGTCCTGGAGACGCCTGCGCAGGTTACCTGCACTGTGGGCGGCAGCGCGTCCGGCTAGAGCGCGTCCGGCTGGGAGTAAACCGAATGTCAGATCATCGTAGCAATCGTCCGCTGACCATCGCCGGGCATACGCCGAGCTTCGATGCGCTCGCGCAGCTCAAACCCTGGACGTCGTGGACCGCGGCGCTCGATTTGGAAATGAACTTCTACCGGCAATGTCCGCTCGAGCACGGCTATCCGCGCTTCGTTTGCACGACGTTTCTCGATGGCGCATGGACTCCGAGTGCGGATCGATGGGATACGATCCCCTCGACCCAAAACGGCATGGGTATTCTTTCTTATCTAAAATTCAATGCGCTGCGCGGCAACGGCGACCGCTTTTACCTGCAGACCGCGTGTTCGATGGGTGATTATTTGGTGCAGGAGGCGTTGACGCCGAGGGCGGGAAAATACCCGGCGTTCACGCGCTCGACGGGATTGCGCGATCGGTTTCCGCAACCCGCGGACGCAGGATCGCAAGCCGATCGACCCTACGAAATCGAGCCCGATAAGGGCGGAATAGCCGGCTACGCGTTATTGCGGCTCTTCGACGCCACCGGTGTGGACAAGTACTTGGCGCAGGCCTTGCAAAATGCGCGGGTACTTGCCGCTAATCAGCGGGACGGTGACGCATCCAGTTCGCCGTGGCCGTTTCGGGCGGACCACCGCAGCGGCGAAGCGCGCGGGCCGGTCTCGGGGAATATGAGCTATATCCTGCGGCTGTACGATGATCTGCTCGAGCGGGGTTACGGCGAATTCAGCGGTCCGCGCCGCTCACTATTCGAGTGGATCAAGCGCCATCAAATTGCCAGCGCCGCCGGCGATGGGGCGCTGTTTGCGCAGTTCTTCGAGGATCACGATACGCCCACGAACCGCTCGGCCTGGGCGCCGCTGAATCTAGCGCGTTATTGGCTCGAGAAGCAGTCGCTGCTCGATGCGGATTGGCGTGCCGACGCCGCGACGCTGATTGAATTCGTACGCCGGAATTTCACGCACAAGGAATTCGGCATCACCGTTTGCCACGAACAGGATGAGGACAAAAACGCATGGGGCGGAATCAACGCCACGTACGGCGCGGTGCTCGCGCTGTTTGCGAAGGCGACCGGGTCATGGCCCTTGGCGCGCGAAGCTCGGCAGGCATTGGATTTCACTCTCTACTCGATCGACGCGCAGGGCCGCCCGCGCGACATGCACTTGAACCCCGCGCCCGGCGGCTGGCAGGAGGACGCGCATATGGACGTCATTCACAATTATGTCGATGCATTGCGCGCCTTTCCGCATTGGGACGAATCCTAATCCGGCGGCGAATTGCCGTCGGTCTTGTCGTTGATCAGGTGCAGAACACGCGTGAAGAGCTTTTCCTGCGCGCCTTCCCGTCCAATGTATATGAAGCCGGTGTGCGCGAGTTCTTTGGCAAAGACGTCGTTGATTCGCTCGAGCGTGGGCTTGTCCAGCGTATCGAGTACCTCGTCCATGAGCAGCCAGGCCGGCTTGCGCAGCACGACACGCGCGAACACCAGGCCCTGTTGTTCATCTTCGGTCAACACCTGGTCCCAGCGCCGGGCGGAGTCGAGCTGCGGTACGAGCCGCGCAAGGCCGAGCCGGGAGAGGGCGTCGGCAAATGCCTGCGCGCTCAAGGGTTCGATCGTCGATGGATAGGTGAGTATCTCGCGTAGCGTGCCCGGGGGCAGGTAGGCCGTACGCGGGATGTACATGATCGATTCCCCCTTCGGCCGGGCGATGCGTCCCGCGCCCAAGGCCCATAGACCCGCGAGCGCGCGGAACACCAATGTCTTGCGCGTACCGGATTCGCCGACGATCAGGATGCGCTCACCGGGCTTGACCCGTACGCTCTGTTCGGCGAGTCTGGTGCTGCCCGACCGGGTGGCAATCGCAAGCTTGTCGATCCGAATTTCGCCGGCATCGCCGTCGATCATCGAGATGCAATTCGCCACTTCCTGCGGTGCATCGGCGCCGATCATCGCGCGCCGGAAACTGGCGACACGCAGCAGCGTCGCACGCCAATCGGCAATCGTGCTGAAGTTGTCGACGAACCAGCGCAGCGAGGATTGCACTTGCATGAACGCACCCGAGGCCAGCATGAGTCCGCCGAAGGTGATCTTTCCAGCAAAGTACAGCGGTGCAGCCGCGATGATCGGCGCGACGATCGTGACCCAGCCGGAGCCGGCGGTTACCCAGGTGAGATTGGTAAGGCCGATGACGAGGCGGCGCATCGCGGCGAGCACGTGGGCGAGATCGAGCTCGATGTGGTGTGCTTCATCCGCTTCGCCACCCGCCAACGCGATTGCGTCGATGTGATCATTGATGCGCACCAAGGAATAGCGCAAGTCTGCCTCGCGTGCGTAATGCTCCGCGTTGCGGTCGACCAGGCTCTTGCCGACCCAATAGCTCATCAGCGACGCGGACGCGGAATAGATGATGGCCGCCCAAACCATATAGCCGGGAATTACCACGTCGCGGCCGCCAATATGAAACGCGAACTGGCGCGAGATATTCCACAGTACGCTTATGAAAGTCAGCAACAGAATCGACGCCTGCAGCAGGCCGATCGCGAGATCGGAGGAAAGTTCGGTGAGGTGACGCGCATCTTCATGCATGCGTTGATCCGGGTTGACGCCGATCTGTCCCGCATGCGCGAGACGGGAAGCCCGGCCGGGCAGCATCCAATGGCGGATCAGATCCTCGACCAAGCCCTCGCGCAATTTGACCTTCGACATTTCTCCGAGATATCGCTGCACGACATTGAGCACGAGCAGCGCTCCGGCGATGAGGCCGAAAACTCCGAGTTGTTCCAGAAACCCCGCGAAGTCGCGCCGCGAAAGTGCGTCGTAGAACGGCTTGTTCCAGTTGTTGAGTAGAATCTGGCCATACGCGGTTGCGGCGATCACGATGAACAGTGCTCCGGCCTGCATAAATAGCGTGTTGCGAACCGGCGAGGTCCACAGCGCTTGGTACATCATCGTGAGTTCCGGCACGAGGCCCGCGTTCGCCGTGGCGCCGGTTGCGGTTGCGGACGCGGATGCGGAGTCCGGTGTATCTCCGGGCGGCTTTGACGTCATTTTTGCTTTACTCCGGGATGTATTTGCGGACAAACCGATTATCGCAGGGGATTCAACCGATGCAATCGAGGCGGCCATGGCTACGCAGGTCATGCGCTGCTGGTATCCTCGCCGATGTGAATTCATCGCAAGGAATCCGCACCGGGTTCCGAGGGTAGCTCACTGAGCGAATCGCCACTTGCGGGCCGACGAGTATGGGATTTGCCGGTGCGCGTCACGCATTGGCTTCTTTTCATTTCGGTTACGGCAGCGTGGATCACCTCGAAGATCGGCGCAAGATATTACGAATGGCATGAATACTGCGGCTACTCGGTGTTGGTACTGGTGTCCTTCAGGCTGATCTGGGGCTTCGTCGGAACACGCTATGCGCGATTCAGCGAGTTCTTGCAGGGACCGCGCCGGATCGGCGCCTATCTTCGTAAACTCCTTGCGCGCTCGGATGCGCAGCCGAGCGTGGGCCACAATGCGCTCGGCGGATGGTCTGTCGTGCTGATGCTCGCAACGCTGTTCGTGGAGGCGGCCACGGGTTTGTTTGCGAAGGACGAGATCGATCACACCGGGCCATTGTTCGGATGGGTATCCGCGTCCTTGGGTGATTCATTGACGAAATATCATCAGGGGGCATTCGAGGTCTTGGAATTGCTCATCGGTGTGCATATCGCCGCGATCCTGTTCTACGTGTTCGTGCGGCGCGAAACTTTGGTGCTGCCGATGTTGACCGGGCGCAAGCCTTCCACGGTGGTCCCCGACGGCGCGCAGATCGGCGGTTCGCGTGTTTGGCTCGCGGTCCTCATCGTCGTACTCATCGGCGCCGCGTTGGCGCTTGCGATCCGCTCGGCGCCGCGAGCCCCGGTGCGGGTGTTTTAGCCGATCAATCGTCGATGTGATCGTGGCTGCCGATGCGCCCGAGCCGCCAATACCCTTCGGCGGATACCTGACTGCGGTCAAGGCCGCACGCGAACAGTTCGTTGCGCATGGCGCGCGAGTCGATCGGCTGGAACTCGCGCGGGTCCCCGATTTGGATGAAGGCATACGCCAACACGTCGCTGTCGATCAAGCGGGACGCGGGCTCATAGCGTCGAATCGCGTAATGCCTGCGCAAGGTTTCGCCCGCGGGAGCGGGAATCAACACGATGAGTTCCTGACCGGGATTCGGCTTGAAATCGCCAAGATCCGCACCCGTGAGTTGGATGCGCCGCATGCGCGGCCTCAACTGCCATACTGCCACTACGCGCAGCGCCCATTGGCGGTCGTGACGGGCTGCCAAGGCGGTGTTTTCGAGCGCGGCGCGCTGCGTTGCTGGGTCAGTCGAGGTCATGCTATCCAAGCCATTACTTCCATTAAAATATATCTGTCCAGTTGAAAGTCGCCCTAATCTTGCTAAGATAGCTTATAAGATATATCGTACAAAGGGAATGCAAGAGGGGAGACTTTGATGTCGTATGAGATGGCAGGCTGCGCGCTACGCGCCGGTGGATCCCACGGCGAGCACCCTGGCGGTGGTCGTCCCGGCGGCGGCCGTCCGATGGGGGGCGGGCGGCGCTTCGGCGGCGGTGGTCATGGCGGCCACGGGCTGCGCGCGGGGCGGATCCTGGTCGCCGCCGATTTGCAGCTGATCATCTTGGCGCTGTTGGCCGAAAAGCCGCGCCATGGGTATGAAGTGATCAAGGCGGTCGGCGAGCGCTCCGACGGCTTTTACACGCCGAGCCCGGGGATGGTCTACCCGGCGCTGAGCTATTTGGTCGACGTCGGCTATGCGCATGTCGAGGCGCTGGATGCGAAGAAGCTCTATACGCTGACCGATGAAGGGCGCAGTCACGTATCCCTGCAGCATGAGCGCATCGAGGCCCTGTTCAGCGAACTCGCGCGCGTCGGCAAGAGAATGGCGAGCGCGAAGCGCGCTTACGATGCCGAGCGCGGCGATGAGCCCGACGGCCGATCGGCCTCTGACGCGCTCGCCGCCGCACGGCGCGAGTTCAAGTCCGCATTATTTGACGTCCTAGACGCGCCGCCCGAAGAACAACGACGCGCCACGGAGATCCTACAGCGTGCAACCGCCGAGCTGCGCGGAAAAAAATAGCGCTCGGCGCGCAGCATTTTTCCGCCGAGTAGGGCGCGTATTATGGAGCGGCATCAGCCGCGATTCTCTGCAGATCCGATCGCGAGAAATCAATATTTGAACCCTTGGGGGCAATTCACCATGCGAACTTCAAGTATGCGCATTGTCGTCTATCTCGGTCTGGCGGCCTGCCCGCCAGGCCTCGCGTGGAGCGCAGCGGCCGGCGATCCAGGCGCCACCACCGCGAAAGTGAGCATCACGGCGCATGGGCAGGCGCTGTCGTTGCAGCGCGACGAGCAAATCGCGCTGATGTTTCTGACCGCAATCTCCTCGCTCGAGGATGATTGCATGCGGCATGCCGGCCGCGGCTGCTCGATGGACGAGTTGGTGAATGGCGGCGTCCAGGGCGCCGACAAATGGAAGATTAACCGGCTCAAATTCGACCCGCGCACCAGCGACCCGAATTACACCTACACCCTGAACGCCGGGGATACGAATTGGGAGGCGAAGGCCACGCCGAAGAAGCCCGGCCTGGGCGGCTTCTACTTCGTGAAGGCCGGCTTCGGCTTCGCGAAGGCCTTCTATAATCCAAAGGGCGAGGCATCGATCGCGTCGACCGAGACGGACGGCTACAACATCGAGAACGACAGCTTCGTCGCTTATTAGCAAGGCCACGGCAAAGCGAAGCGGCCGCGCTGACTATCGCAACAGCAAGCTGATCGTCATCGTCATCGCGAAGCCGGCTCCGGCCGGCACCATGAAGACGCCGGGCTTCTCACGGAAGTCTCCGGAATATCCTTGAGGATCGGCGACGCCGTGCCAGGGCTCGATGCAGACGAAGTTGGCCCGCGGTTTCGTCCAAACGCCGAGAAATGGCGCGTCGGGAAAGCCCACGCGGATTCGCGGGCCATCGTTCGCACCGTAGATTACAAATCGGCTTTGGACATCGTCGAAGATGATGACGTCGTCTTCAAACAGGGAGTCCGTGAGCGCGAGACGACGTTGGATGATCGGCGTGACATGTCTCTCAGGCGTCAACAGCCCAGCGGCGTCGAGGCGCCTCGCGGGCGAGGGTTCATCGGCCGCAAACTCGATAAAATGCGACGAGCGCGCCTGCCCAAATGGCAGCGGCCACTGAAATCCAGGGTGGTAGCCGAAGCTCGCGGGCATCGACTCCTCGCCGTGGTTTCGTACCGCTGTCGTAATCGACAGCGTCGCGCCATCCAATGCAAACCGGACGTCCAATTCAAAATTGAAGGGATAGCGTTGAAGGCTTGCCGCATCGGCTTTCAAGCGGAACACAGCGCTCGCGGCGCCAGAATCGACGATCTCGAAGCGGCTGCCGCGCGCGAAGCCGTGCCTGGAGAGATGGTAAATCTTCGATCCGAGGCGATAGGTGCCGCCGGCAAGAGCCCCAACGATGGGGAAGAGCAGCGGTGCGCGCCCGGCCCAAACCGACGCATCGCCAGTCCACAGCAAATCGCGTCCAGATTGATCTCTGAGCGTCGACAGTTGCGCGCCCAGAGGATCGACCTCGGCACTTAGCTCGTTGGACCTAAGGGATAGCCACTGGCTGTGCTGGATTGACATGTTCGGTAAGTTTACGCGTCGAGCGGCGCCTGTCACGGGCATTTCGCAGGGGAACCGGGCTAGGTCGGCGCCGGTCTTCTTTCCTGCAGTTGCTTTTTCACTTCTTGGTCGGTCAATCGCGCGTCGTAGATTGAGCGTGGATCCAGAGTGCGGGCGACGATCGTGGCGATGACGACCACGATCAATAGCGGCAACATAAAGGATCGGTCTCGGGCGGTCAGTTCCATGATCAACACGACCGAAGAGATGGGGCCGTGAGTCGTGGCGGCCAGAACGGCGGCCGCGCCCAGAACTGCGAAGAGTCCTTGCGGAACTCCCGGCCAAATCCAAGACCAGGCGATTCCGAGAACACCGCCGAACAGCGCACCCAGAGCCAATGACGGAGTGAATAACCCGCCTGGAACACCGCTGCCGAGGCACATGACCGTTACCAGAGGTCTTAGAACCAGCAGAGCGACCATGAGTAAAGGGGCGACCTGGTTGGTGAACGCGAGTTGCGCAATTTCCTTGCCGTTTCCGAGCACTTGCGGAAATGCAATCGAAAGCGCCCCTAGCAACCCTAGCGCGACGCTCGGCGCAATCAGCCGCCGCCAGCCCTGCGGCTTATTGCGGTCCGCCCAAGCCACGAGACGAACGTATCCAACGGATACCAAGCCGATGACCGGTCCGGCCGCCAATGCCCAGCAGACTACCGATGCGGAGAGAGGATAAGCGGGAACGGAGTATGTCGGGGCGTTCGGCAGCATGCACCAAGACACCGCGGTGGCAATGGCCGAGGCGAGTAGCGCCGGCAGTATGAGTCTGAGCGCCAATACGCCACGCAGCACTTCGAGCGCGAACAGGGCGCCGCCCAGGGGCACGCCATAGGCTGCAGCCAGTCCGGCTCCAGCGCCGCAGGCCACCAGCAGTCTGCGTTGCTCGTCGGACAGCTTGACGCGGTCTGACAACACATTGGCAATGACCGCCCCGGCTTGTTTCGGCGCACCTTCACGGCCGAGCGATGCACCCATACCGACCACCACGATCGAAAGAAGCGCGCTGGCGAGCGTGCGCAAAGCGGGAAGACGACCGGCGTAGCGGGTGATCGCTTCGGTGATGTCGATACCGTTGGCGCTGGATAGGCGTTGAAGAAAAAATTGGGCCGCCCCGGTCAGGACACCGGCGCCCAACAGCACCAGCAAATGTCGCGGATATCGAGCGTGCGCGGCTGCGTCGACGATATCGGGGCCGGGCCATACGAAATGCTCGATGCTCTGCAGCAGCAACGTCAGCACACCGGCGGCGATGCCTGCGCCGATACCGGTCAACAGGATGGCCGCCCAAAACGCGGCGGCCGCCGGGCTCGTGAGCGTCGGCGGAATATCGCTGTGATCGTATTGCGGATGCTCCGGAAGGGGTGCGTGCATTTGAAGTCCGCTCTTCAAACAGCTCGGTTAAATGCGACCGGCGAGAGCGGCAGGGACACAAGAATCTTGGTGCCTTCGTTGTGCCTGCTTTCGATGTGTAGTTCGGCGCCAATGAGCTCCGCTTGTTCGCGAAGCCCGATGATGCCGAAGTGATCGGGGAGCAGTACTTGTGGGTCGAAGCCAACGCCGTTGTCCTCGATTTGCAGCTCCAAATGCGTGCCGTTGACGATCTGCAATCGGACGATGACCCGCGTTGCCATTGCGTGTTTCTCAATGTTGCGTAGCGCCTCAAGAGCCATCCGTAACAACGTCTCGCCACGTTCATCGCCAAATCGAGCGGCTTCGTCGTCGGCGCTGAAATCGCCGGACAAGCCCGTACGATCGATGAATTTGCCGAACGCGCTCGCCAGCGCGGGACCTAGGCCGGTTTCGCGTACCGCATTCACGCGCATCTGTGTAATGGCGCTGCGCGCTTCGGACAGGCCCTGGTGAGCCACTTGCTCGGCACGCTCCAGTTCACCGGCGAGCGCAGCCGGATCCCTCGAATGCAGCCGGCGAAGCAAGCGAATCTCGCTGAGTATCGCCATCATTGAATGCGCAAGGGTATCGTGCAGATCCCGCGCGATCTTCAGCCGTTCGCGTACGACCGCCGCGTAACGCGATTCTTCCGCGAGTCGCTCCACTTCATGCGTCCTGATGGAGACGCGGCGTTCGAGTTCGCGACGTTCTTCTTGAAGATCCCCAAGAATCTTCGCGAAGGCGCGCCCCAGTTGCGCAACCTCATCGACTCCGTCCGGAACTTCGATCTTGGCTGTGTCATCTTGCCCGACATTCGTGACGGAGAGGGCGAGGTCTCTGAGCCGCCTGGTCAAATGCCGTACGCCGAAGGAGCCGATCAGCGCCGTCAAGATGCCAAGGCCGAGCGAAACCCACAAAATGCGAATCGCAACCGCGTCTGCGCGTTGGTAAACACGCTCATTGGGCTCACAGAGTTGGACCTGCCAGCCTAACGCCGAGATTTCGTTGCTGGCGCTCAAGGGCGAGCGCGAAACGAGGGATTGTTGTCCATTCGGAAGTCGCTCGAATTGCGGCGCACCCGTCGCCGCGTCGAGAGCATCCGGCGCCGGTTTGACGGCTTCGGATCGATTCGTCGCAATGCCGTTCCATGGTTTGTCGCGAAACTCCTTCGGCCCAACGAGCACAATCCCGTCTCGATCGAGGACGAACGCCTGCGTGGAGCCTTCGGGATTTTCTTCGTCGGTCAGACGCTGCGGATGGCTGGCCGAGCGCCGCCAGCTCACGTGGGCGGCGACGACACCCACGACGCGTCCCGATTCATCGCGTACCGGGACCGTCAGGTCGCCCAGCGCGGAGCTCGTCACGCTCGGTATTCGTTGCGCATCGACGGCATCGTCGATGACGCCAAGCCACGGTCCTTGTAATCCCGATGAGTACCATCGGCTCGATTTGACCGAGCTCGCACTCCGCAACGCGCCAACCGCGTGGACGACCATGCCATTCAAATCGGCGATCCCAATCCAGTCGAGTTGCGGATAAGACGCCGACAGTTCGTCGAAAACGTCGCCGAGTCCACCGGGCCGGCCGATAACCCCGTTAGCGCCCAAGATTCGGCTGGCTGCGCGCACTGCAGCGAGTCGTGCGGCGAGCGCTTGACCGACATCGGAACTCAATTGGTCCGTCTCGAGCGACAAGCGCCGAACATGCTGTTCGAACACGTTCTGTCTAGCAATGCCGCCGACCCAAATCGCGGCGGCAATCGAAAACGTGACCGCCAAGGCGATGGTCAGCCACACGGCGCCGGTGACGAGACTGCGCCTCGGGTCAATCATCCGCAGCAGCGGTCTTGGTTTTCCAGGTACAACCGGATCGGCCATGGGCTCCCGTCAAGTCGTGACTAAAGTCACTTCCAAACGATGGTACACGAGCCGCATCATTGCGCTCGAGGGAATCAGCCGTTAGGAGTATCGATGAGGGTCAATTCATGACCGAGGACGAGCGGAATCATCACGCGGTGATTCGCATCGTGATTGCCGAGGATCAGGCGCAGGTGCGCCGGGGCGTCGCGCACTTGCTCTCGTTGGAGCCGGACATGGAAGTTGCGGGCCAGGCTTGCAATGGCGTCGAGGCAATCGAGTTGGCGCGCGTACTCCATCCGGACGTAATCTTGATGGATCTGCACATGCCGGTCAAAGGCGGAGTGGCGGCGACGCGCGAAATCATTCAACTGCTTCCGGCTACGCAGATCCTGGTCTTGACGACGCTCAATGACGACGAAACGGTATTTGAAGCGGTGCGCGCTGGCGCGCATGCCTACCTGCTCAAGGATGCCGCCGAGGACGAATTGCTCGAAACCATCCGAGCGCTCAAGCGAGGCGAGTCGCGTTTGACCCCGCAGATAGCGCGTAAGGTCATGGATCAGTTTCGACGTCTCGCGGCGGTCTCACAGGTGGCAATCAAGGGCGATGAAATTCCAATGGCCGCCTCTGCGGATAAGTCCGTCTCGTCGCACGGCGGCGAGCTGCATACGGAAATCCTCAACGACAAGGAGGAGAAAATCCTACAGCTGATCTCCGAGGGCTTGAGCAACCGCCAGATCGCCGATGCGATGTTTCTGGCCGAGGGAACGATCAAGAACTATGTCAGTCGGATCATGGACAAGCTGCATGCCAACACGCGAATTGCGCTTGCACTGATTTCCAAAGGGCAAGCGCGCCAGAAATAACCGCCCGCGAGGTCGCCAGCTACCCTGAACTCGAAAAAGTGACTTTAGTCACTCATAATCGTGACCTTCGGGCCCTGATGAACCGGGATTCCTCGTCTAGATTATGCGCATCGCCTCAAAGGATCCTGTATGTCCGTTGTCGAAATAGCGCTAAAGCGGCCCTATACCGTCGCGGCTGTCCTCATTCTAATCGCGCTCATGGGCATCGGCTCCGCTCTGCGGATGCCCGTCGATATCTTCCCGGAAATCGACATCCCGGTGGTCGCGGTCGTCTGGACCTATAACGGCATGAGCGCGGAGGATATACAGAACCGCATATTGACGCTGCACGAACGCCAACTCGCATCCCTCGTCGATGACATCGCACGAATCGAAGCGGTGAGCTACGAGGGGGTCGGCGTCGAGAAGGTTTACCTTCATGAAGGCGCCGACGTGACGCGCGCGGTATCGCAGCTCGCAAGCAGCGCGCTCGTCGTGCTCAAGTACATGCCGCCCAACATCACACCGCCCTTGGTACTGCGCTACGGGGCTACCGACGTGCCGATCATACAGCTCAGTTTATCGAGCAAGTCCTTGCCCGATACGAAACTCAATGATTTGGGCCAGAACATCATCCGTCCGGCGCTCGCGGTCGTGCACGGCGCCGAGGTTCCCTACCCATACGGCGGCAAGCCGCGCGTCATCATGGCCGATCTCGATTCGAGGGCGCTGCAGGCGCGCGGCCTGTCGGCATCTGACGTGAGCGCGGCCATGCAGCGGCAAAATGTGATTCTGCCGGCCGGCGACGTCAAGATCGGCGATACCGATTACACCGTCGCGATGAACAATTCCCCGGACGTCATCGAAGCGATCAATGCGTTCCCGATCGGACAAGTTGACGGACGCACTGTTTTCATGCGCGACGTCGCACATGTGCACGACGGCTTCCAGGTCCAGACGAATTCAGTATCGGTCAACGGCATTCCGGGCGCTTTGATGACAATACGCAAGACGGGCGGCGTTTCGACGCTCGCCGTCATCGACGGCGTGCGCGCGGCGATGCTCGACATCCAAAAAGTGCTGCCGAAGGACGTCAAGGTCAATGCGCTGTTCGATCAATCGCTGTTCGTCAGGGCGGCGCTGCACAGTGTTTTGCTGAGCGCCTGCATGGCCGCAGGCCTGACCGCAATCGTGATCATCCTATTCCTCGGCAACGTGCGGCTCTCGGTGATCATCCTCGCCGCCATTCCTCTCTCGATCATCACGGCCGTGCTGTTCATCTATTTGTGCGGTCAAACCCTCAACACGATGACCTTGGGCGGATTCGCGCTTGCGATCGGCATCCTCGTCGACAACGGCACGGTCGTCATCGAAAACATCGAGCGCCACGTCGCGATGCGCGAGCCGCTGCACCGAGCAATCGTCGTCGGCTCCAGCGAGGTCGCGGTTCCGACATTTCTCTCGACGCTCTGCATCTGCATCGTGTTCGTGCCGGTGTTCCTGCTGCAGGGCACCGCCAAGTATCTTTTCTCCCCTCTGTCGCTTTCCGTGATCGGCGCTCTGCTCGCGAGCCTCGCGCTCTCGTTCACAATGGTGCCGGTACTGTTCAGACAGCTGATGAGCGGCGCGGTCCATGAATTCGGCGGCGAATCGACTCACCCGGCGCAGCGCGCGCGATCCAGCAATGTTCTGGTGAGATTCCAGGCGGGCTTCGAGCAAGGTTTCGAGCGATTCCGTGAGGGCTATCGCAATACCCTGGCATGGGCCTTGTCTCAGGCGCGAACCACGGTGATCGCGTTCGTCGTGCTGATCGTCGTATCCGCGCTGTTGTTTCCGCTGTTGGGCCGGGACTTCTTCCCGCAGGTCGACGCCGGACAAATGCGGCTGCACGTCAGAGCGCCGCCGGGTACCCGATTGGAGAAGACGCAGCAATACTTTGCGGAGGTCGAGACGCAGATTCGCAAGCTCGTGGGCGCCGATCAAATCGACGTGATGCTCGACAACATCGGCTTGCCTTACAGCGGTATCAATATTGCGCTCAGCGACTCCGCGACGGTCGGCCCCATGGACGGTGAAATCTTGATATCGCTCAATGAGAAGCACACACCGACCGCCAAGCTCATCGCGATGCTGCGGCGGGAGCTCCCCAAGCGATTTGCCGAACTGCAGTTCTTCTTCCAGCCCGCCGACATCGTCGATCAGGTCCTCAACTTCGGCCAGCCGGCGCCAATCGACGTTCGGATATCGGGGCCGGATCAGGACGTCGCGTTCGCGCTTGCCGCGAAGATAGCGCGCGCGTTGACGCGCGTTCCGGGCGTCGTCGATTCGCATGTGTTCCAAGTTCCGAATGCGCCGGCGCTGACCGTCAACATGGACCGGGCGCTCGCGACCGAGGCCGGTGTGACGCAGCAGGAGGCCGCCAACAACGTGCTGGTCGCGACCAATTCGAGTGCTCAAACGGCGCCAAATTTCTGGGTCGACCCGCGCAATAGCGTCAGCTATCCGCTCGTGGTTCAAGTCCCGACCTATCAGATAGATTCATCGCAGGATTTGCAGACGATGCCGGTTGCCTCGGGAGTCGGTGCGACGTCAGGGCAATTGTTGCTGAACCTCGCGACTTTCGGCCGCGAGGCGGTTCCGATGGTGACTTCGCAGCTCAATATCCGCCCGGTCTTCGACGTCCATGCCGACGTGCAGGGCCGCGATCTGTATTCCACGGCCCACGATATCGACAAGGTATTGGCGGCAAATGCGCCCAATGCCTCTCAGGCGATCACCGTGACGCTCAGCGGCCAGGTCGAAACCATGCGCGAGAGCTATACGGGTCTGTTCACGGGCATCGCGCTCGCAATCATCCTGGTCTATCTGTTTCTTGTCATGAATTTCCAAAGCTGGATCGATCCTCTGATCGTACTCATGGCAGTTCCATTTGCGCTCGGCGGCGTGCTATGGATGCTGTTCCTCTCGCAAACGCCGATGAGCGTGCCGGCGCTCATGGGCACGCTCATGTGCATCGGCTTGACGACCGCGAACAGCATTCTGGTGGTCAGTTTCGCGAATCAGCGCATGGAGGCGGGCGATGATCCGCTGCAAGCGGCGACCTCTGCCGGGTTCACGCGCTTGCGCCCGGTGCTCATGACCGCCGGCGCGATGATCGTCGGCATGGTGCCGATGGCGCTCGGGATTGGCGAGGGCGGTGAGCAGAACGCGCCGCTCGGCAGGGCGGTCATCGGCGGGCTGTTGTTCGCGACCTTTGCAACCTTGATCTTTGTGCCCACGATGTATCGCTTGTTGCGCCGCCAGCCGACCGCGGTCGCTGAAACCCACGGGAGAGATAGAACCGATGCAACCGCATGATACTGAGAATTCCGCGGGTCTACCGGGGTCTGCGGCGGACCCGTCCCGCGGCGAATCGTCGCCCGGCGAGGCGTCGCCCGGTGAGGCGTCGCCCGGTGAGGCGTCGCGCGGTGAATTTCCCGACCAGATTTCGCGCTCAGAGCATGACGTGGTGTCGACCGGGTTCTCCGCCGGCACGGCGCGACGCACCAAGAAGGGAGTCGGCATTGCGGCGGCCGTCTTGTTGCTGTTTTTTTTAATTGTGGCCGTGCTGCGTTACTTCCATTCGAGCGCGGTCGCGAAGGCCGGCGAGGCGGCCTATTCGGCGCCGCCGCCCGTCGACATTGTGATCGCGAAGCCTGCTACGGCCGGCCAGGATCTGGTTCTTCCCGGGCAGACCGCGGCATGGTACGAAACCACGATTTACGCGCGCGTCAACGGTTACGTCGCAAAGTGGCTCGTCGATATCGGTGATCACGTCAAGAAGGGCCAGGTGCTCGCGACCATCGAGACGCCTGAGCTCGACGCCGAACTGCAGGCCGCTCGAGCGCAGCTCAAGTCATCCGGGGCGCAGGTCGAAGCGCGCACGGCGGAAGCCGCATTCAGCAAGACGACCAATGAGCGCTGGCGCGACTCGCCCAAAGGAGTTGTTTCGGAGCAGGAGCGTGATTCCAAGAAGGCCGACTACGAAAGCTCGGAAGCGCGCCTCTACGCCGCTAACGCACAAGTCGCCTTGGACCAATCCAAGGTCGATCAATACAGCGCACTCACCGAATTCAAACAGGTGAGGGCTCCATTCGACGGAACAATCACCGAGCGCAAGATCGACGTCGGCAATCTAGTGACGGCCGGCAGTGCGTCGACGACGACGTCCCTGTACCGCATGGCGCAGACCGATCCGCTACGCGTCTTCGTCGACGTGCCGCAGAGCGCCGCCGGGGAACTGATGAACGCCGGCGTTCCCGCCGAGATACGCGCGATGGGCGCCGTGGGCGGTGTGATTGCCGGGAAAATCGCGCGCTCCGCGGAGTCGATCAATGTGCAAGCGCGCACGATGCGGGTCGAAGTCGACATACCGAACGCCAATCATGCCTTGGTGCCCGGAATGTACGTCAACATCGCTTTTCGGCTGCCGCCGCGCGGATTGGTCGAAGTTCCCGCAGCGGCATTGATTTTCCGGGCGACCGGCACGCAGGTCGCGAAGGTCGATGCCGACGGCAAGATCCATTTCGAAGATGTCGATATTGCACGCGACAACGGCAGTCTCGTGGAGTTGTCCGCGGGCGCGCAGCCCGGCGATCGGCTCGTGCTCAACATCAGTAGTCAGATCGCAGCAGGACAGGCGGTCGCTGTCGGCGAACCCGGCGCCGCTGACCGTGGTCCCGCCGGGAAGCGCTGAAGGAGTCCAATGAACGCGTTGCGATGTACCGCCGTCGTACTGATCGCTAGCCTCGCTGCTTGCGCGGCGGGCCCCAATTACCACACTCCCAAATCCGATATGCCGCCGAGTTATGCATCGCAACCCGCCGCGACATCGATGGCGGCGAATTCGGAGACGGCGGCGGCTTCGGCGGCGGCCGCGCCCGGCGTGGATTTGGCGAGCTGGTGGCGCGCATTGAATGACGAGGAGCTCGACGCTCTCGTCGATCGCGCCGTCAAGTCCAATTTGGATCTCGCGATCGCGCTCGACCGCCTACAGCAAGCGCGCACCTTCGAGGCGGTAGTGCTTGGAAATGCGTTACCGGAGGTGGACGCCAGCGCGGCAGCGGGGCGTGGCACGGGAAGTGACCTCACGAAGGGGCTTGCCAGCCCGGTACTCAGGTCCGCGGACACCTCGGCGGGCCTGCAGCACATCAACACGATCGCGGGATTTGATGCAGTTTGGGAACTGGACCTATTCGGAAAGTATCGGCGCGAATTCGAGGCTGCGCGCGCGGAAACGCAGGCGGCGCGCGCGGCGCGTTACGATGTGCTGACCGCGGTCGTCGCGGACGTCGTGCGCGGCTACATCGACTTGCGCGGATTTCAGGTTCGCGCCGGCATCCTCCACAAGGCGGACGATGTGCTGCGCGAATCTCTGCGCCTCGTGACGATTCGCTACCAGCGCGGCATCACCAACGAGCTTGATGTCGCGCTCGCGACCCGCGAACTCGCGACGCTTGACGCCGAGATTGCACCGGTCGAGGCGCAGGTCCGCGCGGCCGAGTACACGCTATCCGTGCTCGTCGGTGAATATCCTGAGAACATGATTCAGGAGCTTTCGAAGCCGGATCTCATTCCGTCGATGCCGGCGGCGACGGCCCCTGGCGTGCCGCTCGATCTGCTCAAGCGCCGGCCCGATATCCAGCAAGCGGAACGGGAACTCGCAGCGGCCACCGCGCAAATCGGCGTCGCGACCGCCAATCTGTTCCCTCAGGTCGCGCTCGCCGGCGCGATCGGTAGCCAGGCACAGGGCTGGGGAACGACTCCACAAATCAGTAAGCACATATGGTCCTTCGGACCGGGCGCAATCTGGCCGTTGCTCGACTTCGGCCGCTTGGATGCCGAGGTCGATATCGCCGGCATCGAAGCGCATGCGAGTCTGCTTAACTATCGCAAAACCATATTGAATGCCGTGCAACAGGTCGATACGTCCGTCGATGCCTACGTGGCAGAGCAGGCGCGCATCGATCAGTTGACTACTGCGATGATCGCCGGCCAACGCGCTGTCGATTTGGCGACCGAGCGATACGATCGCGGGCTCACGGATTTTCTCAACGTCGTCGATGCCGAACGCCAATTTTATGATCTTCAGGAGCAATATGCGGAGGCGCAAGTTACCGAGGGCGAACAGTTCGTCCGCCTCTATAGGAGCCTTGGCGGAGGTTGGGAGAATTACAGCCAAGTTCCCGCGATCCGGCGCCCGCAGCCGGCAATCGTTGCGGCCTTCCGGCGCGTGCTGAGCAATTCGGTGCCGTGATTGTGGGGTCATCGTAGAGAGATTGGGATTCGATAGGCACAAATCACCGCGTATGAATGCACTCATTAAAATCGGCATATTGATGCTCGCCATCGTTCTAATCGGTACGCTTCCGGCATGCGCGACCTACCGCAAGTGCGGATTCTCGGGTTGCCCCGGTGACGCAAAGATCACGGCCGTTGTTCGAGCGTTGCTCGGGCGGTATCCGGCGCTGGGACCTCCCGAACTCGTCAGAGTGCAGACTCTCGATCGGGTCGTATATCTGACCGGACAAGTCAGTACGGACTTCGAGCGTTCCACGGTGGAGTCAATCGTCCGCTCAGCCCCGGGAGTCGCGCGCGTCGTCAGTTCCATCGGCGTAACTTACGATGGACGGTGAGTGACTCGACGAATTGCACGTGCGGCCACACGCGGGGGCGTGCCTGAACGGCAGCGACTTCGAGGGGTCGGTAACCCGTGCTACTGAGATCAACGCCGCCTTCGCTGCTAGCGGCGCGGCAATCCCTTATTGCGACGAGGCAGGCCGATAAATAGCATCATCTATTGCCGATTATATGGTGCGATTACTGCACCCGGAGGTCGAAAAATGCATTTACCATTGCAAATCACGTTTCGGCAGATGGAACCGTCTCCCGCCGTAGAAGCGCGCGTGCGGGAACTGGCGCAGCGTCTCGATGGGTTCAGCTCGCGCATCATGAGCTGCCACGTCATTATCGAAGCCCCTCATCACCATCAGCGTCAAGGGAAGCTCTACGAAGTGCATGTGGAACTAACCGTGCCGGGCAGCGAAATCGTTGCGAGCAGGCAGCACAGCGAGCGGCACAGTCATGAGGACGTATACGTGGCACTGCGCGACGCATTTCAGGCGGTTCGGCGGCAACTTGAAGAGTATGAACAAGAGCGTCGCCACGACGTGAAGCATCACGAGCCGGCTTCGACCGGATGGATTTCGCTTTTGTCTCCGGCGGAAGATTTTGGCCGCATTGCAACCAGCGACGGGCGGTCCATTTACTTCCATCGCAATAGTCTCATCGGCGCCGATTTCGATCATCTCACGACCGGTTCGGAGGTGCGCTTCGTCGAGGAAGCGGGCGACAAAGGTCCGCAGGCGTCCAACGTGCATCTCATGCCGCACGGCGCACAGCGATCCTGAGAGCGATGGTTCAACCGCCGGCGGTGCGCGAGAAGGCAACCGCGCAAGCAACCATGAAATCGTGGCACTCTCGTGCTGCTCGCATATACGCTAGGACCTCGGCATTGCGACCAGCACGGTGGCACCGTTGCGGGTGAACTCATATCGCAATAGCCACTTCCGAGAGGCCTGATCGTCCGTGGCCGCGAACTTCCATTTCCTCGCGGCCTCGGTTGCCAGGCGGGCGAAATACCTGCTCGGGCCGCGCTTTTCGAGGGTTTCGTCGACGACATCACCGGCGTTATTAACAGTCACACGAATCGAAATATCAATGCGGCCGTGGATGGTGTCGCGGGCGCGGAGCGGAACGTCAGGAATTTCTTCATGGAGCACGGATGGCGGCCTGTCGACTAACGGCTTTGCGGAACCGGTGGTCAGCGACGCAGACGTCTCCGAATTCTGCGACGCGGCGGTAGCCGGAGCCGCTGGTTCCGTGGAACCGCGAGAACTAAACATGTGCAGCCCAGCCCACACTGCGACCACGGCTACCAAAAGCACCGCGATCGCCGGAACGAACAAGCGATGTTTCGGCGACTCCGCAGGCGCTCTGTTGCGCAGTTCCACAACGGGAGGGCTCGGTATGGATACGGGGGGATTAGGCACCGACACGGGAAGCGGAGGCACCGCAACTACGGGCGATGGCGAAGCCGGATTGATCCATGCAATCAGCTCGGCAGCCGTCGGGCGGTTGGCGGGATTGCGATCCAGACATCGACGCACGACCTCCCCGAACTCAGCAGGAAGCGCAGCGGGGAGCAAGGCGGTTTCGGATTGACTATCGGGCCACGACGGCAGCTGCCGCGTGAGCGCTTCAACCATGGTTACGCCGAGAGACCAGATATCGCCGGCCGCAGAGAAACGAGCGTCTCTTGCGTCCGGAGGATCGTACGCGGAGTGCTCGGCGATATTTCCCGTGGATTCGCCGGCGGGGCGAACGGTATCACTCGCGAGCTTGAGCTGATCCTCGACGACCAGAATGTTTGACGGGTTCAGCTGACCCTGCACCAGATTCTTGCGGTGAAGATATGCCAAGGCGTCCAGCGTGGGAGGCAGCATTTCCCGTACTTCCTCAGGAGTCAGGGCGCGGTGGGGAAGAATCTGCGAGAGCGTCTGTTCGGCGTATTCCATGACGACGAATAGAAATTCGAGACCTCCAACCCGGCAGCGCCCGGAATCAAGCAGTCGAATCAGGTGAGGATGTGAGAGGGTGGCAGCCGTCGTCCAGTGCGAGAGTTGCGCCTCTGCCAACGTCGGAATCGCCGGAACCAACTTGAGCGCGGCATTGGGAAGGTCCAGTGCCCTATGCTCGCTGAGGAATACCGCGCTGTGGCCCGAGGCACTCAAAAAGCGGCGCAGGGGATAGACCCCGTTGACGACCTCGCCTTCACAGTTCGTCCAGACCTCAGTCATCGCTTGCCTTGCCTCCATACTCACGAGGGACGACACGTTTGCCGGACATTGGCATGGCGGAGCCAGTTCACTGGCCTGACGCTCAAACGAAGGGTGTCGCGTCTTGGGTCACACTGTCGATCCGATGACTCCTTGGTCCGCGAACGGGTTGAATCCAAAATATAGTAAGGCAGTTAGTTACGATTTAGACAATGTCGCATTGGGGTGACAGGGTTTGACCTTGCCGCTCACGGCAATCGGGCGCGGCGCGTGCGCGGCGGGAGAGTGTTGGTCGAGGATGCGCATCTTAGCCGCCTCGTACTGCGCCGCCGACAGCACCCCGATTTCCTTGAGCCGCAAATGCTCGCGCATTTCGTCGCGCAGATGCTCGGCCTTCGTGGGTCGGCGCGCCCCCGACGCGAGCCGTACGTGCGCCGCGAGCTTCACCATGAAACGCTGAAGGGCACGAAGGGTTCCAAGGCCGCCGGTGCAATCCAGCAATCTCGCTGCGCCATGGGTACTCAGCAGACACACCGTCTCGGTTGTCCGGTAGACACCAATGAGGGTCGCGAATGCCCAGACCACGATGGCGGCCACCCACGCCGGAAGCCCATCGTGCTGGCGCCACGACGTCGCCGAGGGATCGATCTTCGCCGCACTCCCGAACGCCAGGACTACTAATACCAGCGAGAAGCCGATCCATCGCCATGAGATATGCCGGAACCGACGTGGCGCATCGACGAACCGCAAATCGAGCACGTACTCCAAAAAGCCGGTGCGTGAGTGCGAGCGCACGGAAAGATAGTAATAGTCGATGATCTCGAGCTCCAGGATGCGTCTGCGGAGCCGGCTACGGAACTCGATTTTCGCGTGAACCGTCCGCGCATCCCGGGGGTCCGGCACCTGGCGGACGTCCGACTCGAGCAGGATGTGTTCAACCTTGGGCATCCGGGCGACGCTCGCGTACTGCCATCGTGTTGGATCTTAATCACGCGGCAGGATTGACTTCTGAGAACTGCGTCCCGCAGCGAAACCAGTGTGGGACCCTTCTGCTGGAGGGTCGAAGTCCCGCGACGCGGACGTCGACTCTAGGATGCGACGCGCTGCAGCAATGCGCAGGATTCTGCTGTTTCCATGGCGCGTTCATCTACTGCGCTTGGCCGAACATCGATTTAACCCAGCATCCAGAAAACCGGAACCATGTCTCAGTTCCGCATGGCCTTCAGCGATAAATTCCTACCGCATGCTGCCGTTGCCCCAGATCCTTGAACCCGGGCCACCCAGACGACGGCCGCGGGGATGGGCTGTTGGGAAGACCTATCGGAAGTGTTCATGCTCAATCTCGACGATAGAGTAACCGCTGCGGCCATTGCCGCCGCGGGCACTGTTATTGGCACCTTGATTCAACTGCACGTCACCTGGCGCAGGGAAGTGTCGGCGCGTGCACGCGGGCTCCCGGTTTCAAAGAAATCACGTCGCGGCCCGGTGCTCGCAGTCAGTCTGCTGCTCATCGGAGCGGCCGTGGGTGGTTTCGCCTTCTCGCAGTACTTGGTGAGGCAACCGGACCTCGAATCGGCGGCAATGCGAGGCCAGCTACAAATGCAACTCCAGCAGATCAGCGCAACTGCGGCCCGACTGGAGCGCGCAGCTTTGAGCGATCGCGGATCGAGCGGGCGTCCCGCTGAGGATCGCCGTAGCGCAGAAGGCGTCGCCGCGACGGCAACGCTAGGGCCGTGCCGCACGCGCGCCGTCGGCGTCCCCGATGCGACGCCGGCCTGCGACGAGCAGGAAGCACAGCAGGTCACTCTCTGCGCGAGCGTACCCGCGCTGGCTGTGGTGACCACCACGGCTCTATACGCTCGGCCCGAGGACTCCGCGCAGCCCTGGAACGAAAGCCGGCTCGTGGCCGGTCAGGAAGCCGGACGCGTGCGCTTCGCAGACAAGGCTTTCGAGCGCGCCGAGTCCGAAGAAACGAAGCAGGTGTGCACGGGCTTTTCCTCCTGGGACGGCGAACACGGCTACACCGCACGCTTGGTCGTTCAATACGTCATTGCACCCGCGGCGAGCGAAGTCTCCAGCGCGCTGCTCGTGCCGGTTTCCGCGGACAGCAAGTAATTCGCCTCCCGTGGTGGCGCGGCCTCTGATCTCCCAGCCCCACGTGACCCTTGCTCGTGTCGGAAGGCTCATCCGGATCGCCAAAAAGAAACGAGCGCGATACTCGTGCGCGATACTCGTGCCAGCGAATGATGGCTGCGGATGCGACGACCCAGAGGGGATTTAGCCCCCTAGGTACTCGCGTTAATGTCATGCAAAATTCAAGATTAGGGTATTCCCTTAGCACGAGTTTCGGCACATAATAAAGGCCATAAAGGCGAGTGCTGCGCGAGATTTGGGTGTGCCGAATGAAGGCACACATTATGTAAACCGCAACGCGTAGGTTTGCTAATTTTGGTTGCGGGAAGGGCTGCAGCAAAAAGTTAGACAGGCGTGATTGAGAATATCAACAATAGCGGGAAGGACACCATGAAAATACCATTGAACGGGCTGCCATACCTGGCAGGACTTGCACTGATTGCTTTGGCGGGATCGGCATTTGCGAATCCTTGCCCTCCGGGGCTTCCGCCAACCAATTGCGCTCCGCCTGTGGGGGCCACAGTTTTTGATCTCAACGGTGACCCCATTCCACACACGTATACGGAGTACACCGCCAACTTTGTGGCGGCGGGCCCCTCCACCGTACTCTCGTTCGCGTTTCGAGAGGATCCGGCCTTCTGGTCATTGGATAACGTATCGGTGGTCGCCAGCGGCGGCAGCACGAACCTGGTAGCGGACGGGAACTTCGCGAACTCGGGGCTCGCGCCTTGGGTTTACACCAACAACTACGGTGTCTCAGAAGCAACAGGGGTTTTGAGTTCGGGGTGCGGCGTCGGCGGCAGCGGCAATTGCTGGTACGACGGCTCGGTGCAAGGCTACGACGGCTTGAATCAGACGATCACCACGGTCGCAGGGCAACACTACACGCTCAGTTTCTGGCTGGACGATAACAGTTCGTTGACGACGGCATCGCGCCTCAGCACGAACGGTGACGTGTCGGATACGGGCGGGAACGGCGCCGATGTGCTGGCTTACGCCGGAGTGGGAGTGCCGGTGGAAGGCGGCGGCCCGTCCTCGGTTCCGGAAATCGACCCAGCATCAGTCACGAGTGCGCTGACCCTGCTGTTGGGCGGGCTGGTGGTATTGCGCGGCCGCAAGTTTAGGGCCCAGGCGTAAGTTTTGGCGGATTGATGAGTCAAGTACCGGTCGCAGCAGGACGTTGCGACCGGTATTCTTGGACTTCGAGGCTAAGCTTTACTGACGCTCGCGACCGCCGCAAAGGCGGCGTGATTTGAACCTTCGTGGAACAAGGGTGCCGCGCGAGCGCAATGCCGAAGGTCAATATTTGCCTGCCCATTCGGGCTAGCGCTGTTAAATGGTCGGGGTGACAGGATTTGAACCTGCGACTCCTACGTCCCGAACGTAGTGCTCTACCAGGCTGAGCTACACCCCGAAAATCGGCAACACATCAACTCTTGCGCGCCAACGCAAACCCGGCGAGTTCGCTCAAACCTTCTTTGAAAGCAGATTCGGGAAGCGGCGCCAGCGCAGCAAGCGCCTGATCTACCTCGTTTTGAGCGAGGCGCGCAGTGTACGCAAGCCCCCCGACGCTTGCAACGGCCTTGGTTATCTCACCGAGCCGCTCGAGGCCGCCATGCTCGATCGCGTCGCGAATCATGGCGCGCTGTTCGTCCGTGCCGTGTTGCAACGCATAAATGACGGGAAGAGTGGGTTTCCCCTCCGCCAGGTCATCGCCCAAATGTTTCCCGAGGCTCATTTCGTCGGCCTGGTAATCGAGCGCATCGTCGACGAGCTGGAACGCAGTGCCGATGTGGTTGCCATAGCACGCGAGTGCACGTTCGATGGCGGGCGGCGCATCGCTGATGACCGCGCCGATTTGCGCGGCGGCCTCGAACAGCCGGGCCGTCTTGCGATGGATCACATCGAGATAGCGGAGTTCCGTGGTTTCCGGGTCCCGTGCGGTCATGAGTTGCAAGACCTCGCCTTCGGCGATCGCGTTCGTGGCCTCGCCCATGATGGCCATGATCGCCATGCGATCGAGCATCACCATCATTTGAAATGCGCGCGAATAGAGAAAATCGCCCACCAGCACGCTGGTTGCGTTGCCAAACACCTCGTTGGCGGTTTCCCGTCCGCGCCGCATCGATGAGCTGTCGACGACGTCGTCGTGCAGCAGCGTTGCGGTATGTATGAATTCGATGACCGCGGCGCATTCGATATGGCGCGCGCCCTTGTAGCCGCAAGCCCGTGCTGCGAGCAGCACCATCAGCGGCCGCAGACGCTTCCCTCCGGAATGAATGATATAGGTGGCGACCTGGTCGACGAGGGCGACTTGGCTGTGTAGGCGATCTTTGACGACCCGGTTAACGGCCTCAAAATCTGCGGAAACCAAGTCACGGATCTGTTCTATTGTCATGCAGCGCTCGAACCAATACTCCATGGTACATAAGATTGCGCTGCGCTGCCCAACGAGAAGGCGCTGCGGCAACGCCGCGGGGCCAACTGCGCAGGCGGCGAAAGTCCGCTAGTGATCCAATTCCTGGCGCTAGTGATCCAATTCCTGGCATGAAGCCAAAAATTGACCGAAACGTCCAGGCGCCGTACAATCCGCGGCTCTTTTGCAGGCCCATGTGGCCCCTCAGCTGGAGTTGTAACGATGTATGCCGTGATTGCCACGGGCGGTAAACAGTACCGCGTCAAAGAAGGTGCCGTAGTGCGCATTGAGAAACTCAATGCCGAGGCCGGTTCCAGCGTTGAATTCAATCAGGTGCTGCTCGTCGGCGCCGGTTCCGATGTGACCATTGGCGCTCCCTACGTGGGCAGCGCGAAGGTGGTCGCGACGGTGGAAAGTCATGGGAAAGGCGACAAAGTGCGGATCGTCAAATTTCGCCGCCGCAAGCACTACAAGCGCGAAAAGACGCACCGGCAGCCGTACACCGACGTGAAGATCACGTCGATCGTCGCTTAAGGTTTTCGAGGAGGCACTCAAATGGCACATAAAAAAGCGGGCGGCAGTACACGCAACGGTCGTGACTCGCATTCCAAGCGCTTGGGCGTCAAGAAGTTCGGTGGCGAGGACGTGCTTGCCGGAAACATTCTGATCCGCCAGCGCGGCACCGTTTATCGGCCCGGTCTGAACGTCGGAATCGGCACGGACCACACCTTGTTCGCGAAGGCGCACGGCGTCGTTAAGTTCAGCGTCAAGGGCCCCGAACAGCACACCTACGTCAACGTCGTTTCGAAGTAATTCGCAGCGGCGTGCGGTGCGCTCAAGCGAACCGGCACTAAACAAGAAAGGGGGCAGGCCAACACCTGCCCCCTTTTTGATTTTTGAGCGCAATGAACCATGAAATTCATCGATGAAGCCAAGCTCAAGGTGCAGGCCGGCAATGGCGGTCGCGGCTGCGTGAGCTTTCGGCGCGAAAAATTCGTCCCCTTCGGTGGGCCTGACGGCGGCGACGGCGGCCTCGGTGGCAGCGTTTATCTGCGCGCCGTCGAGGGCATGAACACGCTCGCCGATTTCCGCATTTCCCGGACCTATCGGGGTCAGAACGGCGAGGGCGGCAGCGGCAACGACTGCACCGGCCACGGCGGCGACGATACCTTTGTGTCGGTACCTGTCGGCACCGTGGTATCGGACGTCGACACCGGCGAACAATTGGGCGATCTGGCCCTTGAAGGGCAGACCTTGCTCGTCGCCAAGGGTGGCAAGGGCGGTTGGGGTAATACCCGCTTCAAATCCAGTACCAATCGTACACCGCGCAAAGCCGGTCTCGGCTTGCCGGGCGAAAAACGCGAACTGGCGTTGGAACTCAAGCTGATCGCCGACGTGGGTCTGCTGGGACTGCCGAACGCCGGCAAGTCCACTTTGATCCGCGCCGTTTCCGCGGCGCGTCCGAAGGTCGCCGACTACCCCTTTACGACGCTGCATCCGAATTTGGGCGTCGTGACGGCAGGCCTTGGCCGCAGCTTCGTCATGGCTGATATCCCGGGCCTCATCGAAGGAGCGGCCGATGGCGCGGGGCTCGGCATCCGTTTCTTGAAGCATCTACAGCGCACCCGCGTGCTGTTGCACCTGATCGACATCGCGCCCGTCGACCCGAACGCCGATCCGGTCAAAGACGCTCGCACGATCGTCGCGGAGCTCAAAAAATTTGGGGCCGATCTCGAGGCCAAAGAGCGCTGGCTACTGATCAACAAGATCGACTTGTTGGAGCCCGCCGAGGCCGACAAGCGCGCCAAGGAAATCGTGCGACGGCTACGCTGGAAAGGGCCGGTGCTGAAGATCTCGGGTGCGACGGGTGCCGGCACCGAGGAGCTGAAGCAGGCGGTCATGCGCTATCTGGAAGCGCATCCGCGCTCGAACCAAGCACGCGCCGACGCCCGCAGCGTCAACGCCGATTAGCCCGTAATATGCTGAGTGCGCGGCGCCCTTATTTGGGCGCGAGCGCGCGAACTTGTTTGGTGAGGCGGCTCTTGTGGCGAGCGGCTTTATTGCGATGAATGATTCCCTTGTTGACCATGCCGTCGATGACCGGCGTCGCGGCGTCGAGCGCGGCAAGCGCATCGTCGTGTTTGCCCGCCTTGAGGGCCAAAGTCGCCTTGCGGATGGCGCTGCGTAGCTGCGAGGTCAGGGCATCGTTTCGGGCACGATGCGCCGTCGATTGGCGGGCCGCCTTTTCCGCAGATTTCGTATTGGCCAAGCGCAAACTCCTTAAAAATGAAGCGGCGGGTCCCAAAGGACCCGCAAAAGAGCCGCTAAGTCTGCGGGCCGTTCAGCGCCTTGTCAATGAGTTCGCCGGCCGTCCGGCTTCGCGCCTTGGTATAGTGGCGGCCACCGATGTTCCGCCCCAATCGCAACCCTACGCCCGACCGCGGGCTGCCCTCCGGGGCACCGTATACTGACGGCCTCATCCCATGGAATTAGTGCGCGGTCACCAGAATATTGCAGAGCGGCATCGCGGCTGCGTGCTGACGATCGGCAACTTCGACGGCGTACATCTCGGCCACCAGCAAATGATCGCGTTGCTGAAGCGGCGCGCCGCCGAACTCAATTCCGCGGCCACGGTGTTGGTCTTCGAGCCGAGTTCCAAGGAGTTCATCGACCCGGCCGGTGCACCGCCTCGCTTGACGCGCTGGCGCGAGAAGGTCATGGCGCTGAAGGCTCTGGGCGTCGATCGTCTCGTGACGCTGCGGTTCGATGAGCACATCCGCGCGATGAGTCCGCAGCAGTTCATTCAGGAGTTGATCGTCGACGGCTTGGATGCGCAGCACATCGTCGTCGGCGACGATTTCCGCTACGGCTGCAAGGCCGCCGGCAATATCGAGACGCTGCGGGATGCGGGTCGCGAGCATGGTTTCGAGGTCGAGCAAATCGCACCGTTCGTCGTCGACTCGGTGCGCGTTAGCAGCACCGCGGTGCGCGAGCGCCTGGAGCAAGGCCATTTTCAAGGAGCCGCGCGCCTGTTGGGGCGTCCCTACCGCATGCTCGGTCGCGTCGTCCATGGCCGGAAACTGGGCCGCACACTCGGCTATCCGACCGCGAATCTGCGTTTGGGGCGACGCAAGCCGCCGCTTTCGGGCATCCTGGCCGTACGCGTCTATGGGATCGATGCGCGCCCCATGCCGGGCGTCGCGAGTCTCGGCACGCGCCCCACGATCGGCGGTGTCGAGCCGCTGCTCGAAGTGCATTTATTCGACTTTTCGGGCGATCTATATCGGCAACACATCGAGATCGAGTTCGTCGCCAAGCTGCGTGACGAGGTCAAGTTCGATTCGCTCGATGCGCTGATGCTGCAGATGGACGAGGATGCCGCGCGCGCGCGCGCCCTCTTGTTGTAAGGTGAATTGTGGCTGACTACAAAAATACGATCAACTTGCCGAACACCGCCTTTGCGATGAAGGCGGATCTCGCGAATCGCGAGCCGAAAATGCTGGCCGCATGGGAGCGCGAGGGACTCTACGCCAAGATACGCGCCCACGCCCGAGGGCGACCCGCGTTCATCCTCGTCGACGGCCCTCCCTACGCGAACGGCGCGATTCATTTGGGCCATGCGGTCAATAAGATTCTCAAGGACATCGTCGTCAAGTCGCGGGGACTGGACGGCTATGATGCTCCCTATATTCCGGGTTGGGATTGCCATGGCCTGCCGATCGAGATGCAGGTCGAGAAAACCCATGGCCGCGTCGGTCAGAAGCTCGACCCGCGGGCGTTTCGTGCCGCCTGCCGCGCCTACGCGGCAACGCAAATGGCGGCGCAGCGCGAGGACTTCAAGCGCCTGGGCGTGCTCGGCGATTGGGATCATCCGTACCTGACGATGATGCCGCGCTTCGAAGCCGAGCAGCTGCGGGCGTTTGCGTTGATCATCAAGAACGGTCATTTGTACAAGGGCTATAAACCCGTGCACTGGTGTCTGAACTGCCGCTCGGCCTTGGCGGAGGCGGAAGTCGAGTACGAGAATAAAACCAGCCCGAGCATCTACGTGCGGTTTGCGGCCGTCGATGTGTTCGACGTGGCGCAGCGTTTTCACTTGACCGAGCCGACCGAGATCACGCAGCGGATTCCGGTGGCGGTCGCGATTTGGACCACGACGCCTTGGACATTGCCGGCCAATCGCGCGGTCGCCGTGCATCCGCAATTCGACTACGCACTCGTGGAATTTAACTCCGGGGCCGGCCTCGAGCGCCTGGTGCTCGCGACCGAACGGATTGCGGCGGTCCTGCCGCTGTGGGGTGTCACGAGTTGGGACGTCATCGCGACGGTCAAAGGCACGGCGCTCGAACACATGCTCTTGGAACACCCTTTCTATGACCGGCAGGTGCCGACGGTGCTGGGGGAGCACGTCACGCTCGATGCGGGCACGGGCGCGGTACACACGGCACCGGGCCACGGTTTGGAGGATTACGTCGTCGGCCGCAAGTACGGACTCGAGACGGAAAATCCGGTCGGCGGCGACGGCCGATTCTTGCCCTCGACGCCGCTGTTCGCCGGCGAGCAGGTATTCGACGCCGACGCGCATGTGATCGCGGTGCTGGCCGAGCGCGGCCGTCTCTTGCGGGACGAGCCGTATCATCATGCCTATCCGCATTGCTGGCGCCACAAGACGCCGGTGATATTCCGCGCGACGCCGCAATGGTTCATCAGCATGGATCAGGCGGGGTTGCGCAAAGGCGCGCTCGAAGCCATAGGCCATGTCGATTGGATGCCGGCCTGGGGCGAGCAGCGCATCTCGAGCATGATCGCGGGCCGTCCGGACTGGTGCGTCTCGCGGCAGCGCACCTGGGGCGTGCCGATTCCCTTGTTCGTGAACAAGGTCAGCGGTGAACTGCATCCGCGCACCCAGGAACTCATTGAACAGGTGGCGTTGCGCGTCGAGCGCGACGGCATCGATGCATGGTTCGATCTCGACGCTGCCGAATTGCTCGGCGCCGAGGCTGATCAATACGACAAAGCGAGCGACGTCATGGACGTTTGGTTCGATTCCGGCGTCGTGCACTACAGCTTGGCGCAGATGCGCCCGGAGATCGGCTTCCCGGCCGACCTCTATCTCGAAGGCTCGGACCAACACCGGGGCTGGTTTCATAGCTCGCTGCTGACTTCGGTCGCCATGCACGGCCGCGCCCCCTATCACGGCGTGCTCACGCACGGTTTCACGGTCGATGAGAAAGGCCGGAAAATGTCGAAGTCGGTCGGCAACACGCTCGTGCCGCAGAAGCTCACCAACACGCTGGGAGCCGACGTCGTGCGGCTGTGGGTCGCGGCGACCGATTACGCCAACGAAATGAGCGTATCGGATGAGATCCTCAAGCGCATGGCCGATTCCTACCGGCGCATCCGCAATACCGTGCGTTTCTTGCTGGGCAACCTGCATGGCTTCGATGCACAGCGGCACCTCGTGCCGTGGGATGAACTGGTGGCGATCGATCGCTGGGCGATTTCAAAGGCGTTCGCGCTGCAAAACGAGGTCGTCACCGCGTATCGCAATTACGAATTTCACGAGATCTATCAACGAGTGCACAACTTCTGCGTCGTCGAGCTCGGCGGTTTCTACTTGGACATCATCAAGGATCGGCTCTACACGACGGGTGCCGCGAGTCCGCCGCGCCGCTCCGCGCAAACTGCCATGTTCCACCTGGCGCAAGCGATGGTTCGCTGGATCGCGCCGATACTGAGTTTCACGGCCGAAGAAGCCTGGGCGTTGTTACCGGGATACAGCACGACCGCTGCCGGGGAATCGGTGTTCTTGAGCGGCTGGCACGAATTTCCCGTGGGCGCCGAGCGCAGCTCGGAGGTCGATTGGCCGGCCTTCATCGCGCTGAAGACCGACGTGTCGCGAGAGCTCGAGCGCCTACGCTCGGCCGGCCAAATCGGTGCGCCGTTGGAAGCCGAAGTGACGGTCTTTGCGCCGCCCCTGCAGGCCGCCCGCTTGTCGGAGCTGCAGGACGAGCTGCGCTTCGTCTTGATTACGAGTCAGGCGCGCATCGCGCTGCGCGATACGCCGCCGCCCGACGCGGTACGCACCAGCGAGGAGGACGTGTGGATCCGCGTTCATCCGGTGACGGAACCGAAGTGCGTGCGCTGCTGGCATCTGCGCAGCGATGTCGGCAGCGATCCGCGGCATCCGGAGCTCTGCGCGCGCTGCGTCCTCAACGTGGAAGGTCCTGGCGAGGAGCGGCATTTCGCATGAACGTGACCATGGAGCAGCCTCGTGCGAAGCACAGCGGCTGGCGCTGGATGCTGTTGTCGGTATTGGTGATCGTGGCAGATCAACTCAGCAAGAGCTATATCGTCGCGCATTACGGGGAGTTCGAATATACCGCGGTCCTGCCGGTTCTCGATATCACGCTGATGCACAACGTCGGCGCCGCCTTCAGTTTTCTCGCCTCCGCATCCGGCTGGCAGCGCTGGTTCTTCATCGGCCTGGCCGTCAGCGTCAGCGTTGCGATCGGCGTGTGGCTGGCCCGTTTGCCGCCCAGCGCGCATAAACTGACGGCGGCGGGTCTTGCGCTGGTGCTGGGAGGCGCATTGGGCAACGTCATCGACCGGATACGTATCGGGTCGGTCGTCGATTTCATTCACTTTCATTGGTATCAGGCGTATTTTCCGGCTTTCAATGTCGCCGATTCCGCGATTACCGTCGGTGCCGGTTTGCTGCTGCTCGATGCCTTGTTGGACAGTAGGCGTAAATCCTGATGCATATCCTGTTGGCCAATCCACGCGGATTTTGTGCCGGTGTCGATCGAGCGATCGACATCGTCGAACGCGCGATCGCACTGTTCGGAAAACCGATTTACGTGCGCCATGAAGTCGTGCACAACAAATACGTCGTGGACCAGCTGCGGTCGATCGGAGCGGTATTCGTCGAGGAATTGGACGAAGTACCGGATGCCGCTACGGTCATCTTCAGCGCTCACGGCGTATCGAATGCCGTGCAAGCGGAGGCCCAGCGCCGCGAGCTCAAGGTCTTCGATGCCACCTGTCCACTCGTCACCAAGGTGCATATGGAGGTCACGCGCTATTCCCGTGAGGCGCGCGAGGTTCTGCTGATCGGGCACGCCGGGCACCCGGAAGTCGAGGGCACGATGGGGCGATTCGACACCTCCTACGGCGGCCGTATGTTCCTCGTCGAAACGGTCGAGGATGTCGCGGCTCTCGAAGTCAAGAATCCGGAATTTTTGGCGTTCGTCACGCAAACTACGCTATCGGTGGACGATACGGCGGTCATCGTGGAAGCCTTGCGCGCGCGGTTCCCGCTCTTGAAAGCGCCGGTCAAGGAAGATATCTGCTATGCGACCCAAAATCGCCAGGACGCGGTCAAAGGCATCATCGACCGCTGCGATGTGCTCGTAGTCGTGGGCTCGGAATCGAGCTCAAACTCGAATCGCTTGCGCGAACTCGCTGAAAAAGCAGGCAAGCGCGGCTATCTGGTCGACGGACCCGAATTCTTGCGTCGCGAATGGTTCAATACGGGCATGACGGTGGGCCTCACGGCCGGGGCCTCGGCACCCGAAATTTTGGTGCAAGGCGTGCTCGCGCAGCTGCGCGACTGGGGCGGAAAAGTCGTCGTTGAGGTCGCCGGGCAGCAGGAACATGTGATCTTCGCCCTGCCAAAAGCACTGCGCGAAGTCGAAAAGCGCACGACCAGTCTTTCGTCGGTCGATTCACCGGGTTAATCCAAGGAACAGAGAACATCGTTGTATCAGCGGGTTATCGGGACGCCGCCCGGCAACGCCCGGATTTTCCTACCGTCAGGTTCGCGATTGCCGCAACTGATAGAATCTCCGTCCGACATTTGCAATTAAGTAATTTCGCGAGGCAACCCATGCAAACGCAAGAGCGTATCGGTTCGATGGCGCGGCGCACGATGGCCTATGTGCTCGCAGGCGGGCGGGGCTCGCGACTCATGGAGTTGACCGATAAACGGGCCAAGCCGGCCGTCTACTTCGCCGGCAAGAGCCGCATTATCGATTTCGCATTATCAAACGCGCTCAATTCGGGTATCCGGCACATCGGTGTCGCGACTCAATACAAGGCCCATTCCCTGATCAGGCACCTGCAACTGGGTTGGAATTTTTTCCGGGCCGAGCGCAATGAGAGCTTCGATATCCTGCCGGCCAGCCAGCGCCTATCGGAAACGCAGTGGTACCTGGGAACTGCAGACGCGGTCTACCAGAACATCGACATCATTGAGAGCTCCAGTCCCGAGTACATGATCATCTTGGCGGGCGATCATGTATACAAGATGGACTACGAAATCATGCTCCAGCAGCACGCCACAACCGGCGCGGATGTCACGGTCGGTTGTATCGAAGTGCCGCGGATGGAAGCGACCGGCTTGGGCGTGATGCACGTGGATGCCGGTGATCGGATCATCAGCTTTCTGGAGAAGCCGGCCGATCCGCCGGCCATGCCGGGCAAACCCGACACGGCGCTTGCGAGCATGGGAATCTACGTATTCAAAACCTCGTTCCTGATCGATACCTTGCGACGCGATGCGGCGGATTCGCATTCGAGCCGCGATTTCGGCAAGGACATCATTCCGTATATCGTTAAGCACGGCAAGGCGATGGCGCATCCGTTCACGAAGTCCTGCGTAAAGAGCGACGCCGAGGCGGAGGCCTACTGGCGCGACGTCGGGACAGTTGATTCCTTCTGGGAAGCCAACATCGAACTCACCGACGTGATCCCGTCGCTCGATCTTTACGATATCAACTGGCCGATTTGGACGTACGCGGAAATCACAGCCCCGGCTAAGTTTGTGCACCGGGAAGCCGGCCGACGCGGATTTGCGGAAGGATCACTCGTTTCGGGTGCCTGCGTGGTCTCGGGGGCCGCAGTAATTCGCTCCCTGCTTTTCACCGGCGTGCACGTGCATTCGTTTACGTCGCTGGAAGGTGCGGTCGTCCTTCCCTATGTCGATGTGGCTAGAAACTGCCGTCTGACGAATGTCATTGTCGATCGCGGGGTTCGTATTCCGGAAGGACTCACCGTCGGCGAGGATCCGGAGCTGGATGCGAAGCGATTTCGGCGCACGGAGCGGGGGATTTGTCTCATTACCCAGCCGATGATCGATCGATTGAGCACGACCGTTCCGAGAGCCGCGGGACCGCAGTCGAAGCCTTGATCGTAGGCGTCGCGCCGCATACGCTCCCAATACCGGGCGGATCTGCCAAATGCCAGACTCGCCGTTCGCGGGAATTGACGATAGTGGCGGTGACACGCGATCTTGCATCGGAACGTGCCGTCCAATCCGGTGGACATCGCGCAGCAGGAGGGGAGGCTTCACAGGCACGACGGCCATGTGGTGCGCAGAAGGGGTCTGCCACTCCATGCCCTGGGGCATTGCAGGGCACGGCATCGGTCAAGTTACTGCGGGTCTGGGAGCGCATTAGGCTGGCGGGTATGCGCGGATACTCCCAGGCGGAAGCAACGCGTAGGCCTCTCCTTCGATGGATGGAGGAGCCCGGCTCGTCCTATTTTCGAGCATTGCCTGTCGCGTGTTTAGCGCGACCTCCATCCAGTTTCGGCGCCTGGCGACGGCCCGATTCTTGTGCTTCACGTTTGAGAGCGGGTTCAACTTCGGTGGGATAGACATCGTATAGGCATGCCGGTTGTCGACCTCCTGCGCTCCAAATGCTTCCCAGAGCGCGGAATAGGAATTCCTGAAGCCTTCCGCATATTGTTCGGCGTACGCAATTTGCGCATCATCCTTGACCATAAATATGGTGCGCATGCCATTCGCCATCGCAATCCCACACACCGATGCGAGGCAAAAATAGGGTGGCGAGTTCTGTGGGAATGTATCGCGAAAACGCTGAAGCTCCGGGTTGCGGTCAGTCTGATTTCTGGTGACGAACATCGTGCGCTCGGACTGGAGACCGAACAGACTGCCGTTCACATAGGAGAAAGATACGCGGCAAACGCGCGTGTCGTTGACAGAGCACAAAACGCTGAGATCGCCTTCGTACCTGTTGTCTTCTGTGGCGCGCAACGCAATCGTGTAACGCGTGCCATCTACGACTCGATGCCAAAGCGCGAGTCCGTGCGGCGACTGATAGACAGAGCGGCGATAGGTAGGTCCGTAGTTCTGCCCTTCAAAGCTATAATGAGCGATGGCGCACTCAATGCGTTGCGCCAAAGTAAAGTATCTCGACAGATAGTAATCGTGCGTGACAAAGAAAAACGTATCCCGCCAGTTCTCCTTCGAAAAATAGGGTCTCATGAAGTTCAAAGACCGCAGCTGCCTTAGCTTCGACGGAAACCGCAGGATCCTGCAAGCGGCCATCAGTCGGATTGGAGCCAGCCACATTCCGCGCGTTGAGTTGAGCGCTCGTTTAGAACCTTTGACAGCAGTAGCGCCTGAAGAACCCAAGGTCTAAGCCCCGCCCATGTTAATGACCGCGTTCGTGCCGGCGCCATCCCACCGCGCATCCGATGTCGCGACCAATTGCAACCTCAATAGGTCTGCGCAATTGCGAATGAAGTGCCTTGCATAAGGTGCTTCCCCATTGTTTTTCCGTCATCGATCGAGTGACGCCGGGATCCATTTCGCACCGCAATGTCCCAATCTGTCAATTCGCACAAACCGAGGGGCGCATGGCTCTGTCGAGACGCCGGCAGGCGTAATTGTTTGGTTATGAAAACCAATGTCTTATCTCGTATCTCCAGGTACAGGAGCATATCGCTGCATGTGAATGAAGACGGCACCGGTGCATTCGAGAGTCAGTCGCAATCGCAGCTCGCACCGGACCATCCGAATGAAGAACTGTCCGCGAACGTCTCCAATTGGCGGCGGACGTCCAATCGTGTCCAAAATCGCCTCTTGACAGCCTGACGAGGGTGGCGGCTCTCTTGGGGGGTATCCGCAGCTTGCCGCGATCCTTACGCGAGTGTTGCAAACTCACCGGCGGCCGCGAATATAGAAACCTAGTCCGACTGCGATCAGCGAGGCGCAGCCTCCAATGACCTTGATCGCAAAGAGCGTACGGCTCGTACTATCGGCCGGCGGCACCATCGCCACGACCAGTGCGAGTAGTGTTACCAGAAAACCCGTGCCGCTTACCAACCAGCAAGCGAACGGTCCGCCAGGAATGAGAGTGATATTCGGCTGCTTGTCTATTGCGCGGCGGCGTAGCACCGGCAGCGCGGCAAACATATACAGCAAGGGCAAAAAGCTCAAGATTACGGTCATGTCGATCAGCATGAGATACGCTTCATGGACGGCGGAACCGGAGATCGCGGCCAACAGTACGAGCGTTGCCAGAACGCCTTGCGTAAGCAGCGCCACGTAAGGGGAGCCGGTTGCCGGGTGAACGGCGCCTAGTGCCTTGGGTAAATAACGGTCCAGACCGAAGAGGAACGGTAACCGTGCGGTGCCGGTGATCCACGCGCCGAGGCTGCCGGCCTGCGACAGCGTTACGAGCGCAGCGGCGATGACTCCAAACATCGGCATGCCCGCGCGCGCGGCTATCGCCGTGAGCGCCTGCGGAATGCCGCTGATCGCGTTGATCTGCTGCGCCGGAAGTGCCATCAATAATGCCGCCGTGCCCGCGATATATAGGACTCCAATTGCGACGCACGCGATGAGCAGCGCGCGCGCGATGGTACGTCGCGGATTCTTGATCTCGCCACCCAGAATCGGCCCGAGCTCGAGACCCGAGTATGCGAGAGCCATCGTCGCGAAGCTGGCGACTGTCGCCAACGAACTGAGATTCGGTACCAGGGCTGGAGCGGCGATCGGGGTCGCAGCACCGAATCTGTGCCAGGCAAGAAGCCCGCCGCACAGCAGGAGTGCCCCAACCGCCCATGTCGCCACGGCGCCTATGTTCTGCAGCCACTTTGCACGTTCGAGTCCGGCGATATTGAGCAATATCGCCAACCATAGAATGCCGAGGCAGAAAGTGCCGTTGTAGATCGGATTGTCCGCGAGTTTGAGCCATGCGCCTCCATGGATGTACAGGAACGCCCCGGCGCCAAAGATGAGCAGCGCAGGAAAGAAGACGAGATTGGCTATCCAGTAGCTCCAACCTGCGATGAACGCATGCAGATCGCCAAATGCGGCCTTCGACCAGAGATACATGCCACCTTCACCCGGCATACGCGAGCTGAGCTCCAGTACCGTCAGTGCCGCAGGTATTAGGAAAGTAACCAGCCCAAGCAGCCATAGCGCGAGGCTGGATGGGCCGATTTGCGCGGCCATCGAAAGGTAACGCAACCCCACGATCGCAGAGACGTTTAACAGCACGAGGTCGAATGTGCCCAGCGCACGATGCAGCTGGGGAGTGCTGTTGACTTCCGCACCCATGCTGGCGGATTCCTCGCTAGAGCGAGACGCTGGCACGGGCGGCAAGGCGCAACAGCGGACTACGCAGCAAAAGGGCTATGGCGCACGCAGCGCCCATGATCGCGGCGACTTCAGCAAACGCGCCGGCAAATCCGACCGATTCGAGCAGGCCTCCGGTGAATCCCGAGAGGTAGCCGCCGAGTCCCAAGGTCAGCAAGTACCAAGCGCCCATCGCCACGGATGCGAATCCCGCGGGTGCCGCTCTCGAGACCATCCCATAGGTCGCGGTCCACGCGACAATTTCACCGATCCCCAGCAATGATAATGATGCAAGCGGGATCCACACCGAGGCCAGCGCGTTCGGCGCCGCGTCTCGCGCGGCCAAATACATCAGCAGATGACCGATCGTTACCATTGCCAGCGCAAAAATATACTTCTGCACAATGTCGACGCGTTGATTTCGGGTGCCGAGGCGCACCCAAAACGCCGCTACAAATGGTGCCAAGACAATCACGACCGCCGCATTGATCGAGGTGAACCAGGGCACCGGAATGACGAACTCGCCAACCGTCCGATTGACGTCTCTTTCGATGAACAGCAGCCAGCTTCCGAAGAGCTGGAACCATCCCACGCTGAACGCACACAGCAGTGATGCCAACACGAATAAAAGGCCGATGCGCAGGCGCGCCTCGGTGCCGGTTTTCTTTGCAGCGAATGCGGCGATGGCGTTAACGGGCTCGTCGATCCGCCGGCGTCGGTCCGGAAGCATCCCAATGGCGCCAAGCCAACGGGGAGCCAGGAGGACATAGGATCCAAGAGCCACGCTCATCCCGGCCGCGGCGACGGCGAATCCATAGTGCCAACCGAACACCTGCGCAGCGGTGCCGACTGCAACTCCTGACAGCATCGCACCGACCGAGATGCCGAGATAATAGTATGTATAGGCTCCCTCGCGCCGCGGATCATCCGCGGACATGGTCTCACCGCACAACACCACCAGTGTCGACTTCATGAGGGCATTGCCGAGGACGAGGCAAAAAATGGCGAAATAGAATCCGAGTGTGGCGAGGGTGTAGGCTTGCTTCAGCCAGGTGGCGCCTGCGCGGGGCTCGAGCGCGGCACCGTGGCGCATGATCGCTGCATTGACGGCGTCCGAAGGCGCCAGTCGGCCCAGCGGCACTCCCAGCTCGTGCAACGTTTGCAATAGTGGCGCCGCATGCCACCATCCGAGAAGCGCAGGCAGAAATACGGGCGATGCCAACATGATCTGCCCAATCAGCATGCACGTTGCGCCGAGCGTCACGGCACGGCGCCGGCCGAGCACACGATCCGCGAAGTAGCCGCCGAATGCGGGCAACGCATACATCGCCCCCGAGTATGCGCCGAGGAGCCCGAGCGCTTCGGCTGCCGGCCAGCCGAACCCGCCGTGGATAGGGTCGCCGGTCAAAAAAAGCACGAGGATCGAGAGCATGCCGTAAAAGCTGAACCGCTCCCAGAACTCGACGCCAATGATCAACAACGCGCCCTTGGGATACCCGAGCCATTCACCGGGCCGCTGGCTCGTAAACCTCACAGTGCAACGGCCCCCAACGGGGTCTGAAGTTGCACCTGAAACCGTACATCGTCGGCCGCATAGGTATCGATCGCCGAGCCGATCTCCATCAGGATCCTGCGCAGTTCTGTCGCCTCGGGGTGTCCGACCGCGAAGCGCTGCAGGAGAATCGCGGACTCAAGCTGCGCAACGCCAAAAGACTCTGCAGGGTGCGGCGAGTCGAGCCAGTCGATGAAGAACGGAAATGCGAGTCCAAACCGCGGGGCTGTCGGGCCCAGCCACTGCCAGCGCAATCGAACCCCCTCTTGGGTGGTGCGGCCATTGCTCGCGACCACGGCGTTCTTCCATCCGAACGCCTCGAAGGTCGACGCGAGTTCGGATAACGGGCGCGGACTGCGAAGGCAGTAGGTCATTATCCGTGGCTCTTGCGCGCCGCGCGCAAGCCGACACCAGTCATCGTCGCCGGGTCCCGCGGGTCCGACCGGTGCCAGAATCTCGAGATAGCACCGCTTTCCAAGACCCACGAGCGCGTTATGAGTCAACCCGCTGGCATGAACGCCGCCGTAGCGCGGGCGAACTCCCGTCAGTGCCTCGAATCGGCGCGAGCCGCTTTCAAGGTCTGCACAGGCCCAAATGATGTGATCGAGATAGGGGTTCATGCGGGGTGCCCGAGTACAGTCGCTGCGAGTCGGCAAACCGGCCCCACTAATGACTCCGGCCGGCGGCGCGGACGATGCGCGCAGCCTCCGCCGTGAGTGAGGTCCGGTCAATTTTTTGAGTGCCGGACACCGGCAGGCTGTCCAGAAATTCTACGAAGCGCGGATGTGCATAGGCCGGTCCGTGCTCGAGCGCGTACTCCTTGATCTGCGCCGCCGTAGGCGCCGAGCCGCGGCGGGGCACGATGAAAGCGATCGGGATCTGTCCCTTGATGTCGTCGGGCGCCGGTACGACGATCGCCTGAGCAACGGCCGCATGCCGTTCCAGCATCTTTTCAATTTCGCCCGGATAAACGTTCTCGCCGCCGCAGTTGAACATGTCGTCGGCTCGTCCCACGAAATAGTAAAATCCATTCGCATCGCGGCGCATTACATCGCCGGTCAGGTACCAGCCGTCCCGCATGCGGGACGCGGTCGCTTGCGGCTGATTCAAATAGCCATGAGTCAGCGCCGCGGTGCGCAGCGCAAGGATGCCCTCGTCGGAGGATGTGCCGTCGACGAGTTTGCATCCGATGTCGGCCAACGGGTAACCGAGAGACAACGGCGGCCGCGGCAGGCCATCCGGGTGCGGTCCGAAGACGGCTGGTCCGGCCTCCGTCGTGCCGAAGCCATTCTCGATCTGCGCGTTCGGGAACATTTCATGGACCTGGGCAAGCAGCGCATCGGTCAACGGCGCCGAGCCGATCGACACGTCGCGGACGCTGTTCAAATCGAGCCGCTCAACGAGCTCGCGCTCGCGCACCATCAACGCATACATCGTCGGGATCCCGGAAAGAAAACTGCAACGGTATCGAGCCGCGGTTTCGAGGAAGCGGCGCGCGTCGAAGCGCGGGAGCAATATCACCTGCATGCGATTCGCGAGCGCGACGGAAATATTGAACAATCCGTTCATGTGATACAACGGCGCCACGATGATCGTCGAATCCTTAGCTAAGACGGGCGGCACCGGTTCGATGTAGTGCGCGATCGCCCAGAGTTGACCGCTGTGCGTCAGCGGTACGCCCTTTGGTACGCCCGTGGAGCCGGACGTGTACAGAATCTCCGCCAGCGCATCGTCGTCGGGTACAAAAGTCTCCAGCGGCCCAAAGTCGAGAAAGGCGTCGAATCCGTTCGCGCCGCCGCCGTCGAAGTCGATCGTCGGCACCGCATCCGGCACGTACGGCCGGCGTGCCGCGTCGCTCAGCGCGAGTTCGATGCCGCTGTCGCGGAAGATATGTGCGATGGTCGCGCGAGGCAGCTTGTGGTTGACCGGCACGGCGACCGCCCCCATGCGCATGATGCCGAAATAGCTGGCGACGAACTCGACGCGGTTCTCTGCGAGAATGCCGACGCGAGCGCCCGGCCGGATACCGCGTCGCTGGAGGCCGCGGCCGACGCCGTCGCACAAGGCATCGAGTTCAAAGCAGGAGAGGTGCCTTGCGCGCGATTCATCGCGCAAATCGACGATGGCGCTACGCTCGCCATGCGCCGGAAGCTGCAGAATTTGCCCAAGGTTATAAAGACCCGAATGGTTCTGCGTCATGACCTGGTCACGGCTTGAGCAGCACTTTGCCCACCACCTCACGATCCTCGAGCAGGCGTTCGCCCTCGGCAGTCTCCTCGAGCGGCAGCACCTTGTCGATGACCGGCACGAGGCGGCCGCTCGCCACCAGATCGAGCAGTATCTTGAGATCGTCTTTCTGCCAACCGTCCGAACCGATCAGCGTGTGCTCGTAGGTCCACCAGTAGCGCGCATCGAGCGTGAGATTGTATCCGGCCGTGGCGCCACAGCAAAGGATTCTGCCGCTTACCTTCACGCATTTCTGCGTCGCCGGCAATGTGTCCCCACCGGTGAAGTTCACCGCTACGTCCACACCGCCGGTACCGGTAATTCGCGGCTTGCCGTAGATCTCCTTGACTGTTTCGAGAAAAGGTTTGTCGACATAGTTGGCAACGTGGCTAGCGCCAATCTCCTTGAGCCGCTGCAATTTCGTGTGGCTGCTCGAGAAAGCAAGCACTTCGGCGCCAAGCATCTGTGCGAGTTGCACGCAGGCGACGCCAACGCCGCCGCTGGCGCCGAGCACCATGATCCGTTCGCCGGCCTTGAGCTGGCCCCGCGTTATCAACATCCGATAGGCGGTGCCGTATGCCAGCGGCAACGCTGCCGCCTCCTCGAATCCTACACCTGCCGGAATCTCCAGCAGCATCGATTGGCGCACCACTACCAATTCTGCACGACCGCCATCCACCGTTTCGCCCAACATGCCGAAGCGGTCTCCTTCGCGCATGACCGGGTCGATCAACACGCGCTTGCCGAGCCAATGTGCGTCCACGCCTTGCCCCAGCGACTGGACCGTTCCCGCGATATCGGAACCGACGATCACAGGCAGCTTGATCTTGACTCCCGGCATGCCGCGGCGGGTGAAGATGTCGTGGAAATTCACCGCCGTCGCGGCGACCCGCACCAGCGCCTCGCCCGGCGCAGGCCTTGGCGCCGGAATGTCATGTCGCAGATGCAGGACCTCGGGACCCCCGTGGGCGGTCGTCAAGACAGCTTTCATCGCCTCTTTCCCCTCAATGAATCAGCCAGGCTGGGTGCCGTAGCAACCTCGGCCAAGGGCGATCAGCTTACCGCTAGGGTCTGTCACGTCGATGTCAACGACGCCAATCGTTCGTCCGGCGCGTCGGACCCGCGCCTGGGCGAGTAAATCCGCGTTCGCCGCCGGCCGCAGATAGTCCACGCGGAAATTGATCGTCGGTACGCCATAGCCGAGTACCGCTATAAGCGCAAAATCTCCCGCGATGTCGATGAGGCTCGCGATGACGCCGCCGTGGTATTGGCCGGTGCCCGGCGAACGTTCGACGTTAGGTCCGTAAATCGACCGGATTGTGACCGTCTGCGCGGCTAAGTCGAACGCGTCCAAGCGTAGACCAAGCAATTGCTGAAATGGGCTGTCCGCCAGCAGCGTTTCCAAGGTTTTCCGAGTCACGGAATCATCAGCATTCATAGTCGTGCTTTTGGGTGGGCATGTTCAGCCGGGAGAATAGCAGGACAAATATTCGAGCAGACATGACGGACGACGTCTAACTACTGCGATCCGACGGCTGTGGCTGATCTTTTTTACATGTACTCACAAGCGCCCCCGTGCTGGAATACAAGCCGTCAACCATCGTCCTGTCCAAATCCCCCGGGCGCATCGCCATGGCTACACGCAAATCCAAAATTCTCCCCGAGAATCGGTCACCAAGGCAGCGCGCCGCAACGGCTCAAGAAGGGCGTGTGCGGCCTTCCGAAGCGCTCGATGACATACTCGTCGCCCGTCAACCGCTCGTGGGGATGCTCCAACAGGATATCGAACAGCTCCTCGGAGACACGCTCACGACGGAATCCGGACGGATGCCGCCACTGACACTGGAAGGCGCTCAGCGCCCGCAACATTGGGCCACACGCGGAATGCGGCATTTCCTCAACGAGCAGGAGGATAGCGGCTATTGGGATTTTTTCAAAATCTCGGATGGTTTCTTGCTCTCCATCACCGATGCACAGTATCGTAAGGACACGTGGGTTCGCGTCGAGGGAACCGCATTTTTCAAGCTGCGGCTATTGTTGGCCGGCTCACTGCGCGCGGCGTCGGGCGAGATCATTGCGCAGGCTCCGGAAGCTCTGCTCTATATATCGCCGGGCGCCAGTCGCGGGGGGTATTACATTCTTGCCGCGCAACCGATTCGAATGGTTGTACTACACTGTCGGCCGGCGGTCCTTACACGTGATTTCGGGTTGAATTCCAGTGAAGTGCCGCCTCCGCTGAATAAACTGTTCGCGCGCAACCCGGAGGCCGAGAACCAAAGAATGTCGCTGGACACGAGTCTCATACACGCGGTTCAGCTGATGGTGGAGTCTCGTCATAAGATGATGCCGGCCTTGCGCGGCCGGTATTTGGAGGCATTGAGCACAGAGATACTTCTGCAGGTGATTGGCGAATTCAGCAACCGCGCGATGATTAACCGCGCGCCTACCGGTATTCGCCCACGCGACGTCAATGGCATCTACGAGGCGCGCGACTATCTGACGCAACATTACCGAAATCCTCCGAAAATTCCGGAGCTCGCGCGAATGGTGGGGCTGAATCAGACTAAGCTCAAGGCCGGCTTCCGCGAGGTCACGAAGCTCACGATCTACAGCTACATCACCAAGTGCCGGATGGAGCGTGCGGCCGATCTGTTGCTGAACGGCAATTATGGAATTGCGGAAGTGGCCTACGAGGTAGGCTACGATTATCCTGCCAATTTCACGTCCGCGTTCAAGAAATATTACGGAAAACTGCCGCGCAGCATGACCTCCTCGGAACGAACGCCGTATTCTCGAAGCATCTGATTGAGCAGCGGAGAGGCTCAATTCGCTTTTTCGCGCTCTCTATCGAATTCGCTACTAATGCAAATCGGTATTTAACTATTGAGATCCGACAAATTTAGAAAATCCACGGCTCATTGCCGCCACAGTCTGTCGGTATCATCGCTTAAGCGATCTGCTGGGCGTGGTTATGCGTTCGTTTTCAATCGTAAAGGGAGGAATCATGCAACGCCTGCCCCCGACGGCTCTGAAGTTCACGGCACATGAAATCTGTCGGTACATCTGCATCGCCGTGATTGGATTGGCGGCGAACTTTTCGAGCGCGAATCCGATCGCGATAACGAATGTCAGAATCATCGACGGCAACGGCGGCGTGCCCATTGAGCATGGCAGCATCGTCGTCGACGGTCAGCGGATCGTCGCCATCGGCAGTTCGTCGGAAGTGCACGTGCCTGCGGGCAGTCGCCGTATCGACGGCAAGGGCGGTTCCGTGCTGCCGGGACTCGCGGACATGCACGTGCATCTGCTCGGTGGAACGGACGGCGTCGGACTCGATATTCTCGGATACCAGAAATACTTGAACGCGCTGCTGTACGCCGGCGTGACCACCGTGATGGACACCGGCAATGTGGAGCCGTTCGTGCTGCAGCTCAGGGCGGCTGTCCGGTCAGGCCTGGTGCTCGGGCCGCGCATCTATTGCGTTGGCCCAATTCTCGATGGAGCCGATCCGGTGTGGCCGGCACTTTCGATCGCTATTTCGTCGAAGGATCAGGTTCCGCGGATCGTCGAATCGCTGGCGGGCGAAAAGGTCGATTTCATCAAGCTCTACGTCGGTCTCTCGGATCAATTGGTACATGCGATTTCCGCCGAAGCCAAGAAGCGCAATCTTCGTACGATTATCGATCAGTGGAGACGCAACGGGTCCGCCGACATTGCCCAGGAGGGTATTGCAGGGTTCGCGCATTTCCCGTCACATCGGATCAGCGACGAAACGATTGCGACGATCAAGGCACACAATGTCTTTTTAATCTCCACGCTCGCGGTCCAGGAATCGAGTCTCGGGCGCCGCTTTGCGGACTTATCCTTTCTCGATAACCCTCTGATTGCCGACACGACCCCGAAGCACGCGCTCGATGCACTGCGCAAGCAATACGCGGGCCTGAGCGCAGAGCAACTCGCCGCCAAGAGCGACTACACCATGCACGTAGATCTGAAGGGAGCGGAAAGCAACGTACCGAGGCTGCGCGATGCGGGGATTTTGTTCGCGGCCGGCACCGATGCCGTTTATCCGGGTGACTTTCAGGGCGAAGGCTTGCACCGCGAGCTCGAGCTGCTGGTCGAGTCGGGTTTGACGCCATTGGAGGCGATCACGGCTGCCACCAAGAACGCGGCCACGATCGTCAATGCGTCCAACGAGTGGGGGACATTGGAGGCCGGCAAGCTTGCCAACCTCGTCGTCGTCGACGGCAATCCCGACAAACGGATCAGCGACAGCCGACGCATCGTCATCGTCATCAAGGAGGGCGCGGTCATCGATCGAACCGCGCTGCGGCTGGATCATAGCCACATACCGGACTATCAAGAGACCGGTTCCTCGATGGCACCCGTGTGGTAGCACGATCGTGGCTCAACGCTATCGAGTGTCCAAAGCCGGGCAGAGCAAATGGCTAAACTGATTGCGTGGGGAGCGCTGGCAACATTCGCGTGCTGCGCGGTAGGCGCAGCAGAAGACCCGCAGCTCAGCGTGACGCCGGCGTCCGGTTTGGTCGACGCGCCGTTTCACGTCCTTGTCCGAAACGTTTTGCCGGGCTCACGGGTGACCGTGAGCGCGCAACGGCCGGACGTTCACGGACGTAACTGGACGGCCGTGGGCGTCTATCTTGCAGATGCGAACGGGAGTGTAGACCTCGACACTGCCCCTTCGCTCGGCGGAAGCTACGAGGGGGTCAGCAAGCACGGCTTGTGGTGCTCGGTTCTACCGGTGGCGCCCGAGCAGTTGGCAGCCTATGTTGCGGAGCTGCCGAAGCACCCCGAGCTCGGAACGGCCCCGAGCCTCGATGCAAGTGTGCTCTACACGGTCACGCTCGCCGCCAGCATCGACGGCAAAACCGTCGCCACCGCTGCGGCGACGCGCAGTTATGCGGCCGGTATCGTTCCGGAGGAGGTCACCGCGGACGGTGGAGTGCGTGGCCTATTCTATCCTGCTCCAGCTCAAGTATCGCAGAAGGTACCCGTCATCGTCCTGGCGGGCTCCGGCGGTGGATTGCCGCAAACCCAGGCCGCCTTGCTCGCCAGTCACGGACATCCGGCCCTGGCACAGGGAATCTTCGCCTACAAAGACTTGCCGTCGACCCTTCGCGGCATTCCGCTCGAGTCGTTTAGCGCCGCGGCACATTGGCTGGAGCAGCGTACCGGCGCTCATCGGGTAGCGGTGATGGGCACGTCGCGGGGATCTGAGGCGGCGGGATTGGCGGCCAGCTACTTTCCGCAGGACTTTTCCGCCGCCGTGGTCTATGTACCCTCCCACCTCACTAATGGTGCGTTCGGCCCCGGCATCACGGATGTTGAGGCCGCCTGGACCTACGCGGGCAAACCCTTGCCGGCCGATCGCGGGGAGACCGACTCGAACAACGCAGGCGACGCCGCGCAATCGCATGAGCCCCCAGGCTTTGTTGGGACTCCGTACTATCTGAAAACCTGGAGCGATCCATCGATTTCTGCCGCCTACGGCATTCCCTTTGAGAGGATGCGCGGACCGGTGTTGGCCATTGGCGGTGGCGCCGACGAGATGTGGCCCTCGTTCATCGGCGCCGAGCAGATACGCCGCCGCCTCGTAGAGCATGGTAAGGCCGGCATGGTCGAGATGCACATCTACGCTGGCGCCGGCCATCTCGTCTCGCGCGTCGGCAGCGGCGGTCCACTCTCGTCCTTCGTCTTTCATCCTGTCGCCAAGGACTTTGAGGCCACGGGCGGCCTGCCGAACGCAAACTGCGAAGGTTCTTTCGACGCGTGGCAGAATGTATTACAGTTCCTCGGCAAGGTGAAACCCCGCTAAGGTTTGATGAAAATCGCGCATATGATACGCATTTCCGAAATGCGGCCCGCATGCAACGGGTCGCGGCCGAAACGTCCGAAAACATGCTTTTTCCGTCGATTTGCATGCTTTGCTCACAATCAAGTTCCCTAGTATCAAATGGTCTTGGCGAACGAATGATTGCACGCATGACGTGCGACGCAAAAGGACGCAAAGGGAGAATCCAGGTGGGGATAATTCGATCTGTCGTGCCGAGTTCGATCACATGTGCCTTCGCCGTTGCCGCGCTCGGCGCCGCGCAGGTCCAGGCGGAGCCGGCCGCCGCTGACGCCGCGAGCGCTCCGGGCGGCGAGGCGCTCCAAGAAATCGTCGTCACCGCGACCCGGCGTTCCGAAGACTTGCAGAACATCGGTCTCAGCATCACCGCGTTGACGACGGAGCAACTGGAGTCGAAAGGGGTGGAGCAGTTCTTCGACTATGGAAATTCGATTCCGAATCTGTCTTTCGCGATCGATTCCGCAGATGGCTCACTCGCGGCCCGCGGCATCGCGCTGCGCGGGATCCAGGGTTCGAATACCACCGGCTTCTACATCGACGATATACCGGTGCTCGAGACGCTCGATCCGCACATCGTCGACGTGGCGCGCATCGAGGTGCTGCGCGGCCCGCAGGGCACCCTCTACGGCGCGGAATCGATGGGCGGCACGGTGCGCATCATTACGGCGCA
>Ga0187867_10000187_pt1 | contig 56678 bp, 63 predicted proteins | sample June2016WEW_13_1_FD_132976 | JGI IMG/M metagenome (GOLD analysis project Ga0187867, IMG submission 132976) | Peatland microbial communities from SPRUCE experiment site at the Marcell Experimental Forest, Minnesota, USA - June2016WEW_13_10 | ecosystem: Environmental > Terrestrial > Soil >...
AATTCGCTTACGAATTTCTTCCCTGGTATGATCTCCGACCTTCAAGTCTACAATGCTGTGGTTTTGCCGCAGCAGGCTGCGCAGCTCTATGATGAGGGTATAGATGGCGCGCCGTTTGGCAGCAACAACCTTGTGGGATGGTGGCCGCTCAACAGCAACGTGAACGATTACAGCAGCATGGGGAACAACGGCGTGGCGAACTCAGTATCATTCAAGTTGCTTTCGGGCTATTCCGGAGACCCGGTGTACGACGGCTCATTCTATAGCGGGAATCTTACCAACATCATTGAGGGGGTATCCGGATGCAGCACCATCAACCAGTGCTCAAACAGCAGTTTGCAGCAATTGTATCTTGGCCAGGGGAGCCTCTCCATCGCTTATGGGTCATCCCTGTCCGAGGCCCCAAGCCTCGGACTTGCAAGCCAGATATCTTCGGCGCAGTTCAACGGGAAGAACGGCTACGTTACCATAGGGACATCCGGCCTGCCTACCGGCGCCAGTGCCAGATCGGAGTTCGCATGGATATATTACACAGGAAACAGCAAATCGAGCAACTATTATGCGGCATTCAGCTACGGGCAGTACGCGTGCAGCAGCATTTCCGGGATTGGGGTCTATTCCGGCTACCTGACATTCCTTGGCGGCTGCACAAACCCGCAATCGTTTGCGGTGTTTCCAAATACTTGGCATCTTGTCGGGTTTACCTACGTAGCCGGCTCTACAACAGTTACCATGTACCTGGACGGGAGTTCGCAGACAATAACCGTAAATGGCGGCAATCCGTTGGCCACGCCCGCTCCTAATTTCGCGGGCATAGGCGGCGATTCTGTCTCTTTTGACCCGTTCATGGGGGGCATAGCGGATGTCCAGTTGTATAACACCGCACTTTCACCGCAGCAGGTAGGTGCCATGTATGCAGGGGGACCAGGCGCACCGCCGGTCCTGCCTTCAAACACTCTGGGATGGTGGCCGCTCAACGGCAATGCGAATGACTATAGTGGGAATGGCCGCAACGGAGTAGCTGCAGGCATCAGCTTCATAAGCGCCAGTGGCGGCGCGGCAATACCAAATGTGGCATCTTTCAGCGGCGGCTACATAAACCAGTCGGTGCCGTACGGCTGGATGGGCAACGGCGCGCAGCCCTTCAGCCTCTCGATATGGATCGATCCGAACTCGCCCAGCGGCGTAATAGTTGACGAGGTGGGAACACCTGCCAGCTACTGGCATGACAGCTGGCTGGAGCTTGTGGGGGGAACCCTTTACATGCGCATGTGGCAGCTATCCTGTGTAAGCCTTGGTACAATACCATTGAACAAATGGAGCAGCATCACCATGACCTATGATGGGGGCTCTTTCTACAGGGGCTACGTGAACGGAGTTTTGGCCAACGCAGGGGCTGGCGCAAGGAGCGGAGAGGGCGTCGGGAACCTGATGTATTATAATCTGGGAGGTCCACCCGACTTCATAAATTGCGGGTCTGGTGCGGCCTACAGTGGAAGCATGGCGGATTACCAGTTTTACAATACGCAGCTCAGCGCGCCGCAGGTGAGCCAGCTCTACCAGAACGACAGCGTGATGGGGGTCAACGCGATGGACAGGTGGCCTCTTTCATATGGGTATAACGGCCTGATGAACAGGACATCGGACACCGCGAATGCGCCGGATTTCGACCTGTTCTATAGCAAGTACGGTGTGCCGTGCAGCAATGCAAATGCAGTATTAGGGTTCTGCGGCGTGCAGATCTCGCCGCCCTGAGTGATAATACGGAGAGGAGACGGTCATTAAAAAGCTGAATTTCAATCTGGACAAATACGGAGAGCTCACAGATCCTGCGAAGACCACCGCGGAAAGGATAACAAGGGTGCTTAATTTTGGGAGCGATACCGACGAATCGGTGTACATGAAGAGCGCCGTATTTAGGAATCCGAACTCCGCCGCAAAGCATGTTGAGATTGCACTGAATGGCAGCAATCCGCATGTCCTGCTTGCTGCGCTCGAGTCCCCGGCCGCGACGGACATCCAGATACTGAGGGGCATAGGGATACTCCAGACAAGATTTTCCATGAGAAGGGAGGAGCTAAGGAGACTCTTGTCTGCTGACATTAAAAGATATGACGGATCCAGACTCCTAAAACTGGCTGAAAACGCCAGGAGAGTCCTCGGCATGACCTACAAACAGTAGATTCTTGCGATCTTTTCCTACACTCCGGCACCTATGCCAGCAAACATCAGCGATATGACGTACTGCACTATGAAGAATATCGCCACTCCGCATATTATGAATACCGGCAGGTATTTCAACCCCTTTATGGCGGAGCCCGACGATATCGCCGCCATTATGAGGCTGGCGAATCCGCATATTATCACTATCGATGCGAGCGAGAAGTCTCGGTAGGTGTCTGCGGATATCTTAGGCGGGCTGGGCTTGAGGAAGGATACGCCCGTAGTGGGCAGCCCTCCCGGATTCTGCGTGAGTATGCCCTTCCAGACCGTGTCCGTCACTACTATCATCTGGCTGGTGAGGCCGTAGAGCACAGGCGCGGCTATCAGCCCCGCGAAGGCTATGAATATGCTGTACATGAGCATCTGCCCCGCCACCTCCTTCTGGGTCATCTGCTGGTTCCTCATGTCCTTGGATATCTGCTCTATCAGGTCTGCCATCGCGCCCCCGTACCTCAACGATTCGAGTATCATGCGCACGGCGTGGCTGAGCTGGTATGACCTGTACCTCTCCGTGAATTCGCGCAGTGCGGTGTCGAAATTCTCGCCGCCGAATATGCGCCTGTTCATCTGCTTCACGTCATCGCTGAGGAATGTGAACTCGGGCCTTGCGGCGAGCATCATCGCCCTGTCGAGCGCTATGCCGCTTCGCAGGTTTGCAGAGGTTATCTGCAGGTAATCCGGGAGCATCTCCTCGAGCTTCGTCTTCCTCGCGTCTATCTTGAACTCGAGAAGCATGTATACGAGGACGACGTAGATCGCCGCGGAGGCGACCCCGGCGCCTGCTGCAATCGGCGCGCCGAGCCCGAGTATATAGACGGTGAACGATGCTATGACCAGGAAGGCTATCGCGCCAAGTATCATTATCTTGAGGAGCTGCTCGACGCTCATCTTAATTCCGGCGAGGTCCAGCTCTCTCGATAGCCTTACACCGATGCTCCTTGACACCAACCTCTCGAATCTTATTTGCACTGGATCACATCGTAAATACCGGCCTGGAACTCGTTATCATCTTCAGGAACACTATCTGGAGGAATATTATGCCCACAAGCGCGAACTCCAGAACCGTCACGTTCACAGTGAATATCGCGATGAACGTTGTGAGTATCGTGACTACGGCTATACCCATGCTCGGCATTATTATTCCGAAGAGCATGTAGAACATCGCTATAGCGTTGAGGCGCTGCCCGTAACGGCGCAGCTCTATTATGCGCTCCTGCGACACCTGGTCTATGACGCTCTGCAGCGCGCCCACGACGTCGGCTCCCGCCCTTATGCTAACCGCGGCCTGGAGCATTATCCGTCTGAACGAGACGCTCTTCGATTCAGACACTGTCTGGTCTATCGCGTCCTCTAGCGATGTGCCGAGCTGCACCTTCTCGACTATCTTCGCGAACTCCTTGCTCGCCTCGCCGTACCCGCTGCTTATGGATGTTATCGCGTTGAAGAGCGGCATTCCCGACCTGAGCGATATTATCATGTCCCTGGCCGCGAAGAGTATGTCGCGCTCTATGCTCTTGGCTGAGCCACCGCTCTTGCGCGTCGGGAAATTCAGGAATGTCTGGAATGCCATGTAGAAGGAGCCCACCGCTATGAGCACGGAGAATATGACAGTCTGGAGCATTGCCAGGCCCAGCTGATTGAATAATATGGAGAGCGTAGCCCCAAGTACCAGGCCCAGGGAGAGCGCGGCTATGAACATGTTCCTTACGAACTCGTAGAGGCTTGTCTTGATGCCCTGGTTCCTCAATGCGGTCTCGAGCCCCTTCTTCTTCGCGCCTATGCCCTCGAGATAGGTCTTGAAGCCGCTCGGTTTTTTTAGGGGAACGTATGCAGGGATAAATGCCTTTGGCTCCCGGGCGTATGTCTGTTGCTGCTGCGGCACATTCGGCTTCTGCACCATGGACTGGAGGTCCTGCTGCGACAACGCTATCTTCTGCTTTAGGTTCTGCAGCTCCGCATCCTCGGGATTTTGGGCTGGCGCCTCCTGCGCGGGCTGCGCCTGCTGTGATGTGTATACGGCCCCCTCGGGCTTGGGCTGCTGCTTCGGCGCCTCGGCATTGCCAGTCTCCTCTTTCGGCTTCCTGCTGAAGAAGCCGCGATGGGGCTGGCTGGGCGCGGGCTGCTGCGCCCTGTCCGGCTCGGCTGGCTGGGGCGCCTTTGCCGCACCGGCTTCAGGTTCCTTCTTCTTCCTGTTGAATATGCTCATTTCGTCACACTGCTCTTTGCCTCGCTGTTTTTTGCATCGATGCCGGCTAATATGGCTAGCACCTCGTCAAGGCGCTTGTCCCTCAGTATGCCCAGGATCAGCGAGTGCTCCATGTCCCCTGATTCTTTGCCCGGCGTTGCCTTCTGCAGGAATTTCTTGAGCCCGAATGCCTCATTCCTGACCACCTCGAGCTGCTCCCTGCTGAACGCGTGCTCATTAAGCCCCTCTATTATGCGCTCAAGCTCTGCCACCTGGTCAGCAAGCGAGAGCCTGGGGAGCACGTTCTCGCCCTCCTTGGGCTTCATGCTGGGCATCTTAACGAACGTGTTTATTTCGCCGCCGAGATTCTTGGCAAAGCTGTTGAGCTCCCCCTTTGCCGCCGTGATGGTGCTAGAGAACACCTGTGCCTGCGCCGGCCTGGGCTGCTGCGGCTGCACTGCAGCCATGGCAGGGGCTGGCGTTGGCGCTGTGGATGTGCTTGCAGCCGCATGCGCCGGCCTGGGCTGCGCGGGTGTTGGCCTAGGCGCCTGTGCCTGCGTTGGCGTCTTCTGCTGCTGCAGTTGCAGATGCTCTGCCTCCATGTTCATCGCGATGGGTAGGAGCTGCCTGAACTCGCCCTTCTGGCGCTGCTCCTGCTTGCCGGTGAAGAGCAGCGAAAGGTCTATGAAGTTCTGCTCAGCCCTTGCCGAGCCTGCCTCTATCTCGCCGATCCGCTTCAGCAATTCAGCGTATTCCAAAACCACACCTAGAATATATCCCTTGAAAATGGAACGTTGTCCTTCACCAGCTGCACTACCTTATCCTTGTGCTTGTAGTAGTTTGCCACAACGAACCCAGCGTCGTCTATTCCTGTAATATTGTTCCTGACCATCCAGTCCAGCACGGTGTTCTTCTCTGCTATGTCTTCGGCCATGTCCTTCTTCGTGAGCCCGCCGTAGAGCGTGAAGGTCTCGAGCAGGCGCGTCATCTCGCTTATCTGCGAGTATTTGTCATTGAGTATGTTCCATTTGTAGAGGACGTTGACGTCGCCCGTAGTAAGAACTTCGCCGAGCTCGAGCACTCTCCTTATCCCCTTGGTCCTGTGCCTGAAAAGGCAGACTATCGCGCCGAGCGCGTTCATTGTTATCTTGGGCACGGCTATCGGCGGGTTCGTCATCCTCACTATGGTGTCCTGCGCGTTGTCTGCGTGGACGGTGCCGTATACGGAGTGTCCTGTGTGTATGGCCTCGAAGAGCGTCTCCGCGTCCTTCTCCGTCCTCACCTCTCCGATAAGCATTATGTCGGGACGCTGCCTGAGCGCGTTGACCATGAGCCTGTAGAGCGTTATCTCGCCCTTGCCCTCGGGGTTCGGGTCCCTTGATACCATAGGTATCCACTGCGCGAAGCCAGGAAGCTGAAGCTCCCTAGTCTCCTCTATAGAGATTATCCTCCTCGTTGCCGGGAAGAACATGCTGCATGCGTTGAGGAAGCTCGTCTTTCCGCTGGCGGTTCCTCCCGAGAAGAGCAGGCTTATCTCGTTCTGTATGCAGAGCCACACAAGTGATGCGAGCTCTATGGAGAGCGTGCCGTTCTTTATCATGGCAGTCATGGTCCACGGGTTCTTCGAGAATTTTCTTATAGTTATGGTGTTGCCGCCCTGCGATACAGGGTAGAGCGTGGCGTTTACCCTTGATCCGTCTGCGAGCTCCGCATCCATGAGAGGCGAGAGGTTGTTTATCTCCCTGCCTATCCTTCTCCCTATCGCGGATGCCTGGTCGTATATAGCGTTGTCGCTTGCGGGCTTCATGTTCGTCTTGCACCAGCCAAGCTCCTTGTGGAAGACCCATATGTAGTCCTTTGCGCCGTTTACCGCTATCTCCTCGAGGTTCTCGTCCGCGAGCAGCGCCTCGAGGTCGCCCAGCCCAAGCATCATGTTCACTATGTACGAGGTGAGCAGCTTCTTCGTTTCGGAGCTTGTCCCGGGCACGTACTTGTCTATGAGTATGTTCCCGGCGTCAAGATACTTTACGTTCAGCGCGGTGAGGTAGCGCTTGTCCTCGAGCCTTGCAGGGTCTATCGGCACCATGGCGGTGAGCTCGCTCCTCAGCGACATCACAAGGAGCTTGGTCGCGTCGCCTATGCCAGGGAATGTGACGTTGTATAGCGGCACGAAGTCACTGCTCTCGACTATCTGTATCATCACGGTTGTGCCGTGCGCGTCAAGATTGTATTCCGCCAGGATCTTCTGTGTGTATTCGGCCATTTTCACACCTTGTCCTCTGCACGCTGGTCGATCTCCTCAGCGGTCTGCTTTATCGTCTTCCTCACCTCGCCCACCCTCTCCTTTGTGCGGCTGTGGCTCTTCGAGATCTCCTCCACCGCCTTCGCCTTGCGCTCAACGCTGATGTTTTTGTTGGCGTCGAGCGTATTAAGCTGCGCCGTGAGCCTCGCTATCTCGGTCCTTGTCATAGCTACCTCCTTGGAGGCGTCGCCTATGTCTTTCTTCCATCTCTTGATGTCCTCGTCGAGCTTGGTCGCGTCGCCGAAGTTCCTCTTCATCGCGTCGACGTCCTCGAATATCTTCTTCGCCTTATCGTCCACGAACCTGGAGTCGCTCACGATGTCGTGGCTTATCCTGTCGTACCTGTCGTTGAGGTTCTTCTTCAGCATCTCAAGCACCTGCTTTGAGAGCTCAAACTCCTTCTTGAGGTTCACCATTTCCGAGACGAGCCGCTTGGCTGAGGCTTCTTGGTCCTTCAGCGACTTCACAAGATCGGAAAACTGCATGTTGTTCTCCCTCAGCTCCATCTCCACGCCTGACCTTGACTCGTTTATCTGCTTCCTGAGTGCCTTCACCTGCGAATCCACGTCCTTGTTCATGGTGTCGAAGAACTTGTTCTTGGTCCTGGTGGTGTCCTCCATCGCCTTCTGCGCCGAAGCTATGTTCTTCACTACCAGGTCCAGCCTTGAGAGCTTCGACGTTATGTCCGCCTCGGTCTGCAGCTGCGACTGCTGGTTAAGCTTTGCGTTCAGCGAGTCTATCCTCTTGTTTATCTCGTCGAGTTGCCTTGTCGAGTCTACCCTTATCTTCTCCATCTCCCTTCTCTTGGCTTCTATGGGGGCATAGGCGCGGTCTACGTCTGCGAGTATGCGCTGCACCTCTGGCATCTTCTGCTGGTAGAGCTTCTGGATGTTGTTTATTGTCATATTGAGGTCGTCTATGTTCTTCGAGAACTTCTCCAGTGATATGCGCTCCACCGCGAGGTCCTCTTCCAGTATGTATTTCGTGACGTCAGTCTTTGTCTTGACGTCGGCCTGCCTGTCCTGTGAGAGCGTTATCGGCTCAAGGTACATGCGCCCGACCTCGAAGGTTATCTTTATCAGGTTACCGTTCTCCAGCACCTTCGCCCACTTCTCGATTACCCTGGGATCCATGTTCAGCGCTACCGCTATGCTATTAAGCTCGGTCCTTCCCCTGCTTCTTAGCAGGTCAAGCAGCGTGTCTATGCTCGTTTTGGTGTCCTGCATTTCGGGGTTTCTCACGTTCTCGGGCGTGTTGCGGGGTTCCTCGGCCATACAAGCACGTTAGATACTTGCCAACAAACGTATTTAATACCTTAAGAACTCGCTCTGACGGCTGTTTGCCGATTGCGGCCGTGCAATTTCAGAAGATGCGCCTTGATACAAGTGATATCACGAGCGCTATCACGATCAGTAGCAGTATGTCCCATATCCCTATGCCCGTATATTTCAGCATCAGCAGGAGTATTACACCCATTGTGGCCGCATAGACCGGCTTGCTCCATGTGAGGACCTTGCTGCCATCAAGCGGGAATATGGGCAGCATGTTGAAGAATGCTAGGAGCACGCTTATCTCTATCACGAATGAGAGCGCGGAGGAGAGGAATGAGCTTGTTGGTGGGTGCGTCAGAAGCGCGAAGGCAAGGAATGCACCGAATACCGCAAGGTTTGTGAGCGGCCCAACAATGGAGACTATGCCGTTCTGCTTCTTCGTGAATCCCTGCGTGTATATCATGGTGGCCCCAGGCATGCCGATGAGGAACCCGAAAAGGCTCGTGAATATTGTTATTATCAGCCCGGTGTAGAACATCCTGAACTCGGCGATGGCGCCGTACCGCTGCGCGAAGAACTTGTGCATAAGCTCGTGGAACACGAAATTGACCGTGACCGCGAGAGCGGCGATCGGGAGCAGCTGCTCGAATTGGGCTATCGCCTTGGCGGAGTTCCCCTGAAATGCGCTTACCCCACCGACCAGCGCGAGTGAAAAGGCAAGCGTTAGCACTATGTCGGATATCAGTATGTCCCTTATCTCGGTCGGGGATGTGATGGGATGCCCTGTTTCCATTACTTGTTATTTTTAACAACAATATATAAAATCCACGGACAATAATATACTGTATTTAGCTCCATCGTCTAGTGGTCATTGCACCGCTACGCGTTGCAACCATAAAAGGACGGCGGCCTCTGGAGCCGTAAACGCCAGTTCGAATCTGGCTGGAGCTACTGACCAAATTTTCTAGACGTGTCACTTCGAAGCGCGAGTTCGAATCTGGCTGGGAATATTATGTTGCAGGGATAGTGCTAACGTTCAAAAACCGCACTCTTTTATTTCATATAAATGAAGCTATTTTAATGTGCTTTAGATTTTGTTTTGCTATCCGCTTTTACCCTTAGTAATCTAGTTAGATCTGATTCAGGATTTTTTATAAACTCTTTATCATTTTGACCGACCTTTTCAAGAAGTTTATAAACTTTCCTTTCTAACATAGGAATATTGTCAGTGTTGTTATCTAGGATATGATCGAGCATTCTAAAATAAATATAACCAAGACCGTGAGCATAATCTTCATATAGTCTACCAAAAGAAAATTCCTTCAAATTCTTGAATTTCTTACGTGATTTCCTTAGTGTAGTTCTTTGATAGCAAACAACATCAGATGCGTATATACCTACAACGTGAACGTTTTCGTATCTTTCTTTAAAATAATTGATTTCGCTTGCCATTCTTAAACCAGAGATTACTGCTTTTTCTGTTTTTCTGTCTAGTAGATCATTTTCGATTTTTTTTGCTACAAGAGTCTGGTTCTTTGGTTCCATAAAGAAGTCAAAATTTCCTTTACCCACATTACTATGTATGCTAGTTGCATATCTGCTAGCTTCAAATCGCTCATAGCCATAGGCAGATATGATTTTGCTAGCCTCTGTTTTACCACAGCCCGATTTTCCAACAAGTATTATTATTTCCATAAAATTCATTTCTACGATCTTGTTTCCTTAAGTGGATGCATATACCTAACTTCGTGTTCTCGAACTCTTCCATCAGCAAAATCGAAATATTTATCTATTTCGTCTTTTATTCCAGAAAGTAATGATACGAAATTTTTAGAATTTTTGTCATCAGCAAAAGGGGACATTATGCAAGCTTTTAAGCTTCTGTATGGGTAAACATCAGAACCAGTTGAATAAGCTGGCGTCGAATCAATTAAGAATGGATTACCTATTTTCCTCAAATATGTTAAAAATTCTAATGTATAAGCATTCCGTACGTTAGCTTCGTATTGTTGATTTGCAAAGTTTAGAGCTTGTGGTAGTTTTGGAACAAAAACTACCGCATTCCCTAGTGAAGTCTTACTCACTACTTCAAATTTATCAGATTTTCTGAGCATTTCATGTAATTTTTCTGATACATTCATTAGTTTAGTTAACACCTTTTGGAAACCTTCTATGCCTAATAAATTTAATGCAATGTAAGCATTTAATGCACCAGTTGCTCCTCTAGAATTTTCTAATGTATATGCAAACGGTGTATATTGTCCATAATTTACAAAGTTGTCTTTATCGCTATAAAGATCCTTTTTATCTCTCAACATAAATAGACTGGAATTATAAGGACAAAATCCCATCTTATGAAAATCAACACCAAATGAGTCTGCCATATAGAGATCTTTGAGGTTATTAGTTATACTATCAATTTTATACATTATGCTTTTGCTTATTCGTAGAGGATTTTCTGATTTATTATAATCTTTAAAGAAAAGCCACGGCCAGCCAACTACTGAATCAACATGAAGGTGCGGTGTGTAATCTAATTTATGTGCATCAACTAATTCGTTTCTTACTTTTACAATCTCTTTTATTGGATCTACAGCCATATTATTTGTTGTTCCTCCAGAGATTAGTATGCTGGCTATTCTCTTGCCTCTAACTACTGCAGACGATAATTCTGTAGCTAATTCAGTCAGATTAACTGTGCTATCATTGTTGGTATTTATCCGTATAACATTCTTTGTTCCGATACCCAACCAATCCGCATCTTGGATATGACATGGATGACATGCCTTTGTTGAGAATACAACAACATCTTGTTTCACACCTTCCGATGATGAATCTTTAAGGCTCTTTCTTAGTCCGACTTTTATAGCATACAAATCTGTACCTTTTCCACCAAACGTAAAAGTCCCACCTGCAATTTTCCAATCCCAACCCGTATACTCTGCAACTTCTTTTATAACTCTCTGTTCTGCTAATGCCATTTTGCCCGCAGGTACATCCCATACAATATTTGGATTATATAACATTGCTAGAGAAGTAGCAGCAACAGTATGCAATAATGGCGGAGGTGTTAAGTTATACATAGTTCTTGGTGAGTGCCATCTTACAACCCCGTCAAACATTTCTGCTATTAGTTTGTAAGCTCCATTTCGACCTAATGATTTTTGAGGTACTTGAGAATTCTCCACCAAATGTAAATAGCTATCATATTCCATAGGCAATGTTGCTTTTGAAGTATCTGTTTTGGCTTCTATTCTTTTATGAACTCCTCTAATAAGTTCTAGTAACTCTTCTACCGAATCGCTTTTAGGGTTATAAAATAACTTACCTAACTGTTTATTATTTTCTCTCTTCTTAACCCTTTTACCTTTATGTTGCATATATAAAAAGCAGCCGTTTAGATACTTAAGGATTTGTGTCTAAAATAATCATATTTAAAAAGCTTTGTGTATAGTTTTATATATAAAATGTCAATTTTATAGAAAGGTGTGGATAATTATGCCAAAAAATAAGATTCCAAAAATTGCAAAGAGGGTCTTTAAAGGCGTTATATGGGATACTTATCATTGGAAACAAAAGATGTTTGATGGATCTTATGAAACATTTGAAGCTGTTAAAAGGCTTGATACAGTTATTATAGTTCCAACAATTCGAAACAAGATAATAATGATAGAAGAAGAACAGCCTGATAAGCCTAAATCGATGGGATTTATAAGTGGTAAGATAGAACGTAAAGAAAGACCATTAATTGCAGCAAAACGTGAATTACTTGAAGAAACAGGATTTAAATCAAATAATTGGATACTCTTAGAAATTAGAGAAGCCATAAAGTCCCAAAAAGTGGATTGGAATTTATTTATGTATATTGCTAGAGACTGTAAAAGGGTTGCAAAACCTAAAATAGAATCGGGTGAGAAAATAAAAATTAAATATATTGATTTTAGTACATTTTTATTACTACCAAATAAGATTAAAAATCTTGACTATGACTTAAAAGAAGATATAAATAAAATTAAGAATTCAAAAGAAACTATCTGGAACTTCAAAAAACAATTATTTGGAGAATCTAATTTGTCTAACTAGCTCCACATTTGTTGTAGGCTTATAGAAGGGTCAACGTATTGTTACGACGTCAGGAAAGGATAAAACTGAACTCAGTTCAAGATATGCTGGAGCTAAAGGAATTCTTGCCCTGACAGCAATTAGCTTAAATTTTCTGATTCAGCGCTAGAAAAGTCTGACTAAAAGATAGGTATAAGTATCTGATGGAATTAAATGCACGTCATAGCATAGGGGATTTGCATGGTCCAAAAGAGTATCGCCGTATTAAAAGGGGACGGAGTAGGCCCAGAAATCATGAATGAAGGCCTAAAGGTGCTGGAGGCCGTTTCTACAAGGTACGGGCACAGATTCAGTTTAGAGTATGCCCCTTTCGGAGCTAATGCTTATTTTAGCCACGGACATCCCTTTCCAGAGTGCACGAAGCGCATCTGTGATAGGACAGATTCAATTCTGAAAGGGCCCATCGGCCTAAGCGTCTTGGAGATGAGCAAAATACCCGAAGACAAAAGCCCTGAGGGAGCCGCTTTGCTTCCGTTAAGAAAAAGATTTGACACCTATGCTAATTTTAGGCCGGTCCGTCTTCCTCTCGAATTCGCAAACTTTTCGCCGTTAAAGGAGGAAAGGCTTGGAAACGGCATAGACATCCTGATGATCCGGGAGCTGGTAGGGGGCAATTATTTCGGCCGGAAAGTCGAGGGCAGCGAGAATAACTGGGAGTTCGCGGTAGATGAGGGAAGATACGAGCGCACGCAGGTCGAGCGGATAGCGCATGTTGCGTTTAAAGAGGCCATAAGGCGGAACGGAAAATTAACCAATGTCAGCAAACAAAACGTAATGGCGGAAGGGCGGCTGTGGAATCACATTATTCACGAAGTTGCGGTTAAACATTATCCCGGAGTAAAATTACAGGATGTGATTGTGGATAATATGGCCTTCCAGCTTGTCGTGAACCCGTCACAATATAACGGTGTGGTTCTGCTCGAAAACATGCAGGGGGACATATTGACGGATCAAGCGGGAGGAATTCTGGGCAGTCTGGGTTTAATGCCTTCTGCATGCCTAAACCCAGAAACTGGCAAAGGCTATTTCGAACCCGCGCATGGTTCTGCCCCTGACATAGCCGGAAAAGGCATTGCAAATCCATTTTCAATGATTGGATCCGTAGCGCTAATGCTTGAGAAAAGTTTTGGATTATACGAAGAGGCTGAAACTGTCTGGAGCGCACTTTTTGCGGTTTTTGGCAATGGTTACAGGACAACGGAGCTAAAGAAACCAGACACTCCTGCAGATAAAATAGTATCGACAGAGCAATTCGGTAACCTAGTAACTTGTGAGATCTCACAGTTTCTGCGTAGATAATCGCCTTAGAGACAACCACATCTGACAACCATACGTGGCCCGATAATCAAAAGTGGTTGCATGAAGCAGACTCAATATAGGATATGCTATATGTTTATATAGTTTTACAACCAATCCTAATCGTGGTTCTATGACAGAAGTCAAAGTAAATGCCGTAAAGGACGGGCCGGCCTTGATACTGGTAGACGGGAACGTGCAGGTTGCGCTCTGCAGGTGCGGGTACTCGAAGAACAAGCCATTATGCGATGGCGCGCATCATCAGAAGCAATTTGAGGCTGCTGAAAAGGAATTGAAGATACTTTAATTGGCGCGATTTGCCCATACCTGGCAATGCACCATCTCTTTTTAGCCTGTCGGTTCTAAATTAGGCATAGTGGAACAATGAATATTTATTTTGCTGGTTCGATACGCGGCGGAAGGGAGGACGTCGGATTGTACCGCAAGCTGATAGAGCATATGGGCAGGTACGGCAAGGTGCTCACTGAGCACCTGGGCAATGTCAACATAACCTCGAGCGGCGAGCAACTGGCTGCAGAGGAGATTTATGAAAGGGATGTGGATTGGCTGAACAAGGCTGACGTGATGGTCGCGGAGATATCTACGCCTTCACTTGGCGTTGGATATGAGCTGTGCAAGGCTGAATCGCTTGGCATACCTGTTTTGTGCCTGTATAATGGATCGAGAAACGAGCCGTCGGCAATGATAACAGGCAACAAAAGGTTCAGGATTTCCAGGTATGAGGACATTGATGCTGCATTTAAAGAAATAGATACATTTCTGTCAGAGCATAAAAAAGATTGATAAGGAATAATAAGACAGCATACGAAAGGAAAATAGCGTTTGACGCTGACTGGTGTTTGTATGGCGCGCGGATTGTCTTTGGAGGGTCATGTGATTGTATGCGGCTACGGCACTGTAGGCCAGAAGGTCATAGATGTGCTTTATGAGCACAGCGTGCGTTTTGTTGTGATAGAGCTCGACCCCAAGAAAGTGGAGCACCTCAAGGAGCTAGGCTACAACGTCATAGAGGGCGACGCCACCTTCTCCAAGGTGCTCAAGAGCGCGGGCATAGACAACGCCAAGGCCATCGCCGTGGTGATGGACGATGATGCGAAGAACCTTTTCACCGTGCTCGCTGCACACGACATAAACAAGCACCTTTTCATAGCCGCAAGGGCGAACGACGAATTCGTAAGGGAGAAGCTGATAGAGGCTGGCGCCGACTACATAGTGATGCCGCAGCGCGCGGCAAGCAAGGAGATAGTGAGCGAGCTCCTAAAGACAAAAGCGTAGTTCCATGTCCCAGCATGATGAACTGGATGGCTCTGAGAAAACAGCCGCACGGGTAATAGTGATCATGCTCATCTGCGCTGTGCTGTTAGCGCTCTTTTCCATAGCGGTGGTCGCACTGGTAACGCACAGCCTCTACGCCGCGGGCTATTACACGATGTCAGCGCTATTCGACGTGAACGGCGAAAACGCCTCGACTTTCATATCGGCTGTGCTGGGCAGCGGCGCCTACAGCGGCGCATTCTACATTGTCATAATGATATCGCTGCTTGACGGGCTTGCAAAGGCCGTCATAGTCGGTTTCCTGATCGCCGTGTTCATAAACCTGCTCTCGAGCATAGACATAAAGTCCACGCTAGACGTGATAACCGCAAAGAGGCAGAAGGACCATGTGATAGTCTGCGGCTACTCGATGCTTGCGGAGAGGCTGTGCAAGGACATGGCAAGGGACAACCTGCGCTTCGTGATAATAGACAACGACCCCGAAAAGGTCGGCACGCTGCGGGACCTCAAGTACAACGTGATAGACGGGGATTTCACCCAGAAGAACGTCCTTGAGGGCGCGTCGCTCAAGAACGCCAGGGCGATAATATTCGCAACCGAGAGCGACTTCATCAACCTTCTCGGGATAGTGACCGCGCACCACATGTACCCGGACGTAAAGATAATAGCGAGGGCGAGGCAGGTCGCGAACGTGACGAAGATGCAGAGGGGAGGAGCGGAGCTCTGCCTGGTGCCCGAGGTCGTTGCGGGGCTGGAGCTCGGCGAGCATGTCTTGAAATTGTGATCCAATGGCAAACCTGAAAAGCGCGCAGTACATAATGATCGGCATAATCGTAATGCTTTTTGCCGCATCGGTGGTGCTCACGATAGGCGCCGGGATAGACCCGGTGCGGGCACTCCTGGATTCGGCGCTTGACGCGCTTGACGTGAGCTATGTGCTCATACCTTTCGCGATGGCCACGAACCCTCTGATATTAACTTCCAAGATACTCGATGCGGGAATATTCCCGATACTTGCGGTGCTGCTCGCTGCATGGTTCTTCGACTTCATAAACGGCATAAACTTCAGGGAGCGTATGGTGCTCTCGAAACTGAAGCGCATGAAGGACCACGTGATAGTCGTGCCCTCGAACGGCTTCGCAAGGGCGCTGCTGAAGGAGCTGAAGGGATCCTCTATAGAGGCTGTCGCGATAGCCGAGAACAGGCGCGAGATGAGGCAGGTGCACAACGAGGGCCTGTTTGCGATAGCTGGAGACATAAAATCGATGGATACGTTCGAGATAGCCGGCATAAAGAGGGCGAGATGCCTTGTCGCGTGCAGCAAGGACGACATACAGAACGCGCTCATCGCGATAACGGCCAAGACGGCGAACCCGCGCATAAACATAATAGCAAGGGCGGACTTGGAGGAGAACCGCGTAAAGCTCATGAGCGCTGGCGCACACGTGGTCATAGTGCCGGGCAAGACGGCCGGGATAGACATGGGCAACGAGATAGTCAAGCGGGTTCTAGAGAAGAAAGCTTACAAGAAAGCATAATGCCTGCGCCGCAGCGCAGGCGCGTTTCTGGGGTTACCAAGACCTGCTTGGTCATGCTATCTTCTGATTATTAAAGTATTTAAACCTTTCTTTTAATATTTGATTGTATATCAAAGTAAAAGAAGGTATAAATAGATTGGCTGCGCAATACTACCAAGAAAGTTGCGCATTCCTGCGCCATACAAATAGGTATTGCCTGTGCTGTAAGCAAGTGCTTTTTCTGGGGTATGCCTGCAAAGTAGCGTAGGTGCGGATTCTTGGGGTTGTCTAGTGGAACCGAGACTAAAGTGTGAGCAAAGGCTCTGTACGGGAACGGATTCAGCGGTGGACGAATTGGATGGCATATACTGCGCCGATATGACGGACATGGAAAAGGTTGAGACGAAGATGGCAGACATGGAGCTGAAGGAGGTGCTCCCCGAGGTAGTGAAGGAGATAATATACAGGAGCAAGCTTTTCCAGAGGGAAAGGATAAGGCAGCATATGGATGTGCCGTGCCACATACATGTAGTGATAACAGGCGCAGGCACACACATCTACAGCACATACAGCAAAGCATAGTATGCATCCGACCGACCGCTTGGGTTGTTTTTTTTTCTTTTTCTTTTTTTCTTTCTTTTTGCGTTTGACAAATACTATTGGAATTTATACCTTCGATGGGATTGTATTGCATGGATCCCAAATTCCTGGAACTGAGCCTGAGCAGAGGCGTATACGAGCCTAGGGAGGACTCATATCTGCTTGCAAGGGCAGTTGAGGAGCATGCGTTCGGAAAGGTGCTTGACATCGGGACCGGCACCGGGATACAGGGGATAACAGCAGCGCTGAAGGGCTGCGAGGTGACGTTTGCCGATGTAGACCGTGGTGCGCTCAGTTGCGCACGGATGAATGCTAAACTGAACAAGGTAGATGGCACATTTGTGCTCTCAGACCTCTTTAGCGGAGTGAAGGGAAAGTTCAGCACCATAATCTTCAATCCGCCATATCTCGAGAGCAAGAGGGTAAAGGATATTGCACTTGATGGAGGGCCAAATGGCAGGGCGCTCATAGACAGGTTCCTGAACGGCTACAAAAAACACCTGATGACGAGGCATGTGGTGCTGCTCCTTGAGAGCTCCATAAACGATTACGAAAAGGACGTGAAAAGGCTTGATGCGAAGATTGTTGGAAAGGAGCACTATTTCTTTGAGGATTTGGTGGTACTGCTCTTCAGGTGAGCCTTACCCTTCCTTTCATATATGGAGTGGGCTGCCCTAGCCCATACCCCGCTGCTTTTCAGTATGTTGTTGTACCTGCTTAACGGGGACTGGTTGTTTCCGCTTATCGGATCCAGCATTTTGTATTCCTTTGGTGTGAGCCTCCATCCCGATGCGCCGGCGTTCTCAAGGACGTGCGTGGCGTCGCTTGCCTTCGGTATCGCCACCGCATTCTCGTTCGATACCACCCAGTTCAGCGCCACCTGCACCGCGCTCTTGCCATGCGCCCTGCCTATAGCCTCAAGGACAAGGAGCGCGTGCCTGTTCTTAGGGCTGAAGAGCGCGCCTTTCGCAAGCGGGCTGTATGCAATGATCGTCACCTTGTTCTTGTTGCAGAAGTCGAGAAGGCCTGGCTCTAAGCCCACGAGTATGCTGTATTCCACCTGGTTCGAGACTATTCTGTACTTTGCCATCGAATCCTGCGCCTCCTGGAATTCCCTTATGCTGAAGTTGCTTACCCCTATGTGCCTTATCTTTCCGGCATCGACAAGATCCTCCATTGCGCGCATCGTCTCGCGTATGGGCACACTGTGGTTCGGCCAGTGGAGCTGGTAGAGGTCTATCTGCTTCACCTCGAGACTCTTCAGGCTCCTGTCGCATGCCTTTATGACGTCATCGTAGCTGAAATGGCTTGGCGACACCTTTGTCGCTACAAAGACGTCTTCCTCGTTCTTTATCGCCTTTGCCACAACCCATTCGGTCCCGTACATTTCTGCGGTGTCGATGAAGCGCATCCCCGCATCCATACCCGCCCTTAGCGCTGTTATCTCCTTTTCGGGATTTACACCCATCTTCCATGTCCCTATCCCTATCTCAGGTATCTTCTCCTTGGTGTTGCCCAGATACTTGAATTTCATGCGATCACTGAAATTTAATCATGCTAACTTTAATAATCTTTTTAGGCGCATTCTGCAGAAAGCCGGCTCGGAAAATTCATTCGCCAGGGTAGGGATTTGAACCCTAAATTCCGTGAGGAAACCGGTTGCCTTGTTCGCATCACTAATCAGCTCTTGATGCTTTGAAGCTCAAGACCGGCGCGTTACCGGATTCCGCCACCCTGGCATAAAGGAGTTTCTGTTATTTAGGTATAAATTACTGTTTGTTTGGCCGCTTCCTCCTCAAGGCGGCAAATACTTTTCTTGTGGTGTTATTATGGTTGGTACAATCAATAGTCTAAAATCGTTTCTTGGTAGGATTTCTGAGATGTTTGCCGCAGATAGCGGCAATAGCAAAGGATTAAGGCTTGGGTTCGGCAGGGCCGAGGCCGTGCTGCTCCCAAGGGGCAGCCTTTTCATAAAGGGCAGGTTCGCGGCACTTGACAGGGAGATAAACTACACCTGGGCGAGGAAAGGAGGCAGGTTCTTCCTCTACCCAAGGCATGAATCAAATCCGCACATAGTGATATCAGGAATGAGCGGCTTCGGCAAGAGCACGCTCTTCAAGTCCCTTCTTCTCGACATAAAGGAATCCGAGATTCCGTGCATAATATTTGATGCGCACAATGAGCACAGCGCGGCGGTCTCCAGGATCGGCGGCACGGTGCATAACGCGGTCTATTCTGGAATAAACATACTGGAGCTTGACGGAGCAAGCATCTCTGAGCGCATATCGGAGCTTTCCAGGCTTTTCAGGGATGTGTACCTCCTTGGCCACATACAGGCCACGAAGCTTAGCGAATGCCTATGGTACACCTACAGGAAGAGCGGCGCAAGGGGAATGTCAGACAGGGAGCTCAAGAGCGCTCCAACGATAAGGAACCTTCTTGACGAAATCTGCATATTCATAAGGAACTCGAAGACCGTAGGCGAGCGCAATACGCTGTTGCGCCTCAAGGACAGGATATCGCTGCTGAACAGCTCCGCATTCAACAGCACGCCGATAAGCATGAAGGAGATGCAGGGAGGCATCCACTCCTTTGCGCTGGCTAACATGAAGAGCAGGGAGGCGCAACTCATCTACATAGGGGAACTGCTCAGCAGGATATACTCCACCATGCACGACAGCAAGAGGGAGGGGATGCTGAGGCTTTACATAATGATAGACGAGGCCCAGTTCCTGACAGACGACTCGAACAGCAATTCGATAATATCGAAGCTCATAGAAGAGGGCAGGAAATACGGGATTGGTGTCATAATAGTAACGCATGCGGCAAGCACGCTTAACAAGAAGGTCATGGCGAACGCTTCGGCATTCCTCACGTTCTATTCGAGGGAGCCCTCCGAGGTCTCGTACGTGACGAAGGTGCTCTCAGGCAGCAACGCCGCAATGGCCGATGCCCTAAGAAACAAAATGTTCAGGATCGCGCAGAACCAAGCGATGCTTGTAAGCAGCAGGAACCGCAACCCGGTACTTCTGTCAACGCCAAGGTTTGATGAGGTTGCGATAGAGGGGAATGCGGCTCTCGGAGAGGGGGAGGCAAAGGGATTACTTATGTTGCACGCAAAAAGGCCCGCAGCGATTTCCGAATTGAAAAGGCTGAATCCCGGGATTACGGATTCGGTGCTGTCGAAACTTATGCAGTCGGGATTCCTATCGCGCATGAAGGACGATTACGACAGGGAGGAATGGGTAATGTGTCGAAACCCTTCGCTCAGCCTTGAGCATGAGCTCTGGGTAAAAAGGATCTCGGAGCTCCTTGCAAAAGATGGTATCGAAAACAGGATCATAGACAATTCCAACGGCCCTGACATATCAGTGATAAATGGGAACTGCAAAGTGGCCATAGAATACGAGACCGGGAGCAAGAGCATGGAGAGCACCTTGAAAATGGTGGAATCGAGGCTGAGGAGCTACCCAAAGGTGATAATCGTCACGAAAGACTCGCTTGTCGGGCAATACAAAAAACGTTTAAATCTGGGAGGCGTTGAGGTCATCGGAACTGAAGGCGTAGTGGCACTTCCGCATCTAATAATTCAGCCTCATACGTAGCCGAACTTCATGTTCGGGTTTGCCTTTAGTATTATTGCTTTGGAGGCATCTGACAATCCCTTTGCGCCGTGGAACCTTGCGGTGCCAAGGTGCTGCACTGTATCTAGACCGGTCGCATCCTCAAACGTTATGGCGTATTGGAAGTCTGCGTTCCAGGCATCGGCTGACGAGAAGTCCGTCTTTGCAAAAGCGGATTTTGTGGCTATTGCCTTTATAAGTATAGCCCCGAAAAGGCTCCCGCCTGAAAAATCAAGCTGGGTGGATGTGATCCCCCTTAGGTTGGCGAACCGGAGGTTCCTGCCAACAAATAATTTTGTCCCTTTTAGGTTTGACAGATTCATGTAGCTTAGGTCTATTGGCAGTTCTTTCGCTTCGGCTTCTTCCAGAAGTTTCCTCACGTTCTCTTCAGTTACCTCGCCGTTCAGCCTCAGGCGCTTCCTATCCGTGTATACTTCTACGAGCAGGGGGCCTGTCCTTGCCTCGTTTGCTCTCAATGCTACTTGCCCATACCACACCTTGTTTTTTGTTGGCATAATATCACTCCAATATTATTGCCATCAGCCTGTTTATAAGCATATGCCAGATGGGAAGATTAGCGGAATTTGCCTATTGGAGATTTATCATGAATTGGCCGAAAATCACATTTTTATAAGATCACAGACCTAGTAATCTTGAGATGTTGCATATGAGGTTCAGGTCGCAAAGCGCAATGGAATACCTCATGACCTACGGATGGGCGGTCCTTATTATTGGGGTCGTGCTTGCGGCATTGGTCTCCCTGGGCGCCTTCAACAGCGCGACATGGGGCCCAAGGGCCTCTCCAGGCTCATGCAAAGTTTTCAGGAGCACAGCAATAACCTCGCTCGAGGGTGTGTGCACTAGCGTGATTCCTCAGTCTGTTGCGCAGTTCAACGGGCAGACCAGCTACGTGAGCATAGGAACGACCGGGTTGCCGCTTGGCAACAATCCAAGAAGTGCCTTTGCATGGATATACTGGACGGGCTCGCTTGCCTCAAGCTATCCAACAATAATGGAATGGGGTGATCAACAAATTCACGCCCGAGCATCAGGACTCAGAATGAATCAACCTACGGGGTATTTAAACTTTGTAGGTGCAGGAGACGATTTTCTCACAACTTTCATACCGACCCCAAACGCATGGAATTTCGTAGGTTATACCTATAGTGGAGGAACAAGCGTGACTGTCTATTATGATGGGCAATCCCAAACAGGCGCCGTAACCCAGTTGAATACTGTTCTTGGCAGTACAGTGCCGGCAGCCATAGGCATACCGGCAAATCAGCTGGGTTGGTACTTCCCAGGCTCCATCGCCGACGTACAGGTCTACAACACCTCCCTTGACGCGAACCAGGTGCAGGCGCTATACATGGAGGGTATAGGAGGCGTGCCCGTAAACCTTCAGTACCTTGTTGGGTGGTGGCCTCTGAACGGGGACTTCAACGACTACAGCGGCAACGGCAACACGGGTACGCCCGCCAGCATGGCATTCACAAGTTCCTGGACAAGCGGCTACACAAACCCGTGACCCTATGCGGCGGAAAAACCGGCCGAGGGCAAGGTATTAATACATTTCTCGGCTTATATTAGTGTATTCTAGGCATTCGTTATTCTAATCGTTAACGGATTAAGGAGTGAATTCAATGGCTAACATCTACGATGTAAAGGCTTCAGACGTTATCAGGCTTGCCTCTGAAAGGCTGAAGGACAAGCTCAAGAAGCCCTATTATGTTGATTTCGTGAAATCAGGCGCGAACAAGGAGCGCGTCCCGCAGGACCCGAACTTCTGGTACGTGAGGAGCGCATCCATACTCAGGTTCGTCTACATGAACGGCCCGGTTGGCGTCTCCAGGCTAAGGACAAAGTACGGCTCAAGGAAGGAGCATGTAGTGCACAGAAGACATCACGTCAAGTCTGGCGGCAGCGTGCTGCGCGACGCTATGATAGAGCTGGAGAAGGCGAAACTGGTCAAGTCAACAAAGGGGGGGCGCGTAATAACGCCGCAGGGCAGGTCATTCCTTGACAAGATATGCAAGGAGATAAACAATTCCTGAGTGCATCTTTATGGCGGATGAAGAGGACGAGGAGGCGCGATACCAGAAAAAGATGAGGAAGCGCGTCACCGAGGCTATAAAGAACGCGCAGATGGAGCAGCAGAAGAAGGAAATAATGAGGCAGTTCCTTGATGCAAAGGCTTATGAAAGGCTGATGAACATACGTATATCAAACTATGAGCTGTACAACCAGCTCGTGGGTATGGTCGTCTCGCTCGCACAGGGCAACAGGATATCATCGAAGATAACAGAGGAGCAGCTCATGTCAATAGTGCAGCGTATGACGTACAAGAAGGAATCAACAATAGAATTCAAGCACAAGTAGGAATGTTTATGGGAAAGAAGACGCCGTACAAGAAGAAAAGGCTCGGCAAGAAGCTGAAGCAGAGCAGGCGCATGCCGCTACTGGTCACGCTGCGCACCCATAGAAGGACGCAGCAGAACCTCTTCAACCGCAACTGGAGGAAGCAGAAACTCAGGCTCGACTACAAGGAGTGATATTGATGCAGGCAATGGCAACCAGGGCTAATTTCTCCGATGCGGAGTTAAGGAAACTGGTCAGGACACACCCATTTGTACTTGCGTTGTCTGAGGGCCATGCCCCAAAGCCACTTCCAGTCGGAGATTCGGCGCAGGAACTCGGCATAAGCATAGGAATTAAACATGGCGAGTGCGAGTCTGGCATTAATATTAGCGCCCTTATAAAATCCGGATTGGGAAGGTCGGTCGAGGCGTTTGCGAGCGACAACGGGCTTAGGATAGCTTACTTTTCAACCAGAGCATCTTCCCTTGATGCATTCAGCGTAAGGATTATGCTGCGTACCGGCGTGGTGCTGGACGAAGAGAACACCCTCCGTGAAACTGACAGAATGGTGGAGGTAACAAAGGAGCTGCTTAGTCTGCTCGGGGACAAGGCAGATACCGAGGAGTTGGGTAAGAGAATTTCAAGAGTACAGTGATTTTATGGCAAATAGACTATTGACGATAAACATAAGGAATTACCTGGCAAAGCAGCCGAGAAGGAAGAGGCCGGCAAGGATAGCCAGATATGTCAGGTACAAGATAGCACGCGCGGTGAAGATGAGGCTTGAGAACGTGAAGATGACAGGAGAGTTGAACCAGCTGATACTCAAGAAGCATCTGCATTCTATGATGCCGCTCAAGGTAAGCATAAACGTGGAGAAGGAGAAGGCGACCGCGATGCCGTTCGGCGAGAAGGCAAAGCCTTCAGCAACTGCATCGACCGCAACCACTAAGGTCAAGGAGACAGCAGCGCCGCAGAAGCAGGAGACAAAGACTGTACCTGCTCCCAAGACTGATGCAAAGGAACCTAAGAAATGATGATTATTGATTAGCTGATTTTTCATGGAGGCTGCTAAGTATAGGATATTGGGCAGCGACTATGTGGGCGTATTCGCTACAGCGACAGACAGGCACCTCTTCGTATGCCCTGCAATAAACCTGCACGGCAGGCAGATGCTCACGGAGAAGCTTGGCACTGGATGCATAGAGCTGCGCCTCTCCGGCTCCGACCTCGTGGGACTCTTCTCAAAGGCCAATTCTAACGGCATAATACTATCGAACCTCACGCTCGACGAGGAAGTGGAGGCGCTCAAGAGGCACCGCCTAGGTATAAACATAGGCGTCCTGGAAAGCGACCTTAACGCCATAGGGAGCAATATTCTTGCGAACGACCGGATCGCGATAATAAATCCGGATTACTCGCAGAAGGACGCCAAGGATATAGGTGACGTACTCGGCGTAGAGGTTGTAAGGGCGCAGATTGACGGCTTCAAGACCGTTGGGGCGAACAACATACTCACGAACAAGGGTCTTGTGATAAACAACAAGGCTATGGATGAGGAGAAGGCAGAATGGGACAAACTGACTGGGTTTGATTCGGTGAGGTCCACCGCCAATACGGGAACGCTCTCGGTCGGGCTTTCCGCGATCGCGAACTCAAGCGGGATAATTGCTGGCGACAACACCACAGGATACGAGCTTGCGCGCATCGTTGATGCACTCGAATAGGCAAGGTTACCGATTTCTGAGAAAGGTAATTAAACCTTGCATATAAAGATAAGACAACAATTGTGGTTCGATGGGAAAAAGTAAAACTTTGCTTGCTGCCATCTTGGTAGTCGTTGTGGTAGCTGTCGGGATTGCGGTGTTCGCACTGCAGGGCGCCAAGGCAGGCGCTAATAGTTCGGGTTATGCGCCGCATAACACAACGCCGATGGCAAGCAATGGCACGCAGAACACATCAGGCTCGGCGGTATTGTTCGACAATACTATGTACGCAGGTGCTGCATACATGATATTCCCGAACAGGAGCACATCCCCGCAGGCAACTGTCGCCTCTTCCGATTACGTGATGTCTGTAAGCCAGAACGGGAATGGTACCTCTACACTCTCCTTAAACTTCACGGATTCCGGAGTGGTGTATAATGTTACGGTAAAGAATGACCAGAAGGTTTATTTCATAGACGCAAACCTTGGCGATGACAACATCGGAGGCGACCACTACTATACGGGTGATGACGGCTATGCGGTTGTGGATTCCAACGGCTACATCGTGTCTGTAGACTACCCGCTTCCGAAATCATGAAACTGCTAAACCGGCCCATCGGCAAGATGTATGCGTGGTCGATAGGGCTGCTTGCCTTTTTGGCCGTAGTTTCAGGCTATGAGCTGCGGATAATCCCGTTCTCACTCATTTTTGCGGCGGTAGCCTGTGCGGCAATAGACATTGGAATTTCGGGGCTTTACAAGAAATACAAATTGAGGCTCCCGGTGTCAGGGATAATTACAGGGATGATAATTGGCTCTGTTGCGCCCTTCAACGCATCGCTGCTTCTGATACTTGTAGCCTCACTCATTGCGATATTTTCAAAGTACTTCATAACATTAAAGCATGTCAACATATTCAATCCGGCTACGCTTGGGCTTATAGTGGCGCTTCCGTTATTTGGTGCAAGCGATGCATGGTGGACTTCTACCAGCGTTTCTGCGTACGGGTTAGCCGTGCCCATCGCTGCGGTGCTTGTAATAGCGGCCTATGAGTCCAGAAGGCTGAGGACTGCGCTGTCCTTCATTGCGGTCTTCCTTGTCTTGACCATGGCCTTTGGTCGCGCCCTGTCCCTTTCCGCGTTTGAGACCGCGTTATTGGGTCTGAACTGCTTCTTTGCGCTGCTGATGCTGACCGAGCCAAAGACCTCACCAAATGGCGGCAACGCGCAGATAATTTACGGTGTGGCGGTAGCTTTGATGCTATTCGCGCTGGCGCACTCGGGGATAGCTTATGCGTATCTCATTGCGCTTCTGGTGGGGAATGTCGCATATGCAGTATACAGGAAAAGGGGGAGAGTTCTGCCATAGCGGCTCCGCATTCCCTTCTAGATTATAAATACCTTTGCATCGCATAAGATTAATGCTGATTATATGGCGAATAATGCTAATGGCAGTGGCGGACTTGACGGCGCTAGCTCCGACGAGCTCAGGTATGTGCAGCAGGTGTACCAGAACCAGTATGCGGTTGCCACGAATTCGATAAACATGATCTTGCAGGAACTCCAGGAGCTCAATTCCGCACAGAAGACGCTCGAGAACGTCAACCTGGTCGAGGGCAAGGAGGCGCTCACCAGCATAGGCGCAGACACCTTCTTCTTCAGCAGGGTGCAGAGCACAAAGAGCGTCGTCATGGCAGTAGGCGGCGGGTATCTTGTGGAAAAGGCGATAGACTCCGCAAAGGAGAGGACTGCCAAGCTGATTCAGGTGCGCACGGATCGCCTGAACAGGATCGTTAAAAACAGGAAGGAGCTCGAGGCCGCGCTGATTGAAATATCGTACAGGCTGGGCAGCACGCGTTAGGTATATCCATGTTTGAGGGACTCAGGAAAAGGCTTTCCGACGCTGTAAAAGGTTTCGTAAAGAAAGAGGAGAAGATAGCCGAGCAGGTGGCAGAACCATCTGAGGATAAGGCGGGAGCCGATGATAAACCCGAAAAGGAGAGCGCAAAGGAGGAGGATGCTGCAGAAGAGAAGGAATATTCCGAGGATATCAAGGAAGAGAGTCCGGTGAAGGCGGAGCATGAGTACGAAAGGAGGATAGAGCACAGAAACGAGTCTGAGAAGCGGGAGGAGGTCATAAAACTGTCGCTGAAAACTAAGATAAAGAGCACCTTCCTTGGCACGATAAGGCTCAGCGACTCTGAGATAGACGACTTCCTGGACACGCTCAAGATATCTATGCTCGAGTCAGATGTCTCATATAACACCACTGAGGATTTCCTCAACGACCTTGGCTCGAAGCTAAGGGAGAGGAAGATAAACTCGAAGAGGATAAAGGAGGAGCTCACGGATACGGTTAGGGGATCGCTGCTTTCGATACTCGATGCGGGGATTCCGCGGGTAAACATTGACGGTTTGGTAAAAACGCGCAAGGAGGCAAAGGAGCTTCCGGTCAAGGTGCTCTTCCTTGGGCCGAACGGCGCTGGCAAGACCACCACGATAGCCAAGCTTGCGCACCACTTCAAGAGCAAGGGCACTAGCGTCGTGCTCTCCGCAAGCGACACCTTCCGAGCAGCGGCAATAGAGCAGATAGAGCACCACGCCAAGAAGATAGGGGTGCCCGTCATAAAGAGCAACTACGGGGCAGACCCGGCAAGCATAGCTTTTGACGCGATAGCCTATGCGGCAGCGCACGGCATAGAGCTTGTGCTCATAGACAGCGCGGGAAGGCAGGAGACCAACAAGAGCCTGATAAACGAGGTCCAGAAGATAGTGAGGGTCTCAAAGCCTGACATAACCATATTCGTTGGCGAGAGCACGGCGGGCAACCAGATCGCGGAGCAGATAAAGGAGTTCAACAAGTTCGTAAAGATAGACGGGATAATACTAACCAAGCTTGACTGCGATGCAAAGGGCGGAGGCACGATATCGATATCGCACACCACGGGCATACCTGTGCTCTTCTTCGGGATGGGTGAGGGATACGATGCACTGGTGCCCTACAGCCCGAATATAATACTGGATGCGATACTTCCGGAGAACGCATAGGTTTGCCGCACGCTGTCAACTGCTTTATATATTTTCTCGTTTTATATTTCGTATTGGGAAGTGATTCGTTGGACAAGCATCTTGTGTTGATAGAGGGGGAGATACTCCAGCAGATGGCAGGCAAGTTCACCGAGATAGCAGACATCGAAAGAAGGGTGGATATGCTCACTTCGGTTGCGAAGAAGATCGACCCCAAACTGGAGCAGCGCGAGATAAACGAGATAATAGACGACATAAACAACCTGGATCCGATAACGCAGCTGCTGCTGGACGACGAGATAGAGGACATAATGATAAACAATACCGAGAAGGTATTCACCTTCAACGCCAAGAAGGGGCTGATGAGGATAGACTACAGGATGGAGAATCGCGATATGCTCAAGCTGTTTGTCGCAAAGCTCAAGCTTTACATGACCAACCAGGAATACAAGGGCAACATAATGGACATACACCTTCCGAACGGGAGCAGGGCGAACATCGTTTCCTCACCGGTAGGGCAGGACATAACCATAAGGAACATGAAACGCACCCCCCTTAGCATACTAGACCTTGTCAACAACCAGACATTAGATTATGACATAGCCGCAAGGATGTGGCTATACGTTGACGGGCTCAGGGTAAGGCCTGCCAACATCCTTGTTGGTGGAGTGCCAGCCGCTGGAAAGACCACGCTGCTCAATGCGATGTTCTCCTTCTTCAGGCCAGACCTACGAATAGTCACGATAGAGGAAACGTACGAGCTCGACACAAGCATGCAGGAAAACTGCGTTGCGCTTGAGACAAACGAGGAGCTTCCGATGCAGGCGCTGGTCAAGAATGCGCTGAGGATGAGGCCGGACCTCATAATAATAGGCGAGGTGAGAGGCGCAGAAGCGAATGACATGATATCAGCTATGAACATAGGCAAGATATCAATGTGCACGATACACGGGTCGTCGTCAAGGGACCTGATAAACAGACTGCAGCACACCCCGATGGACGTGCCGATGGACATAATACCCGTAGTGGACGCGATACTCATAACTACGCCATTCTACAATGGCTCGACAGTGACAAGAAAGGTTACCCAGATATCGGAGATATCCGGCATAGAGACACAGGTGCTCCTTTCTGACCTTTACAAGTATGATTACAAGACCAAGAAGGGCTCGCCGATACTGCCCAGCGTCACATACAGGGACATGCTCTCGAGCCTGATCGGGGTGCCTGCAACAAGCATACTCGCGGAGGAGCGGGTGCGCTCCATAATACTCGAAAGGCTTAACCAGATGGGGAAGCGTGACATAAGGAGCATAAGCGATGTGGTGAAGGACTACTATGACGACCCGGACGGCGCGCTGAAGAGGCTTGGCATAACCGACATAAAGCCCGCCATAACCGTGTAGCCGTATAGCTATTTATTTGCTCGTTTTCATTTACTACTGATTGAATGGTGGAACTCAAGAAGGTTGGCGTCCTCTCAACGGCAAAGATGTTTGCAATTCTCAGCCTAATAGGAGGGATTATAATTGCGGTGTTTGCGGTTGCGATACTCTCGCTTATCCCGGCTGCGGCCTTCAACGCTTTTGCACAGTACCATATTGTGGGATTATTCATAGGGCTCGGCGCGCTTCTTCTAGTCGTCATACCAGTCTTGATGCTTGTATTTGGTTTCGTGATCGGCGCCTTTGAGGCGTGGCTTTACAACATCATAGCAGGGAAGGTGGGCGGCGCAAAGCTTGTGCTTGCAGGGGGTGTGGTGCAGCGCTTCGACCTTGTTTCCACAGCAAGGATGGTAGCCCTGATTGCCGGGGTGGTCACAATTATCACATTCATCATCATGGCGCTCTTCAATGTGCTTGCCAGCGCGGGCCTGGGCGCTCTTGCAACCCTTGGCCTTGGCATCTTGGAGACCGTTTTTGCCATGATCATAGATTTCGTAGTCTTCATAATCATTGCGGCGGTGTACAATTACCTTGCACGCAGGATAGGAGGCGTGCGCGTAGACATAAAGGGCAATGTCTTGAGAGGCATTGAGCCCGCTCCGTTCGCAAAAATCTATGGAATCTTTGCAGCGATACTGGGGCTTTTCTACGGGTTGTTATTTACGCTCATCTTCGCGCTCGTCCCTGCGACAAGCATGCAGATGCAGCTGTTCGGGATCATTGGCGCATTCTCGATAGTCCTCTTCCCGATTATCGGCTTCGTACTCGGATTTGTATACGCTGCGGTATATGCGATGGTCTACAACTGGGTGGCAACGAAGATAGGCGGCATAAGGGTCTATCTTTCCTGAGCAAGCATTTTTATAGCAATTGCAGCATAAACATAAACGTGATACGATGCCTTTGATTAGATATTTAGTAGATGGTGGCAACAAGCCACTGATGCTGCCGGTCATAACCCTGGCTGATGGGAGACGAATAAACCACGTGGGCGGACCTACAGCCGATGGCAGACTGGTTGGCAGCCTTTTAAGGACAGATATCTGCAGCCTGGAACGAAGAGAGTCTGGACCGGGGTACTACGCAGAACGGATAGATTATACAGTATCGGAAAGGCATACAATGCGTTTTGATGAAGAAAGCGTTGCATACATGAAGGTCAATAATCGCGGCCTGGATCTTGCTGGTTTCAACTATGTGAATCCGGAGCAGATAGAGGAGAATGCCAGGCGCATGCTCATCCTCGGTTCGGGGCTGCCTGAGGCGATTCTGAGATTTGCCAATGAATTTAGATCGCCGCGCGTTATCCGTGTGAGCGACAATAGGCCTTTGGCCGAAGCGATCAGGGCAACAGTGACTAAGAAACCGGGATTGAGGGGCAATGCGGAAATAATATTCGGAGTTTCCCAGTATGCCGAAAGGATCTAGTCAGGGCAGGAAGTCCTTGTTCTTTATCTTTTCCTTTAGGTAATCCTGGACGAACGTCAGCCTCGGACCCTGCAATGCATCCGACTCGAGCTTCGTCTTTGTCTTCAACACTTTTCTTAATTCGTCAGCCCATTCCTTGTGCTTGTTGATCCAGGGGTAGTCTAGCATCTCCTGTGCCCTCTTCAGGTCCACCTCTGTTGCCTTCAGCGTAAGGCTCTGCAGAAAGTCGTAGTGCTCTATGTCTGACATCGTGACGCCTATGAACCTTGCCTCCGGCGTAGCTATCGAATCGCCGATGTAGGCGAGGTTTATGCTTCCGGTCTTGATCGTCCAGTATATGTACCATCCCCATGCGTCCGCATCGTTGAAGACATATACGGGAAGGTCCATGTCGGCGAACTTCCTTATTATGCGTCTCGTTCCTCTTGCGGCCTGGCCCTGCGGCGATATGAGTATCGCGTTCTCCTTCTTCCAGAGCCCCATCTCGTTGAGTATCTGCCATAGTGCATCTTTTTCTACCACAAGAACGTATTTTGCCTTTACGTCAACGAACTCTATCTCGTTGTCAACGTCGCTCGGTATCGCCCAGCCGCTCCTTCCCATCTTGCTTGCGTCTATCTCCTGCCTTTCCTTGCCGAATGTGTCAATTATCTTCATGTTGCCGGCAAGCACGCCCTTCCTGTTAGCGTTCAGGTTGAGGTCCTCTCGCCTGAGTCCCAGTGCCACCTCCAGATCCTCTATCAGCGGATTTGATTCCGCTTGCTCGCTGAATATGTTCTCGTCGACATCCTCGCCGAGCGAGTATTTCAGCTGGTAGTATAATCCCCTTATCGTGGTGTGGAGGTTCTGGTCTATGAATGTGTGGCATTTCGCGGCTATCGCCACAGTCTGCATGAAGCGTTTTGTCTGTGCGGTGTTTATGAAGTTGCGCTCCTCCTGCGCAGGGCCCAACGAAAGGTAGCCCTTCTTCTCGTTGAATACTATGTTCGAGCGCGTCCTTGCCGCAGTTACGAACTTCGGGTTGCGGTCGCTTTCTATGTCCTTTACTATCTTGCCGCCGAAATCCTCCAGGCTGCGCATTGGGTTCTTCTCATTGCTCTTCTGGTTTTTCATCTGTATTTACCTTTTGGTCGCTTTCTTTGGTCGTTTGCCCTTCTTGATTTTCGGGGCGCTCTTTGGCTTTGGTTTTGGCTCGGGGTTCTCCTCCCTTGCCTGCCTTGGGTTCCTCTCATAGCTTTGCAGCTCCTTTATTATCTCGTCCTTTCTCTTGCAGTCCTTGAGCGAGTTCTTCAGCACGTCGGCGAGCGTCTTCACTGGTATGAGCTTTATCCCCTTCATCTTGTCCTTCGAGATCGACACGTCGTCAAGGTTGCTTGCCGGGAGTATTACGCTCTTTATTCCTGCGCTGATGGCAGCCTCGACCTTGCTGGTCACGCCGCCTACCGGGAGCACCTCCCCCCTTACTGAGAGGGATCCGGTCATCGCGACCGACTGGTTTATCGGGACGTTCTCCATTGCAGATATTATGCTCACCGCTACTGATATGCTCGCGCTGTCGCCCTCCACGCCCTCTATCTGTATGAACTGCACATGCATGTCGTAGTTCGCTATGTCCCTGCCCATGTGCTTCTTTATTATCGCGCTCACGTTCTTGACAGCCTCTGTCGCTATCTTGCCAAGCTTGCCCGTAGGTATGAATTTGCCCTCCGACCTTGAGCCTGCTGGCGTGACCTCTGCCACTATCGGTATCACTATGCCGGAATTCGTTCCGGAGTATATGCTGCTGCCCATTACCGCGAGCCCGTTCACCTTCCCTACGGCGAATCCGCTGGTATTGAAAACCTTGTAATCCTTCCTGAACTCTAGCTCCTGGGCTACGACCTGCGCCTCTATCGGCGCCGCAAGGTTCTTCGCGGCCAGGATGTCTTCGCGGGTGACAAGCTTGTGTTTCTTCTCGACCGCTATGTCGCCGCCTGCCCTTACAAGGCCGCCTAGGTCCCTAAGTATGAGCGTAAGCCTCTTCTTCCTGCCTGCACGGCGCCTTGCCTCCTCTATTATCTCGTCTATCGCTTCCTTGTCGAACGGAGGTATCTTTGCGTCCTTCCTCACCTCCTGCGCTATGAACTGCACGAGGAGATCGCGGTTTGCTGCGTTGTCTTCCATGGTCGACTCCATGTATACTTCGTAGCCGTAGCCGCGTATCCTTGAGCGGAGAGCCGGATGCATGCGCTGTATGTCCTGCAGGTTCCCTGCTGCGATTAGTATGAAGTCTGCTGGTGCAGGTTCGGTCCTCACCAGCGCGCCGGAGCTCATCTCGCTCTGGCCTGTTATTGAATATTTCTTTTCCTGCATCGATGTGAGAAGCTCCTGTTGCGATTTCGGGTCTAGGTTCGCGACCTCGTCTATGAATAGGACGCCCTTGTTCGCCTTTTGTACGGCTCCGCTTTCTACGCGCAAATGCGCAGGCGTGCCAAGCCCTCCTGACTGCAGAGGATCGTGCTTGATGTCGCCGAATAGTGCGCCTGCCTTGGATCCGGTGGCGTCTATGAAGGGCGCGTGCGCCATCCCGGTGTTGTCCACTATCAGCTTGGGCTCGTTGTTGTCCGCCATGCCGGGGAAGCCCACCCGCTTTGCCAGGCCGCTCATGAGCAGCGCGACTGACCCGAATATCATTATGCCGAGTATCAGCGCGGCGACGAGTATTATCTCGTAGCCCGTTATTATGCCGAAGAGCGTAAGTGCGACAAGGAAGAGCACAAGAATTGTGACTATCGGGCCTATTACCGACCCGCCCTTGTTCATGTTCATCCTGTTCTTGACTCTTTCCTTCTGTATTATGATCCGGCCCTGCCCGTCGCCCAGCTTTTCGAATGACTTTGCGTCAGGGTAGGTCTTTACCGCCTTTATCAGTGGTATATTCTCGTCGTTGACGTTGCGGTATACAAGGACGTCCTCCAGCTCCGTGGCTGGTAGGAGCTCTGCCATCGCCTGCGCGAGCATTGTCTTGCCAGTGCCCGGGCTTCCGATAAGTAGGACATTACGGCGCTGCTTTGCCGCCTTCTTTATTATATCCGCCGCCTTTCCCTGCCCTATTACCTGGTCGATGAGTTTCTCCGGGATCTTGATGCTTTCAGTCGTATTGTGGGTCATTGGTCTCTGCCCTGCCCTATAATTAGGATGACATATAATAAAAAGATACGGGGTATATTGCGGGAAATCTGGAATTTGGCGGGAATGGCATTTTTGGGTCGCGCCGACATATATAAATATCTCGAAAACAGAATTATACTGTGATAATGATGATGGAGGTTAAGCGTGAACCCTGCAAAGTCACAGATATCAGATTTATCGCGAGGACCAAATAGAATCAATAGGGTTTTAAACCTTAAAGTGCATAATAGAACTAGGTGTTTCTGATAAAAATAAAGGACATTAGAGCTTTATCTGAGGACTCGTTAAAAACAACGCGTGGGAACCTTGAGCTTGAGCTGAACATAGAGAAAAGGAAGATAGCAAGCACAGGAGTATCCAGCAAGGTTGTCAAGACGAAGGAGATAAGGCGAACTATAGCGAGGATCAATACGATACTTAAAGAGAGAGGTGCGAAGGTCTAAATGTCTGAAATCTGTCCCAAATGCGGATTGCCTAAGGAGATTTGCGTATGCAATGTCCTTGATAGGGAAACGGAGACGAAGATAAAGGTCTACACCAAGAAGGCAAAATTCGACAAGTATGTCACGGTTGTTGAGGGGATAAACGCCGATGAGATAGACAAGACCACGAAGAGCCTGAAGCGTATTCTTGCCTGTGGGGGCACAAACAAGGACAATGTGATAGAGTTGCAGGGAGAGCACAAGCTCGCCACGAAGAAGGCTCTCATAAGCATAGGCTACAAGGAATCCAGCGTAGACCTAACCTGATTTTATACAAGCCCGGCTTTTGGGCGGTTTCAAGCAGATTTGAAAGGCTTGGCAATAAGTATATAAAACTAGAATTCCATAATTTTGATGTGACACTGTGGGAGAAGTAAGGCAAATGCTACAACCGCTGCAAAGAGTACGGCCAAGAGGGCTTATTGAAGAGTTGCGTAGAGATAGTACTATTCCTAACAGGCGAGGGGCAATTTTGTCGGAAGCCCTGAAAAGAACTGAAGCTCTTGGTAAGTTTCTCATAGAGAATGATGTGGGGGACTTCGGAATTAGTAGAGTAAATGCTAATGGCGAGACTATTGGCGTAATAAGTTTCATAAATCTGAGAAAAGAATAGCCGTATTTTTGAAGGCTTACTTATTCTCTTTAGTTTATTCACCATGGGCTCACGCTACCATAAATTTGAAAGATGCAAATAATCGCCCTAAAAATCGGTATTCGAATAACGGGCATTCCGAACTCTGTGTACTAAAAAGTTAATAAACTTCAAACCCAAACTTATCCTATGGCAGTGCTTGGAATAGAGAGCAGCGCGCATACGCTCGGTATAGGCATCGTTGAGAATGGGAAGGTACTGGCAAACGAGAGGATGATGTACAAGATAACGGACAAGGGCATCATTCCATCAAAAGTTGCAGACTTCCATGCCGGCAATGTGAGGGAGGCTGTACATTCCGCGCTTAGGCATGCCTCGTTAAGGCTCAGTGACATAGGTGCGATAGGCTATACAAAAGGCCCTGGAATCGGTGCATGCCTGCAGGTCGGGAACGTAGCTGCCTTATCATTGGCCCAGAGGCTTCGGGTGCCAGTATTTCCGGTAAACCATGCGGTTGCGCACATAGAGATAACAAAGGCGATGGCAGGGCTTGCCGATCCTGTTGCGCTGTATGTCAGCGGCGGGAATTCGCAGATACTTGCGCTTGTTGGTGAGCCGTTCAGGCACTACCACATATACGGGGAGACGTTTGACATAGGAGTGGGAAACATGCTTGACAGCTTTGCGCGCTCCGCAAAACTAAACCCTGCCTGGGGTTCAACTGTTGCTATGGTTGCGAAAGGTGGCAAGTATCTTGAGATGCCATACACTGTTAAGGGGATGGACTTCACGTTCACTGGGCTCCTTACTAATGCTACCGCGCTGCTTGGTGGAGGCAAGACTCTCCAGGATGTTGCCTATTCACTACAGGAGACTGCGTTCTCGATGCTCTGCGAGGCTACGGAGAGGGCGCTCTTCCTTACAAAGAAGCGTGAACTTGCATTGTGCGGAGGCGTAGCCCAAAGCGCAAGGCTGCAGGAGATGATTGGAAGCATTGCAAAGGCGCACAGGATAAAGTTTGGGGTTGCGAAGAATGAATTCAATGCGGACAACGGTGCGATGATAGCGATTGTGGCTGAACGGATGTTCGAATCCGGAAGGGCCGTGCCGCTTTCAGAATGCACGGTAAACCAGAGGTACAGGATAGACAGCAGTGTGGTGGTCTGATGAAAATGATTTCAGAAGGGGCTGAGGCACAGATCCATTCGGTGAGGTGCATGGGCATCGAAAGCGTGCTCAAGAGAAGGATAAGGAAGAATTACAGGATAGAGGAGATGGACAGGGAGCTAAGGGCGAGGAGGACTAAAAACGAGGCGAGAATCATCGGCCTTGCATCAACACTGCAGATAAACGCTCCGGCCCTTCTGCTTGTAGACCAGTACGATATAGTCATGAGCAGGATAGCCGGTGAACAACTGAGCAGTATCCTGAACCGTAAAGGAAGGAATATGGAAAAGACATTCTCAACCCTTGGAGAGTATGCCGCAATACTGCACAATAACAATATTGCGCATGGAGATTACACTCCTGCAAATGTAATAGTGGGCAGGAATGCTGATGTGCACATCATAGACTTCGGCCTATCCGAGATCACAACATCGGTGGAAGAAAAGGCATTGGATCTGCTGCTTATGAAAAGATCAGTAAACTCCTTTTGTTTTAGTAAATTTGCAGAAAGCTACAAGAGACACTGCAAGGACTGCAGAGCGATATTGAAAAGGCTGGAACAGATTGAAAGAAGGGGGAGATACAATACTAGGACGCTAATTACTGGATAAACTGGTTGGCTTTGCGTTATTGTTGTAGGCAACCCTTAGGAACATGTAGAGATGAGTGTAGAAAAGCGCCTTGCCCTTGGTTGGATCCGGCATTTGCCTGGCCTCCCACATTGAGGGTACATAAAAGGGCGCCTGGTAATTCTTGCTTCTAATTTCTGAAAAGTCAAGTATAAAGTGATTGTCAGGATTTGGCGCCCTTCTGAGGAGCTCCGGAAACTGGTAGTAGAAATCCTTCCTTAATTTAGTTCCGGCGTCTTCCCATATGAAATCCGCAATGCCTTTGATCGGAAGGGTTGTGATTGGTTCAAGCTCCAGCACATCGACTGGGTTGCCATTTTGGCCTACAGGCGCTCTTTTTGTTGCGTTGTTTCTACCCATAATATCACTTTATGCTCTGATAATCAGATGCGCGGCACTATTGTATGTAACTAACTTTTTGCGCATACCTTTTTATCTTTTATGTCCTATATTTATTTGACGATTAGTTAGGTAGTTTTATGGTAGAGGCAGTCAGTCCGGATGATGAGGAGATCCTTCGCTTCATTGAAGGCGCGAAACCGAAAATATATGTTGTTGGAACAGGCGGCAGCGGAAGCAATACAATATCAAGGCTTTACAGCATAGGTGTGCAGGGCTCAACGCTCGTTGCGATGAACACTGATGCGGCGCACCTTGTCAAGACAAAGGCGGAGCGGAAGCTGCTTCTCGGTAAGAAGATGACAAAGGGGCTAGGCGCAGGAAGCGACATAAAGGTAGGGGAGGGCGCGGCGATAGAGAGCAAGGAGGAGATAAAGCATCTTTTCGGAGGAGCTAACCTAGTATTCATAACATGCGGGCTTGGTGGAGGGACAGGAACAGGCTCGATCTCAACGATAGCGCAGATGGCAAAGGACGTAGGCGCGCTCACAGTTGCGATAGTCACGCTGCCTTTCTCGAGCGAGGGAAAGACGCGCATGAGGAATGCGCTTGAGGGGCTTTCAAAGCTGAAGAAGGTGACTGACACAACGATAATAATACACAATGACAAGCTGCTTTCGGTCGCACCAGACCTTCCGCTCAACATGGCATTCAGGGTGAGCGATGAGGTGCTCGCCGGAGCCACGAAGGGAATAGTGGAGATGGTGACCAAGCCAGGGCTTGTCAACATAGACTTCGCTGACCTTAGGGCCGTGCTCAGGGATTCCGGTTATGCGGTAATAGGAAGCGGAGAGGGCATGGCGACAAGCAGCGGTACAAGCCGCGCTGTTGTTGCGCTTGAGAATGCGATAAAGAGCCCGATGCTCGATGCTGACCTGGGAACCGCAAAAAGGGCGCTGGTCAACATAGTAGGAGGGGAGAACCTTACACTTAGGGAGGCAGAGACTGTATTCCAGGACATCGCCGGGCGCATAAGCGGAGACGCGATGCTGAAGTGGGGCGCAAGGATCGACGCCGAGATGCAGAAGGACGCACTGCGCGTCATGCTCGTTGTGACCGGGGTCGACTTCCCCGAGTACACGGAGGAAGGGCTGAGAAGGCGCGCGCAGAAGTCCGAAGAGATAGATATAGAAGGGCTCGGCTGATATGACAACTGTTTGCTTTCTTTTTTAAGTTCGATTCCTGATCAACTTACAGTCGGAGCCTTTTCCCTTATTTTAGAAGGTAAATCTCATTGTTCTCCTGTAAAAGCGGACTCCGCAAAGGTATTTAAACCTAATTATACATAATTGTATTAATTATGTATAATTAATTGGTCGGGATAATGGATATAAACTATCTTGAGATAATTGGAGGATATGGCAGGCATGGAGCTGAAGAACCTGTTAGGAAGGTATCGCTTAAGATGGGGGACATAGTCAGCATAGTCGGACCCACCGGCTCGGGCAAGACAGAGCTCATAAACGATGTGGAGCGCTTTGCGGATGACAACACGCCATCAAGAAGGAGGCTGCTGATAGATGGCAAGAGCGTTCCGGAAGAGTCTGTTGGGGACCCGTCGAAAAACCCCATCGCGCTGATAACGCAGCACACAAATTTCCTTTCGGATCTCCCCGTGCAGGAGTTCCTTGAGATACATGCAAGCATAAGACAGGCGGGGCACACCGAGTCGGTGATCGAGAGGACGCTCGATTTCGCAAACCAGCTTACCGGCGAATCAATAATACTTGACAGCGCAATGACTGAGCTCTCCGGAGGGCAGACACGGGCGCTGCTCATCGCGGATGCGGTGGTGATAGGCAACTCCCCGATAATACTGCTCGACGAGATAGAGAACGCGGGAATCCACCGCACCAAGGCGCTTGAGCTTCTCAAGAACTACAGGAAGATATTCTTCTTCGTCACGCACGATCCCAGGATAGCGCTCCTCTCGGACTTCAGGATAGTGATGAAGGGCGGCGCAATGCAGAAGATCATTTCAAGGAACGAGAAGGAAAAGAAAATAGCTGAGGGCATCAAGAAGATGGACGACGTGCTCTCTGACTTTAGGGCGAAGATAAGGGCCGGCGACTCGCTGGAAGAGGATGAATTTGAGCGCAGGATGAAGGAGCTCTCTTACAATTAGGTGTTATAATGAAGGTTTTGATATGTGCCGGACCACCGACAAGCGGCAAGACGACCGTGCTGAAGCAGGTGGTTAAAAAGTTCAAGGACGAGGGGAAGAGGCTCGCCTATATAAAGATAGACGTGCAGTTCACAGAGGAGGATGAGGTATTCAGGAAACAGTTTGACATACCGACAAAGAAAGTCTATTCTGGTGAGCTCTGTCCGGACCACTGCAACGTCATGATAATGGGCGATGCGATACATTGGGCAATGGAGAACAACACAGACATACTTTTTGTCGAGACGGCGGGATTGTGCCTAAGATGTTCACCGTATGTTGAAAGTGCACTAGGTATGGTCGTACTGGAAGCAACCAGCGGGATGAATCTGCCTAAAAAGATAGGGCCGCTCCTTGGACTGGCTGATGTCGCCATAATAACAAAGATAGACCTGGTCTCGCAAGCGGAGAGGGAGGTCTTCAGGGCTAACGTGCTGAAGGCTTCGAAGGTCGACATAATAGAGACCGACGCGCTCCATGGGATAAACATAGGCAGGATAGTGAAAAGGATAAATGATGCCAATGATATCTCGGATTCGCTCCTCCTGAAGGGAAATCCGCCCGTGGGCGTATGCACAATATGCGTTGGCAAGAAGGAAATAGGCTGGCAGAAGCACTTCGGGGTCGTGAGGCCGCTTGAGGGCGACGTCTTTTACAGGGGCGAGTGATGGTGCAGGAGAAGATATACCTTGACAATGGTGCAAGCACCAGGACAGATCCGCGCGTGGTGGAGGCCATGCTGCCCTACTTCACGGAGCGGTTCGGCAATGCATCCAGCCTCCATACATATGGGGAGGAGGCAAAAGAGGCGCTTGCTGCATCAAGAAAAAGCATCGCCGACTTCATAAATGCGAGGCCGAACGAGGTTGTCTTCACTTCAAGCGGGACGGAATCAAACAACCTTGCGATAAAGGGCGTCGCGTATGCGAATAAGGATAAGGGCAGGCACATAATCGTATCTTCGATAGAGCATGATTGCATAATAAACTCCTGCAGGTGGCTTGAGGAGCAGGGCTTCAGCGTAACATACCTGCCGGTGGACAGGTACGGGAGCGTAAATCCCGAGACGCTTAGATCCTCAATGAGGAAGGACACCATTCTTGTTTCGGTCATGCATGCGAACAACGAGATAGGCACAATTGAGCCGATAGTCGAACTTGGAAAGATATGTAAGGAGAGTGGCGTGTACTTCCATACGGACGCATGCCAATCATTCGGCAAGTTGCCGATAGATGTTGAAAAGAGCAACATAGACCTGATGACAATAAACTCGCACAAGGTATACGGGCCCAAGGGCGTTGGGGCGCTCTATGTCAGGGAGGGCGTAAAGATATCGCCCTGGCTGCATGGCGGCGGGCATGAATTCGGTTTGCGCTCCTCAACAGAGAATGTTTCCGGGATTGTGGGATTTGCAAAGGCCGTAGAGCTATGCTCTGCGGAGCTTGGCACGGAACCAGAAAGGCTGAGGGGACTGCAGGATGAGATAATAGGCAGCGCTGAGGAGATAAGTTTCGCCTACCTTAACGGCCACAGGACACTGCGGCTTCCGAACAACGTAAATCTCGGATTCCACGGGTTTGAGGGCGAGGCGATAACATTGATGCTTAAGCTTAACGATTCCGGAATTGCGGTTTCGACAGGCTCTGCCTGCTCGTCGAACCAGGCGGTTAACACGCCCTCACACGTGCTGCTCGCGATAGGGCTGAATCCTGTCGAGGCAAGAGGGGCGCTGAGGATAACGCTTGGGAGGTACAACACAGAGAGGGACGTCGATGCGCTTATCGGCGCATTGCCCAGTGCTGTTAAATCGCTAAGATCGATATCTTCGATAGCTTAGGGGTAATATGATGGAAGATGACAAGAAAAAGAGGATTTTGGAAACTTTGCCTGGCATGAATTGCGGATCATGCGGCTTCAAGACGTGCGAGGAACTTGCCGATGCCGCCTCAAAAGGCGCGGCAAACACCGATAGGTGCGTGAATCTCAGCAGCAATGCGAAGGTGCAGCTTCAGCTCGAAAAGATAGAGAACAGCGGAAGCACGGACACATGCGACCAATGCGGCCTGTACGATTCTGTCAGCAAAGGCAGGTGGAAGGATTTCCTTGGACGAGAATATGATTTTGTGCTGCAGACATTCCCGAACGAGCCCGGACCGCGCGAAACGATATTGCCGCACAACCCCGCACTTACAAGAGAGCTTGAGATAAAGAAAGGGGACATACTCATAGGCAGACCATTGGGAATGTCGTGCGGTTGTCCGATAACGCACTGTGGTGTTGTGATGGATGCCGATTATAAGACTGGTGTCATTGTATGGTGCGTGACCGGACCTCTTCAGCCCCGCGCGAAGGGCTTCAAGGACATGGGCTATTACATTGCTGAAGCGTATGAGGGAATAATAAAGGAGACAAGGGCGGAACTAAAGGTCGGGATGAGGTACTGGTTCCAGCCGCAGCGATGCATGCTCCAGTGGAGGCATAGCGGGCTGATAAACTTCCTAACAAGAACCAAGGAGGGCACACAGGTGAGGATAGAAGGGCTAATGATAGGCTAAGGTAGCTATTTTCTAATAATCGGTATTAACAGGAAAACAGATACTATCTGTATTATTCCCATTGTTATGAACAGTGCGGGAAAAGAAAAGTATACCACAATCAGGCCCCCAATTATAATTGCGATGCCGGTGAATAGTTGCGATGCTCCGTCTGCGAGGCCCCAAAGCAGCCCGTCTTTTTTCCTGTCTTCATATTCGGAGTATAGTGCATTCCATGTGGGCGTGGCCAATGCTGCAGCGATACCCAATCCTGCTTCGATAAGCAAAAGCTTCATTGGGCCATTTACAAACAGGTATCCGAAAGTGAATATCGCATTTAGGACATAACCAAGAAAAACAAGTTTCTTTTTGCTTAGTCTTTTATCGGAAAGCTTGCCAATCAGGATGGTAAGCAGCCCGGCGACAATCAGATATGATGCCCATGCGTAAGCGATATTGAGTACATCTCCTCCCACTCTTTGCGCAAAAACCGCGAAGAGCGGCCCGAGCATCCCCTCTCCGAAAAACCAGACTGTGTCAGCAAGCAGAAGGGCCCTTATCTTCCTGTTTAACATGTTTATTCCTCTGCTATGCCGCACGTGTGTATGTGTCCTTTGCTAGAGGAGCACATACATCAAGAACACTGGCGCAAGAAGTATCGATATTGTGCTTACCACTTTTATCATCGAGTTCAGTGCGGGGCCCGCAGTGTCTTTCAGCGGGTCTCCTAGCGTGTCCCCCACTACCGCCGCCTTGTGCGCATCACTTCCCTTGCCGCCGAACTTGCCGGTCTCTATGTACTTCTTCGCGTTGTCCATTGCCGCACCGCTGTTTGCCATGAAGAGTGCCATCATGAGGCTTGCCGGGATCATTCCGACAAGAAGCCCTCCAAGCGCCTCCCTTCCCAGTATCAGGCCGACTGCAATCGGTACTAATATTGCTATCAGCTCGGGTATGATCAACGACTTGAGTGCATTTACTGTTGCGATGTCTACCGCCTTCGCGTAATCAGGCTTCGCCTTTCCTTGCATCAGTCCCTTTATGGTCCTGACCTGCCTTCTTACCTCCTCGACCATGAGGTTTGCCGTGTATCCCACCGATTCCATCAGGAATGAGGAGAATATGAAGGGTATCAGTGCGCCTATGAACACGCCTACCATTACCACAGGGTTGAGCGCGTCTATCGCGGTAAGGTGCACAGCCTGCGCGAACGCTACGAAGAGCGCCGTAGCTGAAAGCGCTGCGCCGCCTATCGCGTATGCCTTGGTTGTCGCCTTTGTGGTGTTGCCCAGCGCATCAAGATGGTCTGTGACCTTCCTCACTGTTGCCGGGAGAGATGCCATTTCGGCAATCCCTCCTGCGTTGTCTGTAATCGGTCCGAACGAATCTATTGTAAGCACTGTTGCTGTGATAGATAGCATGCCTACCGCTGCTATCGCGATTCCGTAAACTCCTCCGGCAGCGTAGCTGACAAGTATTGCGATTGCTATGAACAGCACAGGCATCCATGTGCTTCTCAGCCCCACTGCGAGCCCGGATATTACGTTTGTCCCTGCGCCGCCCTTTGATGCGGTTGCTATCTTCAGAACTGATGAGCTCTTTATCCCTGTGTAGTAGTCAGCGACCCAGAAGAGTAGCATTGCGAGCACCAATCCGGCAAGCACTGGTATGAATGAGCTTACGCTTAGCCCGAGCAGGACTGTCAGAACAAGGTCAAGCGCTGCTGCCACTGCAACCGCAGTTGCCATTCCAAGATAGAGCGCCTTGAGCGGGTTCCTTCCGTGCAGCCTCATTACTGGTATACTGATTATGCTCGCGAATACGCCTATACATGCTATATAAAGAGGATAGGAGAAACTGTGTGAGAGCGCGATGGTGCTTATCGCAGCGCCAGCAATGAGCAAGGCTGCAACCAGCGTGACAGCGTAGCTCTCGAATACGTCTGCGGCCATGCCTGCGCAATCGCCAACGTTGTCGCCAACATTGTCCGCGATTACGGCTGGATTTCTTGGGTCATCTTCAGGAAGGTTCAGTTCAGTCTTGCCAACAAGGTCTGCTCCGACATCTGCGGCCTTTGTGTATATCCCGCCACCGACCCTTGCGAAAAGGGAGATGAGGGATGCGCCGAATCCGAATCCGATAAGTATTGCTATCCTTGACACTGTGAGGTATATGAGCATGAGGCTGAGCCCCACGAGCGCGAAGCCTATGGCTGCGAAGCCGGTGACAGATCCGCCGAGTATCGCGGTCCAGAACGCCTCCTTGACGCCGTGGTCTGCGCTCTTGGCGGTCCTCAGGTTGGAGCGCACAGCCACGTTCATGCCAAGATAGGCTGTGAGGTAGGATGTCACCGCCCCTGTTACGAATGCTACGACTATCTGCCAGCCGTTGGGCCTAAGAAAGACCCCAAGGATGATCGCTATGATTACAGCGAATATTATTATGGTCTTGAGCTGCCTGTTGAGGTATGCGGTGGAACCCAGCTTTATCGCATGCGCTATCTCCTTCATCTTTGGCGTACCTTCGGGCTTCCTCAGGACGCGAGTTGCGGTGTACAGAGCGCAAAGGAGTGCAACCACTCCAGCTATTAGGCTGTAATAATAGAACTGCATAATACCCCCATCACGTAAGCACATATACAAAAGATAATAATATAAATATTGGCGTTAGGTTTCAACTCTTCATAATGGCAGGTACCTGCTTTGACTAACTCTTTACTGATTCATATATTTCTGCCGCGCCGCTTGCAAGTATCAAAGCGACTAGCGCCGCAACAAGAACGTAGCCAGGCAGTATCGGGAACCCAGCAGAATAGACAAGTATTAGATACGAGAATGTGACGAACTTCAGCACGTTCTTTGCGCCCCTTGCAAAGCTTGACGAGGTCAGGGCGCGCGCGGTCGGCGTCTTCATTTTTGACGAAGTGCCCTTGGATGCCATTAGCGCGTCGGCGACGGAGTGCCTTATTATCACTATAAGCACAACAAAGACCGGCACTATCGCAAGGAACGAGAACACCACCCACATCGTGTATTCCATTATCCTGTCTCCTGCAAAGTCAAACCTCGGTCCGTGCTTCGCGGTCTTGCCTATGCCCTGCTTGAGCGACTTTATCTTCGCCGCGTTTGCCTTGCCGCCTAGCGAGTAATCGATGTACGCGGCAAGCGTGACCTTGCCCTTGCTCGCCTCCCTTAGCGCAAGGTACCCGTCAACGCCGTCGAGTATGAATGCGAGAGCGAGTAGCGCTATCGTTATGATGACGTTGAATTGTACAAGTATGAGGTAGGCGACAAAGAGTATGAGCGCTATACGGATTATTGTTGCAAGATCGGCGCTTCTCATAGATGGTCGCTCGTTTTTATTTTATTGAACATTAGATGGTAGTATACCGCAGTGATATAAACTGCGGCTCAGCCTACCACCAAGTGATAAAATGTGATAATTACCCTCATGCAAAGAATAAATACCTATCGGTTGTCCTATTTTTTGCAGAATTTGCGGTTGACGAGGAAAAATTGGTCTTCCTCGACTAAAAACATATAGGTATATATATTTATTCGCACGTATAATTAATCAGTAAAAGTCCAAAGTTCAGGTCAATGAATGCGCACGACCAGCACATTCAGGCTCGCATAGAGCAACAGGAGGGTATTGGGCTAAGATAGCTGAATAGAGATGGAAATCTCCAGAAACGATGAATTGAAAGGCAGAACGCACCGTCTTACGTTAGTCACAACAAGGAATGCCGACCTCCTTAGGAGATCGGCGTGTAGCGCCAATCCAGTGGATCGGTTGCTTGTCGCAATAAATCCCTACACCCCTAGAGAGCAGATATTGGCCCTTCAACGGGGCCCTGTTGCTTTTGTGCGCGATGCCGCAGGACAGCACATAGGGGCGCTGGATAGTAATTTCGTCAGAAGGTTAAAGGTGCAGAAAGCGCTGGAATCGATTAGTAAATCCGCTGTTAGTGAGCACCGGCCTGTTTTGAAATCGGTAATGGAAAGGGACTGCATACCTAGCCTTTCCAGCCTGCTGGAGGATCTGGACAGGCTGATGGCGTTTGGGAGCGAGATAAAGCGTTTGCGCCGGACAGGCGATTAAGCATTCGGCGCTCGAAAAACCTAAATAAAAGATAGCTTTAAAGGTTTTGAGCGGATAATATTATACACTGATGGGTAATTGAATGGTTCTTGGATTACTTCTTTGGGCACTAGTCGCAGTAATAGTAATAATACTGATAGCCATAGTCGCGCTTTACAACGGTTTTGTCAGCAAGAGGAACCGCGTGCAGGACGCCTCGGCGCAGATAGACGTTCAGCTTAAGAGGAGATACGACCTGATACCGAACCTCGTGAACGCTGTCAAGGGCTACATGACCTACGAGAAAAGCGTACTTACGAAGGTGACAAGCCTGAGGAGCGCGATAGTCTCGGGCACAATGGAGGACAAGGCGCAGGCAAACAACCAGATATCAGCTGCGCTCAAGACGATATTCGCAGTAGCGGAGAACTACCCGGACCTCAAGGCCTCGGCGAACTTCAAGGAATTGCAGGACGAGCTTGTAGATACGGAAAACAAGATATCATACGTGAGGACATCATACAACGATTACGTGCTTGATTACAACAATGCCCTGCAGACCTTCCCTGGGAATGTTTTCGCAAGCAGGTTCAACTTCCAGAAGGCAGACTTCTTCAAGGCGCCTGACGAGGCAGCTGAACCGGTAAAGGTAGACTTCAGCGACGTGAACAGCGCGCAGGGCGGGAGCGGCGCACAGCCGCAGCAGCCGGCTAAGGGAGCCAAGAAGGGCGCCAAGCCAAAATCCTAGTAGATACTGGAGACTGTGGTCTGAATGACAAGCTTCTTCGATGAGATAAGCAGGAACAGGCTAAAATCGATACTGCTTATGCTCTGCTTCGGGCTCATATTCGCGGGCATAGTCTTCCTTTTCGTTGAGGTCTTCGGAGGTGGCCTCATAGGCTTCATCGTCGGGATCATAATCATACTCGCCTACGCGGCGTTCTCCTACTTCTACGGCAGCAAGCTTGTGCTGAAGATGTCTAAGGCGCAGGTTGCGGACAAGGCGCAGTACAGGCAGCTTTACGACCTTGTGGACGGGCTTGCCTCCGCATCGCAGATACCCATGCCGACCATATACATAGTCAACGACCAGAGCCCGAACGCGTTCGCAACCGGCAAGAACAAGAAGAACGCCTCGATAGCGGTCACTACGGGGCTCCTTGCCATGATGGATAAGAACGAGCTTGAGGGAGTGATCGCTCATGAGATGTCGCACATAGCGAACAACGACATACAGTTCATGCTTTACGCCATAGTGTTCGCAGGTGTCATAGGGCTCATGGCAGCGATCATAAGGAACGTCTTCCTTTTCGGGGCGCTAACTTCCGGAGGGGGAAGGAAGAACGGCGGCATATTCATACTCATAGGGCTTGTTGTAGGGCTTCTAGCTCCGCTATTCGCGCTTCTGCTGAAGCTCGCAATATCAAGGAGGAGGGAGTACATGGCTGACGCGAACGGCGCGCGAATAACTAGGGCGCCCAGCCACCTCGCGAGCGCGCTGAAGAAGATACAGGCGTACGAGAACAAGCCAACGGCGCAGCCTGTGCAGCATGCGAACGAGATAACCTCGCCTCTCTATTTCGAGAACCCGCTGAGGAAGAAGTCCATCATGAACCTTTTCTCAACGCACCCTCCCATAGCGGACAGGATCGCCAAGCTTGAGCAGATGTACTGAGCGTACTTCTGGGGTTGGCGCTGCCTCTTGCGAACTTATAAATACTGTACAGGATAAAATAAAATAAGTGATAGACATGGCAACAACTTCCGTGAAACCTGGCGGGGCGGCGCCAAGAGAAGTTAGACTGATAGACCAGAAGGTAATGGATGGATTGGTAAGGAATTTGAATCAGGTGATAACTGTAACCCATACAGCTATGCCTGGCGCGGCATCTGTTACTACAAATCAGATCCTTAGGTATGTGAACGGCTTTAGGTATATACTTACAGAATCCGACGTCTTTCCGTATGTTCACAAGACACCTTTTACAGAGGAAAACGGAGCAATAATAAGAATAGCTGTAGCGGGGGATGGCAGGTACGCTGTCTTGTACAGCAACCCTAATTTTGAAAGCGCGGAACAGGAAGGCAGTTATGACCATATTAGAGAGGTGTTGGGATTAGGAGTCAGCACTGTAAGAATGCTGAGCTTCGGACCGGAAATAGCCGAGATGCTTGAAAAAGAGGACTTGGCGGCTGCAGCACTTATGAGGAAATGAGATAGACTGGTTCAGCCCGACCGCAAAATTTCTTTGAAGAACACCATACCGAGCGGTACCTCACAGTCTCGTCCTGCAGTTACTTGGAATTTTACGAGGCCTTGAGGTCCGGGTAGTTCTCTGCGGCAGTGGATAGGAACAGTATAGCCCATAGACCTAAGTAGATCACGCATAGGCTTGTTGAAAGTATATAGCTTTGTTTGGACTCTTTTTATGTGCTTGGCCTTTGCTATCTTTTCGGCTTCGGTTACCAGAGCCTGGGCTATCCCTTGCCTTCTGAAAGCCTTGACAACATAGAGATCGTTGATGTACAATATTTTATTGTCCCTGGAAAAACCTGCTGCTCTCTGGATGTCTGCCCTTATAAATCCTGCAATTTGGCCATCGACTTCTGCCACTAAAAAGCTGCAATTTTTGTCTCTCAAAGCATTTTTATAATAGCTTTCCGTGTCGCGGCCTCTCGCTCTTCTTCCGCCAAATGGTTTTGGCTTATAAGCAGCGCGCATAGGACACGGATTGATCAAATAAGGTCTTATCGCTAAAATATCCTCCTCCCTACCTTCTCTGATAATTTTTTGGGTATTCATAGGATCTGCTTATATTGCAGGATCACATTCCTGATAATAGACGAAAGCTGTTCCTAAAAATAAGTACGGGTTTACCTTTTGCGCCATTTTGGGCCGCCTGATTTCCCTTTCTGGCCTAAGAACCTGTTCGGCCTTGCCCCGCTGTTGCGCGGGCCCTTCTGCGGCCTTCCCTGGAACGGCCTGGAGAACTGGTTCGGCGTGTTTCCGCTGTGCTCCCTTGCTGGAGCCTCCTTTATCCGCTTTACTGCTTTCTCCAAATCAGCCTTCAACTTTTCCGCTATGAAGCTCTTGGTGAAATAGTCTGCCTTGAGCGCTATGCTTATCTTTGCCGCATATGCCCTTGCTATGCGGCCCCGCCTGTCCCTCGGGCCGTTGCTTATCTCCGCGAGCTTGAACAGCGTCCCGTACTTTGGGGGATTGCTCCCGAACTTTATGTGCTTGAAGAGCGCCTTCTCGGCGCCGAGGAGCTGCACTGTGCTTGCGGGCATTGTGGCAAGCCTCTCCAGCGAGCCTGCTTTGCTCAGCAGCTCCGCCGCAATCTTCTCATCAGTAAGGTAAGTGGTATTGGGCATCAGCTCCGTTGATGTGGCCTTTATGTAGGCCTCCAGCCCGAGCATCGTGTCGTACATCTGGTTGCTCAGCTTTGCGAAGTTCAGTATCGCGTCCCTCTCACGCTCCGACATCGAGCGCCCTATTGTCGCCTTCGCCTTGTTGTATATTGATTCCGCCTTCTGGGAATCCGCCATTATGGTGCTTATTCCCTCCTTGCTTATGCCCTCCTTGCTGTTGAGCACTATGGAGAGGTCTGCAAGCGTCTTCGGGTTCGCTATCTTTATCTCGGGGAAGTATATCCCGTACCATTCGCTTAGGCGCTCGAATACGAGGTTGTAGGACTTGTTTGTCTCAAGGTATGCGTTTATTGCCTGCATCAGCGCGTGCTCCTCGTTGCTGTACGCACTGGTGATGCCTTCCTTGGCCTTCCTTATCATGCGCTCCCGCATTTCCTCGAACGGTTCCTTTGCCAGATTGACCCCCTTTAGATAAATATATATGGAAAATAGAGGTTTTAATGCTTTCCCACTATAATTATTAACGATATTGCGGTATTAGCATGAACATTGACGATCTGGCTGCCTTTGCGAAGGCAAAGGGCTTCTTTTGGCCAACCGCCGAGATATACGGCGGCATTGCGGGGCTGTACGATTACGGGCACCTTGGCGCCCTGCTTAAGCGCAGGTTTGAGCAGGCGTGGCTCTCATATTTTGTGGAAAGCAACGATGATTATTATCTCATAGACGGCGCGAACATGCTGCCGGACAAGCCGCTCATCGCGTCGGGGCACGCCGAAAGGTTCAATGACGTGCTAGTGGGCTGCTCGAAGTGCCACACATACTACAGGGCCGACGTGACGCTTGCGGATTCCGGGGTGAAGGTGTCAGAGGGCGCTGGCCCGAAGGAGATAGACGAGCTGATGAAGAAGCACAGCGTAAAGTGCCCGAAGGACAAAAGCGACTTCCTCCCGTCAAAGGCATTCAACATGATGATAGACGTGCACCTGAATCCGGAGAGGACTGAAAAGGGCTATCTGCGCCCGGAAACCGCGCAGACCGCCTATCTCAACTTCTTCAGGGAATTCAATGTGCTGAGGAAGAGCCTCCCGATGGGCCTTGCGATAATAGGGAGGGCGTACAGGAACGAGATATCCCCTAGGCAGGGACTCTACCGCATGCGCGAGCTGATACAAGCGGAGCTCCAGATATTCTTTGATCCGGCCGCATTCCCTACGCCCTTTGAAAAGTTCAGGAAGAGGGAGGTCAATGTTGTACCGTACTCGACAAAGAAGCAGGTGAGGATATCCGTGGAAGGGCTTTGCAAGGATTACGGCATACCGGAGTTTTACGCTTACCATATGGCTCTGATAGACACCTTCTACAGGGAGGTGCTCGGCGTTCCGGAGGAGAAGATACACTTCCTTGAGAAGGGCGGCGACGAGAAGGCGTTCTACAACAAGATACACATGGACATAGAGGTGGATGTCGAGAGCTGGGGCGGCTTCAAGGAGGTGGGCGGGCTGCACTACAGGGGCGACTACGACCTTACATCGCACACAAAGGGGTCGAACCAGGACCTGTCGGTCTCGATAGACGGGAAGAGGGTAATGCCTAATGTACTTGAGCTGAGTTTCGGTGTCGACAGGAACGTCTGGATGCTCGTGGACATTTTCTACAAAATTGACGGAGAGAGGAAAATGCTGATGCTGAAGCCGTATCTGGCGCCGTTCACTGCTGCAATATTCCCGCTGCAGAAAGACGAAAAGATAAACGAGGCTGCAAAGGCGCTGCATAACGAGCTGAAGGCAAAGTTCAGGGTCTTTGTTGATGAGGGCGGATCCATAGGGAGAAGGTATGCTAGGATGGACGAGATAGGAACCCCATACTGCATAACCGTTGATTTCGAGAGCGTTGACAAGAAGTCGGAGAATTACAACACTGTTACGGTAAGGGAAAGGGACACTAAAGAGCAGAAGCGGATAAAGATTCCGGAGCTGGGAAAATTCCTCGAAGGGAAAATTGCGCTTGGGTTCTAGCTTGGCGCGGAGGGGCGCCTACGGTGGTTGGTTGAAGTATTACACTGCAACTTCTAATGGTTTTAGGATAAAGGATTTCGACCTAAGGCATACGATAGAGAGCGCACAGCCGCTTACCTTCCATGCGGATTACAACCTTGCCGAAGGCACCCTTGAGTATGCGGCCGGCGACAAGGTCATAAGGGCGGTATGCCTGGGCAACAGCAAGGAGTGCACGGTAAGGCTGCACTCGAACGACATGGCTTTCGCGAAGAAGGAGTTCGCAAAAAGGTTTGCGCTGAATGACGACATGGAGAGGATATACGCGCGCATCTCGACAGACCAGTTTGTGGTTTCGGCGATAGAGAGGTATCACGGCATGAGGGTGACGATGAACGACCCATGGGAGACCACGTTGTGCTTCATAATGTCCCAGTACAACAATGTCAAGAGGATCAGGCTCATAATAAAGAGATTTGTCTCGGAGTTCGGGCCTGAAATATTGGATGGTGATGGCAAGACCGTCGGAAAGGGCTTCCCCTCCAGCGGGGATCTCATTGGCCGCACGGAAGCGGACTTTAGGGGGTGCGGCGCGGGCTTCAGGGCGAAATACATAAAGAGCGCCGCAGATTACTGCACCAACAACCTTGACCTCTACAAGCTTCATAACAAAAGTTATGACAAGATCAAGGAAGAGCTGATGAGGATAAGCGGAGTTGGCGACAAGGTTGCGGACTGCATCGCGCTCATGGGCTACGGCAAGATGGAGGCCTTCCCAATAGACGTCTGGGTGAAGCGTACGCTCGAGGGCGTTTATTTCGATGGCAAGAAGAAAAAGATCGGCGATCTGCACAGGTTCGCCGAGGAGAGGTGGAGGCCGTATGCGGGCTACGCACAGCAATATATATTTCACGGAGCAAGGAATATGTAGGTAATTGCATGTCAGGGATTGAAAACGATGTAAAATTGATATCAGAGTCGCTATCGAAGAAGCAGAAGGATTTCGACACCGCAATGGGGCTTGTCAGGGACATAATAAGGGAATCCGCGCAGGCGATAACCATGCTGCACAACAACAAGGAGGGAGAGGCTGCAAAGAAGATAGAGTTTGCGCACAAAATGGTGGAGACGCTGACGAAATTCGACGCCGAATTCAGCTACAACACAAAGCAGGCATACCAGGAATACGCAGAGGCAAGGATATTCTTTGAGATAAAGAAAAAGGGGATCGTACCCTCTTACAGGGCTGTTGGTGTGGACCAGGAATCGTACCTCATGGGCCTCATGGACGTGATGGGGGAGCTGAAGAGAGAGATACTTGAATCGCTGCGCGAGAACAGGGTAAAGGAGGCGGAGGTATATTTCGACAAGATGCGCATGATATTCGATGGCACAAGAAGCATAAGGTTCGCCGAGGCGGTGCTGAACGGTTTCAGGAGGAAGCAGGATGTCGCAAGGATCCAGATAGAGAGCGCGGGAAGCGAGATACTGTCGTTTAAAAAGAGGTGATTGGATAGATGTTAACTTTCGTATAGGAATAATCGTAGTAAATACCATAATCTGCATTGTGGTGTTTGAACTTCTGATGCGTTGGCTTAAGAAAAGGATCACTGCAAAAGGTAATGAGAGGATAGCAAGGAATCTCATCAACTTCTTTAGATTGATATTCTATTGCTTTTTAGGCATCGTAGAGCTGGGAATTTGGGGCACAAATCTTCTTTCGATACTTGCAGGAGCGGGTTTTCTAGGTATAATTATCGGCCTTGCAGTCCAGCAACCGCTCAGTAATTTCTTCTCGGGAATTTATGTGGTGATGAGCAGAATAGTGAGAAGAGACGATATTATAAGCATAAACTGCATAGGCAGCGGCATAATAATAGAGGGAAAGGTGTCGCATATAGGTTTCTCGCATACAGAGCTGATTGACAAGTCGGGTAAGTTAAATGTTGTGCCGAATAATGTTCTCGTATCATCAATACTTATCAGACATGATAGGGCAAAGAGACATAAGTGGAGATAGCGTAAACCGGTTGGCCTATTGCCTTGCCGCCTTTAGGGAATCTTCCAGGATGCACATGCCTTTTTCTATCGAGCTTTCGCTCATGGTGAGCGGGGGTATGATCCTTATTGTCGATTCCCCGCATGTAAGCAGCACAAGGCCGTTTTTGAATGCTTTTTTTACTATTTCCTCCCTTTCCTTTATTGCGTGCTCCTTTGTTTTCCTGCTCTTGACCAGTTCTACCCCTATCATGAGCCCGATTCCGCGCACGTCCCCTATTATTTCGTGGTCGTCCTGCATTTCCCTTAGCCTTTTGAATATCATTTCGCTTTTCCGCTTCACCCCGATTTCAAGTTCCCTTTTATGGGCCTTGACGTAGTTTAGCGATGCGCTTGCCGCAGCAACCGCGATATGGTTGCCGCCGAATGTGTTGGCGTGCGCCCCGCTTGGGAGGTCGCCGAGGCTCTTCCTTGCTATTGTCGCACCGATCGGAAGCCCGCCGCCCAACGCCTTTGCCATTGTGTATATGTCGGCTTCTATGCCGAAATTCTCGAGCGCGAGGAACTTCCCAGTGCGCATATACCCTGCCTGTATTTCGTCCGTTACAAGAAGTATTCCGTGTTCGTCTGCGAGCTTCCTGAGCCCCTTCATGAAGCTCTTTGTTGGCACGATGTACCCGCCCTCGCCCTGTATTGGCTCAAAGAATATTGCGGCCACCTCCTGCGGATCCACCTCTTTTTTCAGTATGTAATCCTCAATGAAGCCGAGATAATCCTCGCCGCAGTCGTGTTCGCCCCTGTTGAAAAGGCACCTGTACGGATAGGGGTATGGTGCGTGTATGATGCTGTTGAATGGCCCGAAGTGGGCCCTGTGCACAGACCTTGATGCGGTAAGCCCAAGGGAGCCCATGGTCCTCCCATGGAAGCTGTTGTAGAACGATATGATGTACTGCCTCTTTGTGAATATCCTTGCGAATTTCATGGCCGCTTCGTTTGCCTCTGTCCCGGAGTTGGAGAGGAACATTTTTCCGAAACCCTTGGGGAACATCCCCAATAATGATTCTGCGAAGCTGACTGGAAGCTCGGAGTAATAGTCGGTGAATGCGGAATGGCTTAGCTTGTCGCTCTGCTTCTTTATTGCCTGCCTTATCTCGCTGTTGCCGTTCACGCCAAGATTGTATACGGATATGAAGCTCGAGAAGTCTATCAGTTTTCTTCCGTTTATGTCGTATGCGAAGTCTCCGTCGCCATGATCTACAACAAATTCATAGGGAACCCTTGTTGTGGTGAGGAAGACCTCCCTGTCCCTTTTCATTATGCTTGCGATCCGCTTCCCATTTTTGTCCATCAAATACCCTTTTTGTATCTTGAATAGTTTATCAGCGCCGCAAGGGACCTTGCCGCGTCTCCTGGAGAATCATAGACAGGCACGCCTGCGCTTTCCATCATCTCCTTGTGCATTTTCGTATAGCTGCCTCCCATGCTTATGACGACCATCGGCTTGCTCATGTGCGTGGCGTAGTGTATCAGCGTTGCGGCGACGCGCGAATCCGCTCCTGGCGTCTGGAATAGTGCCACCGCTATTATTGCATCTATGTTCGGGTCGTTCTCTATCACCTCGAGCACGGTGCTGAATCTTTTATCGTCAGCGTCGCCGGCCATGTCGAGCGGCATCCTTATATTCACTATTGGCGGCATCGACTTCCTCAGCGATTGCTCGGATTCCTTAGATAGTTTTGCCACAACAAGGCCGTTCTGGCACACCGCGTCTGTTGCAAGGACGCCTGTGCCACCGCCGTTCGTTATTATAGCGATCCTGTTGCCCGTAGCAGGCGGCTGGGTGTCGAATATCTTTGCGAAATTGAGAAGGTCCTTTATGTCGGTCGCTATTGCGAAACCGAACTGCCTGAAGATCGCCTCGTACGCCTCCGCACTGCCTGCAAGAGCAGCGGTGTGGGAGTGCGCGGCCTGCGACCCTGCGCTGGTAACCCCTCCCTTTATGATCACTACGGGTTTTAGCTTTGTCGTTTTCTTTGCTGTCTCCGCAAACTCCTTGCCGCGCTTCACGCCCTCTATGTAGAACACTATGACCTTCGTCTCCTTGTCATGCGCGAGGTACTCAAGCACGTCCACCTCATCAACAACCGATGCGTTGCCGTAGGATATGAATCGTGCCAGCCCGAACCCCTCGTTGCTTATGAGGTCGAGCACGGTGCTCCCCACTGCGCCGCTCTGCGACGCGAAGCTTACCCCGCCTATCTTCGGCCTGTCTATCTTGAATGTTGGCAGGAAGAGGGTATCGTTCCTGGACCTCAGGTCCATGACCCCCAGGCAGTTGGGCCCTATCACCGGCATTGAATATTTGTTTGCCACCCTGATGAGGTCTTCCTCAAGCTTGACCTCGCCTACCTCGGCAAAGCCTCCGCTTACCACCACTGCGCCTTTTACCCCTGCCCTTCCGCATTCGTCGAGCGCCTGTGGGACCACCTGCGCGGGAATCGCTATTACCGCAAGGTCTACTTTTCCCTTTAATTCCAGTACGCTTTTGTAGGCCTTGAAACTGAGTATCTTTCCGGTAGTGTTTATGTTTATCGGATATATCTTGCCAGCAAATCCAGAATCTACGTAGTTCTGCAGTATTACGTGGCCAATCTTGTCCGGATTCTCGGATGCACCTATTATCGCAACGGATTTCGGGCTCATTATGTGGCGCAGATCCGCGTACTTTATCTTTTGGTTGCCTTTTTTCATTGGCGTCACTTTATTATTCTGAGGTCGACAGCATCGTATGTTCCGTCATGTATAAGCACAGGATTGAGGTCGAGCTCAGTTATCTCGTTTTCCATGAACATCCTTGAGGTCTTGAGCAGCAGTTCGGTTATGTGTGATGCTGTCTGCTTGTCCGGCGCCACTATCGCGCTCGACTTGAGCTGCCGAAGCATAGACTCTGCGTCGTATTTTGTTATCGGGCAGAGCCTCAGCGCGAAGTCCTTGAATGTCTCGACGTATATGCCGCCGAGCCCTAGCAGTATCATCTTGCCGAATTGCGAGTCTATCTTGCCCCCTATTATTATCTCGGTGCCCCGACTCACCATGCGCTGCGCTAGTATCTTGTAGGGCCTGAATTGCTGCGCCTTCCTGGTAAGCTGGTTGTAACTCTGTGTTATCTCCTTGTCTGACGAGAGGTTAAGCGCCACAAGCCCGCTTCTCGACTTGTGCAGTGCCTTCTGCGATATCGCCTTCAGCACTATAGGCTTGCCCTTCGAGAAGGAGACCGCCTCCTTTGCGTTTGGCACATACCTGCTCTCTACGCTCCTTATGCCGTATCTTTGGAGCATTCTATAGGCGTCAGCATAGTCTATAAGACCCATTCCCTCACCCGCATCATATGCGGCCCGTCAGATACAGAAGTGCGACTATCACTACAACAATGACTATGATTACAAACATCGCTATGGACTTCATGCGCTTTGCACTGACTATCTTAGCCTCAAGCTCCTTCAGCTCTGCATCGGTTTTAGGCGCTGCGGGCTGCTGGGGCATTTGGGGCATTTGCGGCATCTTTGGAACTTGCTGCGACTGCATCGGCGCGGCGTTCCCCTGAATGCTTTCCTGCATGGCGGCTGCCGCCTGCGCGACGTTCTGCACCCCCGAGCCGTCCTTCACCTGCAGGAAGCCTTTCTCGGTGAGCGCCA
>Ga0187867_10000189_pt1 | contig 56085 bp, 45 predicted proteins | sample June2016WEW_13_1_FD_132976 | JGI IMG/M metagenome (GOLD analysis project Ga0187867, IMG submission 132976) | Peatland microbial communities from SPRUCE experiment site at the Marcell Experimental Forest, Minnesota, USA - June2016WEW_13_10 | ecosystem: Environmental > Terrestrial > Soil >...
CTCGCAGTCAGGTGCCGCTCGTACTCGACGTTGCTCGCGACGGTGATCTCCGGTACGTTGTAGACGGGGCTACCCACCGTTTGCGGACTGCCGGCTCCTTGCTGAGTAATACGGGCGTCTCGCGAGCGAGCCTGTTAGAAATCAATTAGATACAATCGCCTAAACCACTATTTTGACAATACGGCTTGCCAACAAAGCAGGTGCTTGCGGGGCGACCCGCTGGGCAAGGGGCCAACGGCCCGATAGTGATGTGTCCGGGCGCGCGTTACGAATTGCACTGGCGAAAGGCGTTCATGCGGCGTAGCGTACGGTCTGCCGAAAAATAAGAGGGGGAAGGCTATGACCAATTTGCTTGGTGTCACTCGCAATGCAATTATTTTATTCGCTGCAATCATGCTTGCTGGCTGTGCGAACGATCTGGAGCCGGCGCAGAAAATAATCGCTCAAGTGCAATCCGCCTTGAGCGCGGCACAACCGGATGCCCAGAAGTACGTGCCAGATAAGTTAAAGGATGTACAGGGCAAGGTCGCGCGTCTGCAATCCGCGTTTGACAACAAGGATTACTCGACGGTGGTCACGGCTGGCCCCGCCATGCTCGCGGACGTCAAGGATCTCTCGACCGCCGCCGCCGCAAAGAAATCCGACGTGACGCAAACGCTGAACGGCGAATGGGCGAGAATTACCGCCCCACTGGCGGGTCAAGTGACGGCAATTCAACAGCGCATCGACGAGTTGAGTAAGCGGGGCAACAAGCAAATGGCGCGAGGCATCGACGTGCCGGCGGCAAAGACGGCCTTTGGCGAGGCGACAACACTCTGGACGAATGCGCAGGCGGCCTTTGCGGCCGGCAACCTGGAGGATGCGGTAAGTGGTGCAAAGGACGTCAAAGCCAAGCTTGGCGCGGTAGCCGACACCATCAAGCTGCCACCGCCGGCAGCGGGGACGACGGCTGTAACGAAATAGCGGCGGGGGTAAGGCTGGCGCGCCGGCAGACCGGGCGCTGAGGCGGGTTCCATTGCCGGCCATCGGCAATGGAACGCCCCGCGCGGCGTCGCGCGCAGAACCGCGTTCACACTACCGGCAGCGTGCGCGCGTTCCTTGGCCGCGATTGCCGAGTATCCGCCGCCCGATAAGCCCACACCGATGCCGGCATTTCGCGGCTCGCACCAATCAGAGCACGGCAGGTCCGGTGGGATCGAGCGGTGAGCGCAGAATTGTCGATTTCTTGACTTGCCGATAATATTTGGTCGGAGTCCTGCCATGTCTATAGATCGCAGAATGCTATTGCTTGGCGTCTCAACTCTCGCAATTGTTGGCGCTTCGGAGCTCTGCGAATCCGAGTCGCTGGATCCCAACATGGAAAACACTAAAGGACCCGCAGTCGATACTGTTTTGAAATTCATCGAACTCATCAATCACCACAGCGCGGACAAGCTGGCCGAGTTGATGACTGAAGATCACGTATTCATCGATTCGCTGGGACAGTCCGTCAGTGGTCGCGAGCAAATGCGCTTGGGTTGGCAAGGCTACTTTGCATTTTGTCCGGACTACTGGGTATCGCATGAGGAAGCGCTGTCAAGCGGAAACCTGGTGGCGGTTTTCGGGGCTGCAGGCGGCACGATCGCCGCCGACGGAAAGCTTCCGCCTGAGAACAAGTGGCGGACATCTGCGGCATGGCTCGCAATACTGGACGGTGGCCTCGTCAAGCAATGGAGGGTCTATGCCGACAACAAACCGGTATACGACATCATTGCGAGATCCAAGCTAAAGCCAGGGCGGTAGATACCACGCAGGTGATTCCGTCGTTCGGCGGCCTGAGGCCGGCGCTCGAGAAGTGCTGCCCCCACTGCGATTTCGAACCGCTTCTCCTCGCCGAATCGTACGCCGGTCCGCAATATTTCATCGACCGGCAGATGTTCATGACTGTGCCGCCAACCCATAGGAAAAGGTGTGACTGCGGCGAAGCGCCGGCTCGCTTCGTAACCAGCGCCGTGCTTGCAAGCCGTATTTGCCGCGGAATTCGTGCTGTCGTGCGATTGGGCGCCGTTTCGGGGCGCTTGGCCGCCGCAAGAAGTTCGGCTTTCGATGCCGGTGAGCGAGCCCGCCCCTGCGCTAGGTACATTCACGGATCGCAATCCTGCGAGCATCTACTAGGCTTGTGGCTGTTCAGTCAATTCTTCGGAGTTCGCTCGATGGATACATCCGATGTTGCCATTGCGGATCGCGCAAATTCGCCGCTAACCGCCACCGACCTATTTGATCCGGTCCAATTAGGTGATTATCGCCTTGCGAATCGTATCGTGATGGCGCCGCTAACTCGTAGCCGCGCGAATGCGGACGGCGTCCCTACGCCGCTGATGGCGGAGTATTACCGTCAGCGCGCCTCGGCCGGCTTGATCATCGCCGAAGGGACCAATATATCCCCTCGAGGACGAGGCTATGCGTTCACGCCGGGGATCTATGATCCCTCGCAGGTCGAGGCATGGAAAAAGGTTACCGGGGGGATTCACGCCGAAGGAAGCCGTGTTTTCGTCCAACTGTGGCATGTTGGGCGCATCTCCCATCCCCTGTTGCAGCCGGCCGGTACACTGCCGGTTGCGCCGTCGCCAATCTGTCCGAATGCCACTGCGTTCACCGCGCGCGGATTCCAGCCATGCGTTACGCCACGCGCGCTCGAGACGCAAGAGATTCCCCAGATCGTCGCCGAGTATGAATCCGCCGCCCGCAACGCTCTTGCCGCCGGCTTCGACGGTGTCGAAATTCATGCAGCCAACGGATACTTGATCGAGCAATTTCTGCGCGATAGCACCAATCACCGAACCGACGCCTATGGCGGATCAAGGGAGAAGCGTGCGCGTTTTCTAATCGAGGTCGTGCAGGCAGTGGTAGGTGCGTGCGCTGCCCGACGCGTGGGTATCCGGCTCTCGCCCGTAAGTCCGGTCAACGACGCCGCTCTGGACAGCGATCCGATGGGCACCTATCGCTATGTTATCGAGCAACTCAATTCCTTCCGTTTGGCCTACCTGCATGTCATCGAAGGCGTCACTCAAGGTTCCCGCGATATACCCGCGGGGTTTGGCATGCAAGCATTGCGCCGCGCGTTCAAGGGCCTGTACATGGCCAACAACGGTTATGATTTGCCTCTCGCCCTCGACGCTCGGCGGCACCAGCGCGCGGACTTGATTGCATTCGGCAGGCTCTATATCGCGAATCCCGATTTAGTGGAACGATTTCGCGCGGGCGCGTCCTTGAGCGTACCGGATCGTGCGACGTTTTTCGGCGGTGGAGCACACGGATATACGGACTATCCGTTCATGGCCTAACAGACTTGAACGCAGGGACTGGGTCGATGACGATAGCGGCTGAAAATGATGACATCGCTACTCGATTGGAGGAGGCCGCGCAACTACTCCGGGATCAGGACGCGAATATTTACCGCGTGCGCGCCTATCAACACGCCGCGGCGACGGTGCGCGCGCTTGCAAAGCCGATATCAGAATTGATCGCCGCTGGAGGTGCCGCCGCGCTGGCGGAGTTGCCCGGTCTGGGGGAGCACCTGTCGCGGGCGCTGTATCAGCTGGCAACGACCGGGCGATTGCCGATCCTGGACCGGTTGCGCGGCGATATTGATCCCGTCGAGGTGATTGCATCCGTTCCCGGCATTGGCGAGGGCACGGCGAGGCGGATCCATGAAACTCTTGGCATCAATACGCTCGAGGAGCTGGAAATCGCCGCCCATGACGGACGGCTCGCTCACGCGGTGGGTTTCGGTGCCAAGCGCCTGGCCGGAATCCGGGATTCTTTGGCCGGTCGGCTCGGACGCGTTCGGCATACCGCGAACAATTCACGTCGGGAGCCGCCGAGCATTGCCGAGATACTCGATGTGGACGCGCAATACCGACGTGACGCAAAGCAGGGAAGGCTTACGCTCATTGCGCCGCGCCGCTTCAATCCCGAAGGTGAGGCGTGGCTGCCCGTGCTGCACACTCAGCGCGGCGACCGGCATTATACCGCGCTGTTTTCCAATACAGCGCGAGCGCATGAAGCGCATCGCACGGACGATTGGGTCGTGCTGTATTTGGATGGTTCCGACGGGGAACGCCAATGCACGGTAATTACGGCGATGTATGGGCCATTGGCCGGCGCGCGCATCGTTCGTGGGCGCGAAGAGGAATGCGTGGCGCATTATCAAGGCGTCAGAAGTGCGGGGCATGCCGAGGAGAGCCAGCGCGCAAGCGCAACCGCTAAAGATGCTTGAACAAACGGCGCAAGGCCAGACGTCGAACCGGATGCCCGCCTATGCGGGCGGAGGAGCGTTCACCCTGCGGTTCGCCACGATGGTCAAGCAGGTGCTACGCCTCTAGGATTATTTATGGAACTGGATCGCGTGATCGCTGGAGAGGTGGTGAGCATTCGCCCCATCCGAATTGCCGATGCGCAGATGGAGGCCGATTTCATTCGGCGTTTATCCGCGGAAACCAAACACTATCGTTTCTTGGGCGGCGTGAAGGAGTTGTCTCCCATCGAACTATCGCGGCTATGTCAGGTTGACGGCAGGCATTCGATGGCATTCGTTGCAACGGTCCGCCGCGATGGCGTGGAAACGGAGATCGGCGTCAGTCGTTATGCCCCGAATTCGCGGTCGGACGCAAGAGAGATTGCGGTCACGGTTGCCGATGAATGGCAGCACAAGGGGCTGGGTACGATGCTGATGAAGCAGTTAATACGGTCCGCTCAGTGCAACGGCGTCAAGCATCTGTACTCGATCAGCCTCTCGGATAACGAAGCGATGCGCGCGCTCGCCAAGGACTTGGGCATGAGTGCTAGCATTGACCCGAATGATACGCATCAGACGATCTACTCGCTGCGGTTGTAGTCACGCAGCAGCTCCGCGTGCGATGCAATATTTCGACGGCGACCGGCGCACCTCCAATAACGCCTTCTGCCGATGCGTTGTCGCAGTAGCGCTACGCACTTTTGCGTATTTCATCGCCCGGCAGCAGGGCGCACGCTTGTTTTTGGAGCTTCCGAAAAAAGGAGGGGAACATGAGCACTGTAGGACGCCCGCGGATCGATCAATGGTATCTGCGGCAGGACAAGGGCGAGGCGTTCCTTGTTACCGCATATGACGACAAGTCGCGGACGATCGAAATCCAGACGTTTGACGGTGACGTTGACGAGATCGACGCGGAAGCGTGGAGTAGCCTGCCGCTCGAGTTCGCGGAACCACCGGAAGACTGTACGGGTCCGATCGACGACGTGGAGGTCGATGATCTTGGTTATACGGACACCGAGATGACTGAGGCGGACTGGTCTGCGCCGTTGCAGCCGCTGGCGCCGGCGGCTGAAGCTTGGGAGGACACAACGGACGAGACGGAGCGCGACGCGGAAGGTGAGGGCGTGCCCGAGGAAGAGTATGCGCTCGATAATCCGAGTACCAGAGTTCATCTGCTCTGAGCGGCGGAGAGATTTTCCTAGCAAGGCACGATGCGTCTGCCAATTTCAGTTCGATTCCCAGAGGAGGTCGCGGCGTGGCGGATATTCGGGAAAGCGAACGGCTTGCCGCAGCGCTCGACTACCATCGCCGCGGGTGGTCCGTTCTGCCAATCGAGCCGCGCGGCAAGCGGCCATTGATCCCTTGGCGCCAATTTCAGACCCGCACCGCATCAATGGACGCCACCTTTATTTTCGACATCCGGATCGGCCAGTGATGAATCGAGTCGGCTTGCGGCCGGGACTCGACCTGCGCGGCGATGGTGGCTGCGTTGTTGCGCCGCCCTCAATGCATCCGACCGGTCGGTGTTACACGCGGGCCGCACACCGGTCGCCCGACGAGGTTTCTCCGGCGTCGCTGCCGCACTGGCTGCTGAGCGCTTTCGATGTCATGAGCAAGGGCCATCCGGTCGCCCATTGGCGCTCGCTGGTGCGCGCTGCCGACCGCCTCTTGACGACGTGGAAGTCGTCCGAGTCGTAAACAGCATCGCACGACCGCACCAACGAGACTATGAGACGGAGCAGGCAAGAAGACCGGGGGCACGGACGACTCGCGCCACGACGCATGGAACTCACGGAAAAAATAGGGGAATTCCATTGAAACACCTTGTTGTTGTCGCTCATCCCGCCGCTCATAGCTTTACACTGGCGCTGGCGCGCACCTACGCCGCCGAATTGGAACGGCTCGGGCACAGCCAACGGACCTACGATTTGTACCGCATGGAGTTCAATCCCGTGCTGACTGCGCAGGAACTATTGCCGGTCACCGTCGATCATTCCGCGAGCCCCGATGTGCTGATTGCACAGGACGATATCCGTGCTGCCGACGCTCTTACCGTCATCTATCCGCTCTGGTGGATGTCGATGCCGGCGATGATGAAAGGATTTGTCGATCGAGTTTTCGCGCGAGGCTTTGCCTATGAAGCTCACGACGGCATCGTGCGCGGGCTGCTTTCAGGAAAGCAAGCGGTGCTAATCACGATCTCCGGAGCGCCGCTTCCACAGCTGGTAAAAAGCGGCGGCTGGAATGCCGTGCAAGTGCTGCAAGACACACACGTCCTGCGCTCGACCGGATTCGAGCTGCTCGAGCATCTGCATTTCGATGAGATCGTGCCGAATATTTCGAATGTTGTGGCCGAGCAGTGTATGGCGCGTGTTCGAGATTGCGCACGGAAGAATTTTTCCCTTGGCAGGGAAGTAGCAACGAAATGAAGACGCGAATCGCATTAAATAGTGCTGCCGATTTGTCGGCACACGAGTGCGATTTCATCGCGCAGACAATCCGCCGAACGTGAATTCCGAGACCTGCGATCGTGACAACTAGAGCAGGCAAGAGAATTCTCGCCCGGCGGCAGAGTCATTCTTGCGTTATTGAATTGACAGTCTATTCTCGACATTCGCGACACCAGGGGCCGCCCATGCGGCTCGCGCGGCATCGTCACGTTCTCGCCATGTATGGACATGTCCGCTGAGCGTGATCGTCGAATCCTCCACTCCAACTTCTATGTCCTTTGCATCAAGGATCGCGTGGCGCTTGAATGCGTCCTCGATTTTTTGCTTCACATCGTTCGCCTTGATGGTTGAAGTCACCGTGATGGCATTGGTGACCCCCTTGACGCCTAGCAGGTGTCGCATGGCGTTTTCCGCGGCAGTTCTTTGAAACCCGAAGCTTACTTTGCCACTGAGCGTGATCCAACCATCCTTCACGACGGGCTTGATCTGAGTACCGCTCATTGTCACATTCCAAAGCATTGCATTTGCAGCTGCCTCCGCAATATCCGCATCCGTGCGGATCCCCGATATAGGCATCGACACCTTAAGGTCATTGGCGATCGCCCGCACGCCATGCACCCGCTTAGCGACGTCCTCGGCAGCCCAGCGAGCGGAGTAGTGGGGTACCTCACCCGTCAGGGTCGCGACTCCATTGTGGACGATAACACCGATCCTTTTGCTATCGACGCTGGGATCCCATTGCAACTCTAATTCCACATCACGCCGAATATCTGCATCAGTTTTCATATACATATCTCCTTATAAGGTCGTTCAGGCCCATTGCAATGCATCGGTCTCGCGCGATAGAGCGTTTGTCTCCATGGAAGCCGTTGCTCGGGGTGAAACGCCCGTCGGATTAAATGCTTTCCCGGTAACGAACTTAGTGCCTCCTGAATCCATATTTGCGCAGGGGTGACCGGCGCGCCAGTCGCGGTTGCCGCAGGCGATTACTTGGTTTACCTAGGGAGCCCTGGATGCGATCAAAGTGGCGCATCGCAAAGCGCGATCATGCCGGGCAAAGCTTGCGCCACTGATCGGCCGACGGCAGCGGTCGCATGCATCGGACCTTCGTGTAGAAGAGTCGCACAGAAACCACGGCTCGAAGCGCAACGGCCCGCATCGCAGAACTTGATTGCAGTGCATGCCCGCGGCAACCATAGCCCCGCCGGGCAGACATTGCCCTATTCGGCATCGATAATACAGGAATAGGTCAAGTCCTCGTAATGAGCGACGCATCCAAGATTCCCGTAAGCCACGCAGCCGCGTACGTATATGCCACTGATGTGTATTCGGCGTTTGCGCCACATGATCATGCACCTATACCGACGGAGCGGCGGACCCATGCGTACCGATGAGAATACCTGGGCGATTGTGCTGGCCGGAGGGGAGGGCACTCGTTTGCATAGCCTCACGACAACCGCCTTGGGCGTGGCGGTACCGAAACAGTTCTGTTCGTTACGGGGCGGGAACTGTTTGCTGCTCGATGCACTCAAGCGAGCAGAGTCGGTGGCATCCCCCGCGTATATTTGTACGGTCGTTTCGCAACAACACCGGCATTGGTGGGGCCCTCCATTATCGGCGCTGCCGACCGCCAACATCATTATTCAGCCGAGGAATTGCGGCACGGCGAACGGGATCCTGCTGCCGCTGCTGCACATCGTGGCCCGCGATCCAGGCGCGCGCATCGTCGTGCTGCCGTCGGACCATCATGTTCGTGACGAGCAGGTACTTGCGGCCGCACTGCAAAGAGCCGTACGGGAGTTGTCTACGCGGTGCGAACAGATTCTACTCATGGGAATGATCCCCGATGCAGAGGATCCCGACCTCGGCTATATTGTGCCGGGCTCCTGCGACGGAGCTGTCTCGACGGTCGATCGATTTGTCGAGAAGCCGCCTGTAACGCTTGCGCGCGTTCTCGTCGACGCCGGTGCATTGTGGAATGCCTTCATTTTGGCTGCCAGAGCTCGAGCGCTCGTACAACTATTCATTCGGCGATTTCCACAACTCGTCATCGGCATGCAGGCCGCAGTCGCGCGCGGCCCATTCACCGCCCGCCTGACGGCAGCCGCGATGGATTTTTATCGTGATTTGCCCGAAGTGGATTTTTCCCGGAACATCTTGCAAGGCGCCGAGTCGGTGCTTCGGGTACTGCAGGTGCCACGATGCGGATGGAGCGACTTAGGGACGCCGAGGCGGCTCGCGGCAACGCTGCTGACTCTGCCGCAACCCGGCGATTCCCCGGATGACGCGCGTAATCCGATGGCAGGCGTACTGAACCTATCAGTGCAGCATGCTCGGTTGCAGGCGGCGGCCATCGGTCGTTAATCGAACGCAACCTGCCTCGTAAAGGACTAGATGATCGGCGATCCTACACCCCGGGCCGGAACATGGCGGGGTGATCGCCCCTTGGGCAATTGGGGTGCCGGCCGCCAAGCGAAGCCGCGCCGATCCGAAATCGGATGGGCAGCGCCGTGTCTGAAGGGACTTGGTAAGCTTCGATGATTTAAAATCGGGCATCAAACGCGGGCGTTGTCGCCTGCATTTCCTTGGAGCATCAAACATGAAATCGTTCGGCAAGAAACCGCAAGGCGCACGGCTCGAGCGGATCAAGGCTTCGCCGCTCTGGGCCGGCGACCGGTTCCGCAACCGGCATCCGATCATCGCGGGCCTGCGCGACGGGAACGTGCCGATGCCGACGCTCAGCGATTTCCTCTGTGGCGGCGAGCGGCGCGTGCCGCGGGGACCGCTGCCTTCGATTAACCCGCTTGAATCCTGGATCAAGCCGCCTGCCAGCGGGCTGCGTGTCACATGGCTCGGCCATTCGACGATGCTCATCGAGATCGACGGCCTTCGCGTGCTGACCGATCCGGTCTGGGGACCGCGCGCGTCGCCATCACGGCTCGCCGGCCCGAAGCGCTTTCAGCCCGTTCCCGTTGCGCTGCACGCGATGCCGCCGGTGGACCTCGTGCTCGTCTCGCACGATCACTACGACCATCTGGACTACTCAACGATCCGTGAACTTGCCAAGCGCGACGTGCCGTTCGTGACGTCGCTCGGTGTCGGCGCGCACTTGGAGGCGTGGGGCGTACGAGCCGAACGTATCATTGAACTCGACTGGTGGGAATCGCACCGGCTGCCGAATAGTGCACTCACCGTGACCGCCGCGCCTTCGCAGCACTTTTCCGGGCGCGGCTTGAAAGATCGTAATGCAACCTTGTGGTCCGCGCTCGTGATCCGTTCCCAACGGCACGGCATATTCTTCAGCGGCGACACGGGTCTGACGACGGAATATCAGACGATCGGTGAACGACTCGGGCCGTTCGACCTCGTCATGTTAGAGGTCGGCGCGTTCCATCCGGCATGGGGCGACATCCATCTCGGACCGGAGAACGCGCTAAAGGCGTTGGCCCTTTTGGGCGGCGGCCCCTTGTTGCCGGTGCACTGGGGCACATTCAGCCTTGCGATGCACGCCTGGGATCAGCCCGCGGAGACTTTGCTGGAATTAGCCCCAAAGGCGGGTGCGCAGCTCCTGATGCCGCGCCTCGGCGAGGCGGTCGAGCCGGCGCATGCTGACGACGTCGTGCCGTGGTGGCGCGCGGTCGATAAGACCCTGCGCGCGCCGGAGCCCGACACCGCGGCGCCGATCACCATACCCAAGGCAATGTCTTGGCCGATCGACTAGAGCAGAGTTTGACGATTGACCGGCCTCGCTTCGATATGCGCGCGAAGCCCCACGGCGCGCTTCGCAGCGATGCGGCGACGAGCCATGCCGACGCCGCCAATTAAAAAAGTCACGAAGCTCTCCAACCATTGATTTTGCGTTGGAGTCGCCCATTCAGGCGCGGAAAAATTCCACCGAGAAGACCTCACGATTAGGGCTAGTCAGCTTGAACATACCGGAACCGTCCGGTGTTTCGCGCGCCGGATCATGCAACGCCTGGAAAGGGGGCGTTCGACTTCCAATGCAAGCCGAGCGCTATTTCCGCAATACCGCCGTAAGCGAGATCTCGGGCACGCTCGCCAACGCCTTGGACAACGGACAATCCTGCTTCGCGGCCGCCGCAATCTTCTGGAACGTGCCTTCATCGATTTCGGCGACGTTGGCTTCCAGGCGCAAGGCGATGTGGTCGATCAAGAATCCGTTGCCCTTCATCACCAAACGCACGCTGGCCGTCGTGTCGATGGCGTTCGTCGTGTAACCAGCCGCATCGCATGCGAACGAAAATGCCATCGTGAAACACGCCGCGTGTGCCGCTGCCAGTAGTTCCTCGGGATTCGTCCCGCGACGATCGTCCTCGAAACGGCTACGGAATCCGTAGGGATAAGATTGCAATGCCGCGGTTTGAGTGCTGATCTTGCCCACCCCTGCTTTGCCTCGGCCTTCCCAATGTACGCTCGCTGTTTTATCGGCCATGGTGCCTCCTGATTTAGACGAAGTTCTCTCAGACGCTTGGCAATGGAATGAATTCCGTTTCGCCGGGCACCCGCGGAAATTCTTGAGCGGCCCAGCGCTGCTTGGCTCGCTCGATGCGCTCGCGCGTGGATGCGACGAAATTCCAATCAATATAACGCGGCGTTGGGAAGCGTTCGCCACCCAACAACATGACACGCGCGTCGGCGGTCGCGCGCAAGGAGACCTTTGCGGAGGTCGTGAGAACCCCGAGTTGACCTTCGCTCAAGCTGGTCTCGCCAACGCTCAATCCGCCTTGCGCCACGTATACGGCCCGTTCGGTATGCTCGGCCGGCATGTCGAGCGTTGCCTCTCGCGGCATCTGGGCGTCCACATAGAACGTCGGCCATAGCGTGGGCACCGGAGATGTGAGTCCGAAGGCGCTCCCGGCGATCACCGCAAGATCGACCTCACCGGACTTCGCGCGCGGCAGCGCGGCGGCCGCAGTGTGGGCAAAGCTCGGATCGATGTCCTCATCGCCGTCCGGCAACGCGACCCAGCTTTGGATACCGTGGATCTTCGCACCCGTGGTGCGCGCTTCCGGCGGCGTCCTTTCCGAGTGCACGATACCGCGTCCGGCCGTCATCCAGTTGACGTCGCCCGGCCTGATCTCGCGCACGGAACCCAAGCTGTCGCGATGCACAAGCGAGCCGGAAAACAGGTAAGTAACGGTCGCTAGCGCTGTATGCGGATGCGGTCTGACGTCGATCCCCGTGCCCCGCGCGAATTGCGCCGGACCCAAGTGATCGAAAAATATGAACGGCCCGACCATTTGCAGGCCGCTCGATGGCAATACGCGGCGTACCACAAAGCCGCCGAGGTCACGTTCGCGTGAATGTATCACCTGCGTGGCTGACATCGATGCCTGCTGCAACGCTTTGGTGCGCGTCAGTATAAGTCACGAACGGCTTGCCGCCTACGGGCGCACGCAGCGCGGCCGACCGCGGAACATCCCTCACGGATATGAAGGAGTAGCCGACGCCAGTAAGGCGCCGGACGCAGAACCGTCGATCGGCTTGAGCAGCTTATCCTTGCAGACTCTCATCGCTTCATTGTACGAGATGGCTCTGTTGACGGACATTCGCCGCGTCATGCAACTGCTGACCCGTGCGATCAGCTGACGTTTGGCCGTCGCCGACTTATCGCCGGCATCGACGGCGAGCGCTTGCGCGGCCATGAATATCGCGGCGCTCATGGCAATCGAAGTCAACAGCCGAGTCATTGGACGCTTTGTTACACGCGGCGCACAAAATAGACGATCAGACAGATGACCAGAATCGTTCCGAGACCGATGTACATAAATTTCTCCGTTAGTGATGTCCACGCACTCATTGGAACATCACCCGAGGCGGCCGGTCGGGGCGTTACCGCACGTAACGCGGCGACCAGCGATGGAAATGTGCCGGCCGTCGCCTAGAACACGTTCGACAGATAGCGGTAGGCCGCGGTCGCGCGGCGATACAGGTAGATCGACACATCGGCGAGGATGGGTAGCCAGACGAAGTTCAATCGGAACAAGACGATGATCAGCAGATTCATCATGCAGCTGTACTTGAAGCCGACCCAGTCCTTGTAGGAGGCCTCGGAGGCCACCAACAGATTGACGCCGCCCATGACCGAGTAAACGGCGGCGAAGCCGCGGTTGATCCAGCGCCATTCCCGTGTCGATAGCGCGAAGTAAGTGCCGAGGATGATCTTTGCGGGGTAGCCCCAGCCGAGCAGCGGGGCGATGATCATGATTGCGGCAAGCGTCCAATAGAGAACCGTCGGTTTCCAGATCATGAAACTCGCAGGTTCGCCGGGATGGGCGTAGAGGCCGTACCAGATTGCCCAGGCGCCGAGTGCGGCGAAGGCGATCATCAAAATCCCGGCGCTGGGACTTGCCGCCTGACGCGGTCGCCAGAGCCAGGCAATCAACAGCGGCAGGAGCCACAGCGCAGTGGCGGTAATCGAGCTCAACTCGTCCACCAATAGGTGATCAGCAGGCCGCCGATCCAGAGGATTTCCAGTGCGATCCGGTTGCGCGTGGAGATTGGGGCGGCCGGCGCCAGTTGCACGAAGGTGTACTGCGCCTGCGCCAGCGCGGCCTGGAACGGCGAGCTGTGCGTTTGCCGCAGCGTCTTCTTCAAGTACTGCAGGGTTCTGCCGGGTGCGGTCTGCACGCGCGCGAGGAAACTGCGGCGGCGCACTTCGGCGCCTTGGATCAGCGCGTCGCGCATGCAGGTTGGGCAGGGCATGCCGGTGAATCGCAGATGCCCTTTGCTGCACGGTGAAATCTGTTCGCTGTCTTTGCTCGCGTAGATCGCCAGCGCGCTGACCCATTCGTGTGCACTCGGCCTGTTGTAACCGACGGATGCAAAGGCGCGATCGAATAGTTCGCGCAGGCTGTCCGGTAGGGTCTCGTGCACACTGGCCGGCACCTTGCGGACGCGCTTGTGCACGAGTTTGCCGTAGGGGTAGAGCCCCTGCTGAATGCGGCCCGCCAATTCGGGCGGATAATGCTTATGGTCGGAGGCCACGCCCGTGAACGGGTGGATGCCGTAGTTCAACAAGCGGAAGATGATCGTCGCGAGTGCGAAGCGGTCCTGCACCTCGGGGTGCGCAACGGCCTTGCCATGGAATTCCGGCGCCAAGTATTCGGGCGTGACCTGCGGGGCGTCGGAGCGGAACTCGTCGGCGGCGATGTGGAAACCGTCGCAGTCGAGGATCGATACGTAGAGCTCCGCCTTGAAGACCTTCACATTCACGGGTTTGAGGTCGACGATCGCGATGCGTTTTTCATGCAGACAATGGATGATCGAGGCGAGATTGAACGAGATCGTCAGCAGCTTGCCGTAGTCGGCCACGAATCCTTCCTCGGCGGCCTGGCGGCGGTTCAGCAGATAGTCGAGTTCGAGCGTGCGATCGAAGGCGATCTTCTGCATCGCGAATCCGGCGAAGCGCGACTCGCGCAATATCAACGCCACGGGCCACGCAAGTTGCACGATGTCTTGATACTCGGCCGGGACTTGCGGCAGCGCGGGCCTGTTGTCGACCATCCATTGGATCTTGCACCGGTAATGCGCCAGGTTGGCCTGCGAGGTCGTCGCGTGATAGATCTTGGCAACCAATCCCGGCTGGCTGTCGATCGAGAAGATTTCGCCGGCGCCGCCCGACTTGCCGGTGGCATTGAGCGTTACTCGCTCCGAGGCGCGTCCGGGCCAGTTGAGTTCGACGATGTGCTCAGGTTTGTGTTCGATGGAGGGCACGCGATCGTTCCGCACGCTGGATCACCGCTCAGAGATAGAAGGCGAGCAACAGGGTCTTGTCGTCGCGCGAAATTTCACAGGCCCGGGGACTCTCGAGCAAATTCCGCAGCGCTTCGTTGCCGATCGGCGCCGTGGTTTCGCGCAGAAACGCGCCGATCGGATCGATGAACGGGCGGAAGAAGCCGCTGCGCGCGCGGTTGACGGCGAAGGGCGCGGTCCCGTCCGACATCAGACCGATCACGCATCCTCGCTCGGGTGCGGGTAGCGATGTGAATCGCAGGTGATCCTTCCATTTCTCGTCGGTTACGAAATACGTTTCATCGGAATATTCGCCGTTCTCGGGAAGGGACAGCACGGCGTCGCCGGCCGCGCTCTGCTGAATCGCAAAGCCATCGCCGATATGGAAGAAGCAGCCTCCGCCGCGTGAGGCTACGCATCCGATGAGCGTGCACGAAAACTCCTCGAGCGAAAGCTCGCGCGAGGCAGCAAGGTCTGCGAGCCGGTTGCGGACGTCCTCGATCGCGCAATGGATGCTCGCCTCGAGGCGTTCGGTATCGTCATCCTGAGTATTCGATAGCTGTTCGGCGAGCGCGCGCGCCACGAATTCCGCTCCGATCCGGCCTTCGCTAACCGACCCGGCGCCATCACAGACGATGGCCACCAGACCATCCTCCGTCACGACGCAATCGCTGGCATCCTGTCCGGCCGCGCCTTCGTCGAAGTTGCGTTTGCCGGTAGTCGAGGCAGAGAACACTCTCCACATAGGTTTTGAGCCCGTCGCCGAGCGCCGCGCGGGTGGGCGCGCAAGATTTTCAGGTGGACAATTGTGCCCAGCTGTCGACCGGGTTCAATTGCACCGTTCCGCCCGCAGGCGCGCGCGAGACCGCGCGAATGCTGCGGCTTAGCCAGATGAACAGTTCCTTGAACTTGAGCCCGCTCAGGCTCAGCGCACCCTTGTTGCTGAATTGCCCGAGGGTTTCCTTGTTGGCCTTGTCGCCAATCCCGATGGCCATGATATTGACCTTGTGCGCGGTCTCCGCGGTCTTGCACTCGGCGGCGACCTGGCGCCACTCGTCGGTGGGTTCTCCATCCGACAGCAACATGATGATGGGGCGCTTGTAGGAGACGCCCGCCGTGCGCATTTGGGTCTTTTGCGACTCCACTTCGTCGAGCGCGCAACGCATGGCGGCGCCGAGCGGCGTGAGTCCGCCGGCCAGCAGTTCCGGAGGCGTGAAATCCATGGCATCGGTCCAATCGCCGATGACTTCCACGTTCGCGTCGCCGCCGAAGGATATGACCAGCACGCGGCCGCAGCGTGCAGCGATCGAGTCGGCCTTCAGATCCACTGCCAGTGCTTTGAGGCCCTCGTTCAGCAGCTGGATCTTGTTTTCCTCCTGCATGCTGCCGGAACAATCCAGCACCAAAACGAGCGGTGCGCGCTCGTCGCTGTTGTCGATGAGGGCGACGTCGGGAATGACTGTGCTCATGCTTTACCCTAATCCATGGAACCTGAAAAAAATGCGCGCAAAACCGGCCCTCGCCGCCAAGTACGCGTCTCCACGACTCAGCTTTAAGCATACTCCGGAATGCTCGAAAACACACATCGGTCCCGGGGCCTTCTCGGCATTCCGTCTGCTTGCGCCGCGGCTGCATCGCGCAAAGATCGAGCTTTGCAATCTTGGATTTGCGTGCTCCTTATTGCTTGCGGCCGACCAATGCGAACCTCGCGCCTTGCGGGTCGCGCGCCTGGACGATCCAATCACCCGTTGGCACCTGCTGGGGGTCCATCAGCGCCTCGCCGCCATTCGCCTTTATGCGCCCATGGGCGGCTGCAATATCCTCGACGTTGAAATAATAAAGCCAGTAGGGCCGAGCCGCGTTGGAGTCATTGAGCATCCCGCCGGCTGTCGCGCCGCTGCCGAAATTGAACAGCAGATAGGTGCCCATGGGTCCCATATCCATCGCATGGGCCTTTGCCCAGCCAAATTGTGCGCCGTAGAAAGCAAGCGCCGCCTCCCAATCTTTGGTATGCAACTCGTGCCAGCCACCGAATCCAGGCTTGCCGGGCGCGAACGAGGTGGCAGAGCCGCTGCCGATCGGCGTCATCACGTAGAGGCTCGCGCCTTGCGGATCGGCGACCATCGCCATGCGGCCCACGCCGGGCAGGCTCGTGGCGGGCATCGGTACGAGCCCGCCGGCGGCAACGATGCTTGCGACGCTCGCATCGACGTCCGCGACGCTGACGTATCCGAACCAGCCCGGCCGCATACCTGACTTGGCGGCGCCGGGCGGCAGCCCCATCAGGCCACCGACACGCACGCCTTGCATGGATAGGATCCGGTAGTCCATGCCTGCTTGTCCGGAATCCCTTGCGGTCCAGCCGAGCACCGCGCCGTAGAAGCTCGCTGCCGCGCCGGGGTCGCTCGTCAACAGTTCATACCAGATAAAGCTGCTGGTCATTGCGCTACTCCTCGAGGTTCGATCGCACCGAAGCGAGCTGCCATAATTGCGCGCCAGTTTGCCATTTTTGTTCCCATAAATCGCGCGCCGCCGCTGCTAGGATCCTAGGTGCGGTGTGCAAGGATTAACCTTTAGGACCTTCGGAGCATCAGTGGCAAATTCGCGTTGGCTGGCGATCGGGCGTGCGCTCGCGCGAGCGTGGGCAGCTTGGGCGTGGCTCGCACAGTCGGTGTTCGGCGCATGGGCGTGGCAGGCTCCGCGATGGCTGAGTCGCCTCCGCGCCCACGCCGCCGGACTTGCTCGGCGCGGCGCGAGCTTGGTGCGGCTCCACCCGCGCCGTGCCGGCGCCGTTTTCATGGGCATGCTCGTGCTCGGTTTCGGCGGTGAAGCGGCGTGGCGCTGGTACCAAATGTTGCCAAAGCCGGAATTCGCGCATTTTTCGCTCAGCGCGCCGACGCGCACACGCATCGAAGAGGAGAACGCGAAGCCGGAACCACTGAGCGTGCGGTTCGATCGCTCCGCAGCAGCGCTCGCAATGGCGGGTAAACCGTTGCCGAACGGCGTGCGCATGAAGCCGCAACTCGCCGGTACGTGGCGCTGGTTGGACGATCGAGTGCTGGAGTTTCGTCCGAAGGACGACTGGCCAATCGGGCAGCAGTACACCGTCACACTCGATACCGCGATTTTCGCGCCGCAAATTCGCCTCGAGGATTACCACTTCGGATTCTCGACCGCGAGCTTCACGGCGCGCATCGCCGCCGCACAGTTCTACCAGGACCCCGTCAATCCCGGCGTGAGGATGGGCGTCTTCGACGTGCAATTCACGCATCCGGTCGATCCAGTCGATTTCGAGCGGCGAATTGAGGTCCGTCTTGCGGGTCAACAGCAAGGCGTGCTCGGTCTGGGACGGGAAACCACGCCTTTCACCGTCGTCTACGACAAGTTGAAGCTCAACGCGTCGATCCATTCGGCGAGTCTGCCGATCCCGAAAGATCCGACCGCGCTGAAGGTTCAGATTTCAGCCGGCCTGCGCGCCGCGCACGGCGGCAACCAGACCGATGCGGCGCTGACGGCCGAGGCACCCGTACCCGGGCTCTATAGTCTGTCGGTCATCGGCATAGAACCCGTGGTCGTCAGCAACGAGCGCAATGAACCGGAGCAGGTGCTATCGGTGAATCTGTCGGCGGCTGCAGCGGAGCGGGATGTCGCCCAGGCGGTCAAGGCCTGGATCCTGCCGCAGGTGCGTCCCGCGCACGACGTGGTGCCGGCGGCGGGTCGGGAGGACGCGCCGTACCCTTGGTATAACACCGCCGAGGTCACCGACGCCGTGCTCCGGGACGCGCAGTCGCTGAGCCTCGAGCAGATTCCGGCGGAGCGGGAATTCGTCGAGAGCCATAGTTTCCGCTATCACGCCGATGTCGGACGGTTCATGTTCGTTCAGATCGAGAAAAACCTGCGCTCGTCCGGCGGCTATTTATCGCCGCGCACCGAGCGCTTCATCGTGCGCGTACCGCCGTTTCCTCCGCAATTGAAAATTCTTTCGCAAGGCAGCTTGCTCGCCTTGTCGGGAGATCATAAGGTCGTTGCACTCGTGCGCGATCTGCCGGGTGTGCGCATCGACGTCGCTCGTTTGCTGCCGGCGCAGCTTCAACATCTGGCCTCGCAGTCCAGCGGCGATTTTGCCAATCCGAATTTCTACGGCGGCCTCGGTCCCGACAACCTGACCGAACGCTTCGTGCGCAAGATACCGCTCGGCAACCTGCCGCGCGGGCAGGCGCATTACGAGACGATCGATCTCGGCGAATATCTCAAGAGCGACGCGGCCGAAAAGCGCGGAATTTTTCTGTTGACGGTGCAAGGCTATGACCCGCGCATCGAAGCCGTCGGCGGCGACGAGCAGGCGGATTTCAATCCGGGCGGCCTGACCGACAAGCGTCTGTTGCTGGTGACCGACTTGGGAATCCTCGTGAAGAGATCCACGGACGGCGCGCAGGACGTGTTCGTACAATCGATCGCGACGGGAATGCCCGTTGCCGGTGCGAGCGTCGAGATCGTCGCGCTCAACGGCACGACATTGACGACACAGCCGACCGATGCGCTCGGCCGGGCGCATTTTTTGAAGCTCGACGGCATGACGCGCGAGCGCGCGCCATTGCTAGTGCAGGTCAGGAAGGCCGGCGATCTGTCCTTCCTGCCGCTCAAATCCGGCGACCGAAATCTCGATATGTCGCGCTTCGATATCGGCGGCATTCGCAGCGCCCGCAGCGCGAATCAGCTGACGGCGTTTCTCTTTTCCGATCGCGGCATCTACCGGCCCGGCGATACGTTTCACATCGGCATGATCGTCAAGACGGCCGCGTGGTCCAAGGACCTGGGCGGGATCCCCCTCGAGTCGGAAGTCCTCGATGCGCGCGGTTTGACGGTGGCGCGCGAGCGGTTCAAGTTGCCGACGAGCGGTTTTGCGGAGTTGGCCTATGCGACCGCCGATAGCGCGCCGACCGGTACCTATACGGTGAATCTGCACATCATCAAGGATAATCGGCCCGATGCCGAAATCGGCACGACGACGGTGCGGGTTCAGGAGTTCGAGCCGGACCGCATGAAAATAGCGGCGCGCTTGAGCGCCGAGAGCGCCGAAGGCTGGGTGTCGCCCGGGGACCTCAAGGCGGCCGTCAACGTTCAAAATTTATTCGGTACGCCGGCGGAGCATCGGCGAGTCGAAGCGACGCTGACGTTGACCCCCGCGTTCCCGGCGTTTCGCAGCTTGCCCGATTATCGGTTTTACGATCCGCAGCGTGCCAAAGAGGGGTACAACGATACGCTGCGCGCAGTCGAGACCGACACGCAAGGCAATGTCACGTTCGATCTGGGCCTGCAGAAGTACGCGAAGGCCACGTATCGCGTGAATTTGTTGGCGCGCGCGTTCGAGCCCGAAGGCGGGCGTTCGGTGACCGCCGATGCCGCGACCTTGGTCTCGGAGCTGCCGTTTCTCGTCGGCTTCAAAGCCGACGCGGACTTCGGCTTCCTGTCGCGCGACAGCAAGCACACCGTATCTTGGGTGGCGATCGATCCGAATGCGAAGAAAACGGCGGCTGCGGGCCTCACGCTGAGTCGCGTCGAGACCAAATACATCTCGGTGCTGACCAAGCAGAACAATGGCACTTATCAATACGAATCGCGGAAAAAGGACGTCACACTGTCCGAGGTGCCGTTCGCAATCCCCGCGGCCGGTCTTGAAATGCCGGTGGCCACGGATGCGCCGGGCAGCTATGCCTTGTTGGTCCGCGACGCCGACGGTCTGGAGCTGAATCGAGTCGAGTACACGGTCGTCGGTCAAGCCAACGTCACGCGCTCCTTGGAGCGCAACGCGGAGCTGCAGATTACACTGAATAAGAAGGATTATGCGCCCGGTGAGGAAATCGAGCTCAGCGTCAAAGCGCCCTATATCGGTGCGGGGCTGATCACGATCGAACGCGACCATGTGTATGCCGCAGAGTGGTTCAAGAGCGAGACGACCGCGTCGGTGCACAAGATCCGCGTGCCTGCGGATTTCGAAGGCAACGGCTACGTCAGTGTGCAATTCATTCGGGATCCGGCCTCCGAGGAGATTTTCACGAGCCCTTTGAGCTACGGCGTCGCACCGTTCGCGACGAGCCTTTCGGCGCGCACCAACATACTCGAGCTGCAGGTCCCCGATTTGGTCAAACCCGGCGAGGCAATGCACATCAAGCTCAGCAGCGCGCATGCGGCTCGCGCCGTCGTGTTTGCGGTCGACGAAGGAATTCTGCAGGTGGCCCATTATCAGGCACCGGACCCACTCGGCGAGTTTTTCAAAAAACGCGCGCTCGAGGTCAAGACTTCGCAGATCCTCGATCTGATCCTCCCGGAGTTCAAACGCATTCTCGCCGCAGCGGCGCCGGGCGGCGACGGCGAGGCCGCGCTGCGACGCAATCTCAACCCGTTCAAGAGAAAGCACGACAAGCCGGCGATTTATTGGTCGGGCATCGTCGATGTGGATACCGATCGCGAATTCACATGGACCGTGCCCGACAGTTTCAATGGCTCCCTCAAGGTGTTTGCGCTGGCGGTCAACGATTCCTCGATCGGCGCTGCACAAACGCAGACGCTGGTGCGCGGCGACTTCGTGTTGAGCCCAAACATGCCGGTCGCGGTCGCGCCGGGAGACGAGTTCGAGGTGAGCGTCGGCGTGGCGAACAACGTCGCGGGATCGGATGCCGACGCCGGCGTCGCCGTGAACGCGGAGTTGCCGCCGCAGCTCGAGTCCGTGAATTCGCTGCAGCAAGTCTTGAGGATCGGCGAGCGGCACGAGGCCGTTGCGCTGTTTCGCTTGCGCGCGCGCGCGCAACTGGGCAGCGCTCCGGTGAAATTCTCGGCCTCCTGGCAGGGTCACGCCTCCCAGCTCCTCGCCGAAGTCAGCGTGCGGCCCGCTTCGCCATACCTGACGGAGATTTGGGCGGGTTATTTCACATCCGCGGTCGACGTACCGATAGGGCGTTCCTTGTACCCGAATTATCGCAAGCTCGATGTCGGTGTCTCCACGTTGCCGTTGGTACTTGCGGGCGGTCTCGCGGTTTATCTCGACGACTATCCGCACTTGTGTACGGAACAGCTCGTCAGCCGCGGATTCGCGGCGCTCGTGATCGCGCGGCGGCCGGAGCTCGCGCGTTCCGACGATCTCAAAGGCCACTCGGCGGGTGAGGCTACGGCTGCCTTGCTTGCAGTGCTGCGCAGCCGGCAAAACGCCGAAGGCGGCTTCGGGCTGTGGGCGGCCTCGGTCGGCGCCGACGAGTTCGCTTCCGTCTATGCGTTGCATTGGCTCATCGATGCGAACGAGCGTGGCGAAGCGATTCCGATCGACTTGTTGCAAAAGGCGTCGGTCTGGCTGCAGCGATATGCCGCGAGTCCGGTGCCGGACGAGGGATCCGCGGGTCTGCAGGATCTGCGCAATCGCGCCTACGCAACCTATCTGCTGACTCGGCAAGGTATGGTGACGACACCGATCGTCGCGAGCTTGCGCGAGACTTTGGACGCCCGCTACCGAGAAAGTTGGAAAGCCGACGTCACGGCGGCCTACCTCGCGGCAGTGTATCGACTGCAGCGCCAGGATCGCGAAGCCGACTCGCTGATTGAGCGTGTAGCCGCGCAGATCGGCGCGCAGAGCGGCAAGCGCTTCGCATTTTACTACGATGACAGCGTGCGCGACGCCGAGGTGCTTTATCTCTTGTCGCGTCATTTTCCAGAGCGTGCCCGCGCGCTCGAGCCGCAAGTCCTGCAGGCGCTGGTCACGCCGCTCGGTCGCGGTCAATACAACACCTTGTCCGCGGCGATGCTGGTCCTGGCCTTCGACGCCTACGCGGCCAATGCTCCCCTCAACGGAATCGACAAATTCACAGGGAAGCAGGTGACGGCAAACGGCAAGAAGAGTCCGTTGGACTTCGCAGGTCACCTGATGCTCCGAGGTCCCTACGATGCCGACAGCGCACAGCTGCAGTTGGTCAACGGTACCGGACTAGCCGGATTCTATGCCGTGACCAATGCCGGCTTTGATCGAAATCCGCCGACCGGCGAGCTGCGTCAAGGTATCGAAATTCTGCGGGAATACGTCGACGCGCAGGGACAGCCGATCACGACCGTGCGCAGCGGAGAGGAAATCACCGTGCGCCTCAGGATGCGCGCGATCGATCCAGACACCATTGCGAACGTGGCCGTGACCGATCTTTTGCCGGGCGGATTCGAGCCGGTGCTGCAGTCGGCTGCGGATCCCGCGGATGCCGAGGCACCGAGCGCGGGATCCTCGTTCGATCGATTGGGAAGAGGAGGCTCCTGGCGCCCGCAATTCATCGACGTGCGGGAGGATCGCGTCGTGCTATACGGCGGCTTGTCGAAGGATATGGCGGAGTATCGTTATCGAATTCGCGCGACCAATGCCGGCACTTACCAGGTGCCGCCGAGCTACGCCGAATCCATGTACGACCGGACCTTGCGCGCACGCACGAGCCCAAGCCGCGTCACCATACGATGGCCGGATCGGCCGGGAACCGAGTGACGGCCGGTGCAGGCGCCGCTCATCCGCAAAATCGCTCGAGCGGCGTGGTACGCAGCCCTCGGCGTCTGTGCGGCCGGTCTTGCGGTAGTCACGATCGCGCGCGTGTGGCCGAAGGCGCCGCTGCGGGCACTGGCACCCGAATCGACTGCGATCAGTACGCAAGCCGGTGAACTGCTGCGCCTGACGCTGGCCGCCGACGGTCAATACCGGCTTTGGGTCGGCCTCGAGCAGATGCCGAAACGCCTGCCCGCGGCCGTCATCCTCTACGAGGACCGATGGTTTTACCTGCATCCCGGCGTCAACCCGTTCGCGCTCATGCGGGCCGCCACGCACGACTGTTTCGGCGCCCGACGCTTGGGTGCATCGACGATCACGATGCAGCTCGCGCGCCGCGTCTATCGACTCGATACCCGCGGCCCGCTCGGAAAATTGCGCCAAGTGGCGCTCGCGCTGTGGCTCGAGATGCGCTACAGCAAACATGACATTCTCGAAGCCTATTTGAATCTGGCGCCCTATGGACGCAACGTCGAAGGTGTCGGAGCCGCGAGCCTCGTCTATTTCGGGTCGTCGGTCGCGCGCCTGTCGGTGCCTCAGCTCATGACACTGGCGGTGATCCCACAGAATCCACGCGAGCGCCATCCGACACCGACCTTCAGTTCCAACGCCGCGCTCGATGAGGCGCGTCGCCGACTGTGGGCGCTCTGGCTCGCGCGCGAGCCGGCCGATGCGCGATTCTCCGCCGATGTTGCGGCGGCGGCGCCTGCGCGTAGCCCCGAGCAATTGCCGTTTCTCGCGCCGCATTTGACCGACGCGCTGCTGCGCCAGGTCGACGGCGACGTGCACACGACGCTGGATCTTCGGCAGCAGCGCACCGTCGAGCGGATCATGCACGAGTATCTTGCCGGCGAATCCGCGCTCGGCATTCGCAACGCGGGCGCATTGTTGCTGGAGCTGAACGGCGGACGAGCGCTCGTGCGCGCGTACATAGGCTCGGCCGATTACCGCGATTCCGAGATCGATGGACAGGTCAATGCCGTGACCGCCAAGCGCTCCCCGGGATCGACGCTGAAGCCGTTCGTCTACGGCCTGGCACTCGACCAGGGGCTGCTGCACCCACGCACGATCCTCAAGGACGTGCGGACCGCATTCGGTCCGTTCAGCCCGGAGAATTTCGACGGCCGATTTGCCGGTCCGATTGCCGCCGAGGACGCGCTGGTGCGCAGCCGCAACGTGCCTGCGGTCAGCGTTGCGAGTCAGTTGTCGCGGCCCAACCTCTATGACTTTCTCAAGGAGGCCGGGGTATCGCATCTGCAGAGTGAACAGCACTACGGTCTTGCATTGGCATTGGGCGGCGGCGAGGTGTCGATGGAGGAACTGGGCCGCCTGTATGCCCTGTTGCTGAACGGCGGAAGACTGCCCGCGTTGCAGGCGATCGCCGGCACGGTCCCGAATTCGGCCGAACGGCTGCTGTCGGAGGAGTCGAGTTTCATCGTGCTCGACATGCTGAAAAAGAACCCGCGACCCGACACCGGCAGCCCCGCATCTCCGCCCGTTGCCTGGAAGACCGGAACGTCCTGGGGCTTTCGCGATGCTTGGTCGGTTGCAGTTTTCGGCCGGTACGTATTGGTCGTGTGGATCGGCAATTTCGATAACTCCGGCAATCCGGCATTCGTCGGCGTGCAAATGGCCGCGCCGCTGTTGTTTCGCGTCGTCGATGCGCTGCGCAATCAGGGGCAGGGTGGCAGCGAGATCGTGCGTGCCGCGCCCGCCAATGTCGCGCGCGTGGAGGTCTGTGCAGCGAGCGGTGAATTACCGAATGCCGCATGCCCGCAAACCGTCAGCACGTGGTACATCCCGGGAAAGTCTCCGATCCGCGTCTCGAATTTGCACCGCATCGTGTATTTCGATGCCGCGGGCCGGCGCGTTTGCGGTCCCGGCGCCGGCGTTCGGGAAGAAGTCTATGAATTCTGGAGTTCCGATATGCTGCAGCTGTTTCGCGAGGCGGGTATGCCGCGCCGCGTCGCGCCGCCTGCGCCGGACTGCGCTGCCGGATCCGCCGATGCAAGCGAGAATCGCGAAGGTCCGCGGATCGTCTCGCCGGTGCGCGGATTGGTCTACACGCTGCGCATGGGCCATTTGGAGCCGCTGTCGCTGCGTGCCGATACAACCGCGGGTACGCAATCGGTTTACTGGTTTGCCGGCAATGCCTACTTGGGCCGAGCGCCGTTCGGCGAGGGTTTGGCCTGGTTGCCTCCCGAGCCGGGGCGCTACCAACTGCGCGCGGTCGACGATCGAGGGGCCGCCGATACGCGCGAACTCAGCGTCGATCTCGTGCCCTGAACACGAGCATCGCCACGGCCGACGAGCACCCAAGGCACGCGACGCAGCGCGAAGGCGGTAAAAGCGGGCCAAACCGGTCGCCGGATTATTTTTTCGCTCGATGAGGGGATTTGCCGGCGCATTTCACATTTCCCTATGAGCACATGCAATTCAGCCGGGTTGCGTGTTCTCAAACAATTCGAGTCGACGAGGGGGAAATCATGCAAGTTTCATCCGTAACGGCAATCGGGGTTACCTTGTTGATCGCGGGAGCGAGCGGACTCGCGGCGCGGAGCGGCAATGCGGAGCTCTACCTGCAGACGATCGTGAGCACCGCGGACTGGATAATCCAGGACGCGCCGGTTGATTCGCGCGACCACAATCTGTCAGCTGAGGCCTCAAGTAAAAGCACGGGCGCCGTCACGATGACGGAGTCGGGGGCACCGGCGTGGATGCATTATCTGAATGTAGTGGGTCTTGCGCTGGCTGGCGGTTGATTGCCCCAGGCGTTATCGCATCGAGGCTCGATTCACTACTGCCCCGCCTCGCGCAGCTTCGTGTTGAGGTCCGCGAAGCCGAAGCCCTTGGACCCAGATCAGGGCCCCCTCGCTGTCGACTCCAATGGCGACTCCCGGGAGACCTCGATAGGCAATCTGAGCTTCAATCCAAGCCGAGAATAGGCGCTCCGCATCAAGGACGGCGGCGCTGCGCCACAAAATGTACGAAAGAAGAGGTGGCTATGAAATACGAGCGCATCTCGGCTGGTCTCGGATTGCTGGCGCGTGCAAGCGGGTCACAAGCTCAGCAGACCAACGGCGAGGCCGAGAAAGCCTTTGCTGCGCTGGAAAACCAGTGGTTTGAAGCGAATAGGACGAATAGTCTTGAGCTGGTCGAATCGCTGCTGGCTGAGAGATACGTCGGTACGGGAATGGACGGGTCAGTCGAAGACGGGGCGCAGACGCTGTCAGATGCGAGAGAGCGCAAATACACGAGCGCCGAAGTGGACGATCTGAAGGTCGCGGTATTCGGCGATACGGCGATTGCGACTGGCAAGTACCGGGGCAAGCGTACCGATGCGGGTAGGCCGTTCGCGGAGCACGCGCGTGGGACCGATACTTGGGTGAAGATGCCAACGGCAAATGGCAGTGTGCCGCCAGCCAGTACACTGCGATAGAGAAGTAATAATCGCTGTGGAAGAACTGCGGCCCAGCGACATTTCGATGGGCTAGGCGATCATGCGGGTTCCGTCTGATCGGCCCGGGCGTCGGCCGATCCCGCGAGTCTCAGCGCGATGTCCAGCGTTTCCAAGAACTCCGGCACCTTGATCGGTTTGGTCAGGTAACGGAAGAAACCGGCTTGCAGCCCCCTCTCGATATCTCGGGGCATCGCATTGGCGCTGAGCGCGATCACGGGGATGGACGCCGTCAACGGATCCTCGGCAAGGAGATGCAGCGCGTCGATTCCGCTGATGCCCGGGAGGTTGAGATCCATGAGGATCACATCCGGCCGCGCGATGCGCGCAATCGCGACACCACTGCTGCCGTCGCGTGCGGTCAGCAAGCGGATATCGGGTCGGCGCGCAATGACGTTCTCGACCAACATGAGGTTGGCCGGGTTGTCCTCGACACAGAGTACCGTGCGTGTTCGCAGGCCGCCTTGAGGTTGAGTACCGCCGACGGCCTTCATCGCTGACGAACCCACCGCAAGCTCCACCGATGTCGTCGTAGTCAGTTCGATCCAGAATACGCTTCCGATTCCGACCGCGCTCTCGGCGCCGATTTCGCCACCCATGAGTTCCACCAAGCGCTTGCTCACGACCAGGCCTATGCCCGTACCTTCCGTCGCGCCGCCTTCTTGTCCAAGGCGATTGAACGGCTGAAACAACTGAGCCACTTGTTCCGGTGACAAGCCGCCGCCGGTGTCGCGGCAGCTAATTCGCGTACGTCCGGCGTTAGTGATACCGCTGGTCACCTCCACGGTCCCGCCGGTTCGGTTGTATTTGATCGCATTCGACAGCAGGTTGACGAGAACCTGCTTGAGTCGCGTCCGGTCGGCGCGCACGCATAGATGCTTGGCACCTGCCGGAGGAAAACTCAGGTGGATGTCGCCGCGCAGTGCCTGCGGTTCGATCATCGCTTGACAGTCGCTCAGCACGTCCGTCAGCGATATGGGTTCCAATGACAAGGACAATTTGCCGGATTCGATCAACGCAAGATCGAGGATCTCGTTGATCAACTCGAGCAAATACCATCCGGCCTGTAGAATCTGGTCGATGCTGGACTTCTGGCTCGGGGCCGGCGGCGGCGATGCCGACTCCATCAACTGGGCGAAGCCGAGGATGGCGTTCATCGGCGAGCGCAACTCATGGCTCATGCTGGACAGAAACTCCGATTTGGCGAGGTTGGCCTTGTCGGCGGCGATCTTGGCGCGCTCCAGCTGCACGTTCGTTTCCTCCAACGCCTGAGCTAGACGATTGCGCTCCGTGACGTCGCGCGCCGCGGCGATCACTCCCTGAAGATTTCTGTCTCGGTCGTAGAACGTCGTGGCGTTGTACGAGACGATCGTGATCTTGCCGTCTCGGGCACGCGCGGTGAGCTCATAATCGGTGATTTTCTTTTCGCGCAATACGAGTTTGATGCCCGCCTCGGCGCGGTCCGGATCGGTGAAGTAATTTTTGAACGGCGCTCCGATCAATTCGTCGCGTGTACAGCCGGTGAGCGCCTCCATCTGCTTATTGACGTCGGTAATGATGCCGGACGGATCGGTTGCGATCAGTGCATCGACGTTGGATTCGATGAGTGAGCGCGTGTAGAACTGTTGGTCGCGCAAACGCTGGTCGAGCTTCTTCTGCTCGGCTTCGACCTGTTTTCGCGCGGTGTTGTCGGTACCGATCAGCAGATAGCCGATGATGGTATTGTCCGCATCCCGGAGCGCCGTGACCGACACGACCGCGGGAAATCGGCTACCGTCCTTGCGAATGTAGGTCAGTTCGTAGATGTCCTCGATGCCGCGGGACGCCTTGAACACCAGTGCCTCGAACCCCGGCGTTATCGAAGTCGCGAGTTCAGCACTCAAGACCTTGGCGCGCGCGATCACCTCTTGCGGATCCGAAATATCGGCGGGTGTGATCTTGTTCATGACGTCGGTGGCCGCATATCCGAGCATGCGCTCGGCGCCTACGTTGAATATCTGAATGACGCCTTTCTCATCCGTCGCAATGCTCGAAAAATTGGCGCTGTTGAAGATCGCATCCTGCAGCGCTCCCGTCTTGAGCAACGAGTTCTGCCGCCGCACTTCGGTGACGCCGTGCGTCTTGCGGGTATCGTCGACAACGAGTGCAAGAATCGGTGTTGTGGGCAAGGCGGATCTCCGTGCAAGGGCGACGCTTATCGGGCGAAGGACGCACGCCCTTTTATGATTCGTGGAAGCTCGCCAACCGTGCGGTTGATTCGAGACCGGGAGGGTGAAGAATCGCTTAATCGTCCCGATACGTCTGTGTGCTGGCGTACCCAAACGGCGATTGCGGGCCGCGCGGCGACCGTCCGGGGGCCTGAATCAAAGGATTGCGAATAAACCGTGTGCAGAGACCGATGGAGATTAAAGATGCCATAGCCGGAGACCGCGATGCTCAGCGCAGCGGTCATCGCGCCCGCGGGCGAACATTTTCGCGACTCATAGGCACCTCTCAGCGAGCCGATGAGGCCTTATAAAACCCGATTGCGAGAAACGAGTATTCGTCGTGCGCCAGGAACCGCTCCATATCCCCGGCGTGCGATTGCAGCAGAGCGGCGATCACCGCGGTGCGCGAGTTTCCCACATTGAGCCATACGACTTTCGGAGGAAATCCGCGCAACACGCTCATCCCGATGAAGTCTTCATCTCGGGTCACGAGAAGCAGTTCGCCGGAACGCGTCAGATCCCACAGCAGCGCATCGGTCACAGCGCCGCCCCGTAGCGAGCGCACGTGCTGCGATCCGGGAAACAGCTCGGCGAGCGGCTGCAGAAGCCGCTCCGAAAGGCTCTCATCCAAGAGCAGCCGAATCGCCACTACGCCGCCGGAAGCGCGAGCAATCGCCGCTCGCGCTCGGCGGCGAAGCCCAGGCAGGCGAGCACGTCTTCGTGATTCAATTGCGGGAAGTCAGCGAGCAGGTCGATCTCGCTGGCGCCCGCCGCGAGGAATCCGAGTACTTCGCCGACGGTAACGCGGGTGCCGCGCACGCAGGGCTTGCCGAAGCGAATTTCCGGATCGATATGGATGCGATTCAGATGATGCACATCCAAACATTATGCCTCCAAGGGTCCAGTCGGCAAATGTTTGGGCGCAAGCGCCGCAAGTAGTTGAGTTCTATGTATATTGGAAATCGAACCAGGCCCGTCCGTCGCAGTTTGGACCCATGCGCGGTGCGGCACGCTTAAGCGGCCTGAGAGCCGCGCCGAGCGCTCCCGCTGCGCGTCGAGCGTTCGACTTTGAACTGCGCCACGAGGCGACCGAGCTCGATCGCGTCCTCGGCGAGTATATGGGTCGCCGATGTCGACTCCTCGACCATCGCCGAATTTTGCTGAGTCACCTCATCCATCGTCCTCACCGTGGCGTTGATCTGCCCGAGCGCGGTCGCCTGTTCGCTGGCGGACGTCGAGATCTCGCCGACGAGGTCGGCGATTTCGGCAACTCGCGCGACGATGCTCTCGAGCGCAACGCCGGATTGACCGACGAGCGCGACGCCTTTTCCGACCTGTTCCGCCGAGGTCGAGATCAGAGCCTTGATTTGGCGTGCGGCTTCGGCGGAGCGCTGCGCGAGCGCGCGCACCTCGCTCGCAACCACCGCAAAGCCCCGGCCGGCTTCGCCGGAGCGGGCCGCTTCGACGGCGGCGTTTAGCGCGAGCAGGTTGGTTTGAAACGCGATTTCATCGATGACGCCGACGATTTGGCTGATTTGACCCGCCGATTTCTCGATCTGTCCCATCGCGCTCACCGCATCGCGCATGATGCCGCCCGACCGCTCGGCGTCGCTGCGCGCGGTCAGCACCACGGCCTTGGCGTGCCCGGCGGCATCCGCGGTCTTGGTGACCGTGGTCGTGACATGCTGAATCGACGTGGTCGTCTCGGCGATTGCCTCCGCCTGATGCTCGGTGCGCGTCGCGAGATCGTCGGAGGCGGCCTTGATGTCGCTGGTGCCGCGTTGAATGGAGCTGGCGTTCTTGACGACGGCCGCCATCGCGGCCTGCAGTTGCGCGACCGCCTTGTTGAAATCAGCGCGAAGACGTTCATATTCCGGCGCAAACGCGCGATCGATTTGCGCGGTCAGATCGCCTTGGGACAGGCGCTCGAGCGCGTCTGCGAGCGAGGTCACGACATGGGCTTGCTGGCGTGCGATCTCGGCCTGCGCGGCGTCGGCGCGTTCGCGCTCTTCGCGCGCTTGCCGCCGCGTCGCCTCGGACTCTTCCTGCAGCCGGGCCTTTTCGTACGCGGCGTCGCGGAAGACTTTGAGCGAGCGCACGATCGCTCCGAGTTCGTCGCGGCGCTGCAGGCGGTCAATGTCGATGCTGTTGTCGCCGCGCGCTAGCCGCTCGGTCGCGCCGGCGATCGCGGCGACCGCGCCGCGCACCGTTTGCACGCCGAATGCCGCGAGCGCCGCGACTGTAACGAGTGTAATGAGCGTCGCAACCATGGCCGCGAAACCGGCTCGTTGGGCTGCTCGATAGCTCTCTGCGGCGCGCTCGTCGGTATCCTTGCGCACGCCTTCGACGAGCTGATCGAGCGTTGCGGTCATGTGGGTATAGAGCTGCTCGAAGGGCTGCACGAAGCTGACCGCCGTCTTGAAGTCGAGGCTGAGCATGGAGCCGACCACTTCGACACCGTCGCGGTAGTCCTTGAGGTCCTTGGTCAGCTGCGCGTATTCGCTCTTATTCGCCTCGGGCGCTGCTGCCGCGGCGGCGGCCAGCGATTCACGTACGGCATCGATTTCGGCGAGCAGCGACTTGATCTGCGCGGGCGCCGTGTCCGCGGAAATTCCCCCGGCTTGGTGGGTCATGGTCGCGAACAGCGCGCCGTTGGCGGCGCTGATCCGGCGCGCGATGCGCGCGAGCGCGAGGCTCGAAGCCATGTCGCTCTTGACGACGCGCTCGAGCGCGGCATCTTGCCGGCGCTGGTTGACGATCATCCCCGAGGCGAGAACGGCCAACATCACGAGTGCGACGACCGGCGCGAAGCCCATCTTGAATACGAGCGGTAAATCCGCCAGCCGAAATTTGCTCATGAGCGCTCTATGTCCCTTTGTGAAGAGTCAGGCACGATGCAACATCACCGAAGCTCTACCAAGTCGCTTCCAGCGACAGCAGCAAGCGACGTTGCGTGAGCAGGCCCGCTGTCTGATTCTGTTCGCTCTTGAGCAAATTCTCGCCGCTGAACGCTATTTTGAAGCTCTTCGAGAACTGGTAGGCGACTCGGCCGGCCAGCGTGAAGTAAGCGTCGACGGGCGTCAGGTTGCCGGAGTTCGGAGAGAACATCTGGAACGACGACACATAGCGCAGGTATCCATCGGCAGTCCACGGCCCCTGGACCCAGCCCAGATTGACGTTGGCGCGGCTCTGCGGCGTGGTCTGATCGTAGGCGATGCCGTCGGCCAGCAGGTTTTGCCCCGCAAATGCTTCGTCTTCGACCTTCGTGTAGGTGTAATTGAAGCCCCAGCGCCAGTGATCGGCGGCTTTTCCGCGAATCTCGAACTCGGCACCCTTCAATGTGCTCGAGCCGACGTTCGCCCAGCCGATGCCGGGAAGGCTCGTTGGGAACGGGCCGACACCCGGGATCACCGTGAAATTCGGCTGAGCGATCAGATTGCTGCCGCTCGGATTGCCGGTCATGTTGTCGGTGCTCTGCGAGAACAGCTTGACGCCCGCGGTCCCATCGATCGCTGCAATGCTGTGGTCGTAGCCGATCTCGTAGTTCTTGATGATCGACGGTTCGATTTGCGGGTTACCCATGAGCGCCGCGGGCAGCGAGCCGGTGGCATAGAGGTATTGGATGCCGCCGAGTTCGATCAGTGTCGGTACCTGGACGCCGCGTGCGTAGCTGACGCGCAGCGTATCGCTCGCCGTCGCTTTGTACACGAGACCGAAGTTCTCGCTGACCGGCGTCATCGTGCGGTCGAAGTCTGCGTTATCCTGCAACGGCCAGGCGACACTCGGCAGTCCCGGAACGAACGGCGTGGCTGCCGGGAAGCCGCCCGTGCGCGTGGCCGTCAAATGGTCGATGCGCACCGCGCTCGTCAGCGAGAGCTTGTCGGTGGCCGCCCAATTCCACATCGCCGAGGGTGAAATCACTTGATAACTGATCACGCCGGGCCCGATCGGTGCGTCGGGCAGCTCGTTATGGCGATATTCGAGCGCGATGCGCACCGTGTTCGAGGCGCCGATCTTGAACAAGTCCTGTGCGTGGAGCACGTCGATCGTGTTGGTCCAATCGGTGGGTCCCGAGCCGAACAAGTAATCCACGTTGAGCTGGTTCGTGTACGCCGACAGCTCGGCGAGCCCGAATTGCGTCTCGCTCGTGAGCGTCGCCTTGATCGATTCGGTGCGGTAGAGCACGTCCGTGTAGGTATACAAAGGCTCGACGTCGCTTTGACGCACGAGCGAGTACGACGCCTCGATGCGCAGCTGCGTCGAGGGCGCAAGCTGCGCGATCGTGTCGAGATTCGCCGCGACCCGATAGGGATTGACATAAAACATTGGGTCTATCGGGCCGGTCGTCGTTGCGTTGGTCCACTGGTTCGATTGCGAGGTGCCGCCGGAGATGCGGCCGAAAAACTCGGAGCCCAATTTGAAGGATTCGACGGCGTTCACTTCGCCGTAGCTTTGGGTGCCACCGACCGCAGTTGCGTTCGACACGTCTTGATCGTATTTCGGATTGTAGGTGATGATGTTGACGACGCCGCCGACGGCATTGAAGCCGAACAGCGCACTGTTGGGGCCCTTGACGACCTCGATTTGTCGAATCTCCGACAGCGCAACGGGCAAAGTCGACCAGGCCGTATAGCCATAGTGGTCGAGGTATACCTGGCGGCCGTTGACGAGCACCAATAGGCGCGGGGAATAGGGCGAGTCATAGCCGCGGATGCTGACGTCGGCCGCGCCGCCGGCGCCCCAGGTCAACGCATCGACGCCCGCGACGCGGCTCAGGATCGTCGGCAGGTCGGTCGCGCCGCTGCGGCGGATGTCGGCAGCCGAGATGATTTCCATCGCGACCGGTGCATCGGTGGCTCGCTGCGGCGAGCCCGTCGCGCTGGTCGTGACTGCTTCACTGAACAGCTGCTCGAGCGAGCCGTAATCGATGGTCTGTGCGCCGGCGATGCTGATCGCGCCGAAGGCGAGCGGCGTGCAGAGCACAACGGTACGGCGGAAGATTTTATTCGTCATGGCAAAATTCCTATGGTCCAGGGTCATCGCTCAAATCTCTTTGATCATCATGCGAAAGGCGGCCTTGAAAGTTGCGCCCACCGCCGTCGCCGCGTTGTGATTGACCGTGATTTCCACGGCCGGCGTCGTCACGACCGACATCACGCATGCGCCGCTCTGGGCGCAGGCCTTGTCGCTCGAGATCGTCAGCAGTTTTTTGCCGCTTGCGGCCGCGCCGATCTCCGAATAGGGCGAGCCGGTCGTCACGTAGAGCGCGGCCATGCCGCCGGCGCCGCCGACCGCCGAGGCCTCGATCGGCTTGCCGGTGATGGTCAGATCACCGGCGGTAAGACCGCTGCCGATCGCCGCCATCAAGGCGTCGCGCTCGGCGACGGTTGCGGGCTTGCCTGGGTCGTAGACGATGCCGAGGACGACGGCGCCATGCGGGGCGTTTTCGAGAAATCCGAGCGCGCGCGCGGCGACTTGGACGTCTTTGGCGGGATCCGCAAGCGCCGGCGCTGCGCCCAGTGCGATCCAGGCCAACGCGATACCGGTTGCGACGGTTCGCGGTTTGATCATTTGCATTCTTGCTCTCCAATTGCCGTTCATTCGTATGCAGTGGGCGCGATCCCAGTGACGCCGGGCCGCCGTCGCGACCGGGTGAAACTCTTGAAGGGCCCCTTCGTCGAGTTGGCGTCGCCCTGCTGCTGGGTGACCTTGTCGGCAAAGCCATTCCCCGCTTGAATTCAATTGATACGTGGGCCTTGAATTTGCGGGGATTTGTGATCCACTTGCCGTTGCCGGGAAGTTGTTTAAGGATCCGCCCTAACACGGCCGGCGGCGGCACGAGGGGCAAGCCCCTACAATGGGCGCCCTCGGCTACGGGCTAGCCGCAAGCGGCGGCGGTAATTCCGAAGGGAAGGTTTTTTCTTCGGGTGGTAAAAATAGGCCAGCGAAAAAAAAATACGTCAGAGGATAAGTCATGTACAACAAGATCCTGGTTCCGATCGACGGCAGCGATACCTCCGTGCTGGGCTTGGACGAAGCAATCAAGATTGCAAAGAATCAAGGCTCCACGATCCGCCTCGTGCATATCGTCGATGAATATGTGCTGGATTACGCCTACAGCCCCGGTCTATACGCGACCAATGTCATCGAAACGATGCGAGCGACCGGACAATCGGTGCTCGACAAGGCCGAGGCTCGTGTTCGCGAGAGCGGTGTGCAGGTCGAGAGCGTCTTACAAGAGACGATCGGTGGACCGGCCGCGGATTTGATCGTCGCTCAGGCCAAAGCGTGGCCCGCGGATCTCATCGTCATCGGGACCCACGGAAGGCGCGGCCTACGCCGGCTTGCGGTGGGCAGCGATGCCGAGCAAGTCTTGCGCAGCTCACCCGTTCCGGTGCTCATGGTTCGCCGTCCGGAGAAAGCCGCGTAAGCGCTTACACGGTGATTTAGGCGGCACGGTGATTTACGCGGCAATGTGGCCGAAGCGCCCGCTATTGAAGTCGTCGATGGCGTCGCGGATTTCTGATTCGCTGTTCATCACGAAGGGCCCGTAACCCACGACGGGTTCATCGATCGGCTCGCCGCTGAGTACGAGAAAAGCCGCATCGCTGTTGGCTTCGACCGACACATCATGGCCGGCACGTTCGAGCAGCACCATCTGCGCTTCGCGCGCGATCTCGCTGTCGTTCACGAGTACGGTTCCATGCAGCACGATCAATGCGAGCGTGCGGCCCGCGGCAACCGCGAACTCGGCGGCGTGACCCTGGTGCATGCGCACATCCCAGACGTCGAGCGCGGTGAAGGTCTGTGCGGGGCCCCGCGATCCGAGGTACTCGCCCGCGATCACGCGCACCCGACCCGCGTCCTTCGGCAGGTCTACCGAGGGGATATTCGCATTCAATAGCGTCTGGTACCGTGGCTTGGACATCTTGTGCTCGGCCGGCAGATTCACCCAGAGCTGAACCATTTCGAGCAGGCCACCGCTGCGCGTGAACTCGGCCGAGTGGAATTCGTCGTGAAGAATTCCGGATGCAGCCGTCATCCATTGCACGTCGCCCGGACCGATCTTGCCGCCGCCGCCGCTGGAATCGCGGTGCTCGACTTCACCCTCGTAGACGATCGTGACGGTTTCGAAGCCGCGATGCGGGTGCTCGCCGACGCCGCGGCGCTTCGCAGCGGGTGCGAATCTCGTGGGTCCCGCATAGTCGAGCAACAAGAATGGGCTCAGCGCTTGGGTCTGGCCGTTATAGGAAAACATCGATCGAACCGGAAAACCGTCACCGACCCAATGGGGCTTGGGCGCGCTGTAGACACCGAGTATCCGCTTCATCTGAAACCTCCTAGAGAGAGAATGGGCTATAAGCTAATTCTAGGACGATCTTGGCGCAAGTCGGTATTATTCGGCCTCAGTGTTCTATTTAATGAACAATGGGGCGCCACGATGCAAGATCTCAATGATCTCTATTATTACGTCCAAGTCATCGACAACCGTGGCTTCGCGGCCGCAGGTCGCGTGCTCGGGGTACCGAAGTCGAAGCTGAGTCGGCGTGTTGCGTTGCTCGAGCGGCGCCTCGGCGTGCGCTTGATTCAGCGCTCAACGCGGCGCTTTGCGGTAACGGAGATCGGACAGAGCTACTACGCCCATTGCAAGGCGATGCTCGTCGAGGCAGACGCCGCCCAGGAGGCGATCGAACGGACCCGATCGGAGCCCCGCGGCATCGTACGCATGACCTGTCCCGTCGCGCTGCTCGATGCGCGTGTCGGCGCAATGCTGGCCGCATTCATGCTGCAGTACCCGAGCGTGGATGTGCACCTGGAAGCCACCGATCGTCGAGTCGATGTCATCAGCGAGGCCGTCGATGTCGCGATACGTGTCAGGACCCCGCCGCTGCAGGACAGCGATTTGGTGCAACGGTCCTTGGGCGACAGCGGCCAATGCTTGGTCGCGAGTCCCGCATTGCTGCAACGCTTCGGCATGCCGGTCACGCCGGCCGATCTTGCGATGTTGCCGAGCATGGCGCACGGCGGTGCGCAACCCGAGCACAGTTGGCAACTGCTGGGGCCCGACGGTGCGCAAGCCTTGATTCATCATCATCCGCGCTTCATCACTCGCGGCATGATTGCCCTGCGGCTTGCTGCGCTCGCCGGCGTCGGCATCGTGCAACTGCCGAATATGATGGTGCGCGACGAACTCGCGCGCGGCGAGTTGGTGCGCTTGCTGCCGGGCTGGGCACCGCGGCCTGCGCTCGTGCAAATGGTGTTTGCCTCGCGCCGCGGCCAGCTGCCGTCGGTGCGCGCGCTGCTCGAGTTTCTGGCGCAGCGCTTCCAAGCCGTGGATGCCGATTGAGGCCCCAATCCGCGCGCCGGGACACGCCGTGCCCCCGGGGACACGGCCCTACGTGCTTGTACCTACTTCCCAGCCTTGCAAAGATTCGTAGAATGCTGCACCGCCCAGATTGGGCGCACTTCAACGGAAGAGGCATGGCAAGTTATACGACCGAGCGCGTGATTGAGGTCCAACATTGGAGCGACAAGCTCTTTAGTTTCAGAACGACGCGTGGTGCGGCGCTGCGGTTCGACAACGGCCAGTTCATCATGGTCGGGCTCGAGGGCGGCGGCCGCAAGATCGTGCGCGCCTACAGCTTCGCGAGCGCCAATCATGAAGAATATTTGGAGTTCTACAGCATCAAAGTACCGCAAGGTCCCCTGACCTCGCGACTCCAGCACATCGAGCCCGGCGAAGAGGTGCTGGTCAGTTCGAAGCCGACCGGGACGCTGGTGCTGCGCGATGTCCGGCCCGGCAAGCGGCTGTTCATGCTCGCGACCGGGACCGGCGTGGCGCCGTTTTTGGCGCTGATCAAGGATCCCGAGATTTACCAACGATTCGAGCAGGTCATTCTGGTGCGCGGCGCCCGCGCCGTGGCCGATCTCGCTTATGGCGATTCGGTGATTGCGCGACTACGCGACGATGCGATCTTGCGCGAGCTGGCGGGCGAGCAATTGATCGACTATCCGAGTACCACGCGTGAGCCGTTCCGGCATCACGGCCGCATCACGACGCTGATCGAGACCGGACGTCTGTTTGAAGATCTGTCGCTTGCGCCGCTGGATACCGCGGGCGACCGCGTCATGATTTGCGGCAACATGCGCATGCTCGCGGACACGAGCCGGTTGCTCGATTCGTATGGATTCGCGATATCGCCGCGAATCGGAGTGCCCGGTGACTACGTCATTGAGCGTGCGTTCGTCGAGGAGTTTCAATCGGCGCCACCGCGGGAGGACGAGGATTCGGCACCATGGGATCTTCACCCGGGCAATGGGCTGCGGTTAGGCGACGGTTCCGATCTCGCCTGAGCCGCGGCGCGGATTATCAGAAAATACCCAGCGCCAAGCCGGCCGCGATCATGGCGCCGAGTTCCTCGCAGCGTTGCAGCTGCGGCGCACCGATGATTTTCTGCCGCAGGATCTCGTGCGGGCTCTGGGCATGCGTGCAGACAATCAGCGGATCCGCAATGGATTTCAAGCGCCATCCGGTTGCGATGCGCTCGATCTGCTGGACGGCGTTGCGGCCGTCGCTGCCGGCACAGATGAGAATCGCATAGGGTCTGCCGCCGATCCGATCGAGCGCCGCGTAATAGGTGCGATCGAAGAAATCCTTGAGCTGGCCGGACATGGCCGCGAGATTCTCCGGTGTCGCGAAGATATAGCCATGCGCCTCGAGCACATGCTCCGCGCTCGTCTCGGCTGCCGGCATTAGTTTCACGTGCAGGGACGATTCGGTGCGCGCTCCGGCGGCCGCGGACCGGGCCATTTGCAGCGTGCCTCCGGTCATCGAGTGGTAGACGATCAGCAGAGTCTTCATTTTAGGGTATCGTCGCCGCCTGGTCACCGGCATGTCAAACCGTTGAATTATCGAAAATCCGACTTGTCCAAGCGCTTGTGAAGGCAGGAAGCAAACGTTTTGCGCTTATTTTTCCTCAGAGTCTGGTTGTTCTCAGCATTGGCGGCCGGTGGTGCTCGAATGGCCGCGGCGGCCGATCCCCAGCCCTATCGCGTCGAGATGGCCTCGGTCGGTAATGAAAAGTCGGACGCGACGCTCGCGGCGAGCTCCGAACTCTTGTCGCTGCGTCGCTCGGCCCCGGTGAGTCCCTTTGGCCTGATCGCGCGCGCGCGCAGCGATCAGAGCCGCCTGAAGACGGTACTCGAGAGCTTCGGCTATTACCAATCGCGCGCGGTGGTCACGATCGACGGCATGGCGCTCGACGATCCGCGTCTCGGCGATCTGCTGGGCGCCTCGGCGCCGGGCGCTACCGCGCGCGTCGCCGTCGGTTTCGATCTCGGACCGCTGTACCATGTGCGGCACATCGCCATCGAGGGCACACTTTCAGCCGCGGACCGCTCGGCATTCGGACTCGCGGAAGGCGACCCCGCGGTGGCTGCCACGCTGATCGACGCCGGCGCGCGGCTGCAGACGCGGCTACAAGAACAAGGGTTCGCATTCGCCCAAGTCGACGCGCCGGTTGGCTATGAAGATGCGACCGATCCTGTGCTCGACGTCAGTTTTCGCGTGACGACGGGTCCTCGCGCCGTGATCGGCGAAATTCACTTCGTCGGTTTGCGGCGCATGCATGAAAAATTCTTGGCTAAGCGCTTGCTGGTGCACAGCGGCGATAAATACAGTCCTGCCGCAATCGAGCGTGCGCGCAAGGACTTGTCGACTCTCGGGGTGTTCGCCGCGATCACGGTGCAAGTCGGCACCGCGGTCGACGCGACCGGCGGGGTACCGATCACCTTCGACTGCCGGGAACGTGCGCGCCATGCCGTGAGCTTCAACTCGGCGTATTCCAGCGATCTCGGCGGCACCGTCGGCACTAGCTGGACCGACCGCGACGTCTTCGGCGGCGCGCAGCAGTTGACCGTGTCCGGATCGGTCATCAATCTCGGCGGCAGTGCGACGACCGCGCTCGGCTACAACACGAACATCAAGTACCTCATGCCGGATTTCGGGCATCGCGATCAATCGCTGCAGCTCGCGGTCGGTGCGGTCCAGCAGTCCTTGCAGGCCTATGATCAGACCGCGTTCACGAGCGGCGCGACGCTGACCCGCAAGCTGTCCACTCACTGGAGTGTGAGCGCCGGCGTTTCGGCGTCGGACGAGCGTATTTATCAGCCGCAAGCGACGATCTTGAAGCAGGACGCGACCAAATACTACACCATGATCGGATTGCCGCTGAGTGTGAGCTACGACTCGACCGATCTCGCGTCGCCGCTCGATGATCCGCGCCACGGCATGCGCGACTCGCTGAGCGTCACGCCGACGCGGTCGATCGGCCATCCCGACGCGACGTTCATCATCGACCAACTCAAGTTGGCGGACTACCTCGATCTGCATCCGCTGATCGCTACCGCTCCCGGGCGCAGCGTGCTCGCGCTGCGTGCGCTCGCCGGATTCGCGCAAGGCGCCGGCGAATTCAGCCTGCCTCCCGACCAACGCTTCTATGGCGGCGGCAGCGGCACGATACGCGGATATCCCTATCAGGCCGTCGGCCCGCAGTTCCCGATCACCCCGCAATTCCCGACCAGCACCCCGATCGGGGGCACCGCGATCATCGCGGGCAGCGTCGAATTTCGCCAGCGCATCGCTGCGAATTGGGGCGCCGCGCTGTTCGTCGACGGCGGCCAAGTCAGTTCGACGCTGAAACCCCTGCCGGACGTCTTTCGAATCGGCGTGGGCGGCGGCATTCGATATTACACGCCGATTGGACCGATTCGATTGGATGTCGCGTTTCCGACCAAACGCTATAGCACCGATGACGAATCCTTCGAACTCTATATCGGACTCGGGCAGGCGTTTTGATGCGCCGGCCCTTGATCAGGTTTGCGTGGGCGGCGAGCGCGCTGCTGGCACTGATCGCGGTGCTCGCCGGCGCAGTGCTGATCGGCGGCAATACCGATACCGGCCGCGAGCTAATCGAGCGGCTGACCTATCGACTGAGCGCGGGCCACGTGCAGCTGTCGGGCTTGCAAGGAGCGTTTCCCGCGCAGCTGAGTCTCGCCGAACTGCGGCTCAGCGATGAGCGCGGCGTCTGGCTCACCGCTGAACGCCTTTCCGTGCGCTGGAGGCCCTGGGCGCTGCTGGCTAATCGCGTTGAAGTGGAGAATCTCGAGGTCGCGAGCGTAGCCTTCGAGCGCCTGCCCGTCTCGGCGACCGAACCGCAGGCACGCACGATACCGATCATCAATGTCGCACGGGCGTCGATCGATGAGCTGCAGCTGGGGCCTCAGTTCGCGGGCGTCCCCGCATCGCTGCAGGTGCGCGGCAAGGTCGAGTTGCGCTCGCTCGAAGATGCCAGCGGCGAGTTCGCCGCGCGCCGCATCGGCGGCGACGGCAGCTATGATTTGAATTTCCGCTTCGATCGCAAGCGCATGGACGGCAGCCTGCGAGTTCATGAGCCGGCAAGCGGACCGCTGGAGAACTTCTTGCGGCTGCCGGGTCTCGGCGCGCTGTCGGCGAGCCTCACGTTGAGCGGGCCGCGTAATTTGGAACGTGTCGACCTCGTGATTGATGCCGGGCAAATGCACGGTCGAGCGCAGGGCGAAGTCAACCTCGTCGAAGGATCGGCCGATCTCGGCTACTCGCTGGAGGCGGCGCAAATGCAGCCGCGCCGTGATCTCGGCTGGCAACGCATGACTCTGCAAGGACGCTGGCGCGGCACATGGACGGCGCCGCAGGCCGATGGCGAGCTAAGGATCGAGCAGTTGCAGACTCCCGGCGGTTGGGCGGTCGCCGATCTGAGCGCAAGCCTGACGGCGAGTGCCGGCGCGCTCGCCGTCAAGGCGACCGTGGTGCAGTTGCAGATCCCGGGAGCGAACCCGCACTTTCTGCAGAACAATCCCCTGCAGATCGACGCGACGCTCGGCTTGAAAGAGCCGTCACGGCCCCTGCATTTGATGGCAGCGACGCGTCTTTTTTCACTGAATGCTCAGGCCGTGACCGCGGGACGAATGAGCGCGGCGCTTACCGTGCAACTCAAGGATCTGCGGCCATTCGCAGCGTTGGCCGCCGAGGACCTGCGCGGTACGGCGCAGATCCAGGCGCAGCTCACGGCGACGCCTGCCGGTCTGCGTGTTGCGCTCGATGCGAGCGCGGCGCTTGATGCCGAGGCGGGGCCCGGCGCCAGCGCTGCGGCCGGCGCTCGCGCTACACCCAGCGCTCGTGCTACACCCGGCGCTGGCGCTGCGCCCGACATGAGTCCGGTCGGATGGCGCAATGCCTTGGGCAATCATCCGACGCTGCGATTAAACGGCACCTGGAGCGATCGCAGCGTCGCGATCGAGATTGCGCAACTGAACGGCCGCGCCATCGCGCTGTCTCTGCATGGCGCTGCGTCGCGCGCCGCGTCGGGCGCCGTCGATGCCGTGGACTTCGCGTCGGAGCTCGATTTCGCGAATCTCGGCGCGTGGTCAACGGCGCTCGCCGGCACGCTGCACGCATCCGGACGGCTCAGCGGCCCGCCGTCGGCGCTCGCCTTGGATGCGAAAATGAGCTCGACGCTGTCGGTGCGCGGCTCGCCGCTCGGTACGCTCACGGGCACCGCGCAGGCGCACGGCTTGCCCGACTCCCTTGCCGCCAGAATCCAGCTGGACGGCATGTTCGATGAGGCGCCGATGAAGCTGGAGGTTGAGTTGGATCGCGACCGCGCCGGCAGCCTGCGCGCCTCGATTCGCGAGGGCGATTGGAAGAGTGCGCACCTGCAGGGCGCCGTGACGATTGGTACGGCGACCGCGCAGACGCGCGGTCGCTTGCAACTGCATCTTGGCGAACTGGGCGATCTCGAACACCTACTCGGGATGAAGCTCCAGGGCAGCGCCGACTGGACCGGCGAGGGCGCTACGGACGCCCTCAATATGCAATTGCAGGTGCAGCTGCCGGAGTTGCACGGCACGCCCGCGAGCCTGTCTGCGGCCGCGATGCTATACCTCGATACCCACACGCTGCGATTGACGAGCTTGCAGGCGGATTACCGGCAACAGACGCTGCATCTTCTCACCCCCGCCGCGTTCAGCTTTGCGAACGGGCTGAGCGTCGATCGACTGCAAATGGGCATGCAAAAGGCGACTCTAGAATTCGCCGGTCGTCTGCTGCCATCGCTCGATTTGCATGCCTCGCTGCAGGAGGTGCGGCCGGCGCTCGTCAATGCCTTCATGCCCGATCTGTTGTCGGACGGCAACTTGAGTGCGCGGGCCGACCTCACGGGCACCGCAGGGAAGCCGATCGGCAACATTCATGTCGAAGCGGCCGGCGTTCGCTTTGCGAGCGATGCGGCGAGTGGCTTGCCCGCAGTGAACATGCGCGCGGACCTGCAGCTCGAGGCCGATACCGCGAAGGTGGACGCCGCCTTGAACGCCGGCAAGAATTCACAGTTGACGGTTAGCGGCAGCGCGCCGCTCGATCTGGACGGACAGCTCGCGCTGAAGATCCTCGGTAAACTGGATGTTGGTTTGGTGAGCCCGTTGCTCGAGGCCCGGGGTCTGCAGACGGCCGGCGATCTGGATGTCGACATCCGTGTTGCCGGAACGGCCGCGGCACCCGACATCGGCGGTACGGTTCGCTTGAGCAAGGGCAGTCTGCGCGACTACGTGCGCGGCATCAACTTGAGCGGAATCTCGGCGCGATTCGAGGGCAGCCAGGGCGCATTGAGAATTGTCGACTTCACCGCGCGGGCCGCTTCCGGGACCGTGTCGATCAGCGGGACCGTCGGCTTGCTCGAACCGCAGATTCCCGTGGATTTGAAGATATCCGCCGATCATGCCCAGCCCGTCGCGAACAGTCTCGTCACGGCCAATCTCGACGCCGCGCTGCAGATCAAGGGAACCGCGCTCGCGCGACTCGACGTCACGGGCATGGTCCATGTGAATCGCGCGACGATCGGCATTCCGAGCACGCTGCCGCCGAGCGTCGCCGTGCTCGACGTGCGGCGCCGCGGCCAAAAGGCGCCGCCGCCGCTGGACTCGCAGCTCGTGATCGGCTTGAACTTCGCCGTACAAGCGCCCAATGAGATACTCGTGCAGGGGCGCGGACTGGATGCGGAGCTCGGCGGGGATCTAAAGGTCGGCGGCACCGTCGATGCGCCGCTCGTGAGCGGCGGATTCGACCTGCAGCGCGGCAGCTTTTCGATCGGCGGCAACAAACTCACGTTCAACGCCGGACGCGTGAGCTTCGACGGCGCCGGACTCAGGAGCAAACTCGACCCGACGCTGGACTTCACGGCCCAAGCGATCCTGCCCGAGGCGACCGCGACTTTGCATATCTCGGGTCTTGCAGACGCGCCGCGGTTCGAGTTCAGCAGCATCCCGTCGATGTCGCAGGACGAAGTCATCGCACTGTTGCTGTTCGGAATGCCTCTCTCGCAGCTTTCCACACTGCAGATGGCCGAGATCGGCGCCGCACTCGCAATCATGAGCGGTGCCGGCGGCGACGGCAGCTTCAATCCGCTCGTCAAGATTCAGAAAACCCTAGGTCTCGATCGCTTGTCGGTCGGCTCGAATACCGTGACCACGGCGACCGGCACGACCAATTCGGGCTACAACGTTGCCGCGGGGCGCTACATCGCCAAGCGCATCTATGTCGAGGCCAAGCAGAGCACGACGGGCTCGACGCAGGTCCAGGTCGATGTCGACCTCAGCAAACATCTGAAGCTGCAAACACGACTCGGCAATGGCACCGCAATTACCCAGGGCACGACGCCGGACAACGATCCCGGCAGCAGCGTCGGCCTGTCCTACACGATCGAGTACTAGAGCTCCGGCGAGCGTTTAGAGACGGGGCGGCGAACGACTATAGCCGGGGCGGCGGCAGCGGTCCGAACACGCGCTCCAGACTCCCGCCGAGCGCGAGCAGCGCCCGGTCGGTCGCCGCCGGCCCATCGAATTCCAAGGACACCGGCAGTGCGCGCGAGGTAAGCCCGATGGGCAGCACGAGGCCCGGCAAACCGGCGGTGCTGGCGGGTGCGATGTTGCGCGCTACCGCGGTCTCGAAGCGCACGGCTTGCCCGCGTATCGTCACGACGCGGTCCTCGCCGATCAGCGGGGCCGCGATCATCGTCGTCGGGAACACGATCGCCGCAACGCCGTTGCGCTCGAAGTAGTCCTCGTACAGTCGCCGCAGCGCCGGCAGATGCCGGTCGCGCGCGGCTGCGTAGACGGCCTCGGACACGAAATGGGCGCCGTCGGGCAAAATCTCGCTGCGAAAGATCGACTGAATGTCGGGACTCGCTTGTGCGACGACCGCCTCGAAACTTTGTGCCGCGCCGTAGTCGGTGAGGAAGCGCGCGAGCGCGATGCGCACGTCATGATTTTGCACTTGCGCGGTCGTCCGCTTGATGAGTTCGGCGAGGCCGGGCATTTCGGATTCGATGAGCAGCGCACCGGCTTCGGTGAGTTTTTCGAGCGCAAGATCGGTCAGACGTTCCACCTCGGGATCGAGCCCGCGGTACCAGTAGTCGCGCACGATGCCGAGGCGCACGCCGCGCAAACCATGAGTTGCGATGGGCTGCTGATCCTTCGCGACGACCGAATCGAACAAGGCCAGGTCCTCCACGACCCGTGCCAGCGGTCCGACTTGATCGAACAGCGGCGAGATCGGTATGCACGCTTGCGTCGGGTAGCGCCCGGTCGTCGGCCGAAATCCGGTAATACCGCAAAATGCCGCCGGCACGCGAATCGAACCTTCCGTATCCTCGGCCAGACCCAAGGGTGCAAGCCGCGCGGCGACGGCCGCCGCCGTGCCGCCGCTGCTGCCGCCGGGAATGCGCGCGGGATCATAGGGATTGTGGACGGCGCCGAAGGCCTGGTTGTTGCTGGTCCACCCATAGGAGAGTTCGTGCAGATTGGTTTTGCCGAGCACCAAAGCGCCCGCCGCGCGTAGCGCCTCCACCACCGGCGCATCGTCCTTTGGCTGGAAATCGCGCAGCGCCGGTGTGCCGCCCGTGGTCCGATAGTCCTTGGTGTTGACGCTGTCCTTGACCGGAATCGGCAAGCCGAACAGCGGGCCCGGCGCCTCTCCGGCCTGGCGCGCGCGGTCGAGATCGCGCGCCTGTTCGAGCACGCGCTGCGGTTCGAGCGTGATGAATGCGCCGAGCGCCGCGGCCGCCCGGCAGCGCGCGAGCAGCGCCTCGGCATAGCGCTCGGCCTTCAGCTCTCCGCGTCTCATCTGCGCGACCGCTTGGGCCGCGCTCAACTCCAATAGCGGGCTATTCTCCGCCGGCTCGGCGCCGCGCGTGCCGCTCATCCGGAGCGCGCAGGCTCGCCGCGCCCGAGCCCCGGAGGTCGCCAGACGAAGAACGAAATGCAGCAGGCAACGATGGCGCTGCCGGCCAGCAACGCGAGCGTGACCGTGTAATTGCCGGTCAGATCGAAGATTCTCCCCGCCGCGGGACCCGCGAGCAGCAGCGTCAGTATCTGGCAGAAATACCAGGCGCTGTAGCTGAAGGCGACGCTGACATCGGCGAACCGCCGCCGCAAGACCGCGACGAAGTACACATCGCCGCCGCCGATCGTGACGCCGAAGAAGGCGGCATAAGTCACGAGCGCGGTGGCCGAATGCATGCGGTCGACGAGCATCAACGACAGAGCGCCCGCGAGCAACAGAACATGCAGACCTGCGCCGATCGCGCGCACCGAATAGCGATCGAGCAGCCAGCCGACCGTCAACGAGCCGACGCCGGCGAAGCCGGCCGTCGATCCCAGCACGATCGAGGCGAGCCGTGGTGAGAAGCCGGCGCCCTCGACGACCGAGGCTTCGTGTGTCAGGAGGCCGCCGTAGGTCGTGAAGAAGAACAGAGTGGATAGGGCGATCAGCCAGAACATCGGCGCGGCCAGCAGTTGTCCCACGGATCCGGACGGAGCGCCGTCTGCGCCGGTGCGTGCGGCCTCATTCGGATCCGCGTGCCTAGCGGCGCCGCTCAGCGCATCGCCGTCGAGTCCCAGCCCAAGTTCGCGCGGCGAGCGAATGCGCTGAGTTGCCAATACCGGAAACAATCCCAAGGTCAGCAGCCCTGCGGCGATCGCAAGACAGGCGGCGCGCCAACCGTAATGATGGATGATCTCTCCGGCGATCGGTGCGAGTACGAGACCACCGAATTGCCAGCCCGACCAAACGACCCCGAGGGCCAAGGAGTAATGCCGCGAGAACCAGCGCGATACCATGTAAGGCAGGGTGACCGCGAACATGACCTTGCCAAAGCCCATCAGCGCGCGCAGCAAGTACATCTCGCCGAAGCTTGAAATCGCGGAGATCAACGCCACGCAGATCGCTTCGATGATGATGCCGGCGATCAACAAACGGATCGCGCCGATGCGCCGTATCGCGTAGCCCCCCCATAGGATCATCGGCGCGCTGAGCCAGAATGCCGTGACGATACCGGTGGTCGAGGCGCGGTCCCAATGAAACTCATGGGTCAGCGGCGGCACGAACAATACGAAGCAATAGAGGCCGCCACCGTAGACCATGAAGCCCGCGAAAAACAGCGCGACGACGACTTTGACGCCGTGATACAGACCACGTCGTGCGGGCAGCGCCGCCGTTGTGACCGAACTCAACGAGCGTCCTCGAACCCCGACAGCACATTGACGGCGTTGATGCCGATTTCGGCGACCGCGTACCCGCCCTCGAGAACGAACAGCGTCGGGATTCGGCAGTCGCCGATCATTCGGCCATACGCGACGAAGTCCGGGGATTCGAGTCGAAAGAAGCTGATCGGATCGGCGACGAAGGTGTCGACGCCGAGCGAAACGACGAGGGCCTCGGCGCCGAAATCGCGAATCCGGCCGATCGCGATCGCGAGCGCCGCGCGCCACGCCGCGAACGCCGTGCCGCGTGGCAGCGGCAGGTTCAGGTTGAATCCCTCGCCCGCGCCGCAGCCCGCTTCATCGGCATAGCCCGAGAAATACGGAAACGCCTCGGCAGGATCGCCGTGCAGCGACGCGTACAGCACATCCGCGCGATCGTAAAAAATGTCCTGTGTGCCGTTGCCGTGGTGGAAATCGACATCCAAGACGGCCACGCGCGCGGCGCCCAGATCGCGCAAGTGTTGGGCCGCGACGGCCGCGTTGTTCAAGAAACAATAGCCGCCGTACAAGTCGCGCGCGGCGTGATGCCCCGGCGGCCGGCACAGCGCAAACGCACCCGGCGCCCCCGCACTGAGGCGCTGAGCGCCGGTCAAGGCGACGTCGGCGGCGGCGCGCGCCGCCTCCCAAGATCCCTCGCCGATCGAGGTCTCGCCGGCGAATGCGTAATATCCCAATTTGCCGCTGATGCTCTCGGGCCGGCGTTGCGCCATGCGGCGTGCGGGCCAGCAATCGGGAATCGCTTCGCCGCGATTGCCGGCCGCGACCCATTCCCTCCAGGCCGTTGCCAGGAATTCGACGTAGTCCTCGTCGTGCACGCGCAGCACCGGCGCCAAACCGAAATCTTGGGGGCTGAGCACCTCGCCGAGCCCGATGCTGCGCACGCGGTCGAGCACGATCTGGGCGCGCTCGGGGCATTCATGCGGCGCGACGAGTTCGCCGCCGTACAGCTCGGTGCGCACGTTTCTCAGCCGATGCTGATCCGAAAAAACCGTGATCATTTAATGTTTCGCGACCTCGATGACGACACGCACGAGTTCCGGAGTGGCTTCGCTCATTTGCAACACGTAGGACTGGCCGGCTTGTAGCGTGTATTCGACGCTCTTGCGAAATAATCGGCAGTCGTGCCATCCCGTATAAGCGCTCGGTGCGATGGTTCCGTCCGGGCCAATGAGGTCGATCCAGAGCGGCGAGTCGACCGTGATTCGGTAAGCACCCGCTCCGACGACCGTAAAGCTCGTCAAACCGCCGAGCGGCGCTTGAACCAGGGATTTCTTGTTCGAAACCTGCAGATAGCTGACTTCGGTTTGCGGCCGCAGCTTCAGCACGTAGAGCACGCCGATTTCCAGCGGCGGCAGACTCGCCACCGAGCCGCCCGCCGGAACGTTTTCGGCGGTACTCTTGAATGCAGAAATTTCGCTGCCCATGTCCCATCCGGGCGCCTGGCAGCTCGCACCGAGATCGTCCGCCGAGGCAGGGTGCGCCGCGGCCAGGCCGATCGCCCCAATCACGCCGGCGGCCATGGCCATTACGGCCCCGCGCCTCGATCTGCTGTGCATGGTTCGCTCGCTCGTGAAGATCGATGAAGTCTGCGGTAATTTGTGCCGCAGATGGGATTATATTGGAAAACATCCATGGCCAAGTACCTCGCTGCAATCGATCAGGGCACCACGAGTACGCGTTGCATCGTGTTCAATCGCGACGGGCGCATCGTCGGAAGCGCGCAGCGCGAGCACGCGCAGCTGCTGCCCAAACCCGGTTGGGTCGAACACGACGCGCTCGAGATTTGGCGCAACACGGTCGAGGTCGTGGCAAAGGCCAAAGCGCATGCCGGCATCGAAAGATTCGATTTGGCCGCATTGGGCGTCACCAATCAGCGCGAAACGACGGTGTTGTGGAACCGGCGTACGGGCGTTCCCTTGCATAACGCGCTGGTCTGGCAGGATACGCGCGTCAATGCGCTGGTCGCGCAGTACGCGAGCCGAGGCGGGCGCGACCGCTTCCGCGATAAAACCGGGCTGCCGCTCGCGAGCTATTTCAGTGCGCTGAAATTGCAGTGGCTGTTGAACGAAGTACCCGGCGCGCGCGCGCTCGCCGAGGCGGGCGACGCGCTGTTCGGCACGATCGACACCTGGCTCGTCTGGAACTTGACCGGCGGCGTGCATGATGGCCTGCACGTCACCGACGTCACCAATGCGAGCCGCACGCAGCTCATGGACTTAGCCAAGCTCGCCTGGGATCCGCAGTTATTGCGGGATTTCGATATCCCGCGCGCCGTGTTGCCGCGCATCGTCGCGTCCGCGCAAGTCTACGGCGAGGCGCGTCTCGAATCGCTCGCCGGTGTACCGGTCGCCGGCATACTCGGCGATCAGCAGGCGGCGCTCGTCGGCCAGACTTGCTTCGCGCCGGGGGAAGCGAAAAACACCTACGGCACCGGCTGCTTCCTATTGATGAATACCGGCGCCGCGCCGGTCCAGTCGAAAGCCGGGCTCATCACGACGGTCGCGTATCAACTCGGCTCGGCCGCGCCCTGTTACGCGTTGGAGGGATCGATCGCGATCGCAGGCGCGCTCGTGCAATGGCTGCGCGACAATTTGCGGCTGATCGCGCACAGCGGCGAAATCGAAGCGCTGGCGCGCGAGGTCGAGGACAACGGCGATGTCTATTTCGTGCCGGCATTTTCCGGACTCTATGCGCCGCACTGGCAGGAGAATGCGCGTGGCATCATTGCCGGCCTCACGCGCTACGCCAATCGCGGACATATCGCGCGCGCCGCGTTGGAGGCGACCGCCTATCAGACGCGCGACGTGCTTGCGGCGATGGAGCGCGATTCCGGAATCGCCATGAAGGAATTGCGCGTCGATGGCGGCATGGTCGGCAATGAATTGCTCATGCAATTTCAAGCCGACCTTCTGAATGTCCCCGTCGTACGCCCGCAGGTCGTCGAAACGACCGCCTTGGGGGCGGCCTATGCCGCGGGCCTTGCCGTCAATTACTGGGCCGGTCCCGAGGAACTCGCCTCGCACTGGAGCATCGATAAGCGCTGGGAGCCGTCGATGGCGGAGGCGCGGCGCATGCAGCTCTACGCCTCCTGGCAGAAGGCGATCAGCCGTTCCCTGGATTGGAGCCGATGAGGCGTCAAGCGCGAGTCGGTGAGGCGTCAACCGCGAGTCCGTGAGGCGTCAACCGCGACCGGGGGAACAGCGTTTATACTAGTGACTGTTTATCAATCCGCCGAGGAGATTGCGATGAGAATCAAGGTTAAGGCTTTAATGGCGACGCTCCTGGTCGCCGCCAGCGCGATCGCGCTGCCCGCCGTATCGATGGCGGGCGTGCTCATCGACGTCGATATCGCGCCGCCGGTTGCGCGCGTCGAAGTCGTGCCGCCGCCGCGCGTTGGCTACGTCTGGGCGCCGGGCTTCTGGGAGTGGCGCGACGGCGCGCACGTTTGGGTCGGCGGCCGCTGGATCGGCGAGCGCCGCGGCTATCACTGGGTTCCGGATCATTGGGACCAAGCCGGTGCCCGCTGGCACCATACGCGAGGGCACTGGGAGCGCTAACCGGCGGCCGCAACCAGCGGTTGCGCGAATTGCGCCGCCGGCCTCAGATGACGCGCGATTGGGGCGTCTTCTGAGCGCCGGCGGCGCTGTATGCGTCGAAGGCCATGGCGACGTTGCGCATCAGCAGGCGCCCGCGCGGCGTCAGGTCGATCGTTCGATGACTGCGTTCGATGAGGCCGTCGGCCTCGAGCGCCGCGAGTCGCGCTGATTCGACGTGGAAATAGTTCTCGAATTCGATTCCGAAGCGCTTCTCGGTCGCCGGAATATCGATCGTGCCGTGGCACATGATCTGTTGGATGACGTCTTTGCGCAGGGTATCGTCCGCGCTCATGGTCGCGCCGCGATACGAGGGCAGCACGCCGCGGTCGATGGCTTCGTGATAGCTCGCGAGGGATTTGTGGTTCTGGATATAGAGATTGCCGATCTGGCCGATCGCACTGACGCCGAGACTCACGAGGTCTCGGCTCGCATGGGTCGTGTAGCCTTGAAAGCTGCGGTGCAGCGTGCCGCTCTCTCGCGCGCGCGCCAGTGAGTCGGTCGGCAGCGCGAAGTGATCCATGCCGATGTAGAGATAGCCGGCCTCGGTCAGTTTATTGACCGCAAGCTGCAGCAGCGCGAGCCGCGTCGTCGCATTGGGCAATTCGTTCGGCTGTAGTTGCCGTTGGGCTTTGAATACCTGCGGCATGTGGGCGTAGCCGTATACGGCGAGCCGGTCGGGGCGCATCTCGATGACCCGATCGAGCGTTGCACCGAAGCTCGTCAAAGTCTGCAGCGGTAGTCCGTAGATGAGGTCGAAATTGATCGACCCGAAGCCGTTCTCCCGCGCGCTGTCCAAGGTTCGCTGCACGAGTTCGATCGGCTGAATGCGATTGATCGCGTTTTGTACGTCGGCGTCGAAGTCTTGCACGCCGATGCTGATGCGATTGAAGCCGAGCTCGGCGAGCGTCCGTATGTAGCTCGCGTCGACCGTGCGCGGGTCGATCTCGATCGAGTAATCGCGCGACTCGCTGTCGATGAGCCGAAAGAAGCGATCGAGCGTATCGATGAGCGCGCTGAGGCGCTCGGGCGTCAAGAAGGTCGGCGTGCCGCCGCCCAGGTGCAGCTGTTCGACCTCGCGGCCAGGGTCGAAGTAGGCGCTGCGCATCGATATTTCAGTGAACAGCCGCGCGATATAGGGATCCGAGCGCTCCACTTGTCGAGTGACGATCTTGTTGCAGCCGCAATAAAAGCACGGGCTGTGGCAAAACGGGATATGAACATAGAGCGACAGCGGGCTCTTTTCGATGGCACCGCGGCTCGTGACCGCGGCCGCCTCATAGCAACTCGGGTTCATTTCGCGAAACTGCGTCGCGGTCGGGTACGAGGTGTAGCGCGGACCTTCGCGGTCGTAGCGCTGCATCAAGTCCGGATCGAATTGGACGGCCATGCTCATCGTGATTCCCCTATGCCCTCAGGTGGGGTCCGAGAGCGTCATATGCAATTTCACGAGATGCGCGACCGATCGTGCGCCCATCTTTTCCATGACCTTGGCGCGGTGAATCTCGACCGTGCGCTCGCTCAATCCCAAGTCGATCGCGATGACCTTGTTGGCGCCGCCGTCGACGACCAAATCCATGACCTGGCGTTCACGCGGCGTCAGGGATTCGAGCCGGCGCAAGACCTCGGCGCGGCGCGCGACGCCCTGACGGTTTTCGGCGTCATGCTGCAATGCATGATTTATCTGATCCAGTAAGTCCTGGTCCCTAAAGGGCTTTTGTATGAACTCAAACGCCCCGGCCTTCATCGCCTGGACCGCCATGGGTACATCGCCATGGCCCGTGATGAAGATGATCGGCAACATGCAGCCGGTCCGATTGAGCTGTTCCTGCAACTCCAGGCCGCTCATGCCCGGCATGCGGATGTCGAGCACCAGGCAACCGGGTTCATCGGGCTTGAAATGGGCCAAGAAATCGCTCGGCTTTGAATACGCTTCGGTCGCATAGCCCACCGTGCTCAACAACAGCGTCAGCGCACGGCGCATGCCGTCATCGTCGTCGATGACATAAACGATCGGTTTTGCCATGAAAAACTCCGGCTAAATGCCCGCGGCCGGCAACCGGAACGAGAATCGGCTGCCTCCCGAGGGCAAACTTTCGAATGCGATCTTCCCCTCGTGCGCCTCTATGATCGCACGACTAGAAGCCAGACCGAGACCTGTGCCCTGAGCCTTTGTGGTAAAAAATGGTCGAAACAGCTGATTTTGGACCTCCGGCGATATACCTTGCCCCGAATCGGTGACGCTGGTTTCGACCGCATAGCGGTCCCCGCCGATCGTGAGCTTCACGGACGGGGTGTCTGCGCAGGCGGCGCTCGCATCGAACGCATTCTGCACGAGCGCAAACAAGACGTGTTGTATCCTCAATCGGTCGACGAGCACCGGTGGAAGACCGTCCGCCGCGTCATATTCCAACTGCCCATGGACTCCGGCGGCCAGCATGTCGAGCACCGGAATGAGCTCCTCCACGATGTCCCGCATTTGGCAGCGCGAGCGCGTCGATTCCTCTTGGTCGAAAAGACGCCGGATTCTCCGTATTCCCTCGCCGGCGCTCAGCGCCTCCTTGTTGATTTGACGAAATACATCCGAGGCGCCATTCACGAGCGGCTCCGGCCGGTTGAGCATGCGCTCTCCGGCCTGGGCAAATGTCGCGATCGCGCCGAGCGGTTGATTCAATTCATGTGCGATCCCGCTGGCCATTTCCGCCAGAGCGGAGATCCGCGCGATTTCCATCAATTGATTAAGTATGAGCTTGGACCCGCCCCAGCTCGCGTTGGAATGGCTCAATGTCGCCTCGATCCGGTCATAGTTGAATCCTAGGGTGAGCTTGACGGATTGGGAGCGGAACCGCAGCCGCGAATTACCACGATGAACCTGCGCCAGTCCCTTATCGACTGGGCGGCGCACCCCCAAAGCTCCGCGCTGCAGCGCATGTCCGGGCAATCGTGTTAACCTCAAATAAGAGTTTGTAATGGACGAAATCGGCTCGATCGTACAACAGCTCGTGCAATTCTCCCCCGACGCCCTCGTTGTCGTGGACGAGCACGGCATTATCCAATTCTCCAATGATACCGCCCGCGAGATGTTCGGCTATCCGAGCGGCGAATTGGCCGGCCGGCCGATGGAGGTCCTGATTCCCGAGCGACTTCGCAGCCGCCATCAGGTGCATGTCTCCAACTATCTGCTCGGACCCTCGAATCGGGAAATGGGCGCGCGGCTCGTCGATCTGTTCGCGCGCCGAGCGGATGGCACGGAGTTCCCCGCCGGTATACGCTTGGCGCCGATACGCAGCGGCGACCGGAGTTACGTGTCGGTTGCGATCCGCGACATGACCGAGCGCCGCGCAATCAGCGCCGCCTTGGTTGCGGCGCGCCAGGAGGCCGATCGGGCGAATCAAGCCAAGAGCCGCTTTCTGGCCACGGCGAGCCACGATTTGCGCCAGCCGATGCAGGCGATTCGGCTGCTCAATGCGTCGCTGCTCAAGCTCACGCACGAGACGCATCATGTGCACGAGCTCGTGCGCCGCCAGGAACTGGCGATCGATAGCGCAACGCGGCTGCTGCATGCATTGCTCGATATCAGCCGGCTCGAATCGGGCGCGGTCGATCCGCAGCTCACGGCGGTCAGCCTGGCATCGGTGTTCGCGGATTTGCAGCGAGAATACGAATCGACGGCATCGGCGAAGAGCCTCGAGCTCAAGTTCGCCGATACCGACATCGTGTTGATGACGGACCGCACGCTATTCACCCAGCTGCTGCAAAATCTGATCGGCAATGCCGTCAAATATACCGCGCGCGGGTTTGTGCGCATCGTGCAGACGCTCGATGCCGATACGATTTCGATTCTCGTCGAGGATTCCGGCATCGGCATTCCGGACGACAAACTCGATCGCATCTTCGACGAGTACTATCAAGTCGACCCCGTCGTCGGCGCGCCGCGCGTGGGCGTCGGCCTCGGACTTGCGATCGTGCGGGAAGTGTCGCGCCTGCTCGGGATCATGGTTGCGGTGAGCTCGAAGCTGGGCGAGGGCACGCGCGTGCGAGTGCGCATTCCGCGCTCGAATTTGCTGGCCAATCCGCGCATGCCCGTCGCTGCGAGCACAAAATTGCCGGATGCGGCCAACCCGCGGCGCGGCCGCTTGGTACTTCTCGAGGACAATCAGTCGGTACGTGCCGCCACCGAATTGTTCCTGAGTCTCGAAGGCTACGATATCCGCAGCTGCGCAAGCGCTGCCGACGGCGAGAAGCTGTTCGTCGATCTCAAGCCCGGCGATGTGTTGATTTCGGATTTTCGCCTCGACGGCCGGCTCACGGGCCTCGAGGTGCTGCGTAAACTACGCACCGACAAGGGTTGGGATGTTCCTGCGGTACTGCTGAGCGGGGACCTCGAGTCGATGCTGCGCGCGATCAAGACGCCGATTCCTCGTTGCCGCTTTTTGAGCAAACCGGTCGACACTCAAGCCTTACTCGCGGCGATCGCTTCGCTCGGCACGCATCACGACCAACGTCAAAAATAATGATGCCCTCGAGCGTCATATGTAAACCGGATTCTATGTCGTGAACTTCATCACATCGCTTCAGTCATATCGGTCATACTGATTCGATTAACGGGAGCTTGTGCGATGCAACCACGTCATTTCTTAATTGCCGGCATCGGGCTGCTGACGGGTGTCGCGGCGCTCTCGGCGACTTTTATCCTGCGGTCCTTCGATTTGCATCGCGGCGCGCCGCCTGTCGCGGGCAGTCGGCATTTATATGCGTTCGGCAGCCGCAGCGCATCGCAAGTCGCGAGCCCGACGGCGCGCAAATTCGACGCAGCGCTCGCGGAACTCTCGCGCCATGCGCCGCAGGCACGGCCCGATCACGCACTCGCGGATTTGCAGGCGATGAACCCGGCCGCGCGGTTCCGGCAGGCCCCCGGCGGCGCCCCCGAGATCCTCATCGATGCCGTGACGCGCGACGATCCGCAAGCACTCAAAGCGGCTCTCGTCGCTCTCGGCCTAGAGCATGCCGCGCTCTATTCCAATGACGTCGGCGGCTGGTTGCCGGTCAGCCAACTCGACGCGGCCGCCGCGCGCCCCGAGGTGCTTGCGTTGCGCGCCGCGATGCCGCATCGACGCGCCGCCGTCGCTCTCCAGGGCGATTTTGCACAGAAGA